>Ga0307982_1002631_pt1 | contig 14467 bp, 15 predicted proteins | sample OrgLakmetagen989_FD_201847 | JGI IMG/M metagenome (GOLD analysis project Ga0307982, IMG submission 201847) | Saline water microbial communities from Organic Lake, Antarctica - #989 | ecosystem: Environmental > Aquatic > Non-marine Saline and Alkaline > Saline | place: Antarctica: Organic Lake...
AAAGAAAGAAAGAAAGAAAGAAAGAAAGAAAGAAAGAAAGAAAGAAAGAAAGAAAGAAAGAAAGAAAGAAAGAAAGAAAGAAAGAAAGAAAGAAAGAAAGAAAGAAAGAAAGAAAGAAAGAAAGAGCAAATTTCCTCGTGTAGCACTGTTGGGTTGATGTGGTGTACTATGCATAATAAGTTCACTAGAGAACGAGAAAGAGTAGGTTGATTGAGAATGAGAGAGTAGGCGTGGGCACAACGGTAGTTACAACGAAGATCTGTTTGAATTTAGCATATACCTTTCTTCTTCTGTACTAGTATCTTTTCATTGTTCTTGCGCTTACATGCGTCGTGTATAACGATGTGATTATTATATGGGTGCAGGCTCCTCTGCACAACTTCGGCATTTACAGCGTAGCGTCCCTGGCGAAGCTCACGAGTGGCGCTCTGTTCAGTCCTGGTATATCATCACAGATACATGAGAGCTATGGTAGTGTTTAGAGCTAAGTTGACACCGGAAATGGAGAGCCTGCGTTTTCACTCTTTCAACGGGCTTTTTCTCTGTCTCTCCTCTCTCATCTCCGTAAAGCTAAAATTTAATCGTTGAGCACCCCTTGGAATCACTTGTTTCCGCCTTTTCGCGCACGTGCAAACGCCTAGGCATTGGCATGCGCAACGGTCACATCACTATGGTGGCAAGAGCCCTCGCGTCCCGTGGCGTTGTTTCAGTGGTGGCGCCTCCGGTGTCGGCGGCCTGGGCCGCCTCTGCCGCACAACTGACTGGCGGTTTAGCCAAAGGAAAGACTGCTGATGCTGCTGCTGCGGTTGCTGCTGACACCACCACGGCTACTGCTTTGCCAACGGTTGCTCTTGTGGCCAAAAGTACAGGCACAGGTGAAGACTCGAAAGAGGAAGACGCTGATGGCCATGAGCGGTTCTCAGAAGACGGTTCGTCCAAGGGCACCACTACCAGTGCTGACGGAGGTAAACATACGACCAGCAACGAAGAAACGCCGCCTCCGCCACCGCTGTTGGATGCGTCGCCCCCGCCGCCACCGCCGCCAGCAAGCTCGCCACCGCCTCTGTCGCCATCAACAACCTCACGAACAACAACAGCAACAACAGCCACGAGATCAAGAGCTACTTCTCAGTCGTCTTCTTCGTCTTCTTCTTCACCGCAAGCTGCAGGCGCTAAAAGCCCGAAAGGGCGTTCCTTAAAATCAGTAATGTCGCTACCCGTAGACCATAGCTGGCGTGGTGAGCTCGTGATTGACGGCTTTGACGACTTGTGGCAGCGGTGGCTGCCGAGCATCAGTGGAGAATGGCTGGACGCGGTGCGTGGACTGCAGAAGTTTAAAAGGAAATTTAAAAAGAAATTAAAAAAGACAGCAGATATTGCCTTGCCTTCTCTTTTTTTATTCTTTTGCTTCTTGCTTCGTGTTTATTGCCCCAATTCTTTCAGTACTGGTTTTTCTTGTTGCTCTTTTCATCCTTCGCTTCCTTGCGCTGTTTTTTTCTTCTTCTTTCTGTTTGAACAGGCGGCTTTTAGCAAGCTTCGAACATCACACCAAATAGCAGCGTTGCGCAAAGGCCCACTTTCTGCGTTCGCCCTCTTTCCTTCTTCTTCTTCTTCTTTTGACCTGTCCTCCGAGACTGGCAGAGAAACAGACGCGAAGCCAGCGTCAATTGGCAGTTCTTTAGCGACAACATCATTTGAATTGCTGGGCGAATTCGACGCAGTAAGCGAATAGGACTGTTGGCCATTTCGACTTGGGGCACGCGCTTGACTTCCTCTAGTCGTTGTGTTGCCACGTGTATTTTTCCTCTTGCGTTCTTGACACTTTAGAAAAAAATGATAAGACCCTTTTCTCTCTCTTTCTTTTGTATTCCTTACGTGTGTGCGTTACTTTGCTCTGCTCATTTATCTCCTGCTTTGATCTCTCGTTGGCTCCATTTATCATGCTGCTCCATTACATGTATACTTATCCGACCACTCCCCCCCTCCCACTCATGTACGCACATTTCTAACAAGGTGGAACGCCTACGATCGTTGTCGTCGCCAGCAGCCATGGCCGAGCTCTTGTTGGCAGCCTTTCCAGACAAGGGCTATGACCCGAGCCGCGAGGCGCCGCAAGAAGAAGAAGACGTGTCATGGCCTCCGAGCAAAGGGTTTTCGTCGTCGGAAAGCGATGCGGCACTGGCGGCGGTCTTGGTAGGTGCTTTGCTGTGGTTGTTGTAGTGGGTGCATGTGGTGGGCAAAGAATAGGCATACTGTAGTGTACATTTCTTCAGGTTGCGAAACCTGTTTTGAAGCCATTTCCTTTCCGTTCGTGAGCGTTGGTCAAGTGGTGCATGCACTCTTGCTGCGTACTTGCGTACTTGCGTGCGCTGCGCCTGCTTTACGTTTGCGCGTACTTATTTACGTACTTGCACTACAGTACTTACATGTGTGCATGTGCGCCTTATTGTTGCTCCTAGGTGGAGCTCAAGCTTCGGGGCGACTTCACCGACGTGCTCGGCGCTTTCCCTAATCTGGCATCCCAACAACGGGCGCGGCGCGCCGTGCGTCGTTTGGAAATCAGCGCGGTGCTAGGCAATGGGGCTCTGAGCCGTACAGGGAGCTTCACGGAAACCACGCGGAATAGCGGCACTGGTCCTGGTGCGAGCGGCAGTCCGAGGAAGTTGAACAGCAGCACTAGTAGCACTAACAGCAGCAGCAACGGCATAAGTAGCCCTGTGAGCAGCACGCTGGTAGTGGGCGGCAACAGCTTGAGCAAAGGCCGCAGTTTCACGGGCTACGAGGGAGGTGTGCGGAGCAGCGTGGCCTTCAGCGCCGACGCCCTCGAAGAGCTCGCGTGTGGCGCGAGCTTAGTGTACAGCGCGCGTGGCGGTGGGGTAGACGAACACGCGTGCGCTGCTCATGTGGCCAGGCTGGTTCATTACGGTAATTGTGATGTGACGGGATACCGCGGAAGTAGCACTGTACCATGCCACGCCTCCTAACAAATCTGTAGGAGTAGCATGCCATTCCTGGCACATAACCATGCTTCAAAACTGCGACCCTATTGGTAGTAGGAGTACTAGTAAAATTGCATTGTAGTCTCATCTTGGTGTTGTATCATCCGCTGTCATGCCACACGCACACGCAGGTAACGCTCCACAAGCGTTGCAGTTGATTACAGCTATGCAGCGCCGGAGCGGGCCCTGCTTGAACGGCGGCGGCGTGGGTCGCATTTTGGACAACTTGAAGCCCAAAGCCCTCGCTGCGCTATTGGAGCTTTTGATTGCTCCTCCTTCAAACGACAGCAGCAGCAGCAGCAGTGACTGCGACGACACTAGCAGCGGCAGTAACGGCAGTAGTACTAGCCGTGGTAGCAGCTGCAGCAGTAGCAGTTCTAGAAGCGAGAACAGTAGCACTGCTACTGCTACCACCGCTACAGCAACTACTTCTATTACTGCTACTGCCAGTACTGCTACTCCTGGTGCTGCTACCTCCGCTGCTGCAGTAGTGGCCGCTGAATTTGCCCCCAGTAGCGCTGCGTGCGCTGCGGCCAACTTGCTCGCCTTGATGCAAGCCAAGAGGAGAGCGGCGCCGTTTGGTTTGTTGACGCAGGAGGCGCAAGTGGTAGTGCTGGCAGCGATGCCGCTGCAGTGCCGGCGAGAACTTTTGGTGAGTTGCAAGCAAGAGAAACAATTAAAGCAGCAAGGAAGCAGGCGCAATGCAAAGCACAGGGGTAGCTACATACATGCAGAAATATACGGAGTGCTTTTTAATCACTGAATGTTTGACTACTGTACTACTACGCATCTGTTTCCTAGTACAAACATCTCTTCGCTTCATTTTTTCACTGGTTGAACCCTTGTACTTTTCTCTTCCTTTTTCTTTTCAAACTTGTGCCTACTCGAAATGATAATAACAAATGAATGATTGCACAAATGAAAAGGTGCTGGCGACTCTTGGCAGCGGCACGAACGACAATTCTGACGGATGGGACCTTGGAGAAGCCACCAACGATCTCTTCTTTGGCAAAGAACTGCGCTCCAAGTTACTCGACGACTCGCCCAGCCAAAACCAACACAATGGCGCCTCTCCTTCTTCGGCTTCTTCAACGTGGTCGCCAACTCTGAGTGGATTGTTTGCGTCCTTGACAGGGAGGCGCAAGAAAATGCGCCGGCCCTCGAGTGCGGCGGCCGCTGCCGCTGTGGCAGCGGCGACTGCTGCCACGGCCAGTGCGCACCACGCGTCTCGCTCTGATCTTGCCGATGGAGGAGAAGACGGAGGCGAGCACAATCGAGGCGGTGAAGGAAGTACTCCGTCGTCACCGTCGAAACGCTCCTTCACCGCGGAGGAAGTGGCGGAAATGATGCGCTCGGGCGCGGCGGCAGCGGAAGCAGCTTTCCGGGCCCAGGGGTTTGCGTCCTCGGTGAAGCGTTATTCGAACTACATTAGTGCAAAAGCAGCCGAAGAAAAAGCAGGTGTTGGCGTTGGTCGCAGCGGCTACCGGAGCCGAAGCCACAGCAGTGGCAGCAGCGGCGACGAAAGCAGCAGCAGTTGCGACGACGGCCATCATGACGATGGAGAAGGCGGGGACGAAGGAAGTGGGAGAAATGGAAACAGCACTTTTGTGCGCGTGCCCTCGGCGGCGAGACGGTTGTGGGGCCCCGAAGGGATTGTCGATCCGGTGATTGATTTTCCAGTGCGCGATCAAGGTGGCTGGGTGTCTTTGCCAGACGGCTCCAGTGAAGCTCTGCAGCTCAGTGCTATGCCGTTGCCTTCGTCGCCAAATACATCGTCGTCGTTATCATTACCAACAACATCATCAGCAGCATCAGCAGCAGCATCAGCAGCAGCAGCAGCAGCATTATCCGATACTGCCACTGCCATGGACACCTCCTCCTCCACCTCCTCGTCCGCGTCATCGTTAGAAGAGGCTGCAGCAAATCCAGCCGAGCACAGTGAAGAGGTCACCAAGGAGCAGTCAACTCCAGACCTAAATGACAATGATGTGCTCGCTGTCGCACAGCAAATGGTCACGGAGTCAACATTGCCAGCAACGGATGCTGTCACGGCATTAGCAGATTCTTTTGGCGCAGCACTCTCTAGCATATCAAGCAGTTTCCAACCACTGCTGAAATCGAATCCAGATGCAGTTTCTCCTCTTACAGAATCGTCATCATTGTTATCGTCATCATCGTCAACTCCAACAGTCCCCGAAGCGAATTCTCCTGGGGATGCACTCCTTACTAATACCGTGGGTGGGATAATCTCCGAGGCCCCTTCTGGAGAAGGTCCTGGGGCTGCAGCAGGTGCAACAACAGAGGCAGCAGCACCGCATGGTGACTCTGTTATAGCCACTTCCAACGATGACGTTGGGCAAAGGAAGAGCACTGATAGCGATGTTAGTGTTGGTGGCAGTGACATTGCTGGCAGCAGCGGTGGCAGCAGCAGTGGCAGCGTCAGTAGTAATGCTGATGCAAATATCAATGGTGATGAGAAGGCTAATGCCAGTGCCAACAGCGATGTCCAAGGTGATGCCAACGGAAGTGGTGGTTCCAGTAGTGGCCATCCTGGCAGTTTTGACGCTTTCGAGGACGACCACCAAGGTCTCGACGGCTCTTACATGGCTCCATCTGCTGCCGAAGTGCTTGCTGCCACTGCTGCTGACTCACTCAAAAATGCGGACGAGTTCCCTGCAGAAACAAGTGGAGATGAAGGCGCACCGCCTTCTTTCGAAGAGAAGACGCAAGAGGAGACTCACCTGCCGGTATCTGGAGAAAAAGTCGTGCTTTCGCCGAGAGAGAAATAAATAGCCATCCCAAATTACAAGGGCGAATGCATTGCCAATCGATTTCAGCCACACCCTTATTGGATAGCTTCTGTAAAGCTATAAAGCGATATCCACACTAGCGCGCGGGAGCTATATTACTCTAGGACATCGCTTAAAGGGGAGGGGGAATTCTACTTGCGTAGCAACTCCTCGGATTAAAGTGTAAAGACCTTGACCTCACTCTTAATAACGTAGTCTCTCTTGAGTCTCAAGCCACGGGGGAATCTCAGATCTCAGAATCATGCTCATGGAGCGTGGAGATGCACTGGGTTCTTCTGATTAACGATTAACATTCGCACAGTTCGACCCACTGTGCTTCTTACTCCACAAGTCAGAGAAAAGAGGAGACGAAACAATTAAACAATGAACAATGCGCAATGCGAATGCGAAACGCGAAACAAGAAACAAGAAACAAGGACAGAGAAATGAGGAACTCGAACTCGAACTAATACAAACCCAAATGACACAGAAGCCAATGCTGCGGGCAGAAGTGTACGCGCGTGCGTTGCGCACAAGTCGAAATCGTAAAAATTATAGTGTTCATGAAAATATTTTGAAACCGGACTTAAGTCGTTTCTGCGTCTGTTTCTGCATTGAAGAGAGCGCGCCGTTGTTCAGTCTCTTGGGCACGCCGCGCCAGGAAAACGTAAAAGTACGGTTCTATACATTAAAAGGAAGATGCCAAACAAAGAATATTATCGTAACCTTCTGCTCGTTGTGCTGGAGTGCTGGAGTGGTTTGTGAATTGTGAGCGAGAGAGCAAACTTCTCAGCGTAGCGTTTATTGCCTGGTGATACCGACAACCCCTGAAAAGCATCCCGGACACGACTCACTTGTGTAGCGACGAGTATTTGCAGTATGGTACGTAAACTGTCTTCAAAGCGAAAGTCTATTCAAACTTCGGTCGCAGAGACGCTTTCTTCGGGTACACCGTTGATTGTTGAGCCTGCAGTCGAATCGCCCAATTCCTCGAGCGAAGGCGCTTTCGACAACCCTCAAGAGACTGCACTTGCTTTGGAGTTGCTATGTTTGGAAGACGTTACTTCCTGGCTAAACGTGTATTCTTCTATCATGCAGCATCCTAAGCCGATTCTTCAATGCAGCTTTAGTTACGACCTTGCGTATTCTGTACTCTATCATGAGAGCGTGCTCGGGGACAAGGTTCCGAGGCAAAATATCAAACGTGAGTTTATTTGACATATAATTTAGCTATATCTACCAAATAAGCTTGTTTTATTTCAAATCTACTTCTTTTTAAAATGCATTCATTCAACCCAGGAATGCCCCAAGGCAATGGCGGTGGCGTCTTCTTTTACAGCAAAAAATTGAAAAACTGCACTGCAGTTGGCACTGGCAAAGCCATAAGCTTTTCTGGGAATAAAGTCAAACGTTTTTCAGCAACTTTTGGGCTATGTGAACAGCACAACGATATGAAAGCCAAATCAGGGTAAGAGATTTCACATGACTACGGAGCTCGTGATGTTATGCGTGTGACTTGTGCTGCGTTTCATAATTGCAGGTTGATTGGTCGGCAGTATCAGCTCCTTGACAAAAATGGCGTTCCCTTTGGGCCCCTCTTGATCATTGCGTATCCTACCTCAAACGCCAAGTGGATCAAAAGCAAACAACCAGTCAATAGTTCTAAGCGAGCTGCAAAACGCGCGCGTGCAGGCAATCGCCCCGACGGCAGCAGCAGCAGCAGCACAATTTCTGATATATACCCCCTTACGACTGCAAGTGGCAGTGCAACGGAAGCACTAGCTCATCTTTCTACAATTCCTGCGGCGAACCTTGGCAAAACAAACTGGCTAGCCCACGCCAATTCTACCGCTGACAGTGCTGTCCTCCAGCTGCCGCCAACAATTCCTTCCACGGCGGAACCTGCAGATTTCCGAGATACTCTGAACGCCGAATGGGATCTACTTTATGATCTTCATCTTGATGACGACTTTGGCACTCTTCCACCAACAACAGATTACCCGCCCGACTGGAGCAGCTGTTAAACGGCCAATTGATATCCACTTAGCGGCTCGGAATAAATAGCGCCAACAAGAAGACAGCAATCATTTGCTGCAGTGGTGCGGCACACGAAAAGCCGTGCAGCAATTATCATACACACAGCACGGATTCTGCATTCGGCAATAAGAATAATAGGTGATTCTTTTTATCATAAACCCATGCACCTGCTTTCGCACACAAGTTTTCCCGTGGCTTTTGAATCTTTTTGTAAATTCAAATAGCGATAGCGCGAATGAATAGTCCACTCCTTTATTCAGAATACAGTTCGTGAAATTTCGAAGTGATGTATCCAGAGGATTATTCGAAGGGCATATAAGTTCTTATGTTCCGTATTCCGCTATTCCCTTCAATTGAATTAATGGCTGTGGTTGTGGCGTCAAAGATATTTCAAGTGGTACTTGCTAGCAGGTCGCCTCGCCATCAAGACTTCTGGAAGCCACCAAGAAACCATGAGTGCACTTCCCTTGCACTACCGAGACGCGAGACAGCTCTCCTTAAGAGCTGCGAAGGGGGCTGGTGCTTCGGCCGCTGGTATTCTGCTTGCTGCCACCACTATGGCTACTACTACTGGTACCCCTGTTATGGCCGTTGCTGCCTCTACCACCGCCGTCTCCTTCGCCCTCGCCACCCGTGGTTAACACGCCGCCTCGGCCGCCTCCGCCAGATGGCCCTAACTGCGAAGAAGACGAAGAAGGCGGCGAATGATTGGCTGACACTGGTCGGCGCAATCTGCTGCTGCCGATGCTGCTGCTAGTCCCACTGCTACTGCTAGTGCTAGTGCTGGTGGTGGCTGGGCTGCTGCTGCTGCCATTGTTGTTGCGGTTTGCTGTTTCAGGACGCGCAGCAGCAGCGCTGTTACTGCTGGCGGTGGGCCCGTCAGAGTAAGCAGCGTCGGATGCAGCAGCAGCAGCAGCAGTGGTGCGGTTTCGGTGCTGGATCGTGGTTTTGTTCGGCTTTACTGCGGGTGCATTTGAGCCTCGCCCCCACGCAGGCCTTGTTGGAGCAACACCAATGCTGCTGACTCCTCCTCTTCCACCTCCAGCGTACCTGCCGCCGACACCACTAGTGCCTGAGCGCACTCTGGTAGTCTGGCTACTATTACTGCTGCTGATGGCGCTAGCACTGTTGCTAGTAGCTCGACCACTACCCGTGCTGCTCCCGCGTGCTAACCCACTCAGGGGCTGATTCCTACGACTACTACTGGCTGGAGGAGGACTGTGGGCATGGGGTGAGTGCTGATGGTTGGACAATGCATCGTTGTGTTTGCTTTCCTCGTCTTTTCCGTGCGATTCAATCAAACGATCGAGCGCCTCTGCCCTTGCTTGCTCCACCTGATTACCCAACAATGCACATGTGAAGCCAATCTCGTGAGAGCAATGATTTTAAGACAGCTTTCGCTTTCGCTTTTCGCAGAAGAAAAAGTCATCCGGCGGAGATGAAGAAAAGGAATAATCGAGACTACGGCAAAAAAAAAGAGAAGGAATTTTGCAAATGAATATGTTCAAAGATATACGCTCCTTACTACAGTAGTTATGTGAACTTCAATTATTTTTCTGTTCCTAATCGATCACCTCCACTGCTTCCGACAATGCGTCCAATTCTTCGTCGCGAGCACGCACTGACGCCACCACTGAAGCTTGCTTCTGACTCAGCAACTCGATGTGTTCTTTTCTCAAGCTTTCCAGAGTGGCTCCGCCTTCTTGCACTCGTTTCTTGGCGCTTTCTGTGCATTCTAGCACTGCTCTTGACGCGGCCTCTGTTTCTGCCTTGTGTTCCTCAATCTGCCTCATCATATCCTCTTCAGCCTTCTTCTCGCGCACCTCATGTTCTGAAATGTCCTCGTCTGCTCCTGCTTGGCTCTTTTCTAAAGACTCACGAACTTCCTGCACTTGTAATTGAGCCGTCCGCACCCGAGCATGCAAGTTGTCTGCCTCCTGGCTTAAAGTGCTCACTTCGCTGCGGGCAGAAGCTTCGGCTGCGGTGGCTGCTTGCTGAGCGTGGCGAGATTCCTACATGCACCAGCACGAATATAATACCGAAACAGGTTTAAGAAATGAAAAAGGAAAGAAAATTTTACAGGCGGACGATTGTGGAAAGCTTGCCGATACCATGTAAATTAAATGTAAGAAGGAAGAAACGAGAACTAACACTCGAAAGGAAACAGTCACATTTGAACCTGTATTCTTCCTTCCGAACCTAGCGGTCTCTCTCTGTCTCTGACACACACCTCCAACAGCGCCTCATGCTGGCGCCGCAGCGATGCCTCTGCTGCTGCGTGCTGGGCCTTCAGGTCCGCCTCTTGTGCCACCTGACTCGCTTCCAATTGGCTGATGGCGCGCTCGATGACGTCATCGCGGTGCTGCTTGCAGGCCTCAACTTTACTGAGAAACTGACGCGCTGCTGCGATCTCATCGCTCCCACTGCGAATGTTGCTGCCACTACCACCAGAGCTAGTGCTATTATGACTGCTACTGCCACTGCTGGCTTCCTTGCTTTCGCTGCAATTGTGATCACGAGTGTCGAGTCTCTGTAAAGCATTGTCCATGGCAACAGCGCGACTGCTCGTAGCGGCGCGTTCTTGCACGTACTCGTCTAACTCAGTGGCCGCAATTTCTAATGAGGCTAAATCACCGTTGCCATTGCTGTTGTGATCACTCCAGCCATTCGAAGGGTCTTCTTTGCCCTCGTACATACTAGAGCTGTTGCTGCTGCAACTGCTGCCGTTACTGCCACTGCTGAGGTGGCTTGACGAGGTAAATCCAGCATTGGCCAAGGCCTCGAGTGCTGCGGCGTGCCCCAACCGCGAGGTCCCAAAGTAAGCTCGTACATGTGCAGCAGCCCACGCTTGCCTTTCTTGGGCTGCTCCCTGTGTTTGCCGTGTCAGCTCAGAGTGATCCTGCCGCGCCAGGCGCTCGAGCTGTAGTTAACGAAAGGTTCGGGAAGAAGATTTAGGACAAGGAAGAGTCAAGAATGACTCACAAAGAGGCTCATTATACCGAAATGAATGGCTACTCGTTCGCATACAGAGAAACTTTGTTCATCAACAGCTAGCCAATCTACACACCTATTCCACCCATGCTCCTAATACATTCAGTCATCACCACACCTCCTGAGCGTGCTGGCTCCTCAAGTCTTCCAGTCGGCGGGCCTCGGACACCCGCAAGCGAGCAAGCGCGGCGCCGTGGGGCTCTCGCAACGCTAACAAGTCGCTGGCTTGCCCTTTCCTTTGCTCGTCCAACGCACAAGCCTACGTGCATGGTGCCACAGTAGGCACATAAGGTCATACTAGGCACGTGCAGGGTTATGCAATGGCGGATGCATTTAAATTATGGGACTTGCACTCAACGCTGCGTGAGATTATGTCATGTATTACATTTGAGCACGAGACGGTCCTTCCGGTACCTGAAAAGGACCACTTCTGCAGGACTCACACACTTCAAACTCAAACAAACAACACATCTAAACATGCGTCATCAGTACGCGGCTGCACCTGCTCCGCCAGCAACTGCCGGAGCCGCTCCGACTGCTGGCGCCGGAGTTGGTCCAGCCGCTGCCTCAGAGCCTGAGCTTCTTTGTCCAATTTCTCACCTGGCACAATACCGTGGATACACAGCATAGTGAGACGCATATGCACTATGTCAAGCGCTGCATGGAAACTGCAACTGCGCAGTATGTTTATCGGGATACAGGTGTAGTGCACTGCCATTGACACAACACATGTACCTGCCACTCGGGCTGCTTCCGCTCTGATCTCGGCACATGCAGTCTCGTGCGCCTCCCGAGCCGATGCTAGCGATTGTTCATGCGCGCTGTTAGCAGTGGATGCTTGCTCCTCGAGCATGCGCTGGTGCTTGGCCTTTTGTCAAAACAAATAATATAGCAAGAGAAAAAACCAGCAGCAGCATCCTGCATGAGTACAGAGTTTGAAAACAGAAGCACTGCAAAGTGGAGAAACACGAAGGGCGAAGAGCGTGAGGCAGGAAGAAGATACAGGAATTAAGACGCCAATGAAAGACGCCAGTTTGGACCTTGAGCGCCTCAATTTCAGGCGCGAGGCCTTCGAGCGTCACTGCTTTGGCCTCTTCCGCTTTTCGCGCCAGAAATTTCACTCGTCTCCCCGCTTCGCCGCTCTGCCACGCAGACCTCGCCCCCTGCAGCTCTTGTTGGGCGGCCTCGGTGGCGGCGGCCACGGCCTGCTGCGTGGACGTTTGCTGCTGCCGCACCGCGCTGGCTGCGCGCTTGACCTGGGTGCGCGCGCACGAGTGTAAAGGATTGATGCGGAAGTGATCGGTGGAAACATGTTTTAAAAGAAAAATAATGCGTGTTGCAAGTCAGAAGTGAGCAATCGCGAGCTTCAGAGAGGGCTCTATTCGCGTCTGTTCGATACATGAGAAATCCATTGTGCAGAAGTATGGTATCAGGGGAAGAGGAGATTACATTTCAAATTACTTACTTCAGTGGTAAGCTCTGCTTTGGTAGCAAGATAATCGTCAGCCCGTGACAGCATTTCTCGCAATTTGGCCTGATTGCAATAAACGCAATTATAACAAATGTGAGTGTGAGAGGATACCGCAGTACTTTTCTCTTCTTATTTTGCACGCTCAGCCATGATAGGAACCTCTCTTTTAACTTTCTTAGGTTGAATACGCAAGAGCAGGAGGTCAGAGCGCAATCATTAGCTCACTTCGAAAAGGGCTTTATCAAAACGCACCTGGTGTTCTTCTGCTGCTTCGGCGGCCGAGTGGCGATGAGAAACGGTTGCATCTTCTAAAGCTTGGCGGGCATCTTGCCGCTCTTTAGCTAGTGCTTCCACCAGCAAAGCACTGGTCCTGATAGAGTGATCAACATGCACACGTTTCAAAGACAGATCATGATCATATATAAAAAGACTACTAGTAGGCAACATAAGGAATGTCAAATAAGTGTGCGATGAAGCATTGACTGCATTTTTGAATTCGCATTCCATGATGGACATACTGTTGGGAGAATGCCAAACAGGGTTATGCATGCAGTGGCGGTTATGAAGGACAGTTGAACTAGTCTCTTGCTCATTCGTACCTCTCAGCGTCATCGAGCTCAATCGTAAGGGCCTCGAGGCGGGCTCGCACACGCTGATAAGCAGCTCTCGCAGCACCGCCTCCGTCACCTCCGCGGGCTCGCATGACTAGGCTAAGCTAGACCTCTTGCTAGCTACTTAGACACTGCTCAACTGCTGGAACCTCTGAAGTCGTCTTTCGGCATTCCACGCAACAGCTGATGAAAAAGAAGATAATACGAACAACACGATTCTTCCCTGTAAAACTTCTCTTTTTCGATTTTTGTCACTTTCCCATTTGAGCTTTCGTCGTCATTCTCGAGTTGTGGAGTTCCGAGCTCTGCGGGCATTTTCTTCTCTTTTCCCTCCCCCTGTTGTTTACCTCGGCCAGGAATATGCCCTTCACTGCTTTGGAACTTCCGAAGTGCCCAACAACGCCTTCCTCTGGTTTTGGTTTGTGGTTTGTCGGTTTTATGTTTTATTTGATTACTGATTGCTATTGCCGATTGCGCATCTGCGATCTGCGATCATCTAGACCCCTCTTTCCCTTCGACTTCAATTTCACATTTTTACATTAATATAATCGTGATGTAATGGACAAACCATTGCGGCCTCCATTATGTGATGCGCCGTTTTTGTGTCTATCAAAAGCAATTCAGCCACCAGTATCACGTCAGCTCTGAGTTTACTTCAAAAGACGCTAAAAGACTCGATTTAATACAAACCCAAGTGGCACAGAGGCGAATGCAGCGGGTAGAAGTTTACGCGCGCGCGTTGCGCTTGAGTCAGCACGTGAAGTGAGCTAAGGTGGGGGGCTGCTAAACTTAGGGATGGGGGGGGTGTGGGGGGGAGGGCAGAAGAATTGGTGCTGAGCTCTTTTGTTGTGGTCTTTAGCCCAGTTTTGCCTATGGGGTTTATTCCCGGACGGATGAGGCAGCCGAGCGACGACGCGCGCACAGCATCGATCACGCTGGGCTCGAGATTAAAGAGCTCGCGCGAAAAAGCAGCTTGGAGGTGGGGAGCACGCGGGAGAAAAATTGCGCGGAGAAGGGAAAATGTAAGAAACTCCGTGTGGAAATTTGGCCCGGGAACAAGAAAATGCAGGTAGTGCGCGCATGCTTCCCGAACGAGAAAGTTAAGTTGTTTCTCCGACCTCTCGAGCTTTGAACTTTGGGTGGGCACCGTGCAAAGCACGCGAGGGGTTGGCGGGTGCGGTCGCGAAAAATCGCTTCGGCCACGTGCTCGTTGCAGCTCGCCAAGGCCAGCGCCGCGACGCTGTCAAAAAACAAGGCCAGCGCCGCGACGGTGTCGCAACATGAAGAGAGCGACTCGGCAGATGTACAGCGGGGCGGAGTTAATATATCCGGCTTTCTCGGTGAAAAGGTAAGTTAGCCCTCGCGGCGATATCCCTTCGACGAGTTCGAGTTGGTGGTGAGAGCATTGCTGCGGGCGCTCCACCACTGACACATATTTGTACCGTTGGCGCCTGCGACACAAGACCTCGGCGTGGGCCTCCAGCAGCGCTGCCGAGGAAAGCGTGTGGCGGCATGCTTGGCGCGATAGTTCGCATCGCTCAACCGCAGGTCGTTGGGGCTAGATGCTTT
>Ga0307982_1002632_pt1 | contig 14467 bp, 12 predicted proteins | sample OrgLakmetagen989_FD_201847 | JGI IMG/M metagenome (GOLD analysis project Ga0307982, IMG submission 201847) | Saline water microbial communities from Organic Lake, Antarctica - #989 | ecosystem: Environmental > Aquatic > Non-marine Saline and Alkaline > Saline | place: Antarctica: Organic Lake...
GTTAGCGCGAAAGCAGCACATGTACTTTTTTTGGTGCCTCTGTGACTACTGTGCGCTTGTTTTTCTTTGTTATTGGGAGAGTATTAACTAGACTAGACTGCCATTATCCGCCTTAACGCCAAAGGCCTACTTCTCGCAGCTATGCATACCGCCTAAATACTATTGTATAACAATTAATTAAAGGTACGCAAAAAAGTGAGTATAAATGAGCACCTGTGTTTGATGTTTCGTTAATATTCTTTAAATATTAAATATTCTGCTGACACCGCAAGAAATTGAAGAAGAACCGCGAACCCAAACCCCGGATTTTACACGTGGCGGTCATCACGTGCGAACATCGCAGAGCACATAGCCCACACCAGTGAATATCATAAAAATTAAACCACTGCCACCACCAAAATCATCGCTCCAACGCCAACGCAGTTCTTCGCTACACCGCCGTTTGGCGGCCGGTGAGTTGGATGCCGAGCAGTAACTCGTCTTCGCGGGTTTGCAGCATGTTGCGCGCGCTCGGGTCCCTGGCCAGCAGCCGCTTCGCCTGGCTCGCCGCGCGCTGCACCAAATCCTTGTCCAAGTCTGAGGTGCCGCTCTTGACGCAGGCCGCCATTTTGTTCATCACTTCCTGCGCCGTGGTGGCCGCTGCGGAGTCGTCTGGGTCGTTTTCGCACGCCGCCAGCGCGGCGGTGAACACGTACGCGTTAGGGGCGACCCCCGCAGGCTCCATGGCATTCAGCAGGGTCGACGCCAGCGCCGAGGAATTGAAGTGCGCGGCCGCGTTGATCGCCGTGGCGAAGGAAATCACCGAGGGCGCGATGCCCCCCGCCTCCATTTCCGCCAGCAAGTTCACCGCGCCCCGGGCGTCGCCCGCGCGGGCCCGGCTGTTAAGGGCAATATTGTAGGTCACCACGTTGAGCCGCACTCCCGCGGACGTCATTTCGTCCAACACATTGCGCGCGGCCTCGAGGTTGCCCGCGGCGGAAGTGGCGTGGAGCAGCGCGTTGTACGAAGCGCGGTTGGGGGTGTGGCCGTCGGCTTTGAGGGCGCCGAACACTTCCAGCGCCAGGTCGGTGTTGCCCGCGCGGCCGCACGACGCCAGCACCGCGTGGTACGCGTCGTAGGACCGGGGCGACGGCACTTTGTTGAGCAGCTTGGATGCCAGGCGCCAGTTGTTGGCGGTAGCGCAGTGCTTGGCGGCAAGCTCCATGATGGACCCGTACTTGCCACCCAAGGTAGCTTCATTGACCAACACTTCCCCAATCAAGGACTTCACCAGCTCCTGATAGTTAAGAATAAAGAATATTGCGTCGAAGGAAGGTATAAAACTCGCAGGACACTGCGAGGGAGATAGGGCCTACAGCTACTAATAGCAAACCTACACGCAATCTCCCAATATCAGTGTTACATAACACACTCTTCTGGGCCAATTATTTAGCAATACCTGGTCCTTGAGAGCAGTCGCCGCCTTCATGGCCGCGTAATAATGCTCATCAGACGGTTTGAAGTTGTTGTCCAAACTCAAGACTTCGAAGCACGCTACAGCTTCCTTGTACTTGCGCGCGCGCACTAGCACTTGCAAGAGAAGGCCGTAGTAGTTCCCATCCAGCATCACCTTGGTTTTGGCCGCTTTCACTTTGCGCATCACCTGCCGCGCCAAGTCTTCGATCGGCAATTTGTTGGGCGCAAAAACGCAGGCCTGCATCGCCAAGCTGAAGCACTCCAAGTCGCCCTCCATGTCGGCCGCGTCCATGGCCGTCAGCACGGCGAGGGCTTCCTGCGGCCGCGACGCCGCAGCGCAGGCCCCTAACGCTTGCTTGGCGTGGGCTAAGGTCAAGCCTCCTTCGGGGGGACTGGCCAACATGTCCAAGATGACCTTGTCGGCCGACGCGCCGACTTTCTGAGCCTGCACGGCGTTGAGCACGGCCTCGTAGCCGGCTAAGTCTGGGTAGACGCCGCTCTTTCGAAGTTTCTTGTACTTTCGAAGCACCTATCCAAGAACATCACGGAAAGAAATGGGCTGAAAAGGTGTTCAGACAGTACGTCGACAAGATGAGAAATATAATCATAAAACTTCCCTGAGCCACCTTAAAAATAATCTTAAATACATTCAGTAGCTCAATCACAGAGGCAACAACAAAATCGTTCGAAAGGATAAAGAAGGAACCTTGTGGTGTGATTTCAGACTCCCCAAATGTGCAAGTTCTGCGACCAGAGAGGCAGTGTCAGCAGAGTGTGACACACTGGCTGTAGTTGATGCATGGCTCGGCCTGTCAGTACTGCCAGTACCCCCTTCAATTGCAGTTGGGGACGCCGAAGACGACGACACAAGTGATGAAGAGGCGGTCGAGGACGGTGTAGAGCGAGTCGACGATGTGATCGGCGCGTGAAACGCCCCTATGAAACCGCGCGGTTGAAATGCTTCAGTTGCGACTATTGCTACAGCGATTCCGACATAACGAAGGGATGGCATGATTATAGCTCCTCTCTAAAGTGTAGAGGGGGCCTTGGAAAGAACTATAGAGGGACGAAAAGTAAGTGCGAGTGTATTACGCAAGCGACACGTCAGAAAGATAAGGCCGTCGATGCCAGGGCTTGCAAAAACAGGAACAGGTGTTTTTTTTTGTTTTTTTAAAGTTGAAAAAAACATGTTCGTAACACCTGTTTTTTACCTGGGTGCTGAAAGAAACACGTTCGCTATAGCACTTCAGCACCACAGTTGTAAGCTCGTTAACCTTATGTCAAGAGGGCTACCAGGGAAGCTTGGCCTCATTAGTATCTTGGCGGCGCGGGGGTGTTTAAAACACCTGTTTTTATCCAATTTGTCTCAAACAACGTTACAAACACTGTTTTATATCTGGGTTGAAATGTTTATGCCAGCCCTGGTCGATGCCTGCAACATGAAGCAAAATTCTAAGAATGCAGTGCATGAATCAGGTAAACAGAACAATTTCTGGTTTCAAGATTCCACATCGTCAAATCTCATCATTCGGTTCTGACCCGTACAATGGCGTTTCCCATGCTGCGGGCTTTGCCCTTGGTAAGTGACTACATCAACGAACAGCCTTTTTTATATATGAGCTGAATTATTGCGAGCTGTGCAGTGCGTCTGAAATATCCCGGCTCATGCTCAGTGCTTGCGCAAGGTTTTGAGATATTCGGGAATGATGACACGCGCTCCTCTCCTTCATCGATTTCTGGAATTGTTTGATGCCGACCGTTTTTTTTTTCAAGATGGGCGCATTCGTTCTCCACCTGTAGTTACCTTAGAGTTGTATACTCCGTGATTGCGTTGCAGTCGTGACCCTCTTGTCTCTTTATGTGTCGGTGTGTTCACGGGGCTGTGGGTGGCAGGCGCTCCTCAGCCAGGCTGCTCTTTGTGGGGCATCTACGCTCACTGCGTTTGGCTCTTCGGGTGCCCCTGCATACCAAGCCGTTGCTGTGACGGCTACTGATGGTCCTGCACTGCCTCAGGGTGGGCTCATGGGCCGCTTGGTCTACCTTAACTCGGACGTGACCGGCTGCTCGGGGGTGGCCACCCAGCTCAACGTTTTACTCAAAACCGCGCGCGCGGCAGAAGACGGGCTGCACCCAATCGTGCTGCTCGAGCGCTCGGTTGCAGACGACGCGAACGCGTGCTCCTTTGAAGACAAGGTGGTCGCCGTGCAAGACGCTGGCGCCATGGCCGCGGTGATCTTCGACAACGTGGACGAAGGGCCCGTGCAAATGGTGTACGCGCACCCCGCCAGCGTGGACATCCCCGCGGCTTTCGTGTCCTTCCAAGACGGCATGACTCTGCTGGAGGCCATGGCCAGCTCCCACGGGGGCGAGCCGATCGCTCTGCTCGCGCCAGGCCACAACGGCGAGCTTTCGGGTGGCGCGGCAACGGCGCGCTTCGAGTTCGTGAGCTTCACCACCGGCTACCTCCTGCTCTTCGCCTGCCTACTGCCCGTGGCCGCCGCGAGCGCCGCGCGGCTCCTGAAGCGGCGGCAAGACATCGAGGCGGCCTACGCGGTGGTGAAGCGCGATCCCGCAATGTCCGCGCAAGTGGCCAGCCAGCTGGACCCCAAGCACCTGCCCTTGCCGGCGGCATGGGACCAGAGATCGGGGCAGCCGCCCCCGGAAGTGGAGTCGAACGACAAGTCGTCGTGGGCTCCGGTGCGGCGCTTCCTGAGCCTGGCCATCACGATTTACGTGCTGGAGATGCTCTTCGTGGCCGCGGTGGTGGACAAGGACGGGGCCGTGGCTGCGGAAGATCCCTCTGTGCCCGCCGCCGCGCTCTACGGCGTGAACTGCACCATCAACGCCCTCCTCGGCGCGGCCTTGCTGATGGCGGCCGAGAAGTGCGTGCGCTGGCTGTGCTGCTGCGACAAGAAAGACGACGACGCAGAGGTCAGTGTGCAAGAAGGAGGCGCCAACTATCCAGGGGCTGCCTCGCGCGCTGCCCGGGAGGCGGAGCTGAAGACGCAGGAGAAGGAGCAGCCCTCGAAAGCGGAGAAGCGCTACAAGCCCGTGCAGGCCGAGCTCTCAGTGGCCGAGTACGTGGAGCTGGCCCCACCTGGCCCGAATGGGTACACGCCGCCCACTTTCTTTCTTGGAGCTGCGACCACTGAAGTGAACGCGCAGGGCCATTGCGTGTAGGAAAGCGCATTGTGATGCAGTGATGCAGCAAGGGGGCATCGGGTATCACTACCCTTTGTTTCCGCTTCCGCAAGAAATGACATGTACGAAGAGAAAGTGAGATATGAATTGTGCTTTGGAGCTAAGAATCGGCATCTCGTATTATGATTGCCCTTTTGTTTGATAATACTCAAAACCCAAATCCAGCTGAAATCCAGCAAGGCCAACTGACTGAACCAAGACGCCCAGACCGGCAGACCCACCTTGGCCTTGGCCTGTATTTCGCGATTTTTCCGCACAATTTGGGGGGTATTTCAGGAAAGAATTATTTTTCGCGAAATACGCGAAATTTTGCGCCTTTTGGGCGAAATTAATTGCGTTTTGAGCCATCGAAAAAAAATCGTGCGAAATTCGATAACATTTCGCGGGAAAATCGTGGATTTGGCCTTGTTTTACCAATAAATTGAGGTTATTCGGGAATGTTCCTTAAAAAAGACTCCGCGTATTGAATATCGCACTTCGAATTATACCTAGGTCTCGGCAATTCGAGAAACCCCATATTCGACTTTGCCTTTGTGTCCTTTTTTTAACCCCGAGGGGGGAAGCTGGATATTTTTGGGGATTTTCGCGAATTTCGTGTCGGAATCAGCGAAAATTACGAATTTTTTTATTCTCTAATTTCGGCCTTTTTAGAGCGAAATACGAAATGAAACTTGGTCCTTTTCAAACGAAATACAGGCCAAGGCCAAGACCCACCAGGCCACCACAGAAAAGTAATAATCTCCGATAGACCGATTTCCATTGCCATTCAACCCCCCGTACCTTTAGAGAGCTATTGGCGATATAAACCTCTCGGCCTCTGTTGTCGTCCTGTAGCTACTAGTTTATTTCCAATGACATAGAGACCAAAGACTAGTAGTGTATGTAGACTTGGAAGTGTAGTCCCGAGCGCCGAATTGAAGTCCGACTCCATTAACCATTAATTTAGTAATTTAGTATAATTAAGCAACTAGAAATAATCCTGGTACATTGAAACGAGGTCACGCATCTGGATTGCTCAGGGCTGAGCCAGTGGGACCACAACAGGGGGCGCACAACCGGGCATAAGAAGTACAAGGGGGTGCCTCTTCGGCTGTACTGTGGGCTCTCTCTCGTGCAAGCAGACAGCTATCTAATGCACCATCTCCACTGCTTCTGAACTCAGTGATCGTCGTGTTGCTCCACACCCACGATTTCCTGCACGGCAAGCAGAGGCACGAGTTAACACTATCTGAAGAAGAGAGCGCCTACTTCACATGGGGAATTGTGCGTGCGAGAGTAGTAGCTCGCGGTAGTGAACTCACCGGAACCTCGCCGACGTCTTCCTTCGTGAAATTGTACGTTTTGTGGGAGTGGTACGCCGGAGGCGCTGCACATACGGAAAAAGAAAGCCAAATTAATAGACTAGTTAGAATACACACGCGTGAAAAGTGCCAGAATGCAGTGAAGACGTTTATCGTTTGTTTCCCCAGTGGTTTGACACTTGAGTGTGTTGACCTCTTGGGAAGCTGCTCAGCAACTTTCCTGCACCAACTCACCCATGAGATGCGACACAACAAGGTACGCACTGAAGATCACAGTAGCATAGCCAACGCCAGGGAATGCCTCCGACACGCAGTTCCTGCAGAATAGCATCGCGAAAGTTAGTACCTGGAACTGCCACCACACTAGTGGAGGTGCTTGCCTAGTAGACCTTGAAAATGTATGCACTCAAGGGTTCCTCAGGAACAATATTGTGACTCCGTAGAGATGCAGAACCTTTTTCCCATAAACACATCCGTGTAATATGACTCACGTGAGCATGGGGTGTTTACGCCATGCGTCCTGGCCAGCAAAAATAGAGCGCCGGGGCGCAGCACGGCCTGCCGCCCGTGCTAAGGGCTGAAGGATTTGCCTAGAAGCCTGAAAAGCCGAGATATTCGAAACATAAGATCAGACAAATATGGCAAAGCACACGAAGTCGTCGCTGCGTTGTTGGGAATGCAAGGTATGTAACAGAGAAGTGAAAGACAACTCGGCGTACCATTTTATTCTCCGACTACGACTGCCGACGCGACTACTAGGCCACTGCCGACTGCCAATTTGTCGGAAGTAAAAGTACGAGTTATCATTCTATGTTTTCCCTCAGAAGTAATTATATTAGGACAACAAGACCTCGCTTCCGTCGCTTGTTGTCTTCAAGTCTTTTTGTCGGTCTCGGTCTCTCGGACTCGACTGAAATAGATCCTGCGTCCTCGAGTCCTCGAGTCTCAAGTTCCATCCATCCATCCACTAAGCAATTCCATCCATCCATCCACTAGCAATCTTCATCAGAAGTGATGACAAACTCCTCAAAGTAGGCAACCTTTGTTTAGCGGGAAATTTTTAATGTCTGACGTCGCACACAATTGGTAGCCTTGTATGTGGGTCAACAAAACTTGACTTTCTACTGTAGATACTGAAGGCTGGAGTGCTGAGGAGTGTCAAGACAGACTGCTAGCACCATGAAGAGCAAGATCGCCGCAAAAGTTAGTCCCCCTGAGACCACACGCGTGCACCATAGCTTATGGGCTGTCCTTGTGGTGATCCTTGGTTGTGTCATTGGATACCAGCAGCGTCAGCAGTCGACGATGGTGGAGCGCACCCTCGTAGAGCGGCAGGCAATGCGATCGAGGCTCGACTCTATGGAACTCAATTACGCTCTCTGTCAGCAAGAACTCCTCGATCATAATGTTGCCATGCGCTACTCGTCTCAATCAGCGCGAAGCAGCAATTTCGCAGGCCACCATTACTCGTCTTCTGCACTGAACAATCCTTTCGATGCACCTGCCTGGGAGCAGCCACCGCAGCGTCGTGGGCTGGCTACACAAGTCGACGACAATGACATCCACGGCGCCCAGGATGACAATGTAGATCCAGCCATGGCGGTTCAGCAGCAAGTCACCGAATCTGCCCGCGCCGCGGCAAAAATGTTTGGCGTTTTGACGGCTCAAGCGCCCGCAGCGTCTGTTTCTCCTGTTGCAATGGCTTCGACGAGCAGCAGCAGAAGCAGCGCAAGCGCAAGTCTTAATGGTGAAAATATAGGTGATGGCAGGGTTGCTGGTGGTGATAGCGCAGTAGCCCAGAATAGTCGTAAAGTTGACTCAGCGAGGAGCGCACCTGCTGCCCTCACCAATGAGCATAGAGTCAAAGAGAATGCGGAGCTGCAGAAGGTAGCAACGCGAGTAACTCACGGACCTGCGATGCAGCAACAAGTTAGTCTGGCAAAGACAACTTCAGAGTCAAATTTCATCGGCGGAGGTGTTGCAGTTGAGCTCGAACTTGAAACTACGACGGAAACTAGCGTAGCAACCACCACTACCAACGCGGACACCGGCAAAGTGATGTCTCATGTTGTCGAGAAGACGTCCACCAAGAAAAACAGCCGAAACTTCGACGACTCGGCTCCTCCGAGTGATCCTTCGTCTATGGCGGCTTTGCCAGCACTCGTGCGAGGCCGCAAACCTCCCCCGCCTGATCACGGCACGCCGGAGACCATCGCGGAAGCACGAGCGCGCGTGGCCAAAGCGAAGCTAGCTCGCCAGTCCGACCCACGCTACATCGCGCTCGAGGCTGCGCGGCGTGAGAGGGCGCGGGACTCTCCACACGACGACGACGATGACGACGAGTATGCGGACAATGAGGACGAAGATGACAGTGAGTACTACCGCCTTGCCGGCGATGTGGGCGGGCGAGTGCGGTTGATGGTCGACAGCAACGGCCAAGCAACGGCCCAACAAAGCGGCAGCGCTTCTCGTCGCAAGAGCAAGGAGGGCACTTCGAGGGCCAAGAGCGCAGCTGCTTTTGAGATCCCAAATGTCCCGTGGAACGAGCACGTGACAGCGTTTGACGCAGCATCCTTCGATAAAGCCCTTGACGATTTTGACTTCGTGTTTGTTGCGTTTTACGCGCCGTGGTAAGGCTCCGTTAGGGATTCATATAACTTCTGGCGTTTGAGCACTCCACTGCTCAGGTCTTTCAGGCCTTTCATGCTTTGCTTTAAATCTCTCACAACACTCCGTGCCAACCTCTGCTCTAGGTGCGAGCATTGTCGGCGGCTCAAAGGTGAACTCAACGCAGCAGCAGCCGGCGCAGTCCTTAGCCCCATGGCTACGAACGACGCGTCTTCGAAGCTGAGAGTGGCAGTGGGTGCAGTCGACTGCATGTCCCACCGCGCTTTATGCTCTGAGGTGGACAGCGTACCGAAACTCTGGCTGTTCCGCAACCGCAACGCCGTGAAGCTCGAAGCGCAAGAGGTGCAGAAGCACATCGAGTACGTAGGGCCGCGCGAAGCTGGCGCCTTGGCGCAGTGGGTGTCCACAAGCTGCTCCGTGCTCAACTTCGTTGCTGGCCTCGCGGGCTCTGCGATACCGCCGAGGGTGTCCATGGGCAGCATCAGTGGAGCGGCGAGCTCGGAGAAAGACGTGGTGGTGCTGAGCCGCGGCAATGGCCCGCCGGCGGAAGTGTCAGCGTCGTTCTGGAACCTGTGCGCGGAGGAAGTGGGGCTGCATTGGTTGAACCGAGAGCTCCCAGACAACGGGGCTACCAACTCGCCTGCCCTGACGCAAGTGCGGTTGATTGACCCCTCCGAGGAAGTGGAAATGCTTACTTATGCAGGCCATGCCTTTGTGGCAGTGTCCAAGGGTGGTGCTGGGATAAAGCTCTTCACGTACGCGGTAACAGCAGATGTAGGGCGATATGTTATCACAGGTTGCGACGTGGCAGAAGCTGTCGCGATCGGCGCGAGCGCGTCTACGTAAAAAACGAAATGTCGGTGCCCATTCCACTTCGGAGATGAAGGGACTGTCGACCGTGCGTAGCCGGATGTGAGTCGGGATTATGGTTCAAATTCCTTAGGATCTTAGATCCACAGAGCTAGGTTGCATTGGCCATGCGGGGGCAGTATGTGGTCTATAGTCCTCTCTGATATCTGTTATTCCTGTGTATTCCTTCGCCGCTATACGTATATAACTCACAGGAGCAAGAGAGAGAGAGAGAGCGAATTGCAATAACGAATAACTTTTCTTTTTCAAGAAGCAAAAATCCAAGCCCAAGCACGCCCCCAATCCAGTTGCGAAATGCTATTCGCTACAGTCGCAGTCGCTATTGAGAATAGTGGCTATTGCCTCTTGCGCCTGGCGATAGACTACGAGCCGGTACGTACATACCTGAATGCGCACGTCTATGAACCCCAGTATAAAGCTTGACTTTGACTAAGAGAACAAAACAACTCTGTACAGCAACTAGTATAAATGCATTTCGCCCTGTTCTCTAAATTCTGTGACTGTGACCTCGTAGAATCCAATTCATGCCTTTCTCATGAACGCTGCACTCCAACTTAAATGTTTATGAGGTGCTTTTGCCTTTTATATTATCAGCTTCATCATTAGCCATCGCTTCTTCAAACTGGCCGCTAAGTGAATTTGCAGCTCGAAGCCAAATCGCGACGATTCCAAAGAGAATCGCTGCTAGATATGGTGTGGCTGCGGCAAGAGAACCAAGGCCAACTATGAGCACCTGTAAAGATAACGAACGAGGAAGATCGCATTGTGATGTAATGATCGAGTTACTGAACTGTTCTTTTATTCATAATCATGAAATTGAATGTACCTGTTGAATCATGCTTCCGCCAGACTTGCCAAGTGGGCTTCCAATCACATCAATTGCAGCCTTTCCTTTTGTTTTTTCTTCTGGCGATAATGGAATAAAGGCCATCTCTTTGCATGGATCAAGAAGTGCGTATTTTGAACTTTTTGACACGACATTTTGAAATGCACCCACAAGCATTGCCAGCATAAGTGGAGTCGTGCCCAGAAATGCGGTCACGGGATTCCACATGTCAGGTGCAAGAATAAGAGAGAAAAATGCAATTCCTGATCCAAGAAGTATGGCGGGTGGCATCTTCGCCGCTCCACCCCAGCCAAAGCGTTTAAAAATAGTTTGGCCCGCTACCATCATGGCGATTGTAGCTGCACCAGTAATTTCGCTGAATTTTCCAAGGAATTCAGAGTATGCTGTTGGTTCAGGATACACTTTCATCAAAGTGCCTTTCCATGTAACTTCAACAATATTGATTGCCATGCCATAGCATATAACCATGGTCGCCAAATTTCGAATGTAGGCGCTACTTGCAAGTTGTTTTGCTGACTCAAGCAGTGTCATTTTTGTTTTGGCTTTGCTCTTGCGTACGAGCGATTCGTCAACACATTCTGGATCGGTCATCACTTTGTCATGAATATACTTGTGGCAAGCAACCATGACACCAGTTGACGCAACAACTGCGCTCATGAGGAATTTCAGGTTTGTGCCATACAAATCATCACTGGACGCACAAAACTTTTCAGATATGGACGACGCAGTTTCCATGACAGCGCCAGCGACCAGGAGAGCTAGGTTTGCCCCAATTCCAAACAATGGATAATACTTCTTGGCTTGAGCCACACTCATTACGGCATTTGCTTGGCCCCAGAAAAGCAAGGAAAGGACAACTGACCCCCAAAGTTCGGCGAAAACGTAGAAGAGACTGGAGAAAGTATAGTAGAAAATAAATTGATAAGCAAAACTGGGGCGAAAATTAGTTCAAATTTCGTTTAACCTGAATGTCCAATTACGTATGATCGAAAGAGGTGCTGCAAGATTTGGGAAATTGTGAATAGCCGCAGCAATTGTTTCGACAGGATGTATAGCATTTCGAATAGGGTATAGAATAAATGCAAATGATGCATAGAAACCTGAGTGAAAGGCGAGAGTAAAAGGTCGTGATATTTAATATGCATTTCACGTTTGCTTCTTTATAAAACTTGCCTATGAAAGGTGCCAGAGTCGCATAAAAGACCTTGTCCGCTGTCATTTTGTTACTGAGTTTTGCATACAAAACGGTAAAAGCTAAAGCTCCAGGTAATTGAACGTATGTTTTGAGAAAAGGGATAACCTGGAATATGCAAGGAGAAAGTCATTAGTATCAGTTACACATATTGAGTCTTCAACTAAACGACGACACAGAAACGACATGAGAGAACACTGCAAGTTGCGAGAAACCTTAGCGAATAGTGGGCAAGCTTCTTGATTTGTTCATTTGTACTGTTTATTGAACGAAATTACCTCCGCCCCAGAGCCAGGAGCAGTGACCACGAGTACGTCTTTGGTATTACGAAGAATGGTGAAATTAAATAGCGCGCAGAAGAACATGATCGCCTGATGCAGCAACAACAGATGCTTCACGTGAATGTTTTATGGTCTTCTTCATTCTGAACGCAACACGTTCCGACAAAAGAACCATCTCAAAAGTAGAGTCAATTCATGAGAATTCAGATTGATTCATTCCAATTGGATGGACTCTCTACGAGGTTCCTCTTCAATATTGAATACAACTGCAAAATTTCAACTTTCCCAGTCAAACTTACCAAAGGTAAGACCTTCTTCATTTCTTTTGGGGGGACAATTTTTGCAAGTCGGCGAGATCCAAACGTCTGCAATTCCCCACGAGGAGGTGGATTTGGTTGATTACCCACGGTAGCAGCTGACAGCATGATATTTCGCACTGGCTCAAAGCGGGCCCTCATAGACACCCTTCGTGGCAATTGAAATCCGTCGGTGGCCATTGCCATAGAAGCCACAGTATGTAGGAACATAATCTTCATCTGCATGGTGTATGACAAAGAACAGCTACATCAGGTCACTTTCACTCCTTCTATAGGTCGTATGACATCATGAATTTTACACCTCAGCTCAAGATACACATCAGACTGAGTTATTGATCCTTCTTGTTGCAAGCAAGTAGTCTATCGGAATATCAGCAGCTCGTTGATAATGAACACATATGAGGAGAAGTTTTTAGGAGTAAGATGCTTATAGGAAATGAAAGTATGAAAATACATTCACTGCTTCTCTTCCATTATTAATTTCAAGAATCTTGTACTCTTGTTGCTGGGATCATTTTGTTCTGCTGGCATATATATGCTTAGTTAGGCTCCTTAGGTTGTGACATCGCATTGATATACGATGAGACAATTTTTTACGATCGCTCTCACGCATCTTCATGAGCAAGCTGTAAGTCAGGTGCACCGCCAGATCTGCAATCTCGTAGTATCTGAGGTACTCTGTGCCATGGATGTTTACATCAACAAATCTTATCACACTTGTCGTAGTCCATCTAAGCGGGCCCATAACTCCCGCTTAGGTGGACTACGACAACACTATACGAATAAAAATATGTTGCTCTTGATGTCGTTTCGGTTGGTTTTAGAATTAAGTCACTGTGACTGCACGAACTACAGTCATCAAATGGCTCTCTTTTTAGTTGCAGACACTCCTCGAAATACCCTTTTCACCTTGCTTGATGTCAAATGCAGCCGCGCTTTTTGTCATGCAAACAGTACACGGGATCCAATTCGATATTGAACTTCGTGGCTACATTTGTATTACGTAAGACTGTATTCATAATGCCCAATTTTAATTTGAGCTTGAACTCGAAATTGAATAAAAAGTCCGGCGAATTGTGACTTGAAGTATTTGTCTAAATAGATTATCAATTGCAACCAGCCGGCTAAGTGTTGCTAAAGCGAAACGAATTCGCTTCTTTATGATTTCAATCGACCGCAAATTGAAAGTAGCTACATGGACCTGGGAACTCATATGGCGCCGCCTAATTGAAAACTTGCCTCTTCTAAATGAGTTAATAGCTTTAGTTCATGACACATTCCGTGTTGTTATATAGGGGCAAATATTGTTCTAGTCTTGCTGCTGTATTTTAGTAGATGCCCTTTAGAACCTCCCCTTAGTAGCAAAGAAGGGCAAGTGAAAAATAGTCACAGCAGAGGCACAAAAAGGACAACGAAAATGCAGTAATAAGTGTGCCTTGCTGCGATAGAAAATCGATATATCCTTTATTGACTTCTAGTATTATCAGCTTAATATTCTTTGTCTGCCTTTTAGCCCTCTATTTTCGGCCCCTCGGAGCCTGCGTCAAATTGAGATATATTTACGCTTCCTCAATTCGAACTTACCAATAAAGAACTATACTTGTGTTTCTCCTGAATGAAATAAAGAATGCAGGATCATGCAAATAACTCAAGTTTTCTAGTAGCTAGAGGTGCGTAAGGGAGTCTACTCTAGTTTAGTAATAATCCCTCAAAAATCAAACAAAGACAAGTGCATAGTAACCACAGAGGCACAAAAAGAATGTGCAGTGTTTTTAAGCAGCATAGAGATCTCGATATCTCGCACTGCTCTTAGTTTACACAGGCCCCGCATGATATCAACACTAACACAACAGCTAAGAAGTAACTACATATGACACAAGAACATAAGTACAGTCATTTTCGGGTAATAAGAGCGGGGGAATTTGCACTCCACCTTCTCTCTATTACCGAGTTTTAGTACTTTAATATAGGATTGAATCTAGTTTCCAGTAGGTGAATGAACCGGATTTTAACCCTCACTTTCTTAACTTGTAATCCTCTTATAGTACCCGGAACTGACTGTAGAACATAGAGTCAGCCACAATCTTCACACAAACTGAAGGTCAAGGTTTTTTTGGGTTATTTTAGATTATTTTGGGGTTATTTTCGGTATAATTCGAGTTTCAGAAATGCCATGTGAAGTCAGATGCTCTCCAGCAGGCGCCGAAAAATTTTAGAAGCCGTGGGAAAGATGGATAAACTAGGGGTTTCATTCAAATCGAGGAAATAGGCAGGGTTTGTTTGGGGGTAAATAACCCAATTATTTGGGTTTTTTTCATTTGGGTTTATATTTACCCCGCCCTATGGTGCATCCCTAAATGATACGGCGACCACCG
>Ga0307982_1002634_pt1 | contig 14464 bp, 21 predicted proteins | sample OrgLakmetagen989_FD_201847 | JGI IMG/M metagenome (GOLD analysis project Ga0307982, IMG submission 201847) | Saline water microbial communities from Organic Lake, Antarctica - #989 | ecosystem: Environmental > Aquatic > Non-marine Saline and Alkaline > Saline | place: Antarctica: Organic Lake...
CTTTCGGCTGTTGGTATAACTTCCGCAAAGAATCAGTTTTTCATATGGAATTACCCCTGCTCTATATTAACCAGTTCCTACTCGGAATCTCTTCTCAATGTTCTTTCTATATCTGTATTCCTCTGCTCCTTGCTTGATTTTTTCAATTGCCTTTCCTACCCGCTGCTCTTCTGATCTTGGCTGCTCCTGTGCCTGTTGCAGCTGACGCAAGACACGCACTTCCACGGCGACGGCAAAGGTTGTGGGTTTGACATTGGGAAATTGGAGTCGACGGTCGACGACAACGACAGCGTGCTTGCTGTTTACGCCCTGCACAAGGTACGCATGATAGTCTTACGTAATGTACTAATACCCCTTTTTTGTGTGTGTGTTTTTTCCTTGTCTTCTTTGAACCGCCGAAACGAGAGAAGGAGTGAGAGTGCACGCGCTCTCAAGACCATGCTCGATTATACTGTATTCCTTTGCATTCAGAAGTGAGTTTCCCAGTGGTTTCACTTCTCTGCACGATACATTATCCATTCTGACCCCCCCCCCACCCCCCCCTCAACAACAACAACTTGCTTATTGAACTCCAGGAAGAGCTGCGCGCCTCGTTGGAAGCACAATGGATGCCTTTTGACTGGCCGTGGAATTTGCCGGTCTCGAAAATCGAAGACTACTTTGGGGAAGAAATCAGTGAGTAAATCCGCATTGTTTCTCGAACCCATTTGCCTCTTACATGTGATTTCCTTTCTGCTGCTCGTGCTATTGCTGCCGCTGCTGCTGCATTGTATTCCGTTGCATGCAGAAACTTACGCACAGTGTAAAAATCATTTGACTGTTTATGAATAGCTCCGCTCTAACGGTTTCATGCCCGTGGACTTTACGCGCTTTTCCGTTGTTTCACGACAGGTTTTTACTTTGCTTTTCTCGGCCACCTGACCACCGGCCTGATCCCTCTCGGCCTGGGAAGCGTTGTGTTTCAGTATTACGCCACGCAAGAAATCATCGCTGGAGACAGGCTCCACGCGCCCGCCATTTTTGTTGCCCTGTCCATCGTCTATTACGTCGCTCTTCTCGACTCGTAAGTTGTTCGATGCTCACAAAATAAAAGAGAAAGAAAATCCGCCAACTCGCGCGTGTGCCGAGTGATGCGCGTGTGTCTAAAGCGAGTTCAGGCAGTAGGTTTCTACGGCTAATCTTAATAATTGTCGTTTTTAATTTGACATCATCAGTCTGGTATTTTGTGTAATTTTGGCGCTTTTGTTATTTTTTCACTGTTTTTTTTTCTCTAATCGGCTCTCATCTTACAAATAGTTGGAATTACCGTCAGTCGGCGCTGGCGCAAAGGTGGTGCTGTTTCAACGCGGACTTAACTATGCCGCCTCGCGCGGGCTTTGATGGCATCATCATGAAAGATCCTGTGCGTCGTATTGTCTCTATGTTTCTCTTCATCTTTTTAATATTAGAGCGTCAAATAGCTTTTCTAAAATTATTCGTTCATCCTTTTTTTTTCCTTCAAATCTCGTCTTCTTTAAATCTCGTCTTCTTTTATTCGGACTCACCTCTGCCGCTGCGTCCATCTTCTCTTTCATCTTTCTCCGTAGATCACTGGCAACTTGGATGTCATCTTTCCGTCCTACGCTCAAGCCACTCGATTTGCCGCAACGGCCGTAGTTACCTCGGGGATGGCCTGTGTCTTGGTGCTTACAGTGGTGTCCATCTTCTTGTACCGCGCTTCCATTGTCCGTGCTGGCACCGAAGGCGTAATGCTCTTCGTTCCGAGCGTTCTCAATTCCATCCAGGTGAGAACCCCCCTTTCTCTTCCTTTGTGTATCAGTTGAACCTTCGTGTGTGTGTGTGTGTGAGTGTCTTTTTTTATTTTCTTAACATTTTGGTGCTTGCGTTATCGCGTGTGTTTGTAGTTGTGCCTACGCCCTCGCACATAATTACATGATCAATTTCTTTGGTAGGTCACGGTGTACGGTCTAATATACCGTAAAATTGCGGAAGTTCTCACCGAATTCGAGAACCACAAGACAACCTTGGCGCACAACTCGAACTTGTTCCGTAAATTGACGGCTTTCTACTTTGTGAACAATTTCGGAACCCTCATTTACATCGCCTTCATTAAGGTATACCGCATTCCTGGTGTGCGTGTATGTTGTTTTTTCCCTTTTAAGAACTATTTCGCATCTACGTATGAGTGTAGAAGAAGAAAGTTCGACGGAAATCAAAGATTCTCTTCGTGCGCGTTTCCAACTTTGCGTAAATTAGTCACATGTTCATGGAAACCTCACATGTTCGTGCTTTTTGTTTGCCTGCTGTATTGGCTAAAATTTTACATTCCAAAAACAGGGGTCAATGGAAGGCTGCAAAGATGCTTTCACGGGCTCTCCTTCGTGCGGGATGGAGCTCACTATGCAAGTCGCCTCGCTCTTCTTTCTCAACGACTTCATGACCCGGATCGCCAAATCGTTGATTTTGCCCAAGCTGAACACCATTGCGAAACTGTACTTCATGGACCGAGACTTAACCACCGATTCGTCGAGAATGAGCGCGGCTGGTACGAATCGATATATATAATGTACATATACATATGCAGTTTCAACAGTAGAGAGTGAAAAAAAAACAGCGGTAGTGAGGGTTTCGTTGACTATTTTTTTATATCCCAGACCACTTGTTGCTCGTAAACATCATCCACAACCACTGCCAATTTGCTGGCCTCACACTTGTTTTTTTTCTTCTTTATTTGCAACGCTTTCTCCACCTGCGTCTTCCATTTCCTCGTTGATACTCATCACCACAGAGTCCCAGTTTCAGTTGCTGTCGCGCTACGACCCCACCGACGAGCTGGTCATGGACTACATCGAGCTCTACGTGCAGTGGGGCTATTTGACCCTGTTTGGATCGGCGTTTCCCGTCTCCGTAGCGCTGGCGGCTCTCACGGACTTCATCGAAACACGCACCGACGGGTAAATGATAAAAATTATACAATTGGCGCTCTCAGAGCCCCTGCATACACAATTATGAGTGTTTGATTGGATTCATTTCTTTTACCTGCTTTTGTTTTTGCTCTGAACGTCCGAAATTCTTAATGCTTTTGCTGTCTGTACATACGTGCTCATGTGCGTTTTTATGCTTGATTGAACCATCGTTTCAATTTAGGTACAAGCTCTTGACGTCGTGCCGTCGTGTGCTGCCCAATCGGGTGTCGGGCATTGGAGAACCTCTGAAAGTGCTTCAGTCGACGCTCGTGTTAGCGGTGCCGGTGAATGCGGCCCTCATTGTCTACACCTACAAGGCGTTTGATGACTATATCTCACCAGCGTCGCGCACTTGGATGTTCATGCTCATCGTGGGCTTCCTGTGAGTTTGTGAAGCCATGCGTACATACACCCGTTGTTATATAGTTCGGGCTATCAAGTACCCTTTGTGCGTGCGTGCGTGTGTTATTTATTTCTCTTTCTTTTTCATTCTACGCTTTTTTCTTCACCGATGATTCGTCTCCTCTCCCGTAATGATGTCACTATTTTTGTTGTGCACAAACCTAGGTACGTGACTCTGCACTACATGGTGCTTGTCTTGCCGGACGTGCCGCGAAAGACTGAAGTCCAGCTGGGTCGGAGCAAAGTGGTCTACGACCGAGTGGTGCTCGAATACGAATCCACCGAAGACCTGGTAAGCGCAATTATGCGGGAAAAGAATTTGACCGGGAAATGACTGGGAAAGGAAGCAATAGAATCATCATAAGATTGTACCTTGAGCGATCAATCGCCCCAATTGACGCGCCCTGTACTGTTTGTTGCTCGGTTGATGCAATCATGTTCATTTCTCTTCGCAGGTGTCTTTCACGCCCGAAATGCTGGGCATGCCCATCGCGAAAGCGAAAAAAGTGATGCAAGCCAACAGCAACCGGAGATACTCGGTCAGTCCTTTTTTCTACTCTTCTCTTTCTTGCCGCCACTTTATTTGGTGTATTCAATTGAATCCTGGAAGCAACCGGCACTTCCCCCGGGTTTTCTTTCCACTTCTTTGACTTCACCTCCCCCCCCTCCCCCCTCCCCCCCCAAAAAAAACTTTATTTTACTTTCATCATCTGTATAGATCATCGAAGCTGAAGGCGAAGTGGTGTCCGTGTCTGACTTCACTGGTGCTCCCTACACTGGCACCTCCCTTGACGATGAAGGGTCGTCGCCTATGCACGAGAACGAAGAAGGCTCGCCCATTTAAGTAAAGCAACAAGGAAGCCAGAGGACAAACAAGAAACTCTCAAAAAAAAAGAAAGAACAAGGACAAGCATAAGCACAACGACAATAAATTCTCTCCCTGGCTTCGGGTATTGTCGTTTTGTGGTATTCTTGTGCTATTAGATTCATAGGAGTAGGAGGCGACGGCAAGCAGTAGCTGTGGGCTCCCAAACAACAAACAATTCCACTCGACCCTCGCCCCCCACCCCCCATAGTCTAGTCTAGTTAATACTCTCCCAAAAACAAGGAAAGGCAAGTACACAACAGCCACAGAGGCACATAAAGAATGCACTTGAGCTGCACAAGCGCTAGCAAACCCCCCATGTATACTATAGATCAACGAAAGAGCTGATTTTCTATACCGACATCGGCACAGAAGTGCGTTACATCACAACGACAAAAACCTCAACTTCAAAAACCTACACCCACACCTAAACACCTAAAATTCAAAAACAAAAACCTAAACTTCAACACTTTCGTTGATCGTGGCGCGGCGTGGTGCGCCGTATATAGTGCAGACCTTTCCACGTCAGCGTCGTTCCTGCATGTCTGAGGAGATGAGCTCCCGACCGACGAGACACACGAGCACACGAGGCGAGAGAGCCTTCTTCGGGAGTTACTCAAGGTTAGGCCCGAGAAGAGCAGAGCCTGGGCCTGTTTGCTCTTCATAGGTATTCTTAGAGGTAAAGGCATTTGCAAAGAAGCCAAAAATGCTTCGTGCATCGAGTGCATCACGGTCGGTGCTTCGGCGGAGTGCACCCGCATTCACGGCTCCTCTGAGTTCTCAAGCTGCCTCGTGGGACTACGATGTAGCTATCGTGGGCGGTGGCGTGGTTGGAGCTGCTCTGGCTTGCCAGCTCGCGCAAACGCCTTCGCTTGCCGGGCAGCGCATTTTAGTGGTTGAGTCCTTCGCGCCGCCTCCGCTACCGACAGCCCTTGCGCCTGGTCGTCCGGTGCGTGAGCTTGCTTACTGGCTGTTGTTCTTCTCTAGAGGCGTCACGTATATTATTCCTATTCATTGGTTCATTTCCTTTGCTTTAGTTCTATTCCAATTGTATGTGAATTTGTAATAGTACTCCTTTCTCGTTCATCTTTGAATTGGTTTGATTTACTGCATAAACTTGTGCTAGGTTGACCTTCGGACCTATGCTATGACGCCCAAGTCCGAAGAATTCCTACGGGACTTAGGTGTTTGGGAGCCCCTCGAAAATGCTGGCCGGACGCAACCTTACGCTGCTATGCAGGTTTGTGCCCCTCAGATAGTGGTGCATGACATATAGTCCCTTTGGTTGCAATTTCTTGGCCATTCTATCGAACTACTGTATTCTATAGCATAATTCTTGCGTCTTTCGGTCCGATGGCCTGTGCGCTGACTTCCTGTCGCACATACCAATGCTTTGAATGTTTGCCTGTATCCGCCTTTCCTCCTTTTCAAATGCCCAGGTGTGGTCGCGGGGCGGCAACCACGGCGGGCACATCGTCTGGGACGCAGCCAACCATTCCCCAGCGCGTAAGAGCTCCACTGCTAGCAGTGGCACTGAACCGCCAAAGCCCCACCTGGGCACAATTGTTGAGCACACGTCGTTGCAGTCCGCTCTTTACAACCGCTTGCAGGTATGGCGTATGTGTGTGTTTTTTTACTCAGCTGTATTTGTAGATTCTAGGTTTAAAGGTGTCACTTTTCCTGAGGGTGTAGCAGTGTGTCATCTAGGTACCGTCCTCCTTCTTTCTCTCCTTTACTAACTTGCATCATTGTTGGCATCTTAACCAAATGCTCCAATCCATCCTCTTGAAATCTTCATATTATTACCGTGATTCTCTAGGTGTTGCACGCGGAAGGGAAGCTCGAGTTGCGCTGCCCCGCTCAAGTGAAGAAAGCAGTGTTCAGCACGCCACCGTCATCCCACCGGCAAGCGCCACCTGCGGCAGTGCTGCACTTGGAAGAACCCACCCAACAACCGCCTGCACCACCTGCCTCCGATGCTGCCACAGTAACGACCGTTGGAGAATCATCAGCAGCTGGAGGCAAACCAGCAGCACCAGCAGCACCAGCACCAGCAGCAGCCGTGAAGCAGCAGTCCGCCGTGACATGCCGCCTTGTGGTCGCTGCGGACGGCGCGCAGAGCCCGCTGAGGAAAGCGGCTGGCTTGGGCACTTGGGGCTGGAGCTACGGCCAGCGCGCGGTGGTGGCTACGGTGGACGTGGGGGCCCTGGGCTTGCAGAGGAACAGTGGTGCTAGCACTAGCAGTAGCAGCGCTAGCGGTGGTGGTGGTAGTGAAGCCCCACTAGTAGCATTGCAGAGGTTCTTACCCACGGGACCAGTGGCACTCTTGCCGTTGTGGGAAGTGCCCTCAAGCAGTGAGGTAGGCAACGGCAGCAGCAGTGGTGACGCTGGCAGTGCACAAACAACGCGCTTGGCGTCGGTAATTTGGTCCACGGAACCGCGGCATGCCGATGCACTCTGCGCCATGCCGGAGGAAGAGTTCATTGCTGCACTCAACACTGCGCTGCAAGACAACAACAGCAGCAGTACCAGCAGTCACGATACCGGCGTGGGTTTTGGTGGCTGGGAAACTGGCGCTGATAAAGCGAGCACCAGCACTACTGCCAGCAGCAGCAGTGCGCCTAATTTCTCTGCTGCTGGCGCAGGCGTAGGCGCTGGTGGTGCCACTGCGGGTGGTTTGGTCGGCCTGCTGCAGAAAGCGGTTGAAGGTCCCTTGGGTGCCTTTGTGGTGTCTAGCGCTGAGAAAGTGGCCCAACAGGGCTCTGTCACGCTCAAATCAGCAGCGAGAAATGTGCTCACCCCATTGGTGCAGGCAGCAGAGCGCGCAGGCGCCCTCACAGGTGAAAACAGCCAATTTGAGCCAGCCCCCCGCGTGGTGCAATTGGCGCCCCAGAGCAAGCGGTTCGCGATTGACTTGAACCTGCAGCAAGCTTACGCGTACGCGGACTGGCGAATTGCTTTGGTGCGTTTGAGTTACTTTAAGGAAACGATAAGTGGTAGTTAGGCTGAAGGTGTTTGCGAGAAATGGGAAGTTTTTAATACCCGCGTACACTTCATGAGGATGAATAAGAGAGTACTCTATTGTATTGTTGTTTCTCTCCATCTCATTCTGTCTTTGCGCCTTTATTTCGTCTCGCCAGGTGGGCGACGCTGCGCACAGCGTGCATCCGATGGCAGGCCAAGGGCTGAACTTGGGACTCGCGGACGCCCAGGTGAAGGATAATAAGGGAAGAGGAAACAGATAAGGCGCACATCGTCATCTTTTGGGTGTCTTAGATTTCCTGATGGTTGAAAGAGACTTTTCCGCACATTGCGTTGTCAACCTTAACAAAATCGAATACTTCCTCGCACGCCATTTTGCTGTCTTAAAACAACCCTGCACTATTTTCCTGTGATTCATTGCACCTACTCCAGGCCTTAGCTGACACCTTAGATGCTTCGGCAAGAGCGGGCGCTGACCTCGGAGACCCATCGCCCTCGGGCCACCTCGCCGCTTATGCCAGTGACCGCAAACAAGCAGCCCTGCAGCTCATGGCCTCCCTGGACATGCTTCATCGGCTCTTTGGGGATGCGCCAGCGCCCGCCATGAGCGCATCTTCGACTTCAACTTCATCTGCACCAGCAGCTGCCTCAGCTGCCTCAGCAGCAGCAGATAGAGACGGAGAACAAATGTCAGCACCACAAGAGTCGGCTGCCAGGGCCTACCGCCATCCTGGCGCAGCTCCAGGCGCTGCCGAAGCCGTCGCAATCCCCGGAGCCAGCGCCGCTGGGTTTGGTGCCATGGGCTCCGTGCCGCTTCCTCCTCTTTCACACGGGCACTCGGCAGGGCATAGTAATACAGCAGGCAACCGTGGCAACAGTGAGAACCACGGCAGCGCATTGGCCGGCAAAGGTGGCCCCACTACCGTAGGAGCGCTACCCTGGCCCGTGCGGCGAGCGGCAGGCGACTTGCGGGAGGCCGGGCTTGCCACTTTGAACTTGCTGCCGCCTCTCAAGGCCCTCCTTGCCAAGCATGCCATGGGCCTCAAGTAGGTTTATCTTTACGAAGCTCCCTCGTTGCCACGTCACTTTTATTTTTATCGCCTATGAGCACGAGCCATATAACATGTCGGCATTTCGTTCCAAATAAATCGCATTTCGTATTTATAACCACAATTATTATTGATTTCTTATAGACCTATAACCATAACCGACAGCATGCGCAGACCAGTAAGCTCCGAACTATGTAATGGACACAACCAGCATTTACCTTCTTCGAGGCGAACTCCTCTACCTCGCATAAGCGTTCCGCGTTGTGTATTAAAGGAGCTGCGTGTATTTATATCCGTTTTTATTCCTCCTAGAGCGCCAGGGCAAAGGAAGCTTGAGTGCAGGGGTGAACCATGCGTTACGGAATTGTAGTTATAATATATAATGAAAAAATAAGAAGAACCCAGCCCTTGGTTAGAAGTCCAAACAGCTGCTTTCACGATTTCACGCGGCACGCATGTCATCGAGCGCATTCCTCTTTTGGACGGCAAAAAGATCGAAAAGTAACCCGATCCGACGCGCAATGCCCTGCACGCTTCCACTTACAAGATCGTCGTCGGTCACTGGTGTAGCGCAGGCGTGAAAGTCACCATCATAATTCGGACTGCTTCCCCCAGTTTTTCTTCAAGGCGTAGTAGCTTATGATTCCTGTGCCAACTTGGGTCAATAGGTACCCAAAAGTGCGGGCGCTTATCATTTCAAGAACGGCAGTGGGCAAGTACTCAGCTGCTGTCGAGATGAATGAGCGCAAGAAAATTGATGCAACAATCGTAGATGCATAAGTCATGTACCTAAAAGTCGCAAAAAATAGAATAAAAATAACAAGATGAGCGAAGCGGACGTGACTTTGCTATCAGGAGGCACTCTGCTGCGCACTGGTGCGATTTACTAACGCTTACATTTTTCCGAGGTTAACCCAATACGACCCTTCGTAGGAACCAAATACAAATATTCGGTGCGTCTCTTGCCGCAAAGCAATTGTGCACGTGTAAGCAATAGTCCATGAAATCGTGTCTCGAAGTTGATCACTAGTGTGCGACCCCATGACGTCCAAATATTCGTGACCAACGGTGCGGTCAATGAAGAATTGAGCCACGTCACAGATTGCACCGCTCAACATGTACCACAAGTAACGAGGCAGTTTCCGACCACCAAAAGTGACTGTATCGGCCAAGGCGCTCGGGTTTCCAGGCCCGCGTAGCCAACCTCGGCCGTACTGGTAGTGAAACTTGGAGAGAGAATGCATATCAGTGTTCCCCCGTTTCGCTATGAAGATTTAACGTTGTAAGAAGCTAGTAAACCACTTATATGAATGATCAATCTCACGCTAGCGTCACATCAACATTATATGCTTCAGCAGCTACCGTCGCTTGACGTGGTTCGGGTTCAATGGCATTCACTGATGAAGATTCGCAACGTCAAAGTGTTAGGGTCAGAGCTAGATTCGACTACAGTGAAACTTTTAGTGCTTTTGGTGGCGATATGATCAACAAACAAAATGAGATACTAGTGCCCCGATAATGGTGTCTCAACGTGGTGTCATCGATATCATAATCGCTAGCACGTGGTCTTATTTATTCTTTCCTCGAGAGCTGCTACGAGACTTCCCCATGGTGATGATTCGGTTCGCGAAATATATTTTTGTTCGATTGTCGGGAACCCCCAGAAAGGAGAAAAGTGTGTCTTGTGCCATGCAAACATCAAACAAAATCAGTGCCGGTCTTTCGTTAGTGAATAGGAATTGAACGGAACCGAAAGGAAAGTTCGGTTTTGCTACTCTAACGAACCGGACCGAAAGAAAATTTCGTTTCCCGCCGACTTAGCGAACCCACAGCCAAAAAAGAAGTTCGGTTCCATAGAATCAACGAACTAGAAACGAACCCGGAATGGAACCGAGCAGCTGTCTTGAAAACCGCGGATTTCTTTTTTACGAATGGGGAATAAAGTTGGAGCCGATTTGTGCTTCTTGTTTTTCTTATTATCGGTATCTCAAAGAGGAAAATCTCCAGTATTACTAGTGGATTTGAACTTTGATGCTGCATTTAATTCGAAGTGGGGGTGCTGCCCTTAACGAACGGAACCGAACGAAAAGTTCGGCTACTCATTTCTTAACGAACGGAACGGAACTAAAAGTTCCGCTACAAAGAGTTAGTGAACCAACCCGGAACCGAAGGGAAAGTTCGTTAATTCTTCGGTTCCCTAAAAGTTCCCGGAACTGCACTAACGAAAGACCGGCACTGAACAAAATCAATAACAAAAATCAACAATGACTCACCCATTGATGCAGATCATCGCAGATGGTGCTGATAGAACCGGTTTCCGGTTGTATTGGGGCTATGGATTTTTCTTAATTGTTTAATTAAACAAACGCACCAATAGCTTGCTATACGCCCCGCCATTGCAATAATCATCAGAAGGAGGATATCCAAATGCAGAAGCAATTGAACGTGAATATTGAACGCGGAACGGAATCCCCTACAACCATTTTTGGTTACGTGTTCGTAGTTCAATCGTTTTTTCCCTTGCGTTGTAAGCCATGGAACAAATCCAGGAGGCAGAACGCTTTGGCTCTTAGGTGCGTCTCAAAATAACTTCTTTACCGGAACAAGAGACAGCGACGGCAAGCCAGCAGCACCTCCACTTGGAAACCCTTCCCGTTCTCGGCCGGGTTTCACCTGTGAATGCATTGACAAGATTGATAAGTATATGCTCATCTTTATATTCAATTTTCAAATAAGTGCTATCACTGACAGAATTCAGGAAACACAATGATCGAAAAGGATGCACCTGATTGGGGTCAATTCCTTGTAAGCTCATCGCGGTATCGTAGAAAGACTTCTCCATTGCAAGGCCTATTTGAAAAGAACGGCTTAGGAAGTGAAGTGATCCGAATTGAAACAATTGAGCCATATTACAGCAACATGACCTTGGTCAATAGTGAGTTTTCTACTTCAGAGTGTTCACAATATGGAAGATGACGCACCAACGAAGGGTACTGCGAATAAGCCGTAAACACCAAAGCGCTTTAATATAAATTGAACCTATCATTCAGCAGATAGATTGTGGTTAGAAATATGTTTATAATCAATGCTGAATTTATTCATTCATTAAAACCGAAGATCAGCCTTTAAACACTCACTAGCACAGCTGTCTTCCCACGGTAGTGCTGGAAGAGCATGACTCCGTTAGGGACACACACTAAGATCATGGATTTGATACTCGGATCTACAGCTGCATATTCGTCGGCTGTCATAGCTGAGGCTTTCGTCAACTTCTTCATGAGCTCTCCTGATGAGGCTGAGGGTGGAGTCTGTGATTCTTCACAAGAACATAGACGGATGGCCGAAACAGCGCTAACACTAGCGCTTGCAGCAAGCACCCGACGAAGCATGCTTTAGACCTGATTTGTTTCTCCTTCTGCTGGTCTAGCAGTCTCTGTAGTCGTAGTCGTAGTCGTAGTCGTCAATAGGTGTTTAGGGTTTAGGTGTACGTGATGAGTTGTTGCGCTGCTGCGGTGCAGTACTACAGTACGTAGTACATAAATTACGTACGTACACGCGTACACGTGAAAAAAAAATACAGTACAGTACCCATCCCGGTGTGTGTGTTCGTGCGTGTGCGTGTTCAAGGGAAGGGGTGGTCTCACCGGCACAACGGACATCCCTGTTTACTGCTCACTTACTTCTCCTATTCGAAGCACTACTCACATACTAGCCAGCTCAACATTCAAGCGCAGTTTGGGGAGATTAGATTAGATTAGATTGGATTATACTCCCCAATTGCAAAGAAACATCAACAAATAGCAAAAAAGCTACGTATTGATAAATCCTCCAGAACAAGCCTGACTGGGCTGAGTGTCCTTTTGCGTAATGCAATGTTCATATTTACTCTCATGAATCCTGTAGGATCAATTCTCGGAAGGAGGCATAGGTTTCGAGTACGTCCGCGATCTCCACTCCGACCTATCCTCTGCTATAGCACGCCATTCCTTGAAGTTGGCCGGTAGTCCTTTGCACTTTAGAGCCTTCTTTAAAGCCCGACCCCATGTCATCTCAGGGCATTCATTCGGCCTTGAATGTGCTACCCAACCAGTAAGCAACTGCCGCAGTTGCAGGGGTATAATCACTATACCATGTGCACAGTATCGGCAGTCTTCTGTTGTTCTTCTGCATGTCGCCGTGTCGCATACGTATAAGAATTTCTTGACTGTAGTGTGCGGTGCACAGGGTACAGAGTTCTTGGAATATTCGAGATTACCTTCTTCATTCCAGGAATCCCAAATATTAAACTTATTCTAATTGCCATTCACATTCCAGTTCCAGCACCAACACCAACACCAACACCAACACCAACAGGCGAAATTGCAAAGTACAAAGATCAAAGGTTGAAGTCCGAGTCAGGACAAGGTAAGGAATTATAGAGAAACCTCACCCCTTAAAACCTAAAATTCATGTATATGGGGGCGGAATCGGCTTATCCGTTCAACGTTCAACGCCGCACTGGCCTTTTATTCCGCCTATATCCTACAATCTCCGATTTGCGATTTGCGGTTTGCGATTTGGCCATTGGTCGTTTAGTTTTAATTAATTCCAAATAAATTTCATTTTCCTTCATCTGCGCTCTGGTGAGTGTGGATCTATTTCTTATTGCACAAGGCATAATTTTTGAAACTCTGCTAACAGACAAAAGCGGCGCGTGTGGATCGATCAATCTTAAGTATACAAGCAAGTAATTGGTCTGAAATCGATGTCAACATTCTTCTTCATCCCCTGATGAACTCATCGTGTCGTATTCAATGACCTGAAATACCACATGGCCGAGCGCACAACGAGAATAGAGGAGACGCAATGAAGAGTAAGAAACATGGAACGATTTCGAAAAGGAAGGGTATGCAGAGGTAGCAGAAAGCGTAAAGAAAATACACAGAAAAAAAAGTCAAGCGAAGGTGTTGGGTGGTATTTTTTGTGTTTAGTGGCAGAATCCTTTGAGAATGCCTAGGTCGTGTACCGTAGACGGCGTCGTTAAGCCTTGGATTCCCCAGGCCCCTTCGCCGGAGCCTGCAATCAACGCCGCGGTGCCAAACGTGCCCAAGAATGGGTCTTCTTTTGGCACCGCAGCTCCTCCTCCTCCTCCTCCTGCTGGACCTTCGTAGCTGCCGTGGAGAGCAGGTGGTAGTTGGTAAGGGTCCAGCGATAACAGTGGCGCCATTGTTACCTAGCAGGAACGTCCGAATCATAGAATCAGAAATGGCGAACAAAGTTCCGTACAACTTGTCTTCACAATCAATAACACAACAACAACAAAAAAATCATTCAAAAGAAATAGAAAAAAAAGAAGAAATCGAATGACGTGGCTGCTACTCTAACATGTAGTAGGACAAGCGTGGCATACCTGGGTGCCAAGCACGTCGAGGTCTTCAAGTTCAAACGTGTCTTCGCGCATGAAACCTCCTCCCTCTCCTCCTCCAGGCGTTTGGTCTTCCTGTTCAGATGCAGCGGCGCCTCCGTAAGTGTCAGCACCAGCGCCAGCACCAGCGCCAGCACCGGCAGCTCCAGCTCCAGTAGGGTGAGCAAACGAGCTACTACTGAAACCACTTGCGTCAGCTCCCACTGAAGAGCCCCCCTGTGAGCCTGAGGTGCCCTCACTGCCTCCACCTCCCTGTCCTAAGTCCAGATAGTACCCCACGCCACACTCGCCGCTTCGAAACACGTAACCCGGGCGTGCTCCTGAATAAGTGCGCGTTTCGAGAGGCCAAGAAAAATAAAAGAAACCATGGAGTGCATACTAGTAGTACTTGGTCACAAATCTCCGTAGACAAAAATCCATACGGTAGACAAGTACTACAACGAAACCAAAACAAAGTACGCACGCATGCGCACACTGCTCAGTTGTGCACAAAAAGCAAAAGAATCAGAATAACTAGTACAGTCAATCCACCGTCACCACCACCATTCTCTGCATACCGGTCCATTCTGTCGCCTGCACAAAGCCCGCAATGTCCATCGCGCGCCGCCTCCGTTCGGCCAACTCCGCCGCTGTGGGGGTGCCAGCGCGTGGAGCGGGAACAGGTGCAGATGTTGTAGTGGGTGGTAAATGGGTAGCCTCACTCGTGATGCTGCTTCTGCTGTTGCTGCTGCCTGAGGTGCCAGCGGTGCTATTGTCTGCTGCCATTGCTGCTGTTGCATGTGCACTCGTTGGATTT
>Ga0307982_1002636_pt1 | contig 14462 bp, 10 predicted proteins | sample OrgLakmetagen989_FD_201847 | JGI IMG/M metagenome (GOLD analysis project Ga0307982, IMG submission 201847) | Saline water microbial communities from Organic Lake, Antarctica - #989 | ecosystem: Environmental > Aquatic > Non-marine Saline and Alkaline > Saline | place: Antarctica: Organic Lake...
GGGGGATCGCCATGTGCTGACGTGGGAGTGCGAGATGCGGTGCCAGGCAGTCGTCCCACCTTCGGCAGCATGACGGCCATCCCTGGATCATTGGACTCTGCGCAGGTGCTGCCGGATGGAGTGGATGCCGGCTCACCAGTGCAGCTGCGCTTCGCGGTATGTGATGTGCCGGAGGAGAGCAAGGCAGCAGCAGTGACGAAGCTGCAGTCCTCGTCCAGTTTATTGGGAGCAGAGTATGCCACGGATGTGGATTCCGCGGAGGTGCGAGTGATTGGCGCGGAGCTGAGCCCCGGCGCCGGCAGCAACAAGGAGGACGGAGATGGCTTGGCAACTGGGGGAATTGTGGCGATTGTATTCAGTGGGCTTATTGCCTGCGCTATGCTTGGCGTGGCTGGCGCGGTGGGCCTGCGCTGGCTGCGTTCCCGCCGGGTGCAAAGCGAACAAACACGCCGCAGTTCACAGCAAGCCAAGCCCTCAGTTGGCATTCCACCTCCCAGCCGGCGCGGTTTGGAGCTAACGCGGCAAGAAGACGGGGGCCTGTCGCCTGCTGGCGCCCCCCTCAGTCGTGCCCCAGGGCGTACCGCTTCGGGCCCTGGCTATATGTCCCCAATCGCTTCGGGGCACAGCCGTCGCTGGAAGAAGCAGCGTGCGCAGCAGCTGTCGTAGACCACCACCGCTGTTCATTTTCCCGTGCGTGCGACTCACTCAATTCATTCAGTTTCCCTTTCGTCTCCTGCCAGTGGACCTCGCTCGCGCCGCTTGGTGTTGGGTTGAGACTGTTTCCTCCCTCCCAGCCTCCTCATCGTCCAGCAGCAGCTCATCCAGCTCATCTTGCTCATCCTCTTGCTCAACATGCTTGTCGTTGTTTGCTGTGTGTGCCTGCATCATGCGCCATCCGTCATCGGGCAGCAGTAGCTGCTCAAACTGCCACCGCTCTGCCCACGTCAGCTCGTCTCTCTGCTGTGCGTGTGACCCGAAGCAATGCCAGGCAGCACTTGCTGCAGCAGCACACATTTGTATCGCATCTTGGGCTTTGTCTCGAGACAGCTGCGCCAGGAGCCCCCCCCCCATCAGCGGCTGCAGGAGGCTGCCAGTTGCATAAGCAAGGAAGCGCTGCTCCACGCTGCACCCCTGTGGAAGAACGACACTAATCTTACAATCATCACCATTCCACAGCATCCCCTGTGTCCCAAACTGTACAACCACAGTGGATGATCGCCCGGCTTGACAGCTGCGCAGAGCCAGGTTCAAAGCGGCCCGATCTCGCGCTGGCATGGATGCAGCGCCAGCGCTGCAGCAGTGAAGGCACCTGGATGCAGATGGTGATGCATGCATGGCAGCCACGACCTGCTTCACACTGGCGCCCATGTGCATTGAACAGCGGGGGTTGCGCTTTCGGCACTGCAGCAGTTGCCAGGTGCTTGAGAGGGTGTGGGCTACGCCACTCCATGCACGTGCAGGCACGAGCGGCTCTTCTCTGGCTACGTGGGCAGGCGATGGCAGCAACGCAGCCAAGCCCAGCGCTGTGGGGGCCTGCTGTGTGCCATTGTGTGTTGCATTGGCCGGGTTCATGAAACACCAGGACAGCAGCCTCGCCACCATGGACCAGCCCCCCACAAGGCAAGCCATCGCAAAATTCACAACAAAGCCTGTCAGGCGACAAACAGTCTTGCACATACTATCAAGCCACCCGCCAGATCCAGCTGCAGGGTCTGTAAGCATGTGTGACTCCAGGAGGCATGCATACTCTTGAAGCGCCGACACCACATGCAGGGCGCTATGGCGGTGCTGTGCCGGCGGAAAAATACTGAAAAGTAAAGCCCCGTTACTGGCGCGTGCTGTCGTGGTATTCACCAGCCGTGTAGATGATTGGAGTTCCGCTGGGGGGGCGCCTGTGTCACGGTCGCCGAGCTTTGGCAGCTCCTTGGCATTTGCAGCCATAACCACATGCGACAGCACCAAGTCCAGACGATTCACATTCAGGGTATTCAAGGCCAAGCAAGAAATGCCAATGTAGTTTGCCGCCGCATGCAGCACAGTCAGCAACAAGAAAGCAGTAGCTCCCCGCTGAGGGTCACTCAGCAACATGTCAGCGACCAGGTATCCAGCCCACAGCCCCAGGAGGCGCACAGCAGTCTCCTGGGTGCTTTCTTTGGCAGCCACATCGCTCAAATTCCGCCCGTCACTGGGGCCGGCGAAGTGCTGGGAGATGACCCCCCGCGTGCAGCCAGCTGCAACACTGCACATCGCTTTGCACACAGCCGAAACGCACAACAGCGGAAGGAAACACTTCTGCGGAAGCAGAGGGGCAGAAAACTCCAGCAATAAAGCAAAGTCGTTGATCACGTCTGCAAACAGCCTCCAGGTCTTCACATCCAGATCAAATCTCTGGGCACCCCAAGTCGAGAATGCCAAGCTGCTGAGCATGCCAGCGCCATCGCGGACCAGCCAGGACAAGGTAGCAGCCACAGCTGAGGCATCTGCGCTACCAACTCCCATGCCTTCCAGGAGATTATGAGTCGTAAGCACATCGCGCAAGTAGCTGCAGACTGCCATATGGGTGGGTAGCAGCAGCAAAGAATTGTCTCACGTGTGCAGTCTTGAACGTACGAGCTTGGACACTGTCCATCGTTTGAAACATTAAATAGTCTGGACTGACCGAATCTGGGTAGCCTTTTGGTAAAAAGACAGAGTACAGCGTTTCCAGGAGCCCTGTCAAAGCCACAAGGGAAGTAGCACACAAAGCGCTGAATGACGGCCGGCATTCAACGGCAGCTTGTGCCAAGTCATCTATGTCTCCGACAGATGTTTTCCGCACGCGGCCAGACCCAGGCAGTGCCACGGAGCGTATGTTTATCTCTCGATAGTGAGCTGCTGGACTAGTCATCATGGCTGATGGCACGCCGCGGCAAACTAGCTCAGACTGGCAAAGCTTGTTGAGACAAGTTTGTGACAAATGCAGCAATGCTCACAGAAAAGGTGTGCACCGTGCTGAACAGCATCCCACCAAACCCAAACCATTTGAGATGAATATTGTTTTTGTGCGTAGCTGGCTATTTTCGAGCGTGACTCAAAGTCCCTGGCGACTTGACGCACAAGGGGGCATCGCTGAGCGGCTTACCTGGACCCCACGCTGGCGCTTTTCGCTGTGAAAGCTACAAATTTGCTGCGCTTTTGCGGTGAGAAGTGCCGTGTGGTAGTGTGCGCCACGAAAGGCGAGGGTACAGCCGAAGTGGACAGCTCCTCCTGTTCCGGGGCAGCTGCGATGCCGCCCCCCCCCTCACCTGCCAGCGCCTGCAGCAGTGCGCCGTCGGCATCTTCAGGTGACTCATCCCCGCCTGCATCCTTTGCATCAGATGCAAGGGCGACTGCCCGCGCTGAGCTCTGCGTCTGGTTGCTGTGCCGATGTAGCGGGTGGCTTGGCCGAGACGGGTACGGCGTCTTCCCCTTGCCCTTCCCGTATGCGAAGGCTGGCACAGGGGCCCCATCTGCACCAGGAAGGGGCGTGCCCTCACCAAACCCAGCACTTGCCCCTGCACCATCAGTTTTGGAGTCATCCCACAGACGAAGACTTGCACCCCCCCTTGCGAATCGAGGAGAGGCCGTGTCTGGCGAGTACAGGTGCTCATGCAATACACTGCGCCCGCCAGCACTGCTGGCAACGTCGGCATGGCGGACTGAGGCAGGTGTGGGTGGCAGATGCTGCCCGTGGTCTCGGCGGGTGCTCTGAGGTGACACTGTATGCGGGGTGGACCTGCCGTGTCTGGGGGGGGGGTGGCCAGGGGAGGCTGGGAGGGGGGGCGCTTCACAGGCCCGTAGTTGCTTTAGCAGCTCAAGAATCCGAGCATCCAAGTGCTCGTCTTGCCCTGCATCGACCTGGGGCACGCCCAGGGAGCCAGCCACATGCAGTAATTCGTCTCGAGCAGCGCTGGCTGCTTCGCTCGAATGCAGCTGAGCAGAAAGGCCAGCCAGAACCTGCAGCACCCGCACTTGCGTAGGTATATAAAGACCCGTTGCGGAAGGGCGCCCGTTTTGCAGCGATTCTGTGCTTGGACCGGTTGTCGCAGCAGGAGAGCTGCTTCCTTGCGAGTCTTCACCACGCCTCAGCTGATGCTGCAGCTGCTTTTGCAAGTCAGCCACCTGTTCTTCCAATGCAAGCCGCTCACCTTCACTGGTTCGCAGTGCATCTGACAAGGCACGCGTCACGTAGTTTGCAGAGCTGCCTGCCTCTGGCCTGCTGTGCGTCGCAGTCTCCAAGGTCGCATCGACACGGTCCGTTGGGAGGCGCCCATTATGCGCATCAGCAAAATCAAGGGCAGGCCACGTTGAAGGCACACTTATGTCATTGTTGTCATCATATGATGATGCATCTTCTGCGGGCTCTTGAAGGGCCATCTCAGAGCTTTGGAATCTTCCGTTGGGAGCTGGAAAGTGGCTTGCTGAGCAGCTCCGATCAAGAGGCAATTCACCAATGCGATCAAGATAGGCAACAGCCAGCAGGGATTGAAATCAGCGTGAAATAACTACCATCATCTGTGCATTGCAAATGCTCTCGGCCTGAGCTACTCCAGATCGCACCGCTTCCAGTACTCGGCCTCACTCAGCGCAAGGGGACTCAACAAAAAATTCAAATCTTCCAGCGGCACCACGCAATCTGCATCAGTGACGACTTGTCCGTGTGTCCACCCCCCTGCTGGACGCACAGCAGGCAGGTCTCCGGCAGTGTACACGTCAGCAGCGCTGCCCAAGTCTGTGCCAGCCGCAGCAGCTCGTGCAGCTTTGCGTCGCACCCCCTGGAGAGACCTCTCGCGCTGAATGAGCTGCTTCAGGGGAAGGGGCTGCCCATTGGACATCACACGCACTTGATGGCCCTCTCCCGCCTTTGCAGGTGCGTACAGTTCAAAAATGACCGTGCTGGCATATGGGGGCCAGGTGGTCCCCTCCACCGCACGGAACGCCTGGAGAAATGGCTCGATTGTGGAATCGTGTGCCAGGAACACACTCATCTTGTGGCCCACTGCAGCAGGCTTTGCGCCCCGTGAGCTGCCCTGCAGGGCAAACGGCCTTGCTTGGCTCGCGGCGTCGGGCAGCGGGGAACCGGCTGCCGCATTCAGCACGTGTTGGACCTCAGCGATGGCCCGCCCAGCCCCGAACCGCACAGCTTGCCGAACAGCATACAGGCTATGGAATTGCCTTGCGGCGCAGTCGTTCATTGTGTTGTACAGGTCTGTGTGGGCCTGGCCGCCCGGAAAATGCGGGAAAACGCCATGGGAATACCCGCAGAACAGCGTGTCTCGCACGGCGTACCAGGGGAAGAATGACAAGCTGGGTACAGCAACACGGCCGGTACTTGCTGCAGTACTTTCTTGCCCTGCTTTGCTGCGGTTGCCAGTGTTGCTGAGGTCCATTTCAGCGCTGCTGGGCTTGTGTCGGGAGGCGGCTATCTCGGAGGCCGCTGCAACCTCCTGCACTGAGCTGTTGAACATATGTCTTACGGCCGGGGCCCCGACTGGGTCCGGAACAGCGTCATCGTTCCATGTGGATTTCGAGGTCGGCTCCACCAGCGGGGCCACCCCCTCGGCTCTCTGTGCCGATTTCTGCCACCAGGTGCGGGCAGGGTGTCCAGGGGGATACCCTACGAGGTCAGCTGTTGCCCCCTGCGCGCAGGCACAGCGCTGCATGGAGGAAATGAAGGCCTCAGCATCAGCTGGCTCCAGTCCAAGATGGCGCTGCACAATCTGCCGGGCTGCCAAGGCAGCTTGTTTGTCCCATGGGTGGGCCGAAGCATCCGTGGCAGCAGCGGCGATGTGCGTTCCGAAGCGAAAGGCACGGAGCAGCGCATCGCAACGCCCCCCTGCCAGAGGATACCACGTCTCATCATTCCCGTTGCGCACAAGGATAGGTGTCACAACATCGTCAGCCCTTGTTTCGGGGGGGTACAGCCCGTACAACAGCGCCTGCATGCTGTGTAGATTCCGCGTGAAATTCGTGCTTCTGGCAGCCAAGGTCGCATTAACCTGCTCTTGGGAGGCCAGACGCAGAGGCAGCAGCTCATCGTGCTGCCCTGCATATGCTGCTCGCAGCCACTCGCCCAGGCGCTTCAACTGCAGGCTGCCCACGCCGGTGAGCTGGCCTCTGGGCCAGTCGCCCCGCTTGGAGTCCTCTGTGGGCTGCACGCCAGCACTAGTGGCAGGCGACATGCGCTCAGCTTCTTTCATGTGTGGTGCAACAGTTGGTGCAGCCTTGATTACGTTGGCCCACGCAGCCATAGTTGCTGTGTCTTTGGTTGAGCTCCACCCACCTGATCCGCCCAGAGATGAAGCAATGATAGATCTGTCGCCATGTCGGGAAATCACAACAACATGTTTCAAAGGACCAACCTCAAATTGGGGCTGTACAGACATGTATGGTGTCGCTGTGCTGGGTGCGTAGCCTCCTGTGTGCTTCAGCGGAGGGGTCGCTACGGCTGCCACGTCTGCGGGTTTTGAATCTTCTGCAGAGCGAGCCGTTCGTTGATACGGGCTCAGGTTAAGGTCAACAGTGCAAAATCTCACCTGCTGTTGTTTGATGTAAACCAAATGCACAACTGGCGCCCAGTGCAACGGCCGCTTGGGGCACGAGTCTTGTAAAGCGCAGCATTCTTGTACAGAGGAGACTTTTCTTCGTCTTTGTGACCTCGGCGCTGCAAGTTTCAAGCTGGTGTATGAATTGCGCACTTCCCAAAGCAAAGTAGTTTAATTGTGGCCAGCATCTTACTGTGGCAGAATATGTAAATTTGTTGTCAAAGAAAGGCTTTTCGTTGTAGCCCCCCACGAAGGGCAATCAATCGATACTTATTGTTCGCTCGACCAGTCTTGGTCAAGCTGCTGATTGGCCAAACCACCCACATAAGGCAGCGTTTCCTTCTCTAGAACACTATTTTGGCAGGAGTTTCGTTCAAGCTCAAGAAAGTTATTGCTCCTAGAGGAGGCTTCATCGTCGTGGTGGTGCTTTCAGCCTGAGTAGCTTTCTAAGCAGTAGTTTGTTGTCATGGCTCAGCGTGTCAGCTGCACATGCGACTGCTCAGTTATTTTGGGGGTTCTTGACTTGATTACGGGTATATTTGTATTCTTGAGTGGCCTTCTCACTCTACTTGGCTCGTTCACTATTATCGAGCTGCGCATTTTTCTACTCGGCGCTTTCTTCATGTACGGCCCTGCCAGCAGTGTTTGGCACAGTAGCTGCAACTGTTGACCAAAATTCATCTACAGGATCATTGGAACCTGTATTATCTCGATGGCTCTGGCTTGGATGTGCGTAGGCACCTTGTTTTGATCCCCATTCGAGCAACATCGCTGCGACTTGGAATCACTCTGTGTTGCGCAGCCCTTTCCTGGACATTTGGTTTCCATTTTACACCAGAAGCTTTATGGGCAAGGGTCTTTTCTTTTTGTTGTACGTCCGCACTCCCTGCAGCTCTATTGGATGCTGCAATCACTACTCGCTTTGCTTGGTGCAGTCTCGGCTGCTTGCTGTTTGTCCCACCCAGCGACAATGGACGCAACACCGTGTTTTTCATCTTCTCGTTGATCGTGCTTATCACCGCCGTGGTTTACATGGTTCTGCATTGCCTGGCCGGCATCCCCGCCCCATACCCCCTGCTTCAGGCGTGCGGCATCCAGTGTCACTGCGACTGCTGTGGCGGCTCCGCCACCGCCACCAGCCACAGCACAGTCAACCCAGGAGCAATGACGACGTACAAATCATCCACTGTCACACGCACAGTGCACAGGGTGTAGGTCTGGTCTCCTCATGCGTTTTGGGGGAACTATGAACTAACTACGCCGCCGCTCTCCTCAGTGCACCTGTGCCCACCGGCATCGCTGCACCGAGCTGCTGCTGAGCTGCAGCAGCAGAGAAGCGGCTCCTGCAGGGTGTTTCAAATCGTATACATGAGGCTGGGATTTTCGAGATGCGCAGGCACGCAGCTGTGTGTGCGCTGTGCACTTCGTTGTGTGTTGAGCAAATGTGACGTTGGTGACGATGCGCAGTTCGCAAACGTGTGGTGAGTGCAGTATCCAATTCATTGTATCGTGCTTCAAAGCTCACAGCTCATCAGCGGCATTCACGATGTCCAGCAGCTCCACGTCAAACACAAGGGTGGCCCCGCCTGGGATCTTGCCGCCAGCGCCCGAGTCCCCTGCACGCTCACATCACACATGTTTATAAGCACCTGAGGGTTCATGCGCTGTAAAAACTCACCGTATCCCATGCCTGAAGGAATCGTCAATTTACGCTTCTCGCCAATGCACATGTTACGAAGGCCTGCAGTAGCGACCAAGCAATGTCAGCGTGTTGGCTCAGTTTGCATGAGTGGTCACATACCCTGGTCCCAGCCCTTGATCACCTGGCCTGCACCAAGCGTGAAATCAAATGGACTGTCACGGTCACGAGAGCTGTCAAATTTGCTGCCATCGGTGTACAGAGTACCCTGCGAGAAAGAAATTGCATGACGCGTGTACACAATTTCCGCAGCCACAAAACATACAGTGTAGTGCATGCTCAGCTTGTCACCAGGCTTTGTGCGCCGTGTGCAGTCCTCAGGACGGTGCTTCACTCCGATTCGAAGTTTCGAATCAGATGGCAAGTTGTCCTTGGCATCAGCGGGTGCGAAGGCAAGTGCTGCAGCTGCCAACGCAACCAGCAGAGTGGACAACACGCGCATCTTGAATTTTGAGATAAATAGGAAACAAAGATTGCGTACTTGAAGTGGGGTCAAGCGATTGCTGGAGCGAATTGGTTTCACTTTTGACGATAGGAAAGCAAACTGCGTGCAAAACATTGCTGCAGGGGCCGACTAATCTTGCTCCCCTGCACAAGTATTGCCTGTGTGCAAATAGTGTTGTCTACTCTCTACAAGAAACATCATCACGACCTGATCTACCAAACACAGAAAGCACCATGATTAGCAGTCTGCTGAATGTTGTTATACATATTGCTGTGGGTGTCGAAAACACCGTTTGCGGGATTTTCGCATTTTGGCAACATCCGCAGTGGGCATGCAACGAATTACGCTAGCAAGTTTAGCTTGCTTTATCTCTTTGTTTACGCTTGTTCATGGGTTCAGTGGTGGTGAGCTCATATTCACCCGGTCGCTTCGCGACAAACTTGCGTTTCACTATCGCGGCCCTCACAGGTGTCCAGAGCTGTGAAATTATACCAAATCACAACCCATTGACTGCTGGAGGTACTAACACTGATTATAGTATCGAAGTCTTTGAGCTTCCCACCGGGTCCATTCCCGTGTCAGCCTACACGCCCGGCGCTGAATACCGTGTGCGCATCTCCCAAAATAATGGTGCTTCTGCAATCAAAGGCATCGTCATGGGCGCATTCAATGGTGCGTGCCAATAACCTTGCCCCACATTCACCCAATTCAAACTTGTTTGTGCAGGTCCGAGCACCAGCGATCGACTTGGCACTTGGTTGACGAATGGTCTGAGCACCGGACTTGCGCTGCAGTCAGACTGCAATGGCGTGACCCACAACAGCGGTGCGAACAAAGTGTTTGCTGAAGCACAATGGCGCGCCCCAACTGCTGCCAATGCACCCAACAATGCCCGGTTGTGGTCTGTCATTGTGCCCATCAAGGCCGAGTACTTTGTGGCCCAGACCACGCTGATGAAGGCTGCCCCAGCCGTCTCCCCCACCAGCTCAAACACGCCTTCACGCTCCGCAAGCAGCTCGAATAGCCCCTCACGGTCAGCCACACCGTCCATATCTGCTTCCCGCTCCCCTTCCCGCTCACCTTCGTCCACTCCCTCCGCCAGCCTATCTCCGGGGGCGTCACCCCTGGCCACCACAAGCGCCTCCCCATCAGCGAGCACCACGCCCAGCGGCTCTGTGTCGCCGTCTCGCAGCGCAAGCCCCTCCATATCACCCTCTCGCTCGCCCTCGCCTTCCACCTCCCCCGCTCGCCTGTGCTTCCTGCAGTGTGCGGCTGGGCAGGGTGAGTGTGCCTTTGCAGCCGACGGGCAGCAGTTCTGCGATTGTATCGTGGGGTACGCAGGTGCGCGCTGTGGGAGCTGTGCAGTGGGTTTTTTTGTCTCTCCAACAGGCACGTGCGTGCTCAAGGCCACTGCAGTGGCCACATTTGAGCTTAAGTTCCTTGGGAACCTGGAGCTTGTTGCCGGTGCGGAAGGCTCCGAGGACCGAGAGGACTGGGTGATCAGCGCTCAACAGGAGCTCAAAGCCCTGCTTGGTATGCCAACGACATCCACGCGTGTGACCCTCGGCAGCTTCACGGCTTTATCTGGACGTCGGCAACGCCAGCTGCAAGCCGTGGGCTTCAGTGCCCTCATGGTCATCAGCGGCGCTGACGACAACTCGGCGTCCTCCACCTCAACTGATGACTTCTGGAGCGTGCCAAACCTAGCCGGTTATTTTGAAGAGTTTTCCTCCAACGCCAGCTCTCCCCTGTATCGGGGGCCAATCATGGGCGGTCTTCACCCGACCGCAAACTTGAATGCCAAAGCAGACTACGTGGACAGTAACCCACTAGCACCAGCTGCACCAAACTGTGGTCCCTCTGGGTACTCTTTCTCGTCTGAGATTCAGCAAGGTGTGCGATTCTCCTGGTCAGTTCTCACCAGCGATGGTGCCTGTGCTCGCTCGCAAGGGGCAGTGGGCAGTGGGGCGACTCTGGACGTGGAGATTGTAGTGGGGCTGCCCAACACATACGTGGCTCTGGGCTTTGCATCGGAGTACAACATGGTGGGCACTGATGCTGTGATTGGCTACCCAGACTCTGCGTCTGTGCAAGATGTGTACATCGACGCCAAGTCTGGTGGCGGCGTCAAGCTCGACACCGTGCAGAACGTCGGCAGCACCCCCCTGGCAGGCACAGGGGATGCGCACGGGTACGGCAACAGCACCACCATCGTCCGCTACCGGCGCCCCTTGGCCAAGTCAGGCCCAGGCGACGAAGACTTTGATTTGCTGGGCCCCGTAAAGGAGGGCGAGTCAGTCACGCTGATATGGGCCCACGGGGTGGCCGGGACCGCAGCCCTAGTGAACCACGGCCCGGATGGCCGAGGTGGGGCTAACGTGAACCTGTTGACTGGCGAGATCACGGGGGTGACTCGGGGTGTCATCTACCTTGCCCATGGCATACTGATGACGCTTGCGTGGGGCTTGCTGGTTCCGCTGGGCGTGTTCTTTGCTCTAGGACTGAACGGTGCGCCCCGCACCAGGCAGTGCTGCTCCAACGCTGACATCAACTTCGGCGGGACAAAGCGTGCTGCCGTATTACCCAAGGGTCTATGGTACATCTACCACTGGCGAACACAGATGTCAGCAGCTGTGCTTTCCTTGGTGGCATTTGTGTTGTCTGTGTACGCGTCCAAGGCAAGCTTTGCTTCAACACACTCCATTATTGGGCTTGTGGTGTACCTGCTGTCATTGGGGCAGATTGCCTGGGGCTTGCTCCGGCCCGACAAACCCAATTCCGCAGCAGTGGCGACTCCGCGTGCTGGTCTCTACGGAGGGGCCGTAGACGTGTCTTCGGCCCCCAGCTCAGCCACCAGTCGCTCGTGCTCCTTCCGGCAGCCGTGGGAAATGTGCCACCGGTACACCGCCATCATCTTGCTGTTGCTGGCGTGGGCAGCACTTGTACTGGGCTACAAGGCGTACGGATTGGAGCAACTTCCTTCCATTTTGATCCCTGTGGCTGCTACCCTGCTGGCCATCCTCATATCTGTGGTGGTGCAGTACCGCCTCATCACATTCTACCGCTCCGAGTCGCAGGCAAAGGGAGGCTCCATTGGATCAGGGGGGGGTAAGATGCACGTGAGCGCCTTCAAGTGCTCCTCAAATGGCCCTGGCGAGACCGTCGGAGTCGAAATCCCCACCAATCGTGACCGGTCGGGCAGTAGGGTGGTCATGCACAACCCCCTCAGTGCGTACTGAGCTGCAGTGTGTTTTTCTGCGGTATAGGTGTATCTTGATGTGGAATTTATGTTGTTTGTTTCACTGTCCCCGTCGGCATTGGTGCCCTCTGTCCCCAGTGGCTTGACCGAGCAGCAGCTGGCCATGTGCACAATGTAGCCCCAGCCTGCCTGAGCTGCCCCGAGGGCTTGTGCGTGGGTTTTCGTTTGTGGGCACATGTATGCCTGGTCTGTGTTACTGTTGCTGTTGCCACACTGCACTGCTGCCCCCCGTAACGCAGGGGCCCCAGGGGCCCAGCGTCGAGAGGCCCAGCCAGCAGGAGAGGCTGAGAAGCAGCGCAGCATGCCATTCTCGGCACATTGTGAATAGTCAAGACGAAATGTTCGTCTTTTGAGTGGCAATTGACCCATCCCGCCCGCCCGGGTTTGGGGTGACAAGATTGACCCCAGCTTTGATGGCCAGTTGGAGAGGGTTTGGGGTGGTAAGATTGATCCAAAACTTGATTGACATTACTTCGTCCCCAACTGTGCAGCAGGGGGCTCTTTGCGTCTCCCTCAGCCACCTGGGCAGAGGGGTGACACTGAATGTACCCCCCTTCCCGTCCTTGTGCCCTTACATCGCACAATGTCGACATCTTGACTCACCCCCGAAGTCCATTTGCATGCATTATACAAACCCAAAGACTTAACGGCCTCCTTGGCTGAATTGGTCCGTTTGCTTTGCACGTGGAGTGAATAGCTGCCTGCAGAGTCGTTGCGGATATTGCTTATACGTTGCTTTTCACATTTCAAGAGCATACGCAGCTGGAGCAGGCCCACTAGCTCCAATTTTGCATTTGGTTAACACTATATCACAATTTGGTGGATACTGTAGCCGTTTCTTTAACGTCAGTGAAATACTTTTGCTGGTCGCAGATGAGAGTGCTGCGACATGCCTTTGTCTTGGGCAGCCTTGCGGCAGGGATTGCTCACTGTGCAGCAGCTATTTCGTCAAGGGCCTACACTTTGGACAGACAGGACTGTGGCTTGAATATGCAGCTGTCCTTCAGCGGGAATTGTGTCTCGGTAGCTCCCTCACATCAAGCAGCTTCGCCTCGAGCTGCTGAACTTCATTGTGCTGCCAATGCACCAGCTGGTGCAGGAGTACTTCGCATTCACACACAAAACGACCTGGATAGTTTGACATTGCAAGTGAGCTCTTTGTTCAGCGCCGAAATCGCGAACAATCAACTGCATAAGCTGTGGACTGGGCTGGTATACATTCCCGGCGCTGAGCGCAGCTACTCTGCCTCACCGGCCAACCTGCAGCCAAAGCAGCAAGCTGGACAGTGGTTTTGGTTGAACCGATCGCCTGCAAATTTTCCTTTTTCTCCTCCCGGGAATGTGTTGGAAGCCATGGAACAAGCTGTGGCGCAAGGGTTGCACTGTATGAGCCTGCAGTACAACAGCGGCGACGGCAAATACTATTTCGCAGGCACAGCTTGTGACGACTCAACCACACACACAGCATGCTCATGGTCCAGACACGCGACCTTCGACCAGGCAGAATACACCGTGCTGACGTCAGTGGGCACCTTTTCGGCTGCAGATTCCCTTTGCCGGCAGCATGGCTCAACGTTGGTATCGCTGAACACAGAAAGCGAGCTATCAGTGGTTTCTCAGCTAATCACGGCCCCCGAACAAGCCTGGACAGGTGCCAAAAAGGTGCCTGTGCATGCAGGGACAGACACGGAGGACTACTACTGGGCTGCTGGCCATGCATGGGGCGCCCATGGCGACATGCTGGACTTCAATGCGCGACACACTGGAGATTGCGTGGTTGCACAAGACTCTGGGGCAGGATTCAGGCTCAAAGACTGGCCTTGTACTCCTTCATTCCCCGGTGCTGTGCCGACACATGCTGTGTGCATGTATGACCCTGCCGAAATGGACTTCATGCAATGCCCCTTCGGATACCTGCGTTGGAGCGGCTCCTGCTACTCCATGAACCGGGCCCGCTCATTGGGTAGACCGCTGGAGTTTTTCCAGGAGGAATGCTCGCACGATGCGTTCGCATACCCACTCACCCTGAAAAGCGAGGAGGAGGTGGACTGGATTCTGAGCCGCTTCTTCGTGCCGCTCGCAAACTCAACAAGTGTCAAGAGCATCGTGCTTGGACGCCTGTTTGGTAAATTTAGGCTAGAGTCCCCAGTAGAATCTGCATGGATGTGGATTGACGGAGACTTGTCGGAAAATTCGGGGGACGTGGTGCAAGGCTTGGGGTTGTCCGTGGTCGAGCTTTCTGTTAACTTGCACTCGGCAATTTTACAATTTCAAGATAGCCATCAGCAGTACTCTGAGACCAACATTTTAGACCGGTCAGCTGTGAGGGTGTTTGCTCCGGACAAAAACTCGCACGGTGCTGCCTTTCAATCGGCAAGCACCATCTGCAAGCTACCTGTGAGAGCAGCCAACAAGTGCTCGCGCGGGTGGATCCCTCTGGCCAACAAGTGCTATGCTGTGTCAGATGCCGCAGTGGAGCGCATGAATGCAGATGTG
>Ga0307982_1002637_pt1 | contig 14461 bp, 5 predicted proteins | sample OrgLakmetagen989_FD_201847 | JGI IMG/M metagenome (GOLD analysis project Ga0307982, IMG submission 201847) | Saline water microbial communities from Organic Lake, Antarctica - #989 | ecosystem: Environmental > Aquatic > Non-marine Saline and Alkaline > Saline | place: Antarctica: Organic Lake...
GGCCGATATGCAGCAGGCCCTGGACCTGCCAGGCGACGCCACAGGCACAGAAGCGGCTGGCGTAAATGCCGATGCAGACGCTGGGCAGGCGGAGGGCGACGGCTCCCATGAGACCCTGAATGTGATTTTCTGCCCCATGACTAAGGTGTACGATGACCGGCAGCACGGAGTCTTGCACGCGCTACCCACGCCCCGGGAGGGAGAAGAAATCACCAGGAAGCGATTGATGCACGGGCACTATCTGCGCAACTCCAAGCTGTTTTTGCTGGCGTTGCGCGAGGCTGCAGCCGAGCAATCCCTGGCCCGCGGCCGCAGTGGCCAGGGCAAGCAGCGAGCACGGGCAGGCAGCGCTGAAAGCAGCAGCCACAAAGCTGCCAGGAGAGACGACTTGCCTGAGTACGTCTCTGAGGCTCTGGCACACTTGAGTGGGCACCGTGTCGCTGCTGCCGCTCGCTTCGGGGAGGCTGCCAGTGGTTTGGCCGCCCGGGCGGCTGCTCTGGCCAGTGCTGCACGGCTGCCCGAGCCTTCAGCTATGGGTGACCATTCTGACACCATTCTGACAGCTCGAGAAGCTGCGCTGGTTCCTCGTCTGTACCGCATTGCAGGCGGCGATGTGGACGCTGTGTGTGCCATGCTGGGCTATGACGCGGAGACGATGGCGGTAGACGCGAACGACCCACTGGCAGTGCTGCCCAGGTGCAAACGAAACCTGAGGACAGACTTGTTAGAGAAGGTTGGCTTGCAGGACTCAGCATACGCACAGCTGCGCGCGCGGGTGCAGCGTGCTGCTGCGGTTGCGCCGAGGGGGGAGCCTTCCCACAGTAGCAGTGGGGAGGCAAGCCCTGCAGCCACCCCAGATGACGATGCTGACACAGTCATGTCTGGGGGTGTGGGCGGCACTGAGGAGGAGGAAGAGCAGGCCTTGGCAGCGGGGGCGCTGCCCCCCGCCCCCGCCCCCTCCAGCGGCCGTGGTCGCCCCAGCAAGAAGGACGGGGGCCCCCCACCCGAGGGAGGCATCACGCAGTCCATGCTCACGCGAGATGCAGCCCGGCTGGTGGCTGGGGAGCACAAACGCGTGCTGGTAGCGCGCAGTGACATCCACGGCTGGGGCGCCTTCATGGGCTCTGAGGGCGCCGCCGCCAGGGAGCTGGTGTACGAGTACAGGGGGGAGCTCATTTCGCAGAATGAAGCTGATCGCAGGGGGAACATATATGACCGCCTGAACATGAGCTACTTGTTCGAGCTGTCGGATCTGTCAGTGCTGGACGCAGCAAGGAAGGGCAGCAAGATCCGCTTTGCAAACCACAGCAGCAATCCCAACTGTGCAGCACGTGTCATGAGCGTACTTGGTGGGCAGCGCCGTATTGCATTCTTCGCCAGGCGCAACATTGCCCCAGGGGACGAGCTGACCTTCAATTACCAATACGAGACGGACCACTCCTCCGCAGTGCGTGACAACGCAGCTAGCTCTGGCTCCGGACGGGGGCGGGGGCGCAAACGACAGCGCAGCAACAAACAATCCAGCAAAACTCCCCTGTTAGCCACGAAAGGCCTGTCGGGAGCAGCACCGTCGGGGGGCCGTGCACGCCGTGGCGGCGGCGGCGGCGGTGGCCGCCGACGAAGGCGCGAATCTTAGTGGAGCTAGATGAATGAAATATCAGCCACTACAGCCAAATGGTCACTTGGCCACACCCTGTTGGGCAGCTTGGAGAATTCCTCTGTGACGCTCTCGGCAGCGTGCCCGGGTGCCGGCGGCAACAGGCAGCCTTCCTGCTCATACGGCATGGGCAGCATGCCTTCCACCCGCAGGCCGCCGGAAACGAAGATGTAGTCGAGGGTGCCTTCGAAGGTCTCGCCACCCATGCCGAAGCAGCGCGTGGTCAGGGGGTACTCCACTCCTCTGCTGGCCACCGCTGCAGACGTCAGGGGGCCCACCTCGCACGCCAGGTCGGGGAATCCCGCGCAGCCTCGCTGATTGGGGTGCTCGTGGTGTGTGTTGGACAGATGCCCTGTGCTCCACAGCGTGATTGCACCGGATGTGCAGCCCATGGGGTCTGTGTTCATCTGCGCTTGCCACTGCACTTGGTCTTGGGTCAAGTCGAAGGGGCCAGGGACGTCGCGGTGCGGCAGACAGTTCAGATCTCCCATCAGAATAACCTCAGCGACTTCGGCGCCTGCTGCAGCACCATCCTGCGCAGGGGCTCCAGTCGGCAGTGCAAACCCATTGCTTTGGATGAACTGCCTGGCAGCCCGGGCCATCAAGCAGGCTTGCATGGACTTAAGGTGGGGATACTTGGGGTGGTAATACAGATGGGTATTTCCAACACATAGTACACGCCCAGTTTCTCGGTGGCGCAGCAGTGCCAGCAGCACGCCGTCATATCTCGCCCTCAGCGCCTTGCGCAAGGCTGTTGCATCCCCTGGCACGGGAGTGCCGTCTTTGGCTGGAGCTTCCCTGTCAGCACGAACAGTCAGACCCTCCTGCTCCAAGAAGCTATCCAGTACGGTGTAAAAGGGGATGGTGCTGCTTGCAATGGGCTCCCACACCAGCTTGTCGTAGAAGGAGGAGTCTTTGCACTTGGCCAAGGGTGCCATGCGGCTGTACCCGCGCTGCAGCTCGTCAGGGAACAGCCGGTGGTTAGTGTGATGGGAAAAACGCGAAGGAGTGGCTGGATCACTCATGTCGACGGAGTCAAGGCCAGGGGCAAGGTACTTTTCTAAGCAGGGGTCTTGGACCTCCTGTGCATGTCAAGCAGTGAGTCAGCCAGTACGAAATGCACCTGGCACATTACCTGGAGCCCAACAATCGATGCTTTATATTCCTGTAGCTCTTTAACAACCACTGGATACCTCAACTTTGCTTGCACCCGCCACTGCTCTATGCAGTACGATGAGTAGCTGCCGTTGGACGTGAGATGTGCTTGAAATCAGATAGTAGCACGCCACTTTTCATACTTACCGACCCATGGCATATCGTGGACCATCCGCAAGGATATTATATGTGGTTGTTCTAAAGTGGCCGGTCCTGCTTTTCCCCTGAGCCCGACGCTGAATGCAGTCCCGAAGTTTTGCAGCATCCTGCAGACACCCTTGCCTTCTTTTCCGCAGTAACACAGCTGCCAGCGCGCTGCCAGCAATTGTAAGGGCAGTAAGCATGGCTTTAGCTGGTAACCAGGCGTACGAAATACACTGTACATCCAGTGCAAAAGCGCAACCACGGAGAAACAAGATTGCTGTCAGCATCCTTCATCTCAGGTCAGGGGCCTTGTTTCCAGCCCCCTGGCAGTGTCAAGTTTGCCACTTGCAGAGTAGGCTGTCAACCCTAGCCCCATCTTTGTTTGGTGCCATAATTGTCGCAATCTCTGCGCTCCAGCTGCATTTCTTACGTTACGTTGCACGCAATTGCTGATGCGTCTGTCGATTTGCCTTCCGCTTTGCTTTCAGCCTACAGCATCTCTACATAGTAGCAGCCTGTCATTTAATATGGCCAAGTAGAAGGCGTCTTGGATTCTTTGTGTAGTTCTTCAACTTGCCGTCATTTTCTTGTCGACTCCCGGAAGAGGAGTGGCTTTCCGCACTGTCAACTGACTCGTGCAATCAGCATGGCAGAGGCACCTGCAGAATCTGTGAAACCCTTTCTCGCAGTCATAAAAAACTCTTGTCATGAGCTGCAGGGGCTTTCTAATCAGGTGCGTGTCATATGGACCAACACAAGTTTGCGGCAATTCGTGTCGAGCTTTTGTCAGCCAGTCTGTTCCCTTGCTTTCATTTCACCGCTCTTGTTATTGTTTGCACAGCAAGGACAGCCATGGACTCAACTTGCAGCAGCTTTTATGCATCTCAGTGCTATGGCTGATGCAATTGTTCCTCAGCTGTCGGTGGGCGCTGCAGAATTGTCAATGGTAGGCCTCGCTCTCAATTTTGCTTGATGCCTTGGACTGAATAACCAAAATTACTCGTGCAGTCTCTTTCATCCTTCTTAGCTTTCGCTGGTGAACTGCGAACTATTCTGAACTCTTGCGAGGAGAAGGTGTGTGCCATATTTGCCAAGATCGACAGGCAGCAACTTCTTGCAGTGTGCCCTGATGACCAACCAAACTGTCAATCACCATCTTTCGAGTCTGAGTGTCGCTTGCGACGTGAACTGAACAGATATCTGAGCACATGAATGTTTTGCGTGCGAGTGTGTGTGTGTGCGTGCGTGAGCGTGTATTGTGCGTGAGCGTGTACTGGAGACAAGGCCATGACGACCATCCAAACTGTCAATCACCATCTTTCGAGTCTGAGTGTCGCTTGCGACGTGAACTGAACAGATATCTGAGCCTGTGCCACCCCTTTGCCTGTGAAAGTGATGCATGCTCGTTGCTGCGGCTTGCTGAAGCTCACTGCTCCTATTTGCAGTTGTCCCACACAGCGCACAGCCTCGGCACGTACCGCGCTAGTATGGACAGCACGGTGCGCGCATTCCTGGGTGCTGCACAACGACTTGGTGTTCAATGCAGCGTTCCCTCTGATTTGGTCATCGCTATATCTGTACGTACTGCCATACAAGCCGAAGTGACTCTAGTCTGTGCACTGATGACCAACCAAACTGTCAATCACCATCTTTCGAGTCTGAGTGTCGCTTGCGACGTGAACTGAACAGATATCTGAGCACATGAATGTTTTGCGTGCGAGTGTGTGTGTGTGTGCGTGCGTGAGCGTGTATTGTGCGTGAGCGTGTACTGGAGGCAAGGCCATGACGACCATCCAAACTGTCAATCACCATCTTTCGAGTCTGAGTGTCGCTTGCGACGTGAACTGAACAGATATCTGAGCCTGTGCCACCCCTTTGCCTGTGAAATTTACGCATATGCCCGCCCAGGCCTCTGTGGCTATGTCACATGGTCACCTGAACTGTCTCTGCAGGAAGCTTCGTCACGCTCTAGCACTGTGAGCAGTCCCAGTCCAAGGCACTCGGTGCATCATCAAGCAACAGGCAACTGGGAGACCTCCAGTCAAGCCTCAGGTCGCAGCAGCAATTGGTCGCGGCGTAGCAGCGGCGCTGCCTCTGCCCCCGAGTACGACCAGCATGGGCAGTGGCAGCAGCCGCACTACCATGGCACCCCCTACCAATCTCACATCCGTAGTGCTACTCAGTATACACAGCGTTTTTCGCATAGCAGTGCGGGCGCTGCCACCATGGGTCGTCGCTCCATTGCAGACATGCTGAAAGAGGGAGCTGCTGCCCGAGCACGCAGCATGCGTTCGTCGTACTCGGGGCAGCCCAGTGCCCAATCGAGGCGGGGCAGCACCCACGGGCAGGCACACATGACCCCTGCACGTGTGCCAGTGCAGTCTGCTCAAGCACAACTGCAGACCTTTCAGCATCAGCATCAGCATCAGCACCAGCAGCGACAGCTGCAAACTATTCCATACGGGACACAAAGTGTGCAAGGTCAAAATCCAAGTGCCATTGCTGCCGCCCGCGCTGCAGCAGGGGGTGCATTAGCCCATGCCTTGCACTTTCGTCAACAGGCTCCTGTATCCATGCTGCTTCCGCCTCCTCCATCTGGCGTGCAGGACACCGGGAGCACCTCGCCTGTGTCAAGTAGGTCAGACCCCAGGTCAGGCGGAACAAATGGGCTGCAGTCTGCACGTCGCCTGTTACTATCTGCACCTGCCCCCCCGCCGCGCAGTCTGCCGGGTCCTCCGCCACCTCCTGGAGCTCTGAGCGGGGTTCCTGAGAATGCGGTTCTGCAACGACTTCCCGGCCGCAGCGACAGCAGCGACAGTGGTGACAGCACTGAACGTGCCAAATCCCTGCTTCCGTCGGGAGTTGGGTTGGACTCACCTGAAGCTGGGCCGCGGGTGGCGCCTCCAATCGAGCACGACCCCTGGGCTGCTCTGAGTGCCGCTGTTGCTGCAGCCACCACGAGCAGCAGCCATGTTACCGTGGATGGTGGTGTGTGGGGTCACGAAGGCCCTCTTGCCATGGGGCCCCTTCATATGGGCGGCTTCTCGCTAGGTGATGGGCCACAGGGCGGCCACCCCCAGCGTGGCAGCTTGGCCCTGCGCGACTTTTCCAGCGACTTCGATGCATCACCAACTGCTCTCGCGTCTGGCAACCGCGATCAACAGGCAGTGGCCGCAGGGCCCTCCCGCGAGACAACGTGGCTTTCAGGGGGCCCGCCGCCATCCTCCCAGACCCCCTTATCGCCATACACTGCCCCTCTCAGTGGAAGCATATCGGGAAGGAGCTCTTCCAGTCATCGGCCCTCGAACGCCTTCAGTGAGGATAGTCGCCACAGCAGTGTTGCGACACCCGGTGCAGGGCTGTACTCTGGTGCATCTGGCATGCACCCCGACTCGGTGCATGCGTGGCCGTCACAGTGGCCTGCCCCCAGGGTGAGTCAAGTTCCTCATGAAACGGCCTATGTCGCACAGACTGCGCCTGATGGCTCCACAGCCGCTTTAGACGATTTTGCCCCCAAAACCAGACCCCGAGCTTCCAGTCAGAAATCTGTGCCGGACTTGTCGTCCTCGTAGTGCATTTGGCTGACCTTTGTGTATTTTTGTATCGTGTATTTGTGTGTTTTCCTAGACGCGTTTGAATCCAGCTTTGCTTGTGACCTCAATCTGTATGCTCATAGCAGCCCACCTTCACTGTCGGCATCGCTGTCGCCCCCCGCCTTGCTGAATTCGTCTTGGTCCTTAGGAGTGATGGGCGCCGCCTCTCGCAGAGACACACTGTCCCCAGCTGGAGCTGATTCGCCACTGGCGGCAGCAGCAGTAGAGGCTGCGCCAGCCGGCGCTAAGCCGCGCTTGATGTTGAGCAACACGCTGGTTTGCCAGGGGTCCAGCTTCTTGATTTGGTCATACTGGAACACATGGTTTGTGAACGCCTGGGCATCATTGCCTGCAGATGCCTCTGCCAGCGACGCCAGGAATTTGCCCTCGCCGGACGCCGCGAAGGTGTAGTCCAGGTCGCAGTAGCTCTCCACAGCTCGCTCAGCCCGCACGGCATCACCAGATGCCAGTGCCAGGAGTCCAGCGTGCAAAAAATGTTTCTTGGCGGAGAATTTCGTCATTGCACTGTCCAGGGTGGCAGTGCCCACCGCCTCCAAGTCCTGAATTGCCTGGTTCAGCCTGCAAGTGTACCGCGCTGGGTGTTGCCATACACAGATGGGGCAAGTTGGCACAAAACGTACATGTCTGCTTTCTCGCCTTCATCCTCCGCGTCCAATGCAAGCTTGGCTCGCAGCATGGCGGCGCTGGCTTTGCACCTGTTGCCAGCAGCAGAGGCGCTCTCCCCCATGTGGTGCGCGGAAGCCTCGTCGTACATTTCCATGGCTTCACGAAGGTTTCCAGCCTTCTCCAACGCTTCAGCAGTCTTCTCGCAGACCCGGGCTGCCTGTGAAAATCGACCCGCAGCCAACAGAGCCTGCAACACGGTGTCTCTCAGAACGACGACGCCACCTGCACGAGACAGTGATCCACGTTTCAAAAATACAAACGAAGCTTTTGTGCCTGAACTCACGCATCGGGTCCACCATGCGCAGGCATTCTGCTTGTGATGTGTAAAAGGTGACGCTTTCATGCTCCCGGCCAAGTTTGCGCTGTACATTGATATGGTAAGCAGCGTGCCAGATATTTCGTTGCAATGTCTGCCATCAGCAGTCTCACCTGCAGGTCTCCGGCTTGGGCATAACACTCGGCAGCGCGCTCGTCTGTAAACTCCATATGAAGATTTTATGATTCAAGCGAGGAGCACACTCACACTTCTTTGCGCCTTTGAAGGCATTCCCTGCGCGCTCGTATAGCTCCGCTGCACGCTCGTGTTTGTCAGACGAGCCAAACCCGAAGGGTGACCACTTGCCCATCTCTGCTTTTGCCTGCAACAGGAACTGGTTGTGCAAGCAGGCTTCGTTGCCAGAGCCCAGAGGCACAGGAAGCTCACCTCCTTTAGAGCAGCCTCTCCCTGAGAGCTCAATGCACCGCTTGCTGCCATTGTGTGAAGCTGAGGAAATCGTGCGCAGTACAAAGTATGAAGGAGCAAAGTTAGTTGCAATACAAAGTGAGATTTTAACATCCTATCAACAATGGTACATTCAGCTGCTTGTAGCTTGGGCCAAGAGCCCCCCCCCATGCACAGGTCACTGTAGGTGTCCGGTGCTTACCAGCCTCGTTTGCTCTCTTGCCGGCCAGATTCACTGCCAAAGCTACCCGAGCGAGCACCTCGCACCCTGTTGCCAGTGCCTGCTGCTCGAGAGGTGGAGGCCGTAGGACTGAGCCCCAGGGACCGCCTGGGCATTGCCCCGGCGGAGGGGGAGGAGCTGCCCGCAGACAGCAGGCCCCGGGAGCTGCCTCTGCTGCCGCTGGATCGACGCCGCTTGTTCTGCAGCACGGCGACACCAGAAGAGGAAGCTACACTGCCGCGTGCCGACTCCATGGAGCGTGCGGTGCCCTGGGACTCCTCGTCACTCTCGTAGGTGATGGCGGTGGTCTGCTGCTTGCTGCGCACCGCCAGCTGCCGGCGGGCCCACAGGGCGGGAATGCCGAAGAACGCACCCATCCACGCAAAAAGCATGCCCAGTGCTGCTGAGATGGAGATGTACAGGATGATGGGGCTGGCGGCGGCAATCTCCACAGCCTCAAAGCGCAGCACATCGGCATCTCCCGACACCTGATCAGGGTTCACATTCACGGATGAGGCGCTCGCAACTGATTGGTTCGCAGCCGTGATGATCATCGCGATGAAAGCGGTCACCGTGTGCAAGCCGAGGATCACATTGGCGCGCAGGGTCTGGGACTTGATGAATGCGAAGGGGTCGTCAGACTCTGATGCCAGGGTGCAGGCGGAGCAGCCGGCAGTGAGGCTCACCAGCAGCGGGTCTTGCAGGCCCAGAAGGTGGAAGAAGTACGTGCCGACAGCCGACAAGGTAGCATGCATGACACCACGGCAAGACAGCGCGTCGTACCGGGCCTTGGTGGTCCCCAGGGCGCCCTCGCTGCCCTGCGCTGTGCGGTGTCCCTGCCAACGCCGCAGGTAGCAGGACCGAGCGAACAGGGCAATTGCAGCGGCGACACCCAAGAACACCCACTCCATGGCCAACATGATGAAGACACCACCAGAGGTGAACGTCACCACCGCCAGCACAACGATGCTGCTCACCCGAGACAGCACCAGCACCAGGCGCAGAATTGCCGCCACCACAATCTGCTGCCATGTGGTGTTTGCCACTCCCAGCTCAACAGATGAAATGAAGTACGTTGCCAGTGATGTCACGGCTGAAATGGCACTGAACGTCTGGAAAAAGTCCAGGGAGCCGCTCTCGGCGGTAGCAATCACCAGCAGCACGGACTGGAGGACCGATTGCGGTCCGCTCTCGAGTGCAACTTCAGCCAACCTGATTTGCCGCACCGCAGCGTAGAGTGGGATACTCTGCTCCCCCAGCAGGTAGCTGCGCAACATCTGCAGGAACTCCAGTAACGGAGTGATCTGAAAGGCTCCCAGGATTCCCCTGATGACGGGCGAGCGCTCAGTGCACTGAAAGCCGCCGCCGATGCAGCTGAAGCCTCGGCAACGTGAACAGCGCAAGGCACAGTCAGAGTCGTCCCTGCGGAGACTGGAGGGCCCACATACGTAGTATATGGCCCGCCCCACTCCCTTCTGCTGCTCCTTGTGGGGGGGGTAGCTCACGCGTTGCTCCGCGTAGGCCTCCTTGCCCTCCGTGTACGCTGAGTACGCACACACCAGGAAGATGCTGGCGCCCACAATACTGCCAAACAAAGTGTATAGGAACTGATTGGCCTTGCTTTCGTTAGGGTCGCGACCGACCTGCAGCAGTTGACCCAACAGGATGATGTCTGAGATAACATCTGAGAAGTGCAAAGCAATTTCAAAGATGACTCCTTCAATCACACGGATCACTGTGATGTGAGACTTCTTCGCAAGGCTCTTGCGCATCAAGGTGTTGTCCGCCAGAGTTCCCGCCGTGTTGCTGTCCTTATCTGGGGCAAACACGTCCACTCCGTGCTGCAGCAGGCGCGTGACACCGTGGGCGGGCGTCTTGGTCGTGGTGAGTGTCGTGGTGAAGCTCTCATCGCACAGCCAGTGCAGGGCTGTGCGATCACGCTCGTCAACCAGAGTTGCATCTGCGCCATTCCGCAGCAGGGCTTCAAGCACGTCCACATGCTTTAGCTTGCCGCTTTCGTGCAGTGCGGTGCGCCCAGCCGCGTTCCTGGCGTCCACCTCCACGCCGGCCTTCACCAGGGACTCCACAACGCGATTGGCATTGTTGTAGGCTGCGTGGTGCAGCAGGGAGTCCTGGAAACTGTCCTTCTTCAGCACATCTGCCCGCACGTCTTCGTTGTCGTTGAAAGCCATGAGGGTGGCCAGGGAGTTCACGGCGTTGCCCTGCACGGCAGTGAGCACCAACTCAGCCAGCTGCCCATTCAGCGCATCCAGATCCACATCTTCGTCTTCTTTGAAGGTTTCTTTGATGAGGATTTGCAGGACCTTGCTGCTGTCTCTGTGAGCCGCAAAGCGAGTGGCGGTCCACCCCTTTGAGTCCTGCACCTTGATGCTGTTCAGGCCTGGTCGCGCCAAGAGCACCTCAGCCACCTGCTCAGAGTCAGTCAGGGCAGCCACGTGCAGCGGTGTCTGGCCCTCTTTGTTCTTCATGCTGGCCATGTCTGTGATGCGCCCGCCTTCGTTCATTTGGGGGTCGTCTAGCAGGCGCTCCACAAGGCGCACGTTGTTGCGTTGGGCAGCCGTGTGCAGCACGGTATAGTCCCGGTCAGCTTTGTCCTCAAATATGCTCGGTTTACTGTGACGATACACTGCTAGCAGCATGATGACAGCGATGTCGCTCTCGGCTGGCGTGTGCAGGTCTTCCCTGTTGCAAATCAAGTGCACGGCGTTGCGGCCTTCTGCGTCTTTCAATGTTGGGCTGCTGCCCCGTTGCATGAGGACTGACGCAGTGACCATCGCTCCATCAGCTGCAGCAACGTGCAATTCATCTTGTCGAATCACTGGGATGAGCTTTGTGCGGTGTTCACCCAGACTGTTCAGGAGAATGAGGGCGATAGCGGCAGCGTCCATGGTGGCCACTTCGTCGTCTGCAACAGCCTCGGCGGCCAGGTGCACTGCAGTGCGTCCACTCTTGTCCACCAGATAGAGCACTTCTTTGTCATAGGCGCTGCTCTTTTTCAGTTCCTCCAAGAGCAGCAGCAGCGCCGACTCGGTGCTGTACTTGGCACAAATGTGCAAGGCATTCATACCGTCCACGTGCCCGGTGCCGTCCGTGATGTTTGCACCGTGCTCCAGGAGCACTTTGATGCTTTGCACAGAGTTGCACGCAGCGGCTAGCAGCAGGGGTGTGCCGGCCATGGTGGTGACCTCCACGCTCATGGGCTGCGGGACACCCTTGGACAGAAGCAGACGCACTACCCCCGCCGCATCGAACCGGGCAGCGTAGTGCAGCAACGTATCGTTGGTTTCGTTAGGGAAGACACGAGCAGCTGTGGCGCCATCCCCCGTGGCTTGCAGGAGCTTCTGGGTGAGCTCAGTCAGCCCCAGCTGCACGGCGTGGTGCACTGGGCGCAGCATCTCGTCGCCCTGGGTGGTGTCAGGCGCCGCTTTACTCTTCAGCAGGAGCTCCACAGCAGCCAAGGAGCCCCGCCGTGCTGCGATGTGCATGGCAGTCTCGCGGGTGGTGGGGTGGCGGAAGGTCACTGGCGCCTTCATCAGCAGCACCTGGTCCAGGCACGCCACCACGTCCAGCTCGATAGCTGCAAGCATGATGCTGCCCAGGGTTTTACGGTCAAGGCCATCCAGCTGCCTGCGGCTCTGCTTATGGGCCTTGAGGAAGTGCTCCGCCAGGTCCAGGGCGCCTCGGCTCTTGCACCACTCCAGGCCCCGCTGGGCGCTGCTGATGACGGGGCTGATGATGTCCACGCCACTGTGACGCAGGAGGCCCAAGAGCCCACGCAGGCGACCACGAGTGGCCACGCCCACCATTTGGCGCAGGTCAGCAGCTGACGAGTTCACCAGCATTTGCCGCTCTTGCTCAGAGGCTGCCTGCAGCAGGCACGCAAATACACCTGGGGCAATGGAGCGCAGGGACAGCTGCAGGGCGGTGCAGCTCTTGCTGTCCTTCAAAGCGCCCACACCCGAGCTCTTGTAGCTGGGCAGGGACAGTATGTAAGCTGCGCACTGCCGTGCGTTGTTCAGTGCAGCCAAGTGCAGCACGTTGCGACGGGAAGCATCCACGGCGTCCAACCGCACCCCAAAGGTCTCCATCGTGTACTTGAGCAGCGCCTTGGAATCTCCTGCCAGGGCACCGTACAGGAACTGCTGCTGGTGAGCTGCCAGAGCTGTCAGCTGCATGCCTCCGCCCAGGTGTGCGACAGCTGGCTTGCTGCTGTGGGCAGCAGCACTGCCAGCGAGCGTCAGCAGGGGCAAGGCCAGCTCCAGATCACCCTGACTAGCTGCCAAGGACAGCGCTGTGACACCCACACCGCTGGGAAAGGTGAGGGTGGATGATCGCGCTACGCTTGCCTCTTCCGCTTGGGGGCCGTTGGCCTCCTTCCCCTCGGCAGCTGCCCCCGCGAAGGCGCTGGCTTGCGTGGAGGCGGCCACCTCCTCCAGCACGTTTGCGGCGGGCAGCAGGTGACACAGCAGCTCCACACACAAGACAGACCTGCCCTCGATGGCCTGCAGCAGCAGGGTGTTCATGTGTAGCCCTTCAGCTGCGGGGCGCAGGGGCTGCTGCAGCGCCTCCCGTAGCGACGGGGAAGACAGGCTTCGCAGCTGAGGCCAGGCGCGGAAGGCGGCACGCTGCTCAACAGAGAATGCATCCTGTCCCAAAGCCTTTTCATGCTGCAGCACCGCAAGCACGCAGTCGCGCACCTGGTCCGCCGCTGCGTCCTTGTGCGCCGATGCCACACCCACCATTGCTTGGGCGCCAGTCAAGCTGCCACAGGCAACTGCAGCTTGCAAGGCTGAATGCCCGGCCTTATTTTGAGCAGAAATGGCGGCAGCCAGCAGCCCAGCTTTGTTCATGGCCGTGCCTAGGGCTGCAAGTGTCTCCCGCGGGTGCGGGCTGCAGGCTGCCAGGTGCAGCAGCGACTCGCCATCCTTGCCTTCCGCCCGCAGGTCCAAGTGCCCGCGGAAGCGATCATGCAGTGTGATCATGAGCGCCAGCAGGCCGTAGTTGCCTTCACGGGCTGCCAGCAGCAGAGGGGCTTCGCCCTCCACCCGCAGCTGCTCAGGGCCCAGCAGCCAGGGGATGAGGCTTGTGCTGGCTGGCTCCAGCTGGATGAGCTTCAGCACTGCAAAGGCGCTCTGTACCCACTCATCGTCATCACCACCCACCTGGCTGTGCAGGCCGCCGATGGAGCGCATGACTTCAGCCTTGGCGCCGGGCCAATGCTGCACACCGGGGAAAGGGCGCACACTGGCAGCCAACAGCCGCTGCGCCAGCTGTGTGTCACCTTGCACAATGCTCTCCCACTTGCTTTGCAGGCTGGGTGTGTGTGTAGCCTGTGGGTTGCGTGCAGCTAGCAGCAGTGCTGCAGTGCGGTACATGCCTGCTCCCAGTGCGAGGTCCGCTGCTGTGCACCCTTGCTTGTCGCATGCCTCCACATCTGCACCAGCCCGAACCAGGGCCACCACTAGCTGAGCAACAGCTTCATCAGTAGTAGGGTCAACTGCATGCACATCACTTCCCTCTGCTGGTAGACATGCAGCTGCTACAGCTGCGTGCAGAGGCGTGCTGCTGTCACTGGCAGTGGCCTTCGCACTGTGCCCACATGCCAGTAGCTCCTGTGCAGCCATGACGTGATGAACCTCCAGCGCCAGGTGGAGTGGCGCCTTGCCCTGTCTATTTGATGCCTGTGCGACCTTTGCGAATGCAGACGCCGCCAGAAGTGTCCTCAGTCCTGCCACACTTCCGCAGGCTGCAGCCAGATGCAGGGGGGTATTGCCCTCGCCGTCGCCCTCTGAAACGGATGGGGAAGATTGCAGCTGCGCAACCAACAGTTTCAATGTAGTCAGCGCTTCACTGCGTCGCAGGGCGCGTGCTTCTAGCGCCGACATCACCGGCGTCAGCGCGTCTGCCCCCTCCTCTTCTTTGTCGTCGTCCTCCTCATCATCGCTGTCCTCGTCAGCTTTGCTCTTCTTCTTGGATTTCTTGGATTTCTTGGGCTTCTTCTTGGAGGACTTCTTGGACTTGCTGTGGGATGCAGCTGCAGACACCACACTGTCTGCATCGTCATTCGCTGCCGCTTCAGCTGGTACTGTACCGGCTGCTGCAGGCGAGTCGACATCAGCAGCCGCCAGCACGTTCTCTTCCTCGGCAGCCACTGTACCGGGACTGGCAGCCACCTCTGCTGGGCTGTCTGGCACAGATTCAGCTGTGGATGTAGCCGCACTGGAATTGATGGCTGGTGTAGCCGTGGCTTTGGCTGCGGCAGA
>Ga0307982_1002638_pt1 | contig 14460 bp, 14 predicted proteins | sample OrgLakmetagen989_FD_201847 | JGI IMG/M metagenome (GOLD analysis project Ga0307982, IMG submission 201847) | Saline water microbial communities from Organic Lake, Antarctica - #989 | ecosystem: Environmental > Aquatic > Non-marine Saline and Alkaline > Saline | place: Antarctica: Organic Lake...
TTAGCTTTGCTTGGTTTTTTCGCGGCGCCGAGAAAAATCTGTGATTTCCCTTATTCGAGAAAAAAATCCGACGAAGTGGCCATCACGGCGGATCAGTGCATCTACTTATAGAACCATTTGCAAGGCCCTAAAACCAGACATCAGGCAAAGCCAGAGCGTTCCTGTGTAGTGAGCCAAAAGGCCAGTAAAGCGCTTGCGCTGCTGTGCCGGTTTATTATTATGGCAGCTGTGCAAGCTCCACCGAATCTGAGTGCCCCGGGCGAGATACCCCAACAGAAAAGCGAAAAGCCGGCAAACGAACGACCTGGAGGTTCACCAGCGCAAGCCCCTAAAAATGGGGGTGCCACAGAAGCGCCTCCTCTTGCGCTCCTCAAAATCTTCAGCGAGCCAGCCACAGCAGCCTCGGGAACAGATGGAAATGCTCTCGCAGGAAAAACTGCCACTCTTAGCAATGGTCCACTAGATGGTACCAACCCGTCCACATTTCAGGACTTTACATTGAAGCCAGAGCTTTTGCGCGTGCTGGCTGACCGCGGCTTCAAGAAACCTTCAGCCGTGCAACAGGAATGCTTTCCTGAAGCGTTTCTCGGGAAGGACGTCATTAAAGCGACCAAAGCGAACATGGACAAGATTAGGCTCTATGTCCTCGCCACCCTGCAACAACTGGTGCCAGTCGACGGCGTAGTCTCCGTGTTGGTCATGTGCCACTCGAAACAATTGGTGAATGAGATCAAGACTGAGTACGATCGCTTTGTGCAGTACATGCCGGGTGTGAAAACTGCGGTCGCCTCTGGAGAGTCCCTCGTGAAGGCAAACATTGCGCTCTTGAAGAAGAACCCCCCACATGTAATGGTGGCGACTCCTAGCCGATTGAAGGATCTAATGAACAGAGGTGTGGTCAAGTTGAACCAGCTGAAGCACCTTGTGCTCGACGAGGCCGACGCGCTCCTCGTGAATCCGAACATGCGCGTCGACGTGGAAGCTGTTTACATGTCCACCCCTCCGAAAAAGAAGCAAGTCATGTTGTTTGCAGAGACCATGTCGGTCAACGTCCAAGCGTTCTGCCGGGACTATTACCGTGGTGGTATGTAATCCCTGAATGCATGCCACTCTGTTCACATTCTCCCTCTCTTTCCTTCTCTTCTCTCCGTTCGTGCGCGCTACTGGCGGTACTTTGCTTCTCGCTCGTGCACGCAACGATCATTTCGTACAAGCATCCTGACCTTTAACTCCCACTGCTTAAGTCCTGAAGCTCATCTCTCACTCGCATCTTATGTTTTTGTTCTCTCGCCTTTCCAATGCTGTGTTATCGCGTTGCCCTCTCCCAGAGCGGCCTACGGCACCCCCTGCAGCATCTGCAGTGCAACGCGCGACACCGCCACCTCCTGTTGCGATGGCCTCCCCAAAAGACCGCTGGGCCAACAGCAGTTTCCAGAGCTCGCCCGACCCCAACCACTTGCCCATGCCCTCCATGCTCGGGTCGCTCATGGCGGAGCTCAATGTTGCTCCTGCTACTCCTGCACCAGCACCCGCACCAGCCCTAGCGCCAAGTATTGGAGCCGCAGCAGCTCCTGGGGCGCCCCTTCTTGCCGCGCCCAAGCCTGCGCAAAAAGCCAAGACCAAGGCAAAGGCCAGCACAAACACGAATGCAGCCGCATCTCCGCCGTCGCCGAAGACGAAAGGCGCAGCTCCCGCCCCCAAGGCAGCGGCAGCAGGGGCAGGGGCAGGGGCGGGGCCTGCGTTGAAGCAGCCAAAATCCCCAGCACCGAAGCTGAAACAGGCAGCCACAGCAGCTGGCGGTGGTGGCGGCGGCGGCTCTTCCGCTGCTGCAGCGGTCAGCGAAGCAGACGTGCAGGCCCTGGCGGCCGTGCGAGGCGCCATCACGGCCAAACTCCGGGACGGAGCCATGAACGATGACGCCGCCCTCCTACGGGAAGGCATTGCCGAGGCTGAGGCTGCGGGCATGACCTTTGAAGCTGCACAAGGCCAACGTAAGCTCGCAGCGCTGTCTGGCCGTGCCCCCACTCGTGTTCAGCCTCCAGCAGCAGCATCATCAGCATCAGCAGCCCAAGCATCCCCACGGTCCACGCCCGAAGTTGACACCGTGGAAATGGCGGCACAGCGAAACGCCATCACGGCCAAACTCCGGGATGGAGCGATGAACAGCAACGCTGCCCTCTTGCGAGAGGCCATCAGTGAGGCTGAGGCTGCAGGCATGACCTTCGAGGCGGATCTAGGCAAGCGCAAGCTTGCGGCGCTGTTTGCCCGTGCTCCTCAAGCAGCACCTGTGGCTCAAACGCAGTCGCCTGCTGCCCGCGCCCGTGCTCCTCCGGCAGCAGTAACTGCGGCACCCGCGGCTCCCACCTCCACTGCCCCAGCAGCAGCTCCTCCACAACCACCTGCGCCTGCGTTCGATGCAGTGGCCATGGCAGCGCAGCGAGATGCCATTACTGGCAAACTCCGGGAAGCTGCCATGAGCGGCGACGCAGCTCTCTTGCGCGAGGCCATCAGTGAAGCCGAGGCTGCGGGCCTCACTTTTGAAGCAGACCTCGGCAAACGCCGGCTCGCAGCGCTTGCTTAGTCGGTGAGTCAATGTACCCTTGTATTAAAGTGGCTGCTTGAGCGGATTACTTCGAATTGAAATTAACATCACTTATTATTTGAGGTACCAACTACTTAATTCCACCCTCACGCGAATTGACTATCTTTTATGCACAGGACACACGCCGCAACCGTAAACCCTCTCTTGTGATCAACTCCGACTGAATGGGTAGCATCCTTCGCAGAGCCTCGTCAGTTTTTTTTTTGCAAATACAAACTCGCGAGACAACCAAGCAGCGGGCCTCCTTTTTTTTTGGATGCGTACATCCCCGCCGGCAGCCTGAGTACAACTCGTCGCAAAAAAAAAAACATGCACTCCGAAGTCTTGCGAGCCCATTTCGGGCGCAGCAATGCTGCGTTGGTGAGCTTCGCACCACTTCCACACGTCTTCAACTTCCTCCTCTTCCGCATCCTACCTTTTCAAAATTCTTCCACGGGCGTTTTCCTACTTCCTACCTCCTTGCGCCAATCTCATTCTTGCTGACAACTACTCCACCGTCACCAACTGCTGCTGATGCTTCCGCCGAATTCTCCTACGCCTTCTTCTTCTTCGTCTTCTGTTATCTCCTTCCTCAGCGCTCTTCTTCTTCCTCCTCCCACCTCCACTCTCGACCTCAACCCTCCACCTCCGCGTTATTCTGGTCGACACGGGCTTCATGATGGGTCTCATTGGTGGGTTCAACTCCCACGAACGCGAAACAGCAATTCTATTGATAATATTTTGTAAAAATAACACCCGAAGTAAATGGGAATGCCATAGGAAATCAGAACTCTGAACTCTGTACTACTAGGTAAAGCTCAGAGTCTAACTGGCAGCTAAAGGGGGGTCACTTTTTTCCTAGGTTCGGTTTCCCGCGGGAAATTCCGCAGAATTCCCGCGGAAAGCGGAAAGGGAAATTTTAACCAATCAGACGTGATTTCCGCGACGGGAATTTGGCAGTGCCATTATGACCACGGCACGGAAATACCGCGGAAAGCCCGCGAAATTCCCACGCGAAGTGAAATTTTTAGGCATCGCGCGGGGATTCCGCGGAAACGGGAATCTCAACCCTGCTTTTTGCAAAAGCGGAAATTTTGCGCATTATTGGCCATTTCGTATCGTAGACGCGATTTATTTATCATTGAATGCACAGATAAGCCGTATTTGGTATAATCGGTAGGGCCTCGACGTAAAACCACGAAAAAAAAGTCCTTTGGGTACCATTACTTTTTTTGGTGCTCATCTAGCACAGCCAGTGCAGCTCGGCTGCACTGCGGATTTCGAGCGATTTCGGCTCATTCTAGGAACCAAATTCAATTAAATATCGTGCTTCTTTGTATCGGGTTTCCCCCTCGCTATTTTTTGAAAATATCGGGCTACAGTTGTAAGGCCGTGTGAGCTCGGTTAGGGGGAATCCCGCCTCGATTTGCGTATGCTATGGCCAATAGAGGTGATATTTCAGAAGTGACCCCCCTTTAGCTGCCAGTTGGTCCAAAGATACTTGCGATAAAGTAGTACACAGAGATATAGAGGCCCCTGAACTAACAGCCAAGGCAGAAGCAGACGCAGAAGGGACTTAAGGCTGGCCCCAAATTATTTCATGAACAGTTTCCACTTTAGAGAGAGGGGGGGGGGTCCAAACTTCCTCGCCTCTACACACTCCCTATTTTCGATTTTGACTTTGCGCAACGCACGCGCGTACCCTTCCGCCCGTAGCATTGGCTTCTGTGTCATTTGGGTTTGTATTAGTTCGAGTTCGAGTTCGCCAAAAGGAGAAAGGGGGGGAACTATACCTAAGCAACAAGCCATTCGCCTCATATATATATATTCTGCAGTCTGGTTGCCAATCGAATCACGCGAAAGCGAATTTGAACCAAGCAGACGCCCAGACGCGCGTGACTTACACCGCGAAGCACAAAGCCCCGACTCCAGCAGCGTTTCAACAAGTGGAATCTGGAATCCACTCGGTTTCATGTCGGCAAGGAATGCCGTGCCCTTTGAACTCTATCTGGAATTTACTCGGTTTCATGTCGGCAAAGAATTCCGTGCCCTCTAATTTCTAGAAAGTTTGAAATAAATCATGGCGGTTACAAAATCTTTCCGAGCCCCCCGCACGAGGTTGATTTTGATTTAATTTCGAAGACCGGAGTAAGATTGCCATCTAGCCGGCGCCTACAGTCCAAAAAGTCACTTCGTTGTAACCACTCCCAGCACGGGGGTGTTGGCTTTGGTCTCTTGGGGTGTTCGGGGCTTGCATGAGGCCCGAGCACAACGCTTGGGGTGAAACGACAGGCCTCGCATGTGTATCACGCGTCCACGTGAAATTCATCCTTGAAAGCAATGCTTCAATTTAACTAATGCAAACCCGGTATAGCGCGCGTGTATTCAAGTCGAAAACGCAAAGGGGGTGTGCGTGGAGGGCACCTATAATTCGCTACCTCCCACCTAGGGTTTTTATGTTTTCTGTTGTATTTTATGAGTCAATTCTATGTAGCTTCGAATAGCATTTCCATTGCCTTCTCCACTGTAGCGTCTTCGTCTTCGTTGTCTCCTAATCCTATCCTCGCCGCCCTCTTCTTAATTCACCATCTCCAGCGTTCACCTCAAACCTCTCCGTTGATATGGGCATATGGGCTTCATCGCTTCATCATAGCTCTCATGGGTGTGTCAACTCCTGCTAACGTGAATCATATTTATTCGTAGAACGTCAAGTCTCGGAAGCCTATATCTCGGGCGCCGCGGCAGTTGGTTATTGGTTCGGTAGCACACTCCAGGCCGAATGGATGCCCTGAGATGACATGGGGTCGAACACTAAAGAAGGCCCTAAAGTACAAAGGGCTACCGGTCAACTTCAAGGAATGGCGTGCCATCGCAGAGGATAAGCCGGAGTGGAGATCGCGGACGTACTCGAAACCTATGCCTCCTTCTGAGAATTCATCCTACAAGATTCACAAGAGTAAAGATGAACATTGCATTTCGAGAGCACCACAAGCGCCGCGAGTGCCAATACAGTACCCGTTCTCATTGAACTTTACTTTCGGTGGGCCTCTGTATGAATTCGAATGCAATATCTGCGAAATCGCCGTCCTAAACTACCGAAGGATACTTCGTTAAAAGCACGGCTGGAGACTTAGCCATAGAGGACGCTATGATACTTCATTTGTCGTTTCCGCGAAATAGGCTAGTGATAAAAAAGGAGTTCGGAGAGATAAAAAAAGGAGGAACAAAAGGAGCCCAACGGATTTGTACGTATTATGCGTATTTTTATGTACATAATCCCGTAAATGGCCTTGAATATGTCCGTTGGGCGTATCTTAATATGTCCGTTGGACTACGAATATGTCCGTTGGACTCCGGATTTGTCCGTTGGGCTCCTTTTATGCTCCTTTTTTTTCTTGGGGACCCTGAAAAAAAGTTCCTCCTTTTTTATCACTACCCTACCGCGAAACTTTCTTTGCCGAATTCTCTACGAACGAATTATCAGTATCATTACTGGATTACTGGAGTGTACAGTGCAGTGTGTGGTGGGGACAACCTGAGACCTGAGCATGCATAGCACTCCTAGCTACTGTAGTCTAGCTAGACTACTCCTACTCTTGCCTCAGATTTGCTGGTGTGGGGCGTTCTCGCGTTCTCGAATACTTGCTAGTTGCCGAAAGACAGGCAGCAAATAACCCACATCTTTAGTTGAAGAGTTAACATATCGAAGCTCAGTGCAATCATGAATGCAGTTCCGCCAGCTTCCACTGCTGCGGCACCGGCTACCAATTTTACTCCGGCTGCAGCTGCACAGTTTAAGACGGCACCGATGACATCCGATAAGGAATCAAAGGTACATATGAAACACACTCGAGTATCATAGATAATGAGATGTAGCGCCGCGTATACTTCATTTCTCCATCCTCTACTCTTTGGAGGTGAAGGGTCGCTAGTAATTCCTTCTTGCCTTAGAGAGTGCTTTTTTGAGGATGACGATAGACTAGTACCTGCAGTTACCGTGCAATTTTCTTACAAGTGCTTACGGCTGAACTGAACATTAGTTAAATATTTTGAATCATATTTGTCATTTGACTCTGCAAATTAGGTAGCACCAGGCTGCGAGACTCCTTCAACCGTAGTTGTAGAGGCACAAGGGAAAGTGGATACACATATGAGCCAAGAGGAGTCAGCGGCGCCGGCAGCTGCGGCAGGCGAACAAAAGGTGCTTTGATTGACTTTTTGTTAAGAGACTCACTTCTTTCCAGCACTCAAATGATCAGCACTAATTTATGATCATAGCTCATGAGCAACATTGCGTTGCGTATCTAAACAACTTTAAGGTCACAGCTGAAGCAGTTGAAAAGGAAGCCCACAGCGAGGTAGTTATTGCTACTGATGCGCCTGCTTCTTTATGCGCCTTTGAGGTAATGTTGCAATTCGACCTGCCTGTAACTGCGGTTGAAAGTGATAAAGAGGAGGGTAGCGCGGATCTGAGCCTGGAGGAGTCAGCGGGGCCGGCAGCTGCTACAGCCCTTGTGGAGACAACACCTGCTGTGGTTGGACGAGAGAGAGAATTAATTACTCCTGTTGAATCGGTGCCTGGTGAAAATGCGAGCGCAGTGGCAGTAGGCGTAGAGACTGAGGCAACCTCTTCCGTGGCCATCACGCTTTCTTCGTCAACAGAGCCAACGGCAACCGAAGCAGCGCCTGAGTCGGCCAATGCCGATGCAGCAAGTACTGATGCTGAAATGGTGCTTGTTGAATCAGTTCCGGCAGCCACTGCGTCTGAAGCATCACCATCGCCAGTGCCAACACCAGTGCTAGTGAAAAAATTTGCCCCATGCATTGTAATAGCAACAGCACCAAAGCCAGCGACAGTACCAAAGCCAGTACCAGCACCAGTGCCATCGCAAATTTCAGAAACAGTACCAGCGCCAGCACAAGCGCCAAAATTTGCTCCAAGCATAGCAATAGCGACAACACCACAGCCACCAGCAGTGTTAAAGCCAGCATTAGTACCGAAGCCAGCACCATTACCAAGGCAAGTGTCAGAAACAGCGCCAACTCAAGCATCAGCACCAGCATTATTTCCAAAATCTGCCCCGAGCATAGCATTAGAGACAGCACCGCAGATAGCACCAGAATTTGCGCCATCATATGCTCCAGAACTGGCAGCTGCACCGGAACCGGTACACGCGCCTCGAATTGATGTCAATTGCGATGATGAGCCGCCCAATGCCCCCTTCAAAGTATGCGGCGAGCTAGCTCTTGGTGCCTTAGGACATGACGACGGTCTGGCAGGAAGCACTGCCACGCTTAGCAATGGTCCACATTACGGTGCCCAGATGACCTCATTTGATGACTTTGCACTGAAACCGGAGCTGCTACGCGCGCTGACTGATTTCGGCTTTGAAATACCTGCAGCCGTACAACAGGAACACCTTTCTCAGGCATTGCTTGGGAAGGACGTCATTATGACTACCAATGCGACCATGGACAAAACCACGCTTTATGTCCTCGCAACTCTGCAACAGCTCGTGCTCATCGATGGTGAGGTCTCCACTTTGGTCTTGTGCCATTCGCAAGAGCGGGCAAATCAAATTAAGGAGAAATACGACCGCTTTGCGCAGTACATGCCGGGTGTGAAAACTGCAGTTAGCTCCGGAGAGACCACCTTGCTGGAAAACGTTGCGTGCTTGCAAGAAAATCTTCCACACATCATGATAGCATGTCCAGGACGTATGAAGACTCTATTGAAAAAAGGTGTTGTCGAATTAGACTGCATGAAGCACTTTGTCTTCGATGAGGCCGACAAACTCCTCTGTAATCCGGGATGTGCAAGGTACCACACAACCAATACTGTTTTTGAAGCTGCGCCTCCTCAAAAACAAGTCATCCTATTTGCAAAGACTATTACATGCGACGTCCGAGCATTCTGTAAAAAACATTTCTTGGCATCTGTGCTAGCTCCACCGAACCTGAGCACCCTGGGCAAGATGCCCCAGAAGAAAAGCTCAATGTCATCAAACGAACAACCTGAAGCTCCACCACCGGCTCAAGCACCTCAAACTGATCTGTGTGGCGATGAAGTGCCTCCAAGTGCCTCCATTGAAGTATGCGGCGAGCTAGCTCTTGGTGCCTTAGGACATGACGACGGTCTGGCGGGAAGCACTGCCACGCTTAGCAATGGTCCACACAATAGTAACCACGTGTCTATGTCTAAGGATGTCTCATTGAAACGAGAGCTTACACGCGCACTATCTGACCAAAGTCTTCGAAAACCTTCGGGTATCCACCAAAAAGGACTCTTTCAGGCATTGCTAGGGAAGGACGTCATAATGGCAACCACAGCGAATTTGAGCAAAAATTTGCTGTATGTACTCGCCACCCTGCAACAATTGGTGCCCGTCGATGGCAAAGTCTCTGTTTTAGTTCTGAGCCACTCGAAAGAACGGGCAAGCCAAATCAAGGGGAATTATGATCGCATGGCCAAGTACTTGCCAGGTGTAAAAACTGAAGTTAGCTCCGGGGAGATCCCCGTCAAGGAAAACATTGCGCTTCTGAAGGCGAATCTTCCACACATCATGGTGGCGACTCCAAGCCGTTTGAAAGATCTGTTGGATAGAGGCACGGTTAATTTAGACAACCTGAAGCACTTTGTGATAGACGAGGGCGATATGCTCTTCAAATATGACAATGCTCGCCGCGATGCGAAGTCGATTTTTCGGTCCACACCGATTCAGAAACAAGTCATGTTGTTCGCAAAGACCATCTCAGACGACGTCCAAGCGTTCTGCCGGGGCAATCGCCTACTAGACGGTACGTTTTTTCTTAGTGTCTTTCGTTGTGCATGTATATTCTTCGTATTCTTTTTGTTCGAGTGCACGGGCTTAGAAAAGATCTCTTCTTGCTCACCCACGCACACATTTTGCTATTCATTTTCCCGCTAATTTTGAGTTTCGCTTTGTTTTTTTTTGTAGTTGCTATCTGTCTTGCTCACAACAACAAATTTTCTTCCTCTGTTGTCCTATTAGATCTTTCTGAAACTCTTGTGCCTTTTTCAGAACAAGCTACAGCGCCAACTGCTGCACCACCACCACCTCCACGACCGCCTCCTCCTCCACGAGCACCTATCTTGCCATCCTCCAATGACTACTGGGCCAGTTGCACTTTCCATACGTCACCGGAGCCCAACCAGTTGCCTATGCCCCCCACGTCTATGCTTGGGTCCCTGACGATGATGACAGCTGAGCACAACGCTGGTACTCCAGCTGTGATGGGCGCAACTTCCAAAGCAGCAGCAACCTCATCATCCACCGAAGTGATACCACCGCCTGTGGTGGAGAAGCCTGCGCAAGACCCAAGTGCGAAGGCCACGGCAAGCTTGATCCCGAACATGAACGCCCCAGCAGCTGTGCCGGCGCTACAGACTACTGGTGCAAGTCCTGCGCCTACGACTGCGGCAGTTGCGGGTTCCGTCTTGACACAACCAAGAATGGGTATTGCTTCGGCACCGGAACAAACACCAGCAGCAGCTGCGCCTGTGCCTGCTGCTGAGGCATGCAGGGAAGCGGATATGCAGGTTACGGCAACCGTGCGAAACGCCATTATTGCCAAACTCCGTGAGGCAGCGATAAATGCCGATGCTTCCCTCTTGCGAGTGGCGATCACCGAAGCTGAGGCTGCGGGCATGACTGCTGAGGCAGATCTAAGCAAGCGCTTTCTCACCTCGCTCTCAAACGGCGCTCCTCGTTGAGACTGGGACTAGACTAGGACCCGGATAGTATAGCGAGGAGAATTTGCTGTTTTCTACCGTTCTACCGTGCCCCATTGAACCGTGTCCTCTTTCTATTTGATTTTAAATATATACATGAACGTACTTATGAGGCTTATTAGTCCAGAGCCTAGTCCGTTCCCATCCTTCCCAGTCTCAGTCTTAAATGGAGAAGTGTATCTACAGCGACCTAATCTCGAATTACTATCCTCCTGCATCTTATTTATTCACTTGAACTCACTTTGGAACAAGAACAAGGAATACTGAGCTCTCAAAAACCAGCGATGGGCTAATCAAGTACAGCTGGTTCTGGTGTCCGTTTTTCCTAAAAACCGAAGCGCTCACGGAAGAAAATGCGGATCGTTAGTCCGGCCCAGGGAGCTCAGTAGACGCCGACTACATGGCGCTCTTCTTTTCTTGGGGAGGAGCGAAGGAGAAGCCGTATATACAGAAAGAATTAAAGTAGAAATTTCCATTATGCATTATAGCTCAATAGGGCCCAATTGAAGTGAGAAGTGCGCGATGTGCCTCTTTTTGGAGCGCGGGTCTTGTTCACCTGACTTCAGTCCAAAACCACCCTATTCCTCGATGTTACCCGTAACACGAAGCACCGCGAGGTACATGCCTCGCCTGCTTTGCGCTCCTGGCCTCCACACGTACGCGGTGTCGTCTTCGAAGTGCTCCAGAGACAGTGGCAAGCTGTCAAGAAGCTTCTCAAGGCTTTGGCGGTTCGGTAAACTGGTTTTTGCAACGAGGCCATCGTCGGACGCCAGGCCATGACAGAAAGCAGACCCAAATGGATGGCTGACCACTACCACACCTCCTTGCTCGTCTCCTGCCCCTACTCCTCCTTCTACACTTTGAGAAACACAAGGCATGCAGTAAGTGACTTCTACGGCGCTGCCAGCTCCACTTGCTCGAAGTTCCCCGAGAGCAGCTTTGAATTTTTGGCTGGATGATACAATGAAGCCTCCCACTGAGGCTACGCGAAAACCAAGTGCTTGAAGTGGAATTTGGCTCTCAGGCTCCACTTCGAGCACGACAAGGTCGTCGTCTAAGACGACGCCCAGCGCACTGCCAAGGTCTACGAAATGTGGAGCAACAGTATTTAACTCAAGCGGCTCCGAGGACGACGAAGAAGATATAGCTGTAGAAGACGTCACCGAGGCAGCATGCCTTTCCGTGGTCCCTTGAGAGCGACAGAGGCGCGCTGCCTGAGCCAGCACTGCGCGTGGGTCAGGGCCAATGTTCGCGAAACAAGCGTTGAGCACCACGGCATCGTAGCGCAATGCCTCGTTGTCAATGGCAGCACCAGCAGCACCGCCTTCCTCAGCTTTCGCCGCTAAATCTGGTTCAGCCGCAGAAGTTGGTGGTTGCAAAATGTCCCTGATTGGCCCCAAGAAGTCTGCTTCAAAAAAGGTCGAGTCAGGGTAGAGGCTTGCGGCATTTGCCAGCATGCGAGGAGAAACGTCAATGCCAGTAATGGCCTGCGGAGCTACGCCCTGTGAATAGACAACATAAAGAAGGAAGCACTCAGATGGATTAAGAAGCAGGAACTTTCCAAACGCAGCTAAGAATTCTCCGAGCGCAGCAAAGACTGATTCCTTGGAAAGGAAGAATAACGTACTGATAATGAATGCTCCATAGTGCGAGAAAATTAGTTTTTAATATAAACCACCACAGCGGAATAGCGCATATGCGTACATCTTTGAGTAATTCCAATTTTATTTTCTAATCGACTCACCTCAGACATAAAGTACGGCAGCAACACGCCTGCGCCAGTGCCTACGTCGAGAAGGCGCGCCACGGCTCTACCACCTCCTACTGCGCGCACCGTCGCTGCAGCAATCCGCTCAAGGCATGGCTTGACCTAATATAGACCCGCAAATAACACGAGAAAGCACGGTGATTTGTCCTTTGAAACAACATACTATGCATTGCCTTTAATAACAATAATTTCTCCATACTTGGTTCTCAGATATCTCTTGGAAAAAATACCCCTGGTAGCTAATGCGTGTCACTACGCCACTACAAAGGACATTACCTCGGGAGGAACGGCTGCTTCCGACGCGAAAAAGACCGCTGATTCGTCGAAAGCTTCGCGCTGGCGGGCTATGTAGTCAGAGCGCTGTTCATCAGCGTTAGAAGCCGCAATCTCATAAAGATGGCGCCCTGCATGATTGCGTAACGATATCTTTGCGTGCCCGACAAAGCCAGCAGTTGGGGCAAGGTTGAGCAAAAGGGCTACGATAGCGAACACATCCCGGACTGGTAGCGCCATAGGTTGTTTGAGCGCTGTTGATTTGATACACAATTGGCTGATTTTAAGGGAAGGCTAGATGAACGAAGACTGCTCGCGCTTGTGGCGTCATCGCGAAAGTTCAATTACATCCAACATAAGAATACGATCATACTTCCGACTCTTACGTCTCAGCAATTACTGAGACGATGATATCATGATAGCAATTACTTACGAAATTTTATAGGCTGCGAAGTATAGAAGGTTCCTTGACTATTGTTCCTGTTGGACTTACCAAGAGAACGCGATGCTACAGCAACTTTTAGCCCTCTCTGCTAGGTGCCCTCCACTTGTCTTTTGTTGCCAACAACAAACAACACGAGAACACGAGAGACACCAAGAATAAGGGCTCGTACTTGGTGCTGGTGGACCCTTTTCAGAAATCCGAAATCGGGGAAAATGAGGGGAAAGAGGAGGAAAAGAAGAGGGAGAAAAAGAGATAGAGGAGGGAAGGAAGAGAGGAAAGGAGAAGGGAGGTGACAGCCAATTGAGTTAAAATTTCTGGAGCTCATACAAAAAGAACTAAACTTTTGAATGTGCGTCGATTTATATCCATTTGACGGCGATAGCAGGCAAGTTTGAGGTCATTTGTCTATAAAAGGAGCCCTTCGGCTTGCATTTCGAGCGGCCGTCCACGTCTAACCATACCTTACTGCCCCCCTGCCCTCGAATAGTAGAATCAAGAACTCCATATTCATTATCTTTCCTCATATGACGAGGGAGAGCTAGGTGGGATCCGCCATCTCCACCTGTACGCCACGATAATGGAAGGTCCTTGTTTTGATCGGTGATTTCGATATGCCCGAGCTATCGGGAATGCGGGCTACAACACGACAAAAGAGCTGGATTTGGTAAGCCTTGGACAATCCCGAGTGCCAATAATTTATATATTGCTCGGTTGCTGTATCTTACACCAATATCCTGATTATTTTAGCTGGTTAATGCTACCGTATTCGGAATTAGACCATCACGAGCCAGTAGTGGCTTGTAGGCCATTATCACGCAGGTGTCGCTCGTAAGGAGTAGCCAATACCTAGAATGTTCGGCTATAGCAAATTGTTTGGAAGGGACTTTCATAGAGAGCAAAACAGGGCGCTCCAGTGTAAACTTCATGGAATATCTACTAGTAGTTCGACAGCGCCACTGTGGTGTGCAGACAGAACCACATGCGAAGCGGAAAAGAGGAGTAATCAGCAACGCTGGGGCTATTGTGGAGCATTCAGCTGCTACAATGGCCGTGTTGCTGCCAGCATCAGCAGTACTAGTCGCGCCAGCCACCATCGCTGCGTCATTTTGTGTAATATAGTAGTTGCAGCTGCCACTATAGCGGCTCCGGTCGCGATCGAATTTAGAGCTCGAGCTACGCAGCATTGATACTTGGCGAATAAAGTAGAGGAGCTCCTTAGCCTCACCGCTGCACAATATTTCCACGATGGGGAATACCTCTCTGACTCCTTCTGCACGGCATTGAATATACGTCCAAGCATCGAAAGAGCATGCTTAGCAGCGCCACAGTGTACTTCTTCTGCCACCGTGTTTTTATCCATTATTTCTCTTCCCCCACAGTGCGATAGGCTCATCATGGTTGAGCTCACGTGAGCGCAAGCTACTTCAACCGCAATAGATCCGATAAGATTTTGCTTAGAAGGCATCCAACACAAAGAGTCGGTATACTAATGAGAGTGCCGCGGCGGTAGTGCTCGGAGTGATCGTAGAGTTGGTTCCAATGGCACCATTGTACAACCTTCGTCCAAGTGCATGCTAACGGCTCATACGCGTGGAACGAATAGTTGTTGCAGTGTTGTTAACCTCGTGCATGGCCCTGTC
>Ga0307982_1002639_pt1 | contig 14460 bp, 3 predicted proteins | sample OrgLakmetagen989_FD_201847 | JGI IMG/M metagenome (GOLD analysis project Ga0307982, IMG submission 201847) | Saline water microbial communities from Organic Lake, Antarctica - #989 | ecosystem: Environmental > Aquatic > Non-marine Saline and Alkaline > Saline | place: Antarctica: Organic Lake...
TCATCCACCCACATGACCTGCTGTGCGTTGGTGGACTCTTGCGGTGCCAGAGCTGGAGTTGACAGCTGCAACTTCAAGGCTGAGCGCTGCCCAGGAACAACCGACCCTTGCTCTTTGACCGTGATTGAAACAAGCCTACTTTTACCTGATTGGGTATCTTTCATGGCAAATGCTACCTCTGGTTGCAGGTTTTGTGGGCTCTTATCCAGCGCAACCCCCAGTGCAACCTGAGGCAGCGGTGCATCATTGCGCACGCCCAACGGCACAAGGCTGCCACAAAATCGACTGCCCAGCACTAAATCAGGAACCATACTATCCTTCACAGCCTCTACGTGCAGAGCCGCGTCAGCTGTCGCAGCTGGCTGCACGGCTTGCACCCTGCACCCAAATGTTGCAGAGGCCTTTGCGCGCAAGGGAAGCAACAACTCGTGGGCACCAGCGGGCAGGAAGACGGATGAAAATGCATGACCGCTGTTGTAAACATCCCCAATAAGTGGCTCCATCGAGACAAAGAGGGTCTCATTGGTGCCAGCTGAGCTTCGCCGCAAATACACCGTCTGCACTCCGGTACAGTGGATGACATGGCGACACGCCACTGGAACTAGCAACGGGGCGACAGCCCACGCCTGAAATTCAAGCACCCCCATGGATGAAAGCTGCTGGATGAGCTTGTTGAAGTTTGTTGCTGCGGGCTGGTACGTAGCAAGTCGCATCTGGCTTGAGTGCAGCTGTTGCATTTTGCCAGCCTTCACTTGGCTCCACCCAGCGAGGCCACTGTCAGTCAGCTCGCTGGGCAGCTGCACACGTGGATCCATTCGTGTAAACTCTGTGATCCCATGTGGGTGCCGGGTGCTGTTATGGGCTGCAGCTGCCACTGGGTCCCCGTCCAGCTCAGCTTTGCCTGAAACGAACGGGCCAAGCACTGCCCAGCTGGGAACTGAAAACCCACCAGGACGCCTGAAGACGCTCCCCAGCCGCTGCAAGGAAGACTTTTTCAGTGTGTCTTTATGCCCCTGTTCACCCAGGAAGGCAGCTCGTGCTTTGGACGCCTCTGAGGCTTTTTCGTTTGAAGCTGCCCACGCCGAGCAAGCCTTCAAGGCAGATCTCGGGAAGTTCAGTGTTTCAAAATTATTCCATTTGTACAAACTTTTGTGTGAACTGAGGCAGGTGTCAGGCTGCTTGCCTGCATGAGCAGAAATGCAAGCAAACGCAAGGACAACTGTGGTGGCTCGGAGAAGAAACATCTTGGAAAGAATGAGCTCAGAATATTCAGCCCTTCCAATCAAACGAAAGGAAATTGAGCAGTAGGCAACACGATCAACATTCTGTTTTGTTGTTTCCTCCTTGTCCAAACAGAGTTTGCGTTATTTTGCAACGCAGTTGAATCGAGGGTGCTTCAATTCAATCAAGGTGCTGGCTCCCCCCAACGCACCTCCGACAGATGCCACAGAGACAGCCCGGCTCAACCTACATTGCAGACAGTTCCATTTACTGCAACTTCTCTGTCAAGTGGCTGTTGTCACTGTCATATTCGGACGTGATCTACGGGCACCGCCAGCGGATACTTTTTGAACCGAATTGCTCAGAATTTTGCAGCTGCAGTCGAGAAAATTCAACCAGAAAGAGGGCTATGGCATCCAATGCAGAAAAAGCTATGGTGTCTCAGGCAGCTTTAGATGGTAAGCACCTGCCAACTTGCGGAAACCGCACGCAAGACACATCACACTGCTTCAAACGCCGCAGCTGCATTCGAAGTTGCCACACTCCTGGACACCGGTCTCAGCAAAGAAGCCACAAAAACTGTCATGGAGCTATGTGAAGCTGGAGTGAATCCCGAGGCATTGGCTGCCGTCATCAAGGAACTGAGGGATGAGGCTGCCAGGATACAGCCGGGCAGCATGCAAGCACAGTGAAGCCCCTCTGCGGCGCACCCAAGGATGTGGAACTCGGCAGAACCTACACATGCAGCTGGGCAGTGTATTGTGCATGCTGCCTTCAGTCGCCAGCAGACAGCTCCCGCCATCTTCCCTACGTCTGCAAGCTACAAGGCACCCCGGACCAGCTGTCCAGTCCAGCCCACCATGGACGAGTGGGCGTTCATGAGCATGGTGCCTCTTAGAAGCTCTCCCTGCACAGGGGGTTGTTTGAGGCTTGGGATGTTTATAGGGCGCAGCTGACCCAACGGGCTGCTGAACAAGGCACTGGGCCTTGGGCGCTAGTTTGCAATGGCACCCTGCTTGCTCGCCTGTAAGACAAGTAGCAGCAGCCTGTATAAATTCAACACTCTAATGCACTGCACTTGGATCCAGTGATGAGCCAGCGTGCTTCAGCACAGTCAAGGGGGCTGGGTCAGTGCAGTCTGGCTTGATTCACTTGAGACTGCTCGCTTGATGGGGCCGAGTAAATGCAGGCGCCCACCTAAATGAAGCCCAGCTCATGCATTCATGCATATTTCCAGTGTCGTCATCACGTTCTCCATTTGCCGCATGCTGCGTCTCTCGCTTGCTCGCCTGGGTGAGGAGTGTCCTACCCAATGAAATTGCCATGACTAGAAAGCTGTGTACCCCCCTGCACGATTCACCGCTCTTGTGCTGCAGTGCACCTGCTGACGGCACGAGCTCTGGACGACGACGACAGCCACAGTGGAGGATCTGATACAGGACTGTATTGAAATGAAGGTTGATGATGTTGAGATGTCGGGTACTTATGTTTTGCTGCCGCTGCTCATTGTGATTTGACGATGTGCTGCGGGGGGGGGGATGTTATGTTCCCCCGCTGCTGCCTAGGTGGATTGACGAAGGCAAATCGCCGCACAAGTTATGGACCTAATGAGCCAGATGCACTGATCACGCTTCGCCTATTGCAGATGACATTGAAGTGGATGCTACATCGATATCAAGCATTCCGACAACAGATGCGCCCTGGCGACAACCTCAAGCGTGGCTTGGTGATAAAGCGTGTTGCGCGTCTAGAGACCTCCACTTAAAGGCTGAGTATGTGAGGATGGGGTCTGATAGTGAGCCGGAGCTGGTTGAGGAATGCATTTGGGCACGGTTAATGGTAACTTACACGCACAACTTTGGACCTGGCACATGGGTAGAGCGCATCTGTATACGCCGCACGGACCGCATGGATGCTCAAATGAACGCAGGCAGCCTGCATCAAGATGCCCATGGAGACTACGTCATGACTAGACGGTGTCACAAGGAGGGCCGGTCCGCGAGCTATCTCATCCGGGCTCACTGCATCTTTGGCGAACCTCCTCGTGCTCCTTCAACTTTTAATGTCATATTGGTATGAAGTACCTTAGGTAACTAGCTAGGCAGGATCACACGGTACATTGTGGCGCGCCATAGACACCCCCCTCCCGCCACCGTTAAAATAACCGCCTTGTTTGCAATTTGAGCTGGAAACCCTCCAATCCATCCGTCGATCGGGGGGAGCCTTCTGAAAGTGTACCGGGGCAATATTAATCCACACAAGTTCCGCGGGGGCGGCTTTCCAAGGTGACACAATACCCGGGAGTGGCTTTCACATCAAAGACAAAGTATATGACCATGGGATCTGGTAGTTGGCGAATGCTTCTGGACAAGTGCATCTGTCTGGCAGGGATCCTGCATAATCGGCAGCGCGCCTGCTATCAACGACAAGCGAGACAAGTAGCACGTGACGTAAGTCAACTGTTTTCAAATTGAAATATTTCTCTGTCTTCATGACGTGACAAGCTGAGGCACGTGCCGGATACTCCAACAAATAGCTTGCCTGAGCAGGGGGGGGCTTCAAAAGAACGTGTGCGGGCAGCTGTGGATGTCTGAGCTTCAGCGAAACCATTTGAATTCAGATTGGGCAACAATTTATGACGCGTGGTAGGGTAGCTTCTCACAGCCTTTTGGACACAAGTTTTGCTGAGAGCTTCATCTGTGCGGAACTTTCCCGAACCTGCAAGCCGAGCATGGCGCTTGACAACAACTACCGCAAGGTAGCGCTGCAGCGCTTTCCAAAAATGGAAGAAGACACAACTGAAGAAGGTACGCTCGTTTCTTGGTTCGCTGCAGCAAATTATATCCCTGGCCCTATGATTTTCTCAGGACGCTTTTGGAAGCGATTTCGAGCTCCAGTGACAACCAAGCTGGTGCGTATTCATCAAAGTGCAAGATACACCATGGATAAAGTAAACATACTGATGTTATTTGCAGTCCGGATCTGTTACAAGTATCTCATTTAGTGCTGTGGAACCCAGCATGTTCGCTGCCACGGCGAGCACTCGGTACGTGCTCAATTTCCGCACCCAATAATCCCCCCTTGTATGACCACCTCTCATATTTGCGCACATTCACCCCATTGCAGGGTGGGTCTATTTAGCGGTAAAACTGGTGCGATCGTTCGTGGAATCAGTCGATTTCACACAGTGGCACATTCCGGCGTGATGCGAGGAGACGGCAAACTAGTCGGTGCCGGCCAAGACAATGGGGTTGTGCAGCTGTTCGATTCCACCACCAAGGACGTGCTCAGGGTATTCAAGGGCCATGTAGGTCCCGTGCAGACAGTTCGCTTTGGCGCTGACAACGTGCACGTAGCCACAGGCGGCGACGACCGCTCCACCCGCCTGTGGGACCTGCCCTCCGGCGCCCAAGTGGCCAGCTACAGTGACCACACTGACTACGTGCGGGCACTGGACACATCCCCCGCATCCCCCCATGTGTGGATGACGGGGTCATACGATCACACCGTGAAGCTTTGGGACGCCCGCAGTGCTGAAGGCTGCACCATGACAATGGACCACGGCGCCCCCGTGACCTCCGTGTTGCTGCTGCGCGGAGGCATGACGGCCGTCACGGCAGGCGGCACGTACTTGAAGGTGTGGGACCTCATGGCGGGCGGCAAAGCAGTCACCAAGGTGCAGGCGCACCAGAAGCTCATAACAACTCTGTGCCTGGACGGGAGTGGGGACAGGGTGCTGTCCGGCTCCCTGGATCACTGTGTGAATGTGTACAACAATTCCACGTGGGACGTTGCGTACACCATCAAGCACGAGGCGCCCATTCTCTCGGTGGGTGTCTCGCCCTCCAACACACAGCTGGTCGTAGGCGACACGGCACACAACCTCACAGTGCGCACCCGGCAGGTCAGCACAGACAGCGCTGTGCACGAGCAGTCCCAGCTCAAAGTCATCCGCGGAGGCAGCTACAAGTACTTCATGCGTGGCCAGGGCGCCACGCCCGCAGCTGATGACTCCCAGGCGGCTCAAATGGGGAAGCCAAACCTCGCAGCATACGACAAGCTGCTGAAGAAGTTCAAATACAGCGATGCCCTGGATTCAGCTCTGGGCACTGGGAATCCTGTTGTGGTGACCTCCCTGCTGCAGGAGCTCACAGCCCGGGACGGCCTACGCAGCGCCATGGCAGGACGCACGGAGGATGACCTGCAACCGGTGCTGGCGTTCTTGGTGCGGTATTTGGCACACCCCCGGTATTCCTCCACACTGTGCGATACAGCGGAGTTGATGCTGCAGCAGTACGGGGCAACTGTGGGTACCTCGCCACGGTGCGACGCCCTGTGGCTGCGCCTAGGGGCAGCGGTGCGATCTGAGGTCGCGCTGCAGCAGGAGTTGCTGCGCCTGCAGGGCATCCTGGATTCGCTCATTGCTGCTTCATCCACTGCTCTCACTGCTGGCCAGACTGCTGCCCGTCGAGATGCCGGAGCGACTGACGGTTGGATGACTGCTTCTCGGGATGCTGCTGCATCAGGGGGGGGCTCATCTGGGGATGAGGGGGGTCAAATGCATGTGCATGCAGTTGGCGCCAACGATGCCGACGATAATTCCGATGCTTGGGGTGAGGATTTGGGGGGCGGAAGTGACGATTCCGACCAGGAGTTCGCCACTGCGGGCGCTGTGGCCACCAAACGTGCCAAGGCAGCGGAGGCCGCGGAGGAGGCCGCCGCTGCATTCAAGGCAGCCAAGACTGCCCGGCGTTCATCCAAGGGTGGACACCGTGGCTCCAAGCGCCGCGGAAGCGGGGAGCAGGGCACGCCGGGGCGAGGCGGCGGCAAGCGATCGCGCAGATAGTGGGCGGCACCAGCGGGAATCAATTCACACCAAGCTGAGTCTGATGCCAAGCTGCTACATGTTTAGCTGCTGGATGCACTTCGCAAGCTTCGCTTGACTGCTCAGTGACTGTAGCTGTGCAGACTCGAGCTGTGCGCTGCGAGCTGAGGTGTAACGGCGCATGCGTTGATGGCTCGCCTGGCCAGGAACAACACAAGATGCAGGCCCGATGAGGCACATGGAATGCATATGAACCAAATCAGCGAGTTCTATACACTAGTCTATGAAGTCACCCCCCCTCCACCTGTGCCAGGGGGGGGCTGCAGCTCCTTGGGCAAGAACGGCGCCTGGAAAGACGAGAAGGCGTACTTCGGGATGCCGATGTTCTTTTCCGCATTCAGCCGCCTCACACCATGCCGACGCATCAGCTCTGCAATGGTGAGGGTGTGGAAATTTCCCACGTGGTGATACACGCTCAGCATGATGGCTTGCTGGTAGGTGACGCCCATGCTGGTACGGTCTTTGGCGGATTTGCAGGACATGACGTATGCGCCATGCATCATGCGAACCACCATATTGGACATGTACACGGGCAGGGTTTGCTTCTGCCGGGCGCCGCTGGTGAGTGTTCCGGCATGCGCCATGCACATATCGAGGGCCCGGGTCTTATCTACGCGCCGGCGGTGTTCCGATCGCAGCCTGCGCACAGCTGCCATGCGCTTGTGCATGTCTTCCTGGTCGGGGATGGCACGGGTGGCAGGGGTGTCTGTGAGGGGGGGCATTCCCCACGGGAGGCGAGGCACGGCGCGGTGTGGAAGGTCATCCCACGCCACGTCTGCCTCCCCCTCGTGCCGGAACAGGGCCCCCTCTGCACCCCCCTCCTCGTCCTCATCAGTAGTGTCATCGTGCTCCTCTCGCGCGGCACCCATGGTCCCACCGGTGGGCGCAGGGTACTGCAGTTGCAGCAGGTACCGCCGCTGCATGGCTAAGGGCAGCTGTCGCACGGCCGCCTCCAGACGCCGTCGAACCTGCTCAGTTTCTTGCTGGTAGTACACCTTGTAACGGGTGTAATACGTCGTCAGCTGCTGGTACTGTACCTCGTTGATATCTGTCTGCAGCTTCACATTCTGGGAAAATGGGTTCATGCTGGCCAGGGTCTGCATTTCGTTGATGCCTTGAGTGAGAATCACGGGCGTGATGGAGATACGGTAACCTCGTCGCAGCGACCGAGGGACCAGGCGGATCAGGCGAGGGTCTGTCCAACCCTCTTGCACGTCAAGGGGGGTCATCTTGTCCTCCTCAGGGGCCAGTGTCAGCCCACTCAGGGACGGGGACGCACTTTGAGCGGCATACTTCAAGCGGGAGCCCCCCTGCACACGGTTCACGGCAGCGGCACATTCCTCAGGGGACGACATGGGCCATAGCCGCAGCTCCACAACAGTGCGTGTGCGGGAGTAGGCTGATGACCCCCCCTTGGCGGCAGCTGCACCCCCCCCCTTGGACAGGCCACTGCTTGAGCTACCGGGGCCATTGGTTGCGTAGCGAACCAAACGCACGGCACCTCCGTCCCCAGACTGCCACTCTGACATCCACACGTGATGCCCGTCAGGCGTTGAGCTCCCCTCAACCCCTGTGCCACCGGTCTCATTGCCGCTGAGACCCCCCCTTGACACCGTATCGATGGGGGGTACCAAGCGGAACTGAACCATGCTCAGCATGGACACAGCGCGCTCAAAGTCCTCCAGCATGCCCACTTCGCTGCCGATGGTGCTGAGCAGCGACTGCACTGCCAGCAGAAACCCAATGCGCATGTACTGGTCCAGCAGCTTTCGCCCGTCAGCTATGGGCATATACCGCTGGATCAAGCGCACTTTCCGGGTGAAGGCGGTGACGGCAGCCGTGAGCGCCTGCGCCATGATGACGTCAGAGCGCAGCTCCAGCTGCAGCGTCAGCTCCGTCAGCTGCCGCTTCAAGTGGTTAACATTCAGCTTGGACTCGGGGGCATTCACCCGCCGCAGGCCCTGTCGTCGGCGCCGCGCCTCCGCGATCTTAGATCGTAACTCCATGGCACGCACCACATACGCCCGTAGTCCCCCCGCCTTGAATCCCAGTGCGTGCGCAGCAAAGGCGCCCACAGTGATGGTGTCGTAGATGATTTCGTGGGCATTTCCACGGCCGCGACCCTCCTCGCCGCCGTGGGCGCGCCCCTCGATGCCCACCCCTGGCTCGCGGCCTGAAGAGGATAGCATCTCGACAGAAGACTCTGCTAGGGCAGTGGCTGGGCTCAGGGTGCGGCGGTGGCGGGCTGATGTAGAGCCATCAGCAGGGGGGGGTGCGAATGGGCTGGAGGCCCGTGCCATGGGGGGAGCACCGCCCGCTCCAACTGCAACGTCAACTGCAACATGTTGCGAGCCAAGCTGAGCCGCTTTGGTCGCTGCGACGTGTTGGCTTCGCTGGGAGCGCTCTGCGGCGGCAACCGCCTGCCTGGCCAGGGCCTCATGTGACATCTCCTCAGCAGCCATGGTAGCCGCCAGAATGCTGCCGATGCGACGAGGTCGTCGCCGTGTAGCTGTGCCTGTGCCGGTGCTCCCCTGAGGTCCCATGCTGTGGCTGCGAGCCATGGGTGCCCCGCCCCCGCTGTTCTGCGCTGCACCGAAGGACCCCACTCCTGGTGTCCCGGTTGCAGATCGAGCCAGCGAGGATGACAGAGCTGCAGGGCTTTCCAGTGCATTGCCCATGTCCTCCGCTGTACCGTCCACACGCACAGGATGCCGTACGATTGGCACGAGCTCCGAGCCGCGCTGCCCCCCTGGACTCCCGGGGGGGGGCTTACGACCTCCCAGGGACACCTTGCCGGCCCCAAGACTCTCCACAGTGGACGCATCCGTGCCTACTGTGTGCACATCCCCAGCACTCGAATCGCTGTCTGACGAGCTGCAGTCTGCTGGGGTGCCGACGTGATTGGAGCCCCCCCCCTCGCCCCCCTCCCCATCCTCGTCTAAGGGGGGCCAGTTCCCAAACGGCTCCCATCTGCGCACAGCGTGCTCAATGGCCACATAGCAGCCTTCCTCGCCTGCATGCTCCTCGTCGCTGTGCTCACTTGCCCCGGCGGCAGATACAATGCTGCTACGAGGGGTCGACTGTAGCCCCCCAGCACCCCCCTGCACCCCCGCACGTGCGTTCAATCCCCGTCCATGCGATGCAACTGCATGGGGGGAGAGGTTGTAGTACCACCCCTCCCGCAGCACCGAGGGGGGGGTGATCTCACTCCCCTCGTCCACCCCTGCGGAATCATTTCCCGGAACAGAACACGGCAGCTCGGCAGCTGGGCCCAGGGAGCGCACACGCATTTCCTGCACGTGCAGATTCAGCGGCAAGAACGCCAGCTGGGGGTCAGCCTTGCGTGTGGACCGCTTGAATGTCTCCCCCCGGGGCCCCCTTCCGTGGTGCCCCACCGCCACTGCTGCCCGCAGGCGAGTGACCCACGCCTGCAGCGACGCCACCATGCTTTCCAGGTGCCGCACACGCTCCGTGCGGTCGGTGTTGTCCCGGATGTCGCGCTCAAGGGAATCCAGCACCCCCCCCCAGCCCCCCCACCCCCCTGACAACACCTCTTCGTCAATAGAGTCCCCGCTGGCACTTTTCAGCGTCAGGGGGGTCGCAGCCCCACCCCCCCCGAGGGACTCATCATCGGAGCCACGGCGGTGCATGGCGAGGGAAAGGGGCATGCCGGGGCCGTGAGACCCCCTTGCACCCCCCTCCTCATCCGAGTACCCCTCGCTCTCCACACTCATGCTGCGTTCTCTTGCACGGGAGCCCTGGCGACCCTCTGCTGTGCTGTCAGACGTGCCACAGCCCTCCTCTGAAGCCTCCCGAGCGCGGGCAGCGGGGGCTGCTGGGCGGCGCAACGGCATGGTGCTGCCGCTCTGGTCGGGCCCCTCGTGTGCCAAGTCTGCCTGCAGCGTCCGTAGCATGCGCACTTTTTGGAACAAGGCCAACTGTAAGTACTTGGCCGGAACATCGTACACATACGACGCCTCGCGCAGCGTTTCTTCAACCAGAAGTGCAGAGGTGTTCTTGTTTGTCATGCTGTACCAGCGCGTCATGCGGCTGCCGTATGGCGGCCAGGCATCCGCCTCCTTCTTGGGACGGGGGGTGGCCCGTAGGGGGGGGCTAGAAATGACGGAAGGGCCGCTCTTAGCCCGAGCGGCGCGGAGGGCTGCTGCACTTGCCTCGCTGGGCAGGGTTGCCGCTGCCACCACACGCGTACCACCTGTCAAGGGGGTGGAGGGGGTGGAGGCTCTGCCAGAGAACCCCCCTATACCCCCCGTGAGGGGGGACCGTGCCAAGCCCAGTGCAATTGCCGATGGCTCCCGCTTCATACCTGGTACTGGCAAGGCATCTGCGCCCTTCACACGCACAGGCAGCCCCCCCTTGGCGCCGTCTTCGAGGGGGGGGGCAAGGGTGTCCGCGTACAGCCTCGAAATGGGGCTGTCTGGAAGCGGCTGGCGCTTCTGCAGAAGGCTGCGCGGGTGCGAAAATGGCAGGCGCTCAGCCAATCCCCGCTTCAGCGCAGCCAGGCGCAGGGAGACCATTCCGGAGGGCACGCCGCCTGGCCCCCACAGCGGCAGGCGCACATGTGCAGAGCGGGTCGCAAGAATGGTCGCAAGGTCCACCTCGACACAGCCCACCCACACAGTGATGGGCATGTACGCAGTGCTGCCACCTGCTGCGGCGGTGTCGGAAGCAGCATCCTGCGTGCTGGCCATCGCGGCTGCAGATGCCACGCTTGCGGCAATGTGGCTGGGAGACCGCCCGTCCACGCCGCCGCTCGAGCCCCCCCCAGGGGCCCCACTCAGCATAGATCCCCCTCCTGCCGGCGCGCTACCGCTGTTGCTGCAGACACGCCCGCCCCCCCTGTGCACCACAGAGCTCACGGGGGGGGTCGGTAGCTGCGACAGTGGCAGTGTCTCGGCTGCATCCGGTGTCCCCGCGTAAGCATACAAGTGAGCCCGAATGACGACATTGCGGAATGCCATGCCGGCAACATGCACAATGCCTTCGTCGTCCACGCCACATCGCATGTGGGTGGGCACTGCACCCAGCCCCGCAATGGTGCGGGCACTGGGCCCATGATCGCCGTCTTGAGTCACGTGCAGCAGCGGGCACTCCACCCGCATCAGCAGAGCAAAGGCCGCCCGTCCGGCACGCTGTCCTGCCTGCAGTGATCCACTGCGCATTGTGTTGCGTCTTCTCAAACGCTTCTGAGGCACGTTCACGCCCGTGGCAGGCTGCGGCTGTGCGGGCTGCGGGCCAGCTGATGCGCTGCGGTGGGGGCGGGTCATTGACTCGTGCAGGGCACTGAGTGTGTCGTCGTGCGGGTAGGCGCTAGTGCCAGGCTGCACCCTGTCTGCTGGGGTGCTGTTGGCGCGTTGCAGGTCGCCCTTACCTTCTTGGGGGGGGGTGATAGCGGGAAGCGCCACGCCGGGGGAGCTGGTGAGGCTGCCGGCTGCCGCAGATATGGCGCTGCTGTCCCCAGTGGAGGACCGCCGCCGTGTGCTGCCCAGGGCGGCCTGTACTGCAGCTGGGGACACGGCGATGTCGGGGGCGGCAGCCACAGCCTCCGACCTGGTGAGCAGCACAAACCTGCACAGGTCTTCGGCGCTGGGATCACCAGGGAGCCGAAAGGGCACCGTGTCCCCCCTGCTGTGGCCAGCCCGTGCTCGCGGGCCTGCCGCCTCACCCCCCCCGACGTCCTCTTGGAACAGCTGCCCCCCCTCCGCTGCAAGCTCGCTGGTGGTGGGGAGGGGTGCCTTCTCCACGCAGGTCACCAGGGAGCCGTGGGTCACAGGCAGTGTGACGTGGCGAGCACTCACAGCGAGGCAGAGCTGCAGCACTGCTGGCGCATCATCCACCATCAGCCGGTGCGTGGAAAACGAAGACGCGTCGGTACGTGTCCATACGATGGGCCCACCTCGGAGCGGGGCGCCATCTGGGCCCACCCGCTCCACGATGGTGCCACCCTCAGCCTCCCCTCGTCCTGGACGGCGCGCACTGGCACGGCGGCTGGGGCTGCTGGGGGCTGTGTCCCCGCCTCGCCCCGCAGACCTCTCGCTTCCTCCAGAGTGCTCAGCCAAGCGGAGGGGGGCAAACGTGCCTGCTCGGGGGGTGGCATTGGCCGGAGTGACATCACTGCCTGTGTCAGCGTTGTAGTCTCCAAGCAGCCTGGATGCAGCAGAGGTGCGCCCACCTGCTGCGGAGGCGTGGGCTGACTCTGCCATCGCCTTGACTGCGGCGCCCACATGTGCCACTGAGCGCTCTAGGAGGTTGGATTCACTCCCGGGCGGACGAGCTGCTTGCCTGTCGCTGCTGCGCTGGGAGGGGGGGAGGAGCAGGGGGGAGCTGACGTGCCCATGCCCCCCTCCCAGCACAGTGCTGGCCGGGGAGAGGGTGACTGACGGGGAATCAGCCTCCAGCGGCAGTGCCTCTGCTGCGCCCACAGCAGTGGCGGTGGTGAGGCCTTCTTCAGCTCGGTGTGAGTCTGGCATCCACACGACGTTCAGCACAAAGAAGCAGGGAATGAGCTCAGGCAGCCACTTGCCAATGGCCAGGCAAAACATCTCTGCATGCCCGCAAGTGTTTGCTCGAAGAGGGCCGTCGTCGCGGCCGCTTTCGGCATCTTGTTCCGCAACAATCACAATGTACAGGAACACCACCAGCTGCGCGATGAACAACGCAGCACAGATGCCCATGCAGATGCTGAAGACCCGAAGCGCCAAGGAATATCTTCGGCGCACTCGGGGCTGCAGATTAGACACGTGGCGAGACACTGCTGCAGCTACATACAAGGCGCCCAGCACTAGTAAAACAGAGCCAGCACCGAGGACAATATGAGGCAAGTCCAGCAGGAATTCGGGCACGGAGTGCACCGCAGGGGAAATGTACAGTGATGTGACCACCATAACCATGACAAAAAACACAACAATAAAACTCAGGAATATTCTCTTCAACCAAGTCGCGCGAAGGCTGTACTTTGGATTGGCAATGTTTATCCTGCAATTGAAGATGCAGTAGAGCATCCATCCTTCGGACTGTAATGCGGATTTTGAAGCGGCAGTGTCGTACAAATCACTTACCACTGCAGCAAGACATAACTCAGAAGGGAGAACCAAACACAAATTGCCAATCGATCCACGATGAGTGCTATATCAGAAGCAGGGTAGCCTCCTTGAGGCCAATGCAGCGTTATGGAGCCCTCGACAGCTCTCAATGCGCACATGCTGGCAATTTGCGCTAGCACCAGCCGCTTCCTACCCCACCTGACAGTGGTGCATGGAATACCATGCGCAAAAACCAGTCGATACACAGCCACCACAGAAAACAGTGCATAAATGATCGACACTGCGTACTCTGCCATCGCAGTTGCATCGTACTCCTTCATGGCTCTTGTCGTGGGTATTGAGAAGCCGCTTGCGGGCTGAGTCTTGCTGACCAAATTGCAGGCACTCGAGAGCTGCTGCAGAAATGCTGAGCGAGCATCGAGATTGAAACAGGTGATTTATAACTGCACATACCACAAAAGGCTCGGTGTCACAAGCCGATTCATGGCCAAGGCAAGTTATCTGATAAATGTAGGCCCCCAGGCCAGGGCATGTGCGTGTGTTATACTTGTGTACATCAAGTCGTGTATGAAAACCGTACAGATCAGCATCAGATTCCCCAACATACATTATTTTGCCTGCCATCATCAGCACGACTGGGAACAAGCGTCTCGAAAGACGTCAAGTCGAAAAACTTCACGAAGAAGTTGCTTGCCAGATCTGCGGCTTGAAGAAACAAACTCTGTCGTGGCTCATCAACACCCAGGGATATAAATGGCATCAAGGGAAGATGTTGAACGAGAGCTGCGACTCTTGAAGCAAACAATTGCCCACTGTGCACCCACAAACCAGGTATGCTATGGATGTCGCGCCGCCTGAAACACCCATGAAACGATAGAAACGCCGCCGCAGATGTACTCCGATGAAGAGGTCTACGACCGCGTGTCTATGCCCCACGATTCTCATTTGGCAGAAAAAAGCACACTTCGACCTTTTGAGCGTGCTGGGCGTCGCCCAATTCATGCATTGAACATGCCCATGCAGCCATCGCTTGCCGCGACACGAAGGGGCCAGGCAGCCTACCCAACACCCACACTGCCAGCCGACCTTGCTGATGACGATGAGGTCTTGCAGGCCCTTGCTGATGTGCAGGCTGCAGAGTGTGCTATTGGAGGCCCCCCACAGCTGCCTGGGGCGGGGGTGGGGGCAGTCTCTGGGGTGGCCCACCAAGACCGCAAGCAGGACAACCTAGCCGCCATGCAAGCTGCTGCAGCCCAGAAAGCCCTGCACAAGAAGCTGCAAGCCATTGAGAAC
>Ga0307982_1002640_pt1 | contig 14456 bp, 14 predicted proteins | sample OrgLakmetagen989_FD_201847 | JGI IMG/M metagenome (GOLD analysis project Ga0307982, IMG submission 201847) | Saline water microbial communities from Organic Lake, Antarctica - #989 | ecosystem: Environmental > Aquatic > Non-marine Saline and Alkaline > Saline | place: Antarctica: Organic Lake...
TGGTTGAACGAGGAGGTGCGTCTTGGTCTGCCCTCCCACCTGCCGCCCAGCTCGAAGTGGAGGCAGCTATCGCGGGATGGCGAGCTGCGGCCGAACAAGGGAGCCAATGGGCACAAGTTAATCTTGCGGTCCAATTGAATCGTGGTCGCGGCGTCGAGCAGAACTCAAAGGAAGCAGCACGGTGGTGCATGGAAGCAGCTGAACAAGGACACTCGCGCGCACAGTTCAACTTGGGGGTCATGTTCGACGAAGGCCGCGGAGTAGAGCAGAACGCCACAGAAGCGCTGAAGTGGTACAAGAAATCAGCGGGGCAAGGATTCACGGATGCGATGTTTAACTTAGGAGTCATGTTCGACAAGGGCATCGGCGTGGCCCAAGACGAGGTGGAGGCAGCGCGGTGGTTCAGAGAAGCTGCGAACCTAGGGCATGCAGTGGCGCAGGTGAACATGGCGGCCCTGTACGAGGAAGGCCGCGTCGTGGCAAAAAGCGAAACAGAAACAGCTCGGTGGTTTAAAATGGCAGCCGAGCAAGGTCGCGCGGAAGCGCAGTGTCAGATAGGGGGCATGTTTTTGGAAGGCCGAGGTGTGGCACAGAGCGACGCCAAGGCATTGTACTGGCTGAAAAAAGCAGCTATTCAAGGGAACGACGATGCGCAGAATCAGATGGGGAACTTTTTCAGTCAAGGTCGCGGTGTTCCGCGAAGTGACATTGAAGCAGCGCGATGGTACAAAAAGGCAGCCGACCAAGGGCTCGCGGGTGCGGAATTCAATTTAGGGTTCATGTGGAAGAACGGCCGTGGCACGGCCCAGAGCTACTCGGAAGCAGCGCGGTGGTTTAAGAAGGCAGCGGACAAGGGCAACCCGTGGGCGCAAAACAACTTTGCCATTGCTTTGAAAGCCGGCCGAGGTGTCGCGCAAAGCGACCGGGAAGCAGCGCAATACTTTCAAATGGCCGCGAAACAGGGCCTTGCCAGTTCCCAGTACATGCTGGGCTCGCATTTCCAGTTAGGGCTCGGCGTGACGCGGGACTACCACAAGGCAGCGCGTTGCTACAAACTGGCAGCTGATCAAGGGCATACAAAAGCGCAAGCAGACCTTGGGATGTTGTACGGCCAAGGCCTTGGCGTAAAGCAAAGCTACGTAAAAGCGGCGAACTGGTACGAAAAAGCAGCGAAACAGGGCAATGCGGACGCGGAATACATTCTGGGCACCCATTTTCGGGATGGGCTCGGCGTAGCGCGAAACTACGTTGAAACCGAGCGCAGGTTCAGGATTGCAGCGAATCAAGGGCATGCGGGTGCACAACTTGACTTGGGTGTCCAGTACGAGGACGGGTGCGGCGTAAAGCAGAGCTACGAGGAAGCAGCCAAGTGGTACGAAAAGGCAGCGAAGCAAGGGCACCCGGATGCGCAATGGAACTTAGGGCTTCTTTTTCGGAACGGCCACGGTGTGGCGCAGAGTAAATCGGAGGCTGCGCGTTGGTTCAAAATGGCAGCTGACCAAGGGCATCAGAAAGCGCTTTGGATGCTAAAAAGTATTTGAAGGTGCTTCCTCTGCAGAATTGATGGCGCAATGACAATGAACTAGCGTCCAAGAAGATTGCCCTGCTGTTGTATTTAAATACGAAAGGGTGATAATAATACACGAAATTTATGTGCTGGTGCTGCTTTAGCTAGGCGTTCATGATTGCTCAGTTGTTTAGGTCTGAGCTCGGAAAACCGTTTTGTATCGGTATTAGTATATTCGTGTAAGGTATAAGGTTATGGACAATGCAAGCTATGGGCCATCTATGGGCTATAACTAGACCAAACAAAATTTGACCCTTAATTTTAATGATTAAATAGGGCTCTAAATACCAAACGGCTCCAGTCTACTATCCGCTTTATCTAGGCGCCACCACAAGCCACTGCCGCTAGGCCTCTACAAGTGGGCCACATTACACATAACAACACGCGAAGACAAACACGGGAAGCACTTGAATGAATGTGCGCTTACTTCTGTCTTGAATGGGAACCGAATCGGGTCGATGTGTCCTGGATGACGGACGGCCAGTTGTAGTTGAGCTCTTCAATAGGAAATGGGAAATGAATATGATCGGAGCGCGGCGTGAATCGCAGTAATCTTGATTGAGCTCGTTTTGCTTGGTCGCGAATTGTCCCGTCGCGGCGGTTGTAAAATTTATTCCTTGCTTCTTGTACACGCAACCCTGCCATATACGTATCTCGTTTCTTCTTTTCTCTGTGTCAACCATCTTCCAAAGAGTGACTCAACTCATGTATCTACAGCCTGCACGTCTGGTTGCCGTGTTCGCATGATGACGTCGCCTTCCCTCGCAGGGCTTCCGGTGCTCGGTTCCGGAGAAAAAGCTGCAACTGCCACAGCAGCAGCTGCGGCTGCAGCAGCAGATGCGTTTGCTGCCGCTGCTGCAGCATTAGCCGCCGCAGCCGCCGCAGAAGCAGCGCTTTCGTCAGATGGCGTCGTGGCCATTTCCGTATCATCTCGTGATGACGGCAGCGGCGAGGAAGGAGCACCGGCAGCGTCGGCAGCGGTAGCAGCCGCAGCCGCTGCAGCCGCAGTAGCCGCCGCGCGGTCTTCTTCCTCTTTGGCATGCTGTTGCGCGCGCCCAAAGGCCACGAGCTTGGTTAGAAACGCCGCGACTTCCGCGGGGTCCCGCAGCGCTTGCCGGGCTTCCGACTCTTGGTTGGTGCGGACTTCGCGCTCGCCTTCCGCCGCCTGGTGGGGGTCGGGAAACACGCGAATGCCCATCCCATGCTGCAAGCCGCGCGCCTGCCGACAACATCGTCAAAGGGAAGACAACGAAGGAATGGAACAATGAGGTCAAAGCCAAAAGAGCACAAATTAATCTCAGAGGCATCTACCACTGAACCACCTTACCTTTCCTGCAACTGCTTTCTATAGTATCCTTCTCGGTTTTCCGTGTTTATTCCCCTCCCTCTCGTACCGACTTGTTCCTTAATACTGTATTGCTTACAAGGTCTGCTCTATCTTACCCTGCAGCAAACTCTCATGTGTGCGTGCGCACATACCTGCATGACTCGAAAGGCGTCTTCGTCGGTGGTGTCGTCGCCAATGTACAGGGCAAACACGTCGCCGCGGTCTTTGAGGCCCAGGGCCTCGAGCAGCCACAGCACTGAGCTCCCCTTGTCCCAGGCCACGTTGGGCTTCAGCTCCAGCACCATTTTACCGCGGCCTGCTTTGAGCCACGAGCTTTCTTTGTCCAGCACGTCTGCCACGGCAGTTTCCACCGCCTAATACGGAGAGAGAGCGAGAGAGCAGAACCCAGAAGATGGATAAGCAACGGACAGATGCCACCAGCCCGGAATACAGGAAAACGATCGAAGTCGGGACGAAAAGACACCTAGCTAGCACCCGGGAGACCCCGTTGGAGAATATCCGACATATCATGCCACAAAACTTCGCTAACCCCCCTTTCATAATAAATTATAGTTTCGAAGTCACTCGCGTGCGCGTAATAAGCCAATTACCTGTCGCCCGCTGTCGGTTTCCACGTTGCGGTAGTGCACCGAAAGCGAAAAACGGTTGTCTTCGACGCTAGCCCCAGCCACGTCCGCCAGCTTGGCTTCCAACTCTTGCTTCACCAGCTGCAGCCGCGGCAGGAACTCCACAGCTACCTGGTGCCGCATGCTAATCGGGCTCCCCGGCGGTGAGGACGCACCGCGCAGGAGGCCTAAAGAAGACGGCGATGAGGGCGAGCTCGGCCTGCTGTTGTTGCTTTCTTCGGGGTACTTCACGTCACCACTGCCGCTGTTCAGTTCGTCAGTCTCTGGCCCTGCGGGCCCACAGGGCGGCGGGCCCGGGCCAGTGATGTCGAAACCGTGTGAGCCGGCAAAGAAGACGTCGTTTTCCAACCCCACGAAATGCTGAAGCTTGTCGAGGGAGCGCCCCGAAACCACTCCGGTAACGAATAAACTCGACAAGTCTTTCAACAGCGCTTTCGTGGAAGCAGGTAAAACGGCAGCCATGGGGTCTTTTACGATGGGGGTCAGAGTGCCATCTGAAGTTTGAAATCACATCAAGAAGCAACGGGGTGTGCACACGGGAGTCCATCAGAACAACGGCAAGCCCGCACAACAAAAAGAACGCAATTACGCAAAGTGGGTACATGCAACCGCAGAATCCATTCGAATGATGAATCTACAGTCAGCGGAACTAGGCTACCATTGCAGCACGGCGGAATTCTCTCAACTGTTGTAAGTATAAGTGTATTGCGAAGGCGGTGGAGAACATACCGTAGTCCAGAAGTACGACCACAACCTTGGTCGCTAGCGCTGGTAGAATGGTGTCAATATTGGAAAGTGCATTTTGAGTCTCGTGCGATAGCGTACGCCTCATATCAACATATATTTATAGTGCCCAATTCCACAGGTCTCGCGATTTGCCCGGAAACGATGAGTTGTGGAAGCGCTGCTTATCGAATAGTCAGCAGAGGTACCCGCTGACAATGATGCCAAGCGGGCGATAGGGCGGCGTGGGACGTACGTGGCGATGTAGGGAGACAACCTTCAAACTACGCGACACTAGTGCCGATGACTCGCGTGACCGAAGGCCAGCGAGGGTTGCATCAAAGAGGGGCTGACAGGAACTCCTGACAATCGAGCGAATGAATCTCTTCAAAACACCGTCTAAAAATTCGATGACCACCACGACCACCACCACCTGTACGAGGAGGAATCGAGACTTGTTGGAACCCACTCAGAACTCGGAACATAACAGATTAACAGAAGCTTCGAAGCTCTGACTGACTGATGACTGATGACTGATTTGGCAAAAAGTAAATATTGGAGTTGCTGCAAGGAAGGGGCTGAACCGGTAAAGCAGCATGGATGAACCTGGGACTCCGGGCGGCAGTCAACGGCGCACGTCGAGCCTCTCAAGATCACTTCGATCGCGATTCGGGGAAGGCAAGCCCGCCCAGGGCAAAGGCATGGCCGTTACACGGGCTCGAAAATTGAAACATGTGAAAATCATCCCTTCATCAGTGAAGGTATGCCGTGATTACCAGCTGAATGAATAAAAGGCTAGGATGCAGGGGATGCGCTCTCGGGAAGATGAGCATGTTTAGGAGAAATCAGTAGGTGGGCATGTTTGTGGATTGGGATAAGTCGGCCCGCCTTGTCGATCTTAGTGTCGCTATTAGTGGCGTGGGTGTCACCCGGCGTTTTCCTATCATCTATGTGGTCTTGTAGAAGCTGATTTGATCAAAGGCTAATATTTCGTCTCAGCAATTACGATTTCTTGTTTTCAGTTGGACATGGCGATGCAAGAGCTGAAAGAAACGAAGCGGCGCCAGACGGTAGGCCAAAAATGGAACAGTGCTGCCGTGTTCAGCATCATGTGGGCAGTTTACTGCGGTGGCCTCCTGATCTACTTCGCAATGGTATAATGATACTCTCGTTATTCTAGATTAGAAAATTTGCATCGTTGATTTGTTTTAGACGAGTCTTTTAATCTTCTTTGGCTACTTTATAATTGCCCGCCGTGCCGTACAACTCTTTGTGCTCATTGAACACTGTCGCGCCTGTACTGCTATGAAATCAAAACTTCCCAACGACAGGACCCTATACCGTGCAAGTATTGGCTGGCGTACTTTTTCTTGCGGTTTGCGCTGTTGTTCCCCACCAGCTACCTGGCCTATTTATGGCGGTCTGGGTGGTGGCCGGCGTCCTTCCTGGAGCCGGAGTGGGTGGGCGTCTACATCGCCACGTACATTGCCCTCATTTCAACCCTGGGGTTTTCAGCCTCAATCAACGAGGTGCGCAAAAAGGCTATATAGACATTAATGAAAATATGGTTGAAATACGAGAATCCAAATGCATTTCAACCAAGTGAAGAGAAGCGTGACAAAAAGAGAAGGCGTTGGTGCTCTTATTTCTCGATGCCCTGCTTCTCATCCTATGCTTCTGTGGACCTGCATGGGTGTGGCGGTGACCTTTCAATCTCTTAACGTGATATACATGCAGACTTGCGGGCGCAAAGTGGAAATATCGGAGAACACCATCTGGATCGAGTTAATGACGTCATCCACGTTGTTCAAGCTGCGGCGCGGGGTCTGCAGCGTGTTTACAGGGGGAACCGATTTCACCTTCGACGACGCGGCCATGGGCGGGTAACTGTACTATATTTGTGGTGCATGACTATTTCCTCTTCAATGCGCTGAATGATAGCTAGAGGAAAGGACTTCATAGGTGTAGTTGCTCGCGTCATATTGCTACGGGAAAGAGTGCAACACTGAAACATAGGAGATGAGGGACTAGCGAGTTTTTGAGTTTTTTTATGGGATTTCTTCCATGCACGCAGCTCACCTTCTTGTTTCTTTTCACCCTCCCTCAATCCCCTCAGATCTTACCCCTCTCCATTACCCGTCTATTCTATTCTATGCTCCAGGTCCTGCGAAGCCTACCTGATCGATCGGCGCACTCACTTCGAGAAAAACGTGTTTCCGTGGGTGGGGCAACTGATCTTGTACCTCTTTGCCTTCACCTCCCTCTTCAAGCCCTCGTTTCGCGCTACTATGGCTTACACCATCACTGTCGGGGTTATTGGGTTTCTCGGGTGCTGGTGCGTTGACGAGTTTTGGCGCCGGACATAGAATTACGATGTTCCAGTGTCATTGTGTCATTTCTTGTTGTGTTCGATAACTATATTGACGAGTGTTGGCGCCAGACATAGAATTACGATATTCCAGTGTCATTTCTTGTTGTGTTTGATAACTATGTAGGCGTTCGTTTCTTATGATACTAGTTGTGTGATTCATTCTCTCTGAACTTTCTCACGCTGCTCACTAGGTACCAAGGCTTCGACTTTTGGCAAGATTCGGAACGCGTGTTAGCCTCCGATGTGTTCACCGCCATTTTCCTCTTCTTTTGCGCGGGCGCCGTGAACATTTACAGCGCGTACGCCTCCGTGCCTTTTGTTCTTTTGTTGGTTTGTTTGATGGTTGTTTATGAAGTAGCGCAAGCATGCATATGCACATGTCTCTCTTGAATGTATCGTTTGCCCAATTTCTTCCTTATTTGAAACGTTGAAATTCCCCTCCCCCTCTGATTAACGCTTTCGCCACTCCAGGCACGTGCTTTTCAACATGGAACGCGAATTAGTCAACGCGAACTACGAACTCACGGCGAACATGGAAAAGCGGCAGCGGCAGCCGTCGGGACCTAAAGTCGTGTACTTGGAGACCGACTTGCAAAGCAGCACCAAATTGTGGGAGCACCATACTGATGTGATGCACAAGGCCATCAAGGTAATGAGAGGGGGCTTTGAAACTCAAAAAGCTTATTTATTGTAAAACCTTTCGGCTTGAATGAAGCGCACGTACACTGCGCCTATCCAGCCACCCATCCCTCTATTACTTCTTTTGTCGTCTTCACTACGCAATAGGTGCACCACAACATGATGCGTGCCTTAGCCCTGGAGTATTTCGGCTGGGAACTGGCCACTGAAGGAGATGCCTTTCTTTTGGCATTTCACGATTGCTTCGACGCGATCTCGTTTGCGCTCACATTTCAAGACGCTTTGATGGATGAGGTTAGTTGCATTCAAGATGGCTCTGATGGTAGAGATAGTTACTTCACGCTACGGTGTGCTACCATAGTGCTCAATTTATGTTTATGTCGCCGTGAGGTCTTTTATGTTCATTCATCTCATGCTTCTTGATTTTGTTTCTTTTCTTGCGGTGCATCTTCTTTTGACGCACGTGTGTTCGTGCACGCCTGTATACTCTTCTAGGACTGGCCGGACGAACTATTGAAAGACGACGACGCGCTCTTAGAATGGGCGAGCGTGGGCCCATTGGAAAAAGAAACACTGTCCAAAATTGCAAAAGGCAACGCGATTCAGCGGAAAGGGCCGGACGGCGGTGTAGAACTACTCGCATTTCAGGTCAGGGGAGAGAATGAGACAGAGAAAAAGAAAGAGGTAGCTCCTCAAAAGAGAGAGAGAGAGTGGGAGAAGAAATAGGAATAGTAGGAACCCTTCATGGCTGTAATATGATATCGGGGTGGAACTATTCTTTCTAGTTATTTGGTGCATGTACTGCCTTCTTTATTTGGGTCAAATAAACACACATTTACAGGGCTTGCGGGTGCGGATGGCGATCCACATGGGCTCGAGCGAGGGCGGCGTGAAAGGCCCCTCGTGCCGCTTCGTGCACCATTTGACCGACTTGAGCTGGGGCGGCATGATCCTCCTCTCGGAACCGGTAAAAGATTACGAAATAAGGAACAGAATAATCGCAGCGCAACGTCGACACCGTTTGAAAGTTTGCACATTAAACGCAATTGCGAAACACGATAATTTCACCGTAAATCAAATATGTGTTTTATTTCATCGTTGGCAGTTGGTTGTATTCACGCTCATCATGGTTGCATACCATCTCCCTGTCGTATTTACTCACTTCGTCACTAACTTCCTCGCGCTCCATTACCTGCCCACAGGTGGCGCGCACGCTGGAAGGTGTTTTGGAGCAGCTGGGCAACACCGCCTCGTCGGCGAAAGAAGCGCTGTCGGTGCCGCAAATGGCGTGCATGGGGATTCACACGTTCGGCGACTACGCGCAGCCCATGGAGCTGTCTCACGTGTTCAATGAGCCTTTGCGGGGCCGCCACGTGCTGTGGGATGAGGTGTGAGACTCGGGCGGCCGTGCTTTTGTTGTTGTTGTTGTTGTTGTTCGTACAGAACAAAATGGATATCGCTTTTATTTCAAAGAAAATCTTCTTTTCCTTCTTTATAGCACTCAATGCTTCGTTGTGCACACATTCTGTGTGTTTGCTGCTCCTTCAGAAACACTTCAAACTTCGGGACTCCACCATGCACGCTTTGGGCTTTTACGACTTGCCTTTTCGTGAAGGTAAATTGCTTGGAACTTCTCTTTATCGTTGGAAGATGCATTTTGCCTGAGATTTGACGTTCTTTGATTGTTTGTAGGAAAAAAAACATACCATAAAACCTCTGCCCTTCTTGCTCGAATTATATTCATTCGTTTTGTCTCCTCAATCTTAACCTAGGCGTGCCTGGCCCGGTGGTGATTTGCTTCGCGTTCATTGGCGACCAAACCGCGATTGCGAAAGCCGACCCAAAAGCTTTTACGGAAGCGGTGCTAGAGACCCATGCGGCGGTAGGGCCTCTCCTGATGGCGCACCGGGGCTACAACATTTTGCCCCAGCGCGAGGGTAGCTTCATGTTTGCTTTTCACTCCCCCGTAGACGTGGCGAAGTTTCACGCCGATTTGCAGGCTGCTTTGCTTCAGGTATTTGATACATGAAACCAAAATCGACTTATGAAGAACGGATGATTTTTTTATTTCGCGTGTTGCTATTCATTCTGGCACCATCACCGGCCCGTGCGTTACGATTTGTTTTTCTTGTATATAAACTGTATGCATGCACGCCCCTTTGCTCATCTTTAGGTCATTTGGCCTGCGAAGTACAAAGACTTGCCTTCAACCAAACCAGTGTACGGCCCTGGCGGTGGCCGTTCGGGCAAAGACTTGCTGTACAACGGCTTAACCTTGAGCTTAGGCATGTCGTGCGGGTCCATCACCAAAAACTTGACCCAATCGCGCGCGCAATTCACGGGCCCCACCTGCAACCGCGCCGCCCGGGTCTGCAGCTTAGCGAAAAGCGGCAAACTCCTGGTGTTTGAGCATGAGTTTTTGGAGCACCAGGCGGAGTTCGACAGAGCCGGGATTGGGTGCTCCATGCTGTTTGAAGGCGTCACCTTGAAGGGCGTGCAAGGGCACCCTAATGTGGTGGCCGTCGATACGGATGAAATTACCAAGCGACGCACGGCCGCGGCGTCAAATAACCCGTTGGGCACTGGCTTCTGAGGATTAAGAAGTCAGCTGGTAGCTTTAGAAGGGCGAGTCAATCCCGCTTTTCCTGTCTTTTGTTTGTTTGGATTTTTAATGAATGCCGATTCGAACACGGGCCTACAAGTATATTTACTTCAGTCGACCAAATTTTATATCATTTATAATTCGAAGAGTGTAGATTGAAATCGAAAAAGTTTCAAAATCCTATAGTAACAACAGGAATTGTCAATTTTAGCTCGGCCAATGGCAAATGGATTATGCAAAAAAAACCGGAGAAATGCCTTGTGTACCTGGGACGTGAAACACATTGGGCACTCAGACCCCGCCGATTTGATCGGAGGGAAGACGCCAGATAGAGCCTTCTGGAACGCGCAGATACATGCCACAAGTACAAATCCAGATCACCTCTGAGAGCGTGCTTTTTCTGCCCTTGTCTCTCTTTACACTGGGGGAGTGCAATCTAATCTAATCTAATCTAATTATCTTCCTGTATTTATTTAGCTCGTGCTAAATCGGGCTGGTAAGCGAGATGCGACTTAACATTTCCATTGCGATATACGATATATCGTATAACACGAACAAAAATAGAACAAAGGGAAAGGGGGAAATAAAATTAAAAAAAAGCAAAGGCAATTGGCACATATCTAACCCACGAAGCTAATTCCATGATCCCAATAGACTTATGGGCATGGCTCCAGAAGCAGGAGCTCGCGTAATGAGAACAAATACCGTAAGTGGCACAAGTCTTACTGCTTACTGCAGACCTGCAGTTCCCTAAATTTCAAATGACGAATTATCGCTGCCAGGAGAACATTTTGAACAACGAGAGGTGCATTGGTTCAGTACTAAGGTACACCTTCAGCACCTCTTGTAACGATGCGAGTAAATGTTTGATCTACAGAGCCCTGTTTTGAGGGGCCCTCGACACTCCATAAAATTTCGAAGTGGTCTTTATCTTGAATAAGGAATTTTCCTGTATACAAGTCGCGTACGCACAAGTGCTCAAACGAAGTGGGCTCCTCGGATGCTGCTGCTTCGAAGCCTTTGTCGTCGAAGGTAAAAGTTCCCATAGGAAGGTCATGAAAGAACCTCAAAGATAGTATTTCTTCCTCGGAAGCTGCATCAGAGCTGCTTTCAACGAAGTAACATTTGCTGGCCGCACAATCGTAGCATAGCGGCCGCCCTGCACTCTCAAACGAGGTTTTCGCGCCATCAAAGACAATGGAGCCTTCCTCAGTATACAGTAGATGAAATGAACCAAAGCTGCTAGTAGGGGTGAACCGCGCTTGGCCCGTCCAAGTTCCGAAAGCACCTCCTCGATGGTATTCGTGCCGTTTCGTCAGTTCCCAGACTGAGTCGCATAAGTAAGTGTAGAGAGGAGGCAGGGGCAGCGCAGAAGACAAGGCTGGTAAAAGCATCCTTCAGAACCGGGTAACTTAATTCGTCACTTTTGTATCAGTCAAACCAAATTATCCTACGTCTTGTTTTAAAAAGCTCTTTGTATAAATTGAATCCTCAGGCGAAGTGATTGATGCTGCTTATCACTTCGTTGTTTAAGTTTTCGAAAAAAAAAAGTTAGCTAGTTTTTACACAGATGCTTCGATAATAACGATGGTACGAAGGGTCTATAAGGAGGCCGTGCGTATCATGCTTCATGTTGTCATGTTGTCATCGCATTTCGTATGTATGTTGTACAGAGTAGGTTCTGTACAGCATTCAGACGAAGAGTGCTTTCCGTCACTGTACGACGCTTAACGCTAGCTTGCTAGCTTGACTAACTTCTTACCCGCTATTCCCAATAAGCTGTTCGAGTAGGTGTTAGGTATTAGCTTCAGCGGTCTAGTAGATTGACCACCGTTAGAACCTTACGACAACTTCGAAGAGCAGCACCTTCGCGAGTTGATATGATATCTCTAACGTAGCGTGTCATTTCAAAAAAATTGTCCGGGCGGCATCTCTCGCGTTTCATGACTAATTTATAGGATTTAGCGCGAAGTCCGAAGAGTTTCAGAACCCATGCGTTGGCTTTTTAGGTTGTTGATCATAAGCCATAGTCACATGCTATACTGCACTAACATAGAATAATCCGATCTGAGCTGCACTTTAAATATGTAATACTAATCATCAAGTCATTACTGGTCAAAAAGCTCCCGAGCTACTCTTATTCTCTTGGTGCTTTTAGCAAGGGTGTCCCAGGGACTGATATAATGGAGCATTCTGAAAAACGGCCGTGCCCAGAATGTGGGCGCGAGTTCAAGGCTGCGGCGCACCTCCGACTGCATTTGAAAAGTCATCAAGTGGCACTAGAGCGCAAGAACTCTGCGGCACTGGCAGCCAAAAACCAAGCTGAGAAAGCTGCTATCGCAGCATTAATGGCGAATGTATCACACGACGACGATGAGAAGGAAGCAGATAGGACCTCAGGACAGAGCACTCACATGACGAAGACTGATATCGAAGATGGTGAAGAAGAAGAGGCAGTGGAAGAAGAGTTCGATTACGATTTAGAGCTCGCGAAAGAACGCGAAGCTCGTGCTGCTCTGGCGCGAAAAATGTGGGAACAATCCAAAGGACTCCCACATAAAGCAATGCTGCCGTCTGCGAGTTTCACAGCGGTCAATGATTCTAAGAAAATTGTAACGAGCTCCTCCGGCGCTGGATATGATCTTGCGAGTCCTAAAGCTACTGTCACAGCTGGTGGGACTGCAAAACAGTCATCCTCAGAAAATATGCCGGTGGCATCCATGGCAATAGTGGGTACCAGCAATGACGAAGAGTTGGATCTGACTACGCGGGAAGATATTCCATTCAATAAAGAAACAAATGAGAAGAACTCAGGGGATAAGTTGGCACATGAAGACTCAATGGGTTCAGCTCTAGTTATTTCAGTACCCTCCAATGTAGTGGAGAATAAAGTGGACGATGAAGTAGCTACTGACGTCGACAACGACCATTTGCCAAATGCTGCTTTGGTCGTAACTACGTGCGTGCGAGAAGAAGTTAGCAATGTTAATACAAATGGAGTATATGGGGAGACTGGCAAAATAGAGGAACGTGAGAACGAAGTAGATGACGGAGAAAATGGACTCATCTTGTTTTCTAATGGAAGCGCCCATGACACAAACGGGAAAGGAAGCACAGGTTCTGTCCACGGGAGCGGCAAAGGAAAAAGAGGAAAAGGCAGAAAAGGGGGCAAAACAGTGGCAGGTTCGTCTAAAGGAAGTTTGGATGGCACAGGGAAAGGTTCGAAGGGGGGTGGGAAATCAGGCAAGGGCGGAACTGGGTCCAGCATGAGCTCTGGAAGCAGTAAGGGAGGCAAGGGATTCTCGCGCCCACCTCCGCCACCTAACAAGCCAGCTCATTTAATTCCGGGCAACTCTGCAGCTTCAATCAGTGCGGCCACTGATCCAGGCAGGAGTACCAGCAACACAGCTGTGACCGCGAACTCTTTGGCAGCCAATTCAGCGGATAACCAAGCAGGTATCTTGAGATCAAAGACGCCTGGATCATCGAATGAAGCGAAATTGGCGGCAAAAGCGCCATCCACAATGACACCAGGGACAATGAATTCCTTGAACGCGAAGCCATCGACTGCTCAACCAGGGCATTCTTCCCAGAATAGTCCTTCCGATGCAGCACCTCTCAATGATGCCTCAGATTCCCGTTACGCTGCGCAAATTACTTCAGGGTCTTCTGCAGCCGTATTGGATACTTCAGAATCCAGCAAGGCCAGCGCAGGGAAAGGCGCACTAGGAAATACATCGCTAGATGCACGCCGCCGTTTGCGTCTGCCTCCTAAGAATCCATCCGAAATAGCTCCCCTTGCAACGTCAGGAGCCCCACCCGAGAAAGACGAACACGACAATGGCAACAGCAGAGATAAAGCTGTACTTGCACCGAAACCTGACAATGGCAAGACGAACACGAACACCAGGAGCAACAGAAGCCCAGGTAACAACGTCTTTGGTTCAGTGCGCAGTAAACCTCCACCGCGGCCACCGCCTGAACTCACGCAAGCTATGCGGCAAGCAGCATGGGAAGCTCAATTCAAGCGGAAAGCAGCAGCAGAGAAAGCGTCAGCAGTGCAGCAAAAGAAGTCGAAAGCAGCCGCGGCAAGGGCAGCAGAAAAATCCACGACACGAGAAGCACAAGCTGCAGCATACAAAGAATGGTTAGTTTAAGGTGCCTGCTACTTCCAGTGTGCAATTTTTGGTGTGCTGAGAATGCAGTCTTCAGCATCAAAGAATCTCCCTAATGGTGTAACCTCAGTTAAGCTGCACCCTCAACGTTTAGCCTCGTGTTGAAGTTAATCAATGCTAAATTTGCCTTGTCATTTGAATTCCTCATTATGGTCTTTTGATGTACAGGTACGCCGCTCGAGCCGCAGGGTTAGCTCGAATCGAAGCTGAAGCCTATGGTACGAAGCCTGCTCATCGTGCGCTCCCCTCTGCTGCTGAAGCAACGGCCGCTGCAGTTGCAAGCGCTACTGCCAATAATTCCACGGCGAACCACGCAGATTGGAACCCCTCCGAGAAGTCCAAGCATAAATTTGTTTCCTTCAGTGGGGCAGCTGCCATGAAAAATGGAAACGAGAATGACCCATC
>Ga0307982_1002642_pt1 | contig 14455 bp, 13 predicted proteins | sample OrgLakmetagen989_FD_201847 | JGI IMG/M metagenome (GOLD analysis project Ga0307982, IMG submission 201847) | Saline water microbial communities from Organic Lake, Antarctica - #989 | ecosystem: Environmental > Aquatic > Non-marine Saline and Alkaline > Saline | place: Antarctica: Organic Lake...
TGAGAAGCCCAGCACGTGCATCCGGTGCATGCAGAGCTTCCCGTGGCCCATGAGCGCCAAGGGACTCGCGAAGACCCACCTGCCTGCCAGACCACCAGACCCAAAATCGCCCCTAATGGACACCCGCCAGTGCCGCCATGTCTACTCTGCTGCGCCGACATGTGGCCGCACCTTCGTCGGCGACTCTCGGGTGTTGAAGGACTATGAAGCCACTTGTGCTGCGGTGGCGGCAGCCGCCATATACCTGGGCTGGGCGACTGTGGACATGGGCACTGCTGAATGGGTGGTGCTTGTTTCTCTTCTGAGTTGGCTTTGTATGTTGCACGGCGACTACGACAGTGAAATGATTTTTTCGAGAATTCGAGTGCTGAAAGCTCTAAACTCAAAATTTGGCACAGTGCAAGTTTTTTTGTGTGAAAAGGCACTGAATGCACAAGATCTCGCCATTTGCGGTGGCCGGAATGTGATCCTCCGAGAAATTGCTTCTGCCTGCTGCTGGGCTTCCAGTGCACGCGTTTGTGGAGGGATGCGGGCTGGTCGAAAAACTAAAGTTCGGTGCGAGATCTGCTGAGCCAACTCATGCTGTGCGTTTTCTTTGAGCGGCTCACGATAGATTTCTCCGCATCAAGTACGAGTAGTTTCCGGGTCGCTGCTGATGACAGGGAGATGGTAAGCAAGGGGGCCAGCTGTGAGACAAGACAGCAAGTGGTGCTATGGTCATCAGCGTCAGATGTTTTTGTTTTGGTGTGTTTGTATTGCAAGGTGTCAAGGAGGACACTGTTTTTAGCAAGAGCCAGCGGAGCTAGCAACTGAGGAAACCCCAGCGGACAGCACGCAGGATGACAAGAGCGAACTCGACCTTGACGATGACAGCAGCAATGACTCCAGTTGTGGCACAGCGCTGCCCAGCAAAAACTGGCACCAGCTGCGAAGGCCCAAGCACCCCACATCGGACGAAGCCCCAGTCAACTATTTACTCAGCAGGACGGGCGAAGAGTCATGGCACGTATACTTCTACGATGCACGCACCCATACACGAGTTCGCTACCCAGATGGAGGCCCTCCTCACAAGCCACACTCACACTACACAGTCTGGAAGGGCCCTGGGGCACAAGGGCAAGTGGCCACCTTCTTCCGGTCCACCGACCCAGTCCAGCCGATTCCAAGATCGCAAGCATGGGATTGTCTGTGTGCGCGGCGTGCGCTGCAGGTCACCGGAGCTCCACGGTGGGCGCCTCAGCGTCCAGCACATGTGCCGTGTGCCCCGCGGGGCGGTAGGGCGGCAGTGCCGCAGCCGATGCGCTGGCTGACTGCACGCAGTGCGTGGCAGGGCGGTACGGCAGTGCAGCGGGGCAGTCTACTGGGGTGTGTGTGCTGTGTGTGGCATCGGGGAGTACGCTGCGGGGGCGGGCAACACGGTGCGTGATGCGTGTGCTCCAGTGGACACCACGGCGGGGATGGGGTCAACGTCTGCGTCGGACTGCATCCCAAAGCCTAGCGCAAGCACAACGCCGACACAGAGCCCAAGTCGCACCCCAAGCGAAACGCCGACAAGCAGTCCAACGCGCACGCCCACAGGGACACCTACCGGCTCCCCCTCAGGCACCCCAACACAAACTCCAGGTGGTACACCAAGTGAAATGCCAACAAGCAGTCCAACGCGCACGCCCACAGGGACACCGACTCGCACGGCCACTACCACAGTGACTCCCTCAAACTCGACCAATGTAGCCCCTAGCCAGCTGCCCAAAGCAAGTACCAGGTGCGTGGATCTAAGTTGATGCCCCCTGGTGGGGACACCCCTCCAAGCCGGGGCCCAAATAGCATGCACCCTGGCACTTAGACAGGAGTGCCACGAGCCCAGAGTGGGTTTGGATGACGCATCCAGCCCTGAGGGGAGTTGGGTTGAGATAGCTACCTTGCCAGCCGCCCCATCAGTGCTTAAACCCGAAGGCCACGCGCACGCGCCTGCCGTGTGCCGCGCGGCACGATGGGGCTGTCGCATGACAGTGCCCCGCCCATGACCGCCATGCTGCAGCGCTTGCTCTTACTGAAAGCTGCGTTGCCATGCGCGCCAGCTGCAGGGGGTTGCTCTGCATCTGCAGGCCGCCAGCGATGTGTGCTGCGAAATCCAGGGCACGGGGCAGGGAGCCCTTGGAAGCAGCCGGCCCTGTTTTTGAATCACGTTTTGTTGGAGGGGGGTCTCCCGTGGGGCCTGTGCCCGTGTTCTGCGCTTGTTCCTCCGTGGGTGGCCCACGCGGAGTCTCGGCTCCGAGTGGGCCAGCGACCGGAGGGTGGGACGCCCCCGCTGGACTTGAGGCCACTAGCTGTGAGAGGGGGCCCGCAAGCGCGAGCAGGGGTCCCATCGCGGGGGCGAGCTTGTGCACATGCGACGGGACTTGACGATCAGCGGTCTCACAGCGCAGCCTCAGCGCCTGCAGGCTTTGTGCCCGCCCCACCATGCGCAGCGGCCGAGTGCGTCGCCCCCCCCCTCCTTTGGTCAATGCCATTTTCATGGTAGTCACTGGTCATCGAGTCATGTCACATGCGGCTGTTGCTGTGCACATGCTCGCTCCCCTGACGAGTGAGCGCGCCTTGCTACGGCGGGGGCCTCCAGGGGGGCACTGATCAGCTGACGGTTCACTCTCGTTCACGCTCCGTGGGGAAAGCACCTTAGAAATGGCATAAATTGAAGGAGGGGGCGACTTGATCGGCCCCTCCTCCGCCCACTTCTCCCATTTCTTCTTGCCCACTGCCTCAGGGGAGGGACAGCCTTCCTGGCGGACCGGTGGCTGTGGCGGGGGGCTTATGGTCTGCGGGCGCTCGGGCCGCTAGCTCGCTACAAAAGCAGTGTCTTCCTTGACACCTCTTAGTCCAAATATATCTGTCACTGGTCATCGAGTCATGTCACATGCGGCTGCTGCCGTGCACATGCTCGCCCCCCTGCCGAGGGCCCCCTCTCGTGTAGGCAGTGAGCTTACCATAGTCGGGGGGGGGGTCTGCTGGTTCGTGGGCTTCGCAGAACACAGTAGAAATGGTATAAATTGAAGGAGGGGGCGAATTGATCGACCCCTGGGGATGGCTGGGTGGGTGCGATGCTGACTTGGTCTGCTGACCAGGACGCTCGCTATAAGCGGTGTCTTCCTTGACACCTTGCAATACAAATACATCTGATGCTGGTCATCATAGCGTGGCTTGCTGTCTTGTCACGCACAGCGTAGCCAGCTAGGCCCCCTGCTGGCCCCCCCCCCTCTCCCTGTATCCCTCATTCTCGGCAGCGCTCACTCTCAGAGAGCCAAGGGCCTCAACTCCAGGACCCCCTGTCGTGTAGGCAGCGCTCACTCTCAGAGCCAAGGGCCTCAACTCCACTCCAGGCGCGCTCACCGTACCAAGGCGCACTCGCACTCACAAAAAAATGAAAAGATTTGCACAGAGTGGGATTTGAACCCACGAGTGCGAACACATTCGAACTTGAGTCGAACCCCTTGGACCGCTCGGGCATCTGTGCAAGATACCCGATCAAGTGAATGCAATTACTTAAACGCTGAGACATTATACGCTTATCTAAATGATAAAACGTTGATCATCGGCCCCGTCGGGGAGCTGCCCCACGCAGCTGTCAGCCGGCAGTCACGCCTCTTCCCGCATATCACAGCCCTCAATGCTGCATGTGGTGATGTTTGGTTCTATAGCATGTGCTGGGCGCCTCCACAGGCTCTGCAGGCAGGCAGTGGCATGGCAAGTTAAGTTAATGGGATGGGTTTTGCTTGCGTTTCACAGATTCACGCAGGCTGCAATTTGGTGGCCATCAGAAGCGGTGAGCTACAGTATTGCGAATGGGTTCCACTCGTATATAGTGATATTATGTGCCGCGCGCTTTGCAGCTGTGCTGGCAATCTCACACCTGGTGTTTGCGTTGCCATCCGGAGTGTAGCGCCGTTACGCCAGCGGCATTTGGCAGTGGCAATGCAGCCCAGGGCATTCTTCGCCGCGAACTGTAGGGGTGTTTGAGCATTGAGCATGAAGCGAGCGAGTGTAGCCGCTGCCGGTGCCGCATCGTGTTGTTCAGGTGGCGCCTTGGTGCTGCTGTCGACGCAGCCGCATGTGTGACCAGTGCTGCGCTGTTGGTGCTCGAGCCGCCTATCACCGCTTTGTGCAGACAACAGCGCTCATCTTTGTTAGAGGCTGCATTCTCCATGCTGTTTCCGCCCTGAGGAAGTGGGCACCAATCAGCAGTCTGTAGCCAATGTTGCTCATACTCAAAGAAAGCGCATCTGTAAACGAATATTGTAATAAGAATAAGACACCTGCATCTGGCAGTAAACACATGCATTCTTGCGGTGGTGAGGCAGCTTGAATAAGACACCTGCATCTGGCAGTAAACACACCTGCATCTGTGCGCCCCGCCCTGCTGCTGCGTGGATGCCAGCCCCAAGCTTTGTTTGGGTCGATGTTCATGTTGATGAAGAACACATTACATTACAAATTGTACTGTTTTATGCTGGCTTGCTGATGGTTGCACCATCCCTGCCGTGTCGTGTTGCTTCGCTTCAATGGCAGCTCAAACCGGGCAAACGCGACTTCGCAGTCTCCGTACTGCTGTTTCCAGTGGCTGCCACCTAGCCCAGCTCGATGATGATGTGGCATTTGAAATAAACAAAGATGTTGAGTATTTCTGCATCTTTTTTGGCACCACAAAGGACGATGTGCATGTCATTGGCTCATGCCATGAGAAAGAATTTGAAGCGTTCGTAGCTACAATTGAAAATGCCACAGAGAAGCATGTAGGTTTGCGCTTTTTCGCCACGCCAGCGAAACATTGCTTACACATTTTTTTGGTAGGCGTACATAGTGCACTGCCAGAAGCTGCATCTCAAGTTTTTGTTGGCCTGTGTAGCGGCTCGTTTGAAATGCTCGCATCTGCTGCAGTTCGACGGATCCACGCTTCCGCTGGAACCGATGGCGCATGACCTCATCGACAACAATCACCTAAAAGCCCTTTCTTTCGCAATTTTGGATGGCGACTTATACCTGCTGGCCGACAGGGCAGTAATTTATCGCCTTTGGAGGTCACACAGCGACCAGCAGGCCGCTGGGCAGGAAAAAAGCTACGTGGGCCAAAGCATAGACGTGACTAGACGCATGAAGGAACATGGACAATGGAATGGCAATGTGGAGACCTACATTAAGAAGGCCATTAAACATCATAAGACCGAGAGTTTTTCAGCAGAGGTCATCGCATGGTGCTGCCCTCTTCTGGCCAACGCATTAGAGGTTGCCTGCATTGCCCGCTGGCGCAGTGCCGAACCCGAGCGCGGATATAACTGTACAAATGGTGGCGTGGGGTGTGTGATGCCACACAAGCTGGATTTGCTGGCCGCAGTCGCTCTGCCTTCCCCCAGCTTGCCGGCTGGAGTGCAGCAGCCTGGCTCTGTCAGCCTCCGTGAGGTGGCTGTGCACTTGGCTGCAGGGTGGCACCCCGACGAGATCGCCCAGTGGTTCAATTTGACACGCGAAAACGTGACCGACATTGCTTACGGCCGCCGCCACGGCAAACGTCTTGAGTTGACTGATGGAGAGGTGCTGCTCGCGGGCTTGGGCTGGGGACTGCGTCATGCGTCAAACTCCAATACGCCCCTCAGCTTGGAACGCCGGAGGCAGCTGCCAGCCGCCACGCAAGACTTGGAAGAAGGCACAACGCACACCATTCAGAGCAGACGGCGTGTCTCCTCCCCGCATGATGATGCAGCAGCGCCAGCCCTGCCGGACACAGCAGCAGCAGTTGATTCCACAGACCAGGCAGTAGCAGCGCCAGCCCTACTGGGTGGGGCAGCATCACTACAGCCCCTGGATGAGGCACCCCTTGACATTCTGCGCGACATGCTGCATAGCGAAAGAGCCACGCCTCCTGACATCCAAGGTATGCTGCACGCCACAAAGTACAGCTTGAATGTGTTTTGCCTGCAGACAGCTTTAAGCGACGCGTGGTCTGCAATGCCACAGCAACGTCGACATGACTGCGTTGCTAAGCTGCTGCAGTGTCATGTGACGCCCGTGACCATGGCAAGAGTGGCAGCAGCGACTGCATGTGGGCAAGCCATTGTGCCCGACAAGATTGTGCTGGAGTTGCCATGGATATGTGCTCTTGCGCGCTCTAGCAAACTGCGCAGTCCTGCCGTCATGGCGCTACTGTGGAGACACGTGCACTTACAGGCGGCCTTCCAGCGGCTGCGCTGCATCGTGTGTGATGAGTGCACATTCTCAGACGCCACATCCTTTCTGGACCACATGGCAACGCACCTGCCTGCAGTGCACAGGGCTCCTGCACTGCAATGGCACCCCTTGAGCCGGGAAACAGTACCCGCTGGCCCTGTCGACGAAGAGGCCGCTCAGCAAGCAGTAGAGCAGTGATACGCGTCCAGTGAGAAGTTTCCCGACGCACAAAAAGTTGCAAAGGCCGCCCATACTTCAGGCTATGCACTGCCTACTGCGCATCGCCCCCGACAAGATGATCCCAATCACCATGCTCTGTGCTGCAAGGGCTTCAAAACGCACCAAGACGTGCTGCAGCATGTGCAGCATGTACATGGGGCAGCAGCACATGTATGCTCCGTGCCCGGCTGTGCTGTAGTCTTCACATAAGCAAGCACCTTACAGTTGCACGCAGCCATAGTACATTCCGGCGTCACACCCGAGGCCCCCAGCAGCAATCGCACCCAGCAGGTGCAAGCGGTGGCACTTGGCTTGCAGGCAACATCATCGGGAGAAGTGCCAACCAAAGCGACCAAGCCGACGCGCCAAAGCGTGCAAGTGAAGAATGCTCCAGAATTTTCCATGTGGCGGCCGTGCTGCGGGAAAAGGCAACCAGGGACCATCACACAACCATCACACAGCACACGCGCCACTTGAAGACCTGCAAAAAGAATGGCTACGTGGGCCACTTGACCCACATCTGCAGTGAGTGTGGGGATAGATTCCCCACCGCGGCAGCCTGGGAGTGCCACATTCGGGAGCAACATGGTGGCTTGCACCTGTGCCAGCACTGCCAAGTCCACGTGCACGGCACAGAGGAGTTTGCTGTCCACCTCATGCAGCACACACAGCATGCCGACTGTGCCTTCACCTGCCCAGTGTGTCATATAGCCTGCGGAAACGTGCTCAACACCGAGAGACATGTGGCCCAACACTTCCGTGCAGCACAGCAGGGGGGCACAAAGCGCTCCCGCAGCAGTGCACAGGAGGACATGGTCGCCCCTAGCCCAGTGCCAGCTGCCTCAGGCGCTGGCGCTGCAGCACCCACTCAGACCGTGCCCAGTCAAATGCACTGCCCGGGTGGCTGCGGTCGCACCGGCATGACCATGGCGGAGTACTTGCAGCATGTGGCTGAGTGTGTGCCGCTCACAGCACTTATGCTCCCCCACCCCTGCTGGCAGTGTGGAGACCGTTTCCGCATTTCTGGGGGAGTCATTGACCACACCAAAGCTTGCCACGGTGGGGTGTACCGCTGCGCTCAGTGCAACGAGTACCGCACAAGTAACCTGGACAACATGCGGGCCCACGAGGCCAAACACCGTGGCGACCGGCTCTACCAGTGTAATGAGTGCAAGGAATGGTTTCCAGGCAAGACAGGCCTCGATCGACACATCAAGACCCACATGTCGGACAAGGAGCGAACCCGTGCCTGCTCTGATGCACCGGCATGCGACCGCACCTTTGGCAGTTACTCTGGGTTGAAAGACCATGAAGCCACTTGTGCAGCGGTGGCGGCAGCAACTGCTGCTGCAGAGTAGTACTCTGTATAGTGGCCAGCTTGCCGTTGCACGCTGCAGGTTCTACAGCGCAATTAATGTATGCCTCATCAGTACAGCCCACCTCCAAGCAGCGGTGTGGGCTCTGCCCACCTGCACACGTACGCGCTGAGATACCGCCTTGTATTGAAGTTGCGAACAGACCAAACATCAATTGCCACTCAAAAGTTCGTCTTCGCTATTTCACAATGTACTGAGAATGGTACGCTCCGCTGCTTCTCAGCCTGTCCTGCAGCCTGGGCCCCTCGACGCTGGGCCCCTATGGGCCCTCTGGTGTAGTCACCACACATATGAACAGGTGTTCCTTGGGCTTCGCAGAACACAGTAGAAATGGCATAAATTGAAGGAGGTGGCGAATTGATCTGCCCTTGGGGATGGCTGGGTGGTCTGCTGACCAGGACGCTGGCTGTTTGCAGTGTCTTCCTAGACACCTTGCAATACAAAAACACCAAAACAAAAACATCTGATGCTGGTGACCATGGCACGGCTTGCTGTCTTGTCTCACAGCTGCCCCCCTTGCTTACCCCCCTCTCCCTGACCCCCTCATTCTCGGAGCCAAAGGCTACAATGGCGGCCGCCGTCTGAAAGTTGCCGGGCGCAGGAAACCACCGATGCCAGCCATGCCAGCTCATCAAAAAAACGCTGCATTTACATGGCGGCACGCACCATCCTCCGCTCATTGAAGAAAGAGATCTCCCCCCGCCCCGCCAGCACCTGCAGCGCCATGCGCACAACGTGGTCACTGTTCTCGGCACTGCGTTTCATGAGCTGGCTGCGCAGCTTGGAGGTGGGCACCGCTGCGCCCCCCGCCAGCATGCGTTTCACCAGCGCCTCGGCCTTCTGCACGGCCTCCCGGGTCTCCTCTGTCATGTAGAACTGGGAGAGGCCGCTGTTGGCGGCGTCCAGGGTGGACACCTTGAAGAGGCGCAGGGCTTCGTCCACGTGCGCCACAGTGGCCTCCGTGACCAGCTGTGTCTTGGCCACGGCTTCAGAGATGCGAATGAGCGCCTCCAGCTGGCGCACAGTGATGGGGATGACGCTGTCGCGGGTGCTGCCGGTGCGCTCCAGGTCCCGTGCCTTGCGGGCGCGCTGGTCGTTTCGGATGGTGACGTAGTGGTCGCGCAGCATGCGCGCCGCGTCGGGCGACAGGCGCGGGGCGCACTTGCTGCGGGCATATGAAATGAAGCGCTTCATGTCAGTGAGGCTGACATCATTCGACGCAGCGTCATCGGCAGCTGCCTGCGCTGCGCTCACGTCTGCCTGCCCCGCGTTGATGTGGATGTTCATAATGTGCCGGGCCATGTCCATGTCTCGGGCGGCGTTGCGAATGTCCCGCACGATAAAGATCAAATCGAAGCGGGAGAGAATGGTGGGCAGGAAGTCGATGTTCTCTGCAGCGCTGCGCTCGTCGTCGTACCGCCCAAACACGGGGTTGGCCGCAGCCAGCACCGCTGCACGGGAGTTCAGGATGGTGGTGATGCCTGCCTTGGCCACAGAGATGGTCTGCTGCTCCATGGCTTCGTGGATGGCCACGCGGTCCTCCTCCCGCATTTTGTCGAATTCGTCAATGCACACGACCCCCCCGTCCGCCAGCACCATGGCCCCCCCCTCCAGGTAGAACTCCCCCCTGCCGTCCCGGATGACAGACGCGGTGAGGCCAGCAGCCGAGGAGCCCTTCCCGGAGGTGTACACGCCCACAGGCGCCACCTTTTCCACAAACTTCAAAAACTGGGACTTGGCCATTGATGGGTCTCCCAGCAGCAGCACGTTGATATCCCCACGCAGGCGCATGCCGTCTGGCAGCAGCTTGCGGCTGCCCCCCATCAGCAGGCACAGGATGGCCTTCTTCAGGTCGTCCGTGTAGTCGCCCCGGATGGCTGGCGCCACGCTGCTGGCCATCTTCTCGTAGAAGTCTGGGGTGGCTGCCATGGCTTTGTACTTTTGCTCCTCCTCTGGGGAGAAATGGGAGGACACCCGCCCGGCCCCCTCCTGCTCATACTCGATGCCCAGCACCCGCAGAAACGGCGTGCGGACATTGGCGGCAGCGGCGTTGGCACGGCCCCTGCCGCCATCAGCGCCGCTGGAGTTGAAGATGGACACAACGCCGATGATGCGCACACGCGTGCCTGGAGACACGGCGTCAGCCAGGTATCGCTCGGAGGACATGAGAAGGTGCCGGGGCATTTCACCAGTGGGGACGTCCTCTGGTGCCTCCTGCAGCTTCAAGCTCTGCTGGTCCACGTACCGGGACTTGTCTGCCACGATGTGGTAGGGGTCCAGGGGACACAGCTTGGCCTGCAGGTTCTCCACTTCCACACCGTCCACCACGCTGCGCTCCGGGCAGCGCCGGGGGATGACGGCGCCCGCGAAAGCGGAGCCGCACGAAATGCTGCGGTGGTCGCCACAGGTGTTGCAGTGAATGGTGACTTCAGTGGCCTTGGGCCGCGTGCGGGAGGCGTTGATGATGATGCCTGGCACAGACACCAAGCGGTTCACATCTTCAGCCGAGACGTCCCGGATTTTCGTCACGCCCAAACTGCCCCGTAGTAAGATCTGCAGTGCAGGCGTGCTGGAGTCGGGTCGCGGCAGGGAGCGCGCAAAGGCGACAGCTGTGCGTGTGGCCTCTTCGAACTGCGCAGGGGTGGCGGCGTGGCAAAGTGCTTCAAAACAGTCTGGCGCCTTGCACGTACCACTGGGAGATACTCGTTGGGAGACTGCAGCAGGCAATCCTGCAGGATTGCATCATACTGTGCAATGTGCGCCAATTCAACTTCCAGAAACAAGTCGTCTTTGGCCAAGTTCCTTGTAATTTGCTGCCTGCGGAAAATGCAGCAGTGACGGATCATGCACCATTGCGTATCCAGCCTGCACTCGAAGGTTGCAAACGAGCACAGTGCCCACAAACATTTGTGGCCGCAAGAAAGTCCCCAACTGCACATGCTCTGGCGCGTGGCGTCAGGAGAGCCAGCAGCTCGTTGCCCGCGCAACCAGGTTTGAGTGACAGAATGACACATTGACACAACTTGGCTTCCCTGCGCACCTGTAAATGAACTCTCCACCATCTCTGAACTCCCGCAAGAACAATGTGAATTTCCGCTGTGCTGAAGGCCGTGCCAGAGGTTGGCCATCCAAAGCTGCAGCAGAACTTCCACTGGGTTGAAAATTCTGCGGGCTGGATCGCACGCTGCCTGCGTCAAATTCCGATGCCATGTTTGAGACGGGAAGCGAGGGTACTACGCAACTCGAGTGTGGCGTACTGTCCAAGGAAACGGAATGTTTTTGGGGTCTCACGGCATAACGGCAACACGCAAGCTCTGCGATAGAAGCGATGCCTGATGGGAGGGGCGCCACAAATGCAGCACGGAGGAGTCGACAACAAATAAAAAAGAGAGGCAGTGCCGGGAATCGAACCCGGGGCTACAGATTCAGAGTCTGCAGTGTTGCCGACTACACCACACCGCCTTCTGGATATTTGGGAAAACCCTGCGGATATATATGTCCCCCTAACTTGCAGTTTTGGCGTAGCCGCCGCCATATTGCCCTTGAGCGCCAGCACCTGGCGTGTCGTACAGTGGCGCATGATACCCAGTACTCGAAGCGGCAGGCTGCTCATACTGGCCTTGGTGTTGCTGGGGATGCTGCTGCGGATGTCCCATGGGCTGCACTCGCTGAGCCTGCACATGCACAGGCTGCGCAGTGGGTACAAAGGCAGCCGCGTTCGCGCCTGCGTGGTTCGTCACGAAGTACGAGTGGTGGGCCAGCTCCCGCCCGTACACCACGCCTGCACACTGCAGCATGGCCATCACCAAGCCGATGCCGAATCCAACGTAGTACAGCTGGCGGATGTCGTCTTCTCTACTGCACACGTCCTCAATGTCTTTCTGCTCGCCGTCGTCATCGCTGCTGATGTCGTTGTCCTGGCGGCACTCCTGGTTGCAGTAGCACTCCAAAGCAGGCAGAGACACGCCAAACAGCACAATGGCACTGATGATGAAAAGAATCACACATGTCAGGTCTGCGCAAACAGCAGCGGTGTGTGCAAAGCGGCGCAAAGAGGCAAGTGCAGCACGTACTACAGGCCCAAAACCACGCTGCAAAGAAGGGCAGGCAAGGGTGACAAGCGGAGAAGCAGCAGCCAACGGTGCAGTGTGCTTACATAGCAAGCCTCGGTCTTTGCGCTTTGCCCCAAAGTATCCGCACGCGGGGATGCCAACAGCGATGAGGAAGCCAATGCCTGCGCGAATCCCCCAAGGGTCATGAAAGGCCGCGCACACTCATGCCACGCAGTACCGCTCGTACCTGTGTAACGACCAGTGGAGATGTCCACAATAAAGGCTGCCAGTGCCACTAGGGCCATTGCCATTGAGATGTTCAGCACAAGGCGTGTGAGCTTGGCTGCGGCATCGTCTGCAACGCAAACGAGACATGTGCAAACTGGAGAGACACATCAGCTGATTGAGAGAAGCTACGCACTCTGAATTGGGATGCCGTACACAACATTCGCGACTGGAATGTTGTCATATCCAGCAGGGGGACTTGAGGCCTGCATGATCAGTTCCACGCACGCGCGGATGTTTCGGAGAAGCTTCCGTTTGCTGAAGGGGCCGCTTTTGAAGCGTCTGCCGATACAGAATATTGCTCGAACAGTCTGTTTTGCAGATGAAAGATTCATATAGATTGCCGCCGTCTTTCATCCCTGGTGCAGCTCGAGGCTCACCATTGAGGTGAGTGCACGGGGGCAATCACGCCGACCTTGGCAGTGCACCATGCAAGCAAGCCCAGACTACCAACTCAGTACTGCGCCACTCCACACATGGGCTCCACCCATCCACATGAGTGGCTACCACCTCACTGCGCTCCCAACTGCTTTCCTGGATTCTTTTTCCCACGCTGCTCCGCCACACTCACAAGCAGGATGGTGTGACAGTGCCTGCAGGGTGCGCTGCGGCGGTGCCAGCTGAATCTCCCACCCCCATTTAATTGCTGTCGGCGAACCCCCAGTCCCCAGGTGGCCGCTGTGGGTCCAGGGGTTGCGGCAGGGCAACTATGGAGTGGTCGGCCACAGCCAGGGTGTCCAGCCAAGACTACGACGCAGCACTTGGCACTGCGCAGCGCAGCACTGTGCCACTCCATACATGTGCCGTAAGAGCTGGAGCCAGTGCTCCACCCTCGTCCACTTGAGTCACCAGTTCCCCTGTAAGCGGGACAGTGACCACAGCGCTGCCTCCCCCGCCGCTGCCCCGCCCCCCCCCGCTGCCACGCCACACCCCCAAGAAGGACGATGCAATAGCATCACTGCCCATGCCAGTAGGGTGCTGCGGCAGTGCCAGCTGCCCCCCTGTCCCCGTGGCACCCAGTGCCGTCTGCAGCAGGGACGGCGCAGTGGGCAGAAAGTGCCCTGCACACGGCAGCGCCACCATAGCAGCGCCCACCCTACACATGCCATGCACAGCGTCAGCACCTGCAACACCGCCTTCTGCATGCGCTGCCAGCGGGGTGGAGACTATGCCGGTCTCTCCTGTCGCTTGGGTGTTCGCCTCGTCCCCTGGATCAGTGTCCAATGCACCCCGGTACACTTCAAGCGCCCGGGCGAGGGCAGATGAGAACACACCTGGAACACCCACTGCTGCCAGCTGCACGTGCGCATCGTGCTGCTTGATGTCCCAGTGCACGACGCTGCCCTGCAACACGACTTGCTCCCTGTGCACAGCAAAAGGCACCCCCCTCTGCCCAGCGCAAAAGGAACTCTGGGGGGGGGTGCCTAAGGGGCACTGGGAAGCTTCCACTCGCAGTGGCCACCCTGCCACCTCTATTGCCACACCAGCAGCTGCGCTTCCAGCAGCAGGTGTGGCGGGTGGGCACTGTGGCAGCATGCCTGCTGAGTCGCCTGCTGCAACTCCCGTGCCAGCCCCACGCCCTGCTGCAGCCACCGTGCCAGACCCTTCCCCTTGCAGCAGGTGTGCCATGAGGCGATTGCTCATGAGGGACTCGTCTCGGGACTTCCCGGGCCGCTTGGGGCTGCTGCCTGCTTGGCGGAAGGCGGCTCTGAGCACCCCCCTTGCACCCCCCTCAGACCCCCCTCGTTCCCGCTTGCTGCGCCCCCGTTTTAGCTCTGTGCCCCCCAGGGGTCGCAGGGGGGTAATTGCTGTCAGCGACCCCCCCCTTGCACCCCCCCAGTCCTCAGGTGGCCGCTGTGGGTCCAGGGGTAGCGGCAGGGCAACTGTGGAGTGGTCGGCCACAGCCAGGGTGTCCACGGCCGTGCCCCCCTCGCCTCGCCTCCACACCGCCCCCACTGTGCCCCTCGTCACCGCCTGCCCGTCCACCCAGGCGTTGGCTGGGCCAGCAGCTACAGACACGACCCCCCCCGAGAATGTGCTGCGGGGGGTGAGCTGGGCCAGGCGGCGGGAGAGGCGTGCCAGGGCCCCCCTATCGTCCAGCTCCCGGGTGGCGGCGGCATCCCGCAGCTGCTCGTGGTGGGGCGCGGAGGCGCCGGCGCGCATGCCCCCCCACGGCATGTTGGCTGGGGCTTGTGTGGTGGGCCGTCGTGGCGCTGTGGTTGCAGCAGGGGTGGGCCCGCGTCCCTGGTGGCTGCCTGGGGGGGCCGCCTGAGCGGGCGCCGACACTGCGGGGCGAGCCAGGAACAAGTC
>Ga0307982_1002643_pt1 | contig 14455 bp, 20 predicted proteins | sample OrgLakmetagen989_FD_201847 | JGI IMG/M metagenome (GOLD analysis project Ga0307982, IMG submission 201847) | Saline water microbial communities from Organic Lake, Antarctica - #989 | ecosystem: Environmental > Aquatic > Non-marine Saline and Alkaline > Saline | place: Antarctica: Organic Lake...
CACGCGGCCTTGCCCAGGTAACTATCATATTATATTATATCAAATTATAGTAAATTGTTTTTTTTGTTGGTTTGACTTTTGATGATGTGTGAGGGGCGACAGTGGCTGTTTTTTTTGGTCTGTTCGCGCGCTTGCTTTTGAGTTATTTGCATTTGCTAAATCAATCTCTATTGACCATTCTCAATTTCTTACTTCCGACTACATACGTTGTATAATATCTGATGTTCATGCACGTGCGCATGTATGTATAACACCTGTGTACACACGTAAACCTAAATTCGCATGCAAACAACAGGTCCATCGAGCAGTACGTGCAAGAAGTCGGGCGCGCGGGGCGAGACGGCAAACCAGCGCGGTGCTTGGCGCTGCTGGACGCGAACGACGCGAAGCGGCACCACAGTTTGGCCCACCGCGACAACGCGTCGAGGGCGCAGGTATTATATTAGCGCATAAGCACGATGGTTTCGTGAGAGGGTTTGCGTGTGGCGACCTTCAGCGACAACGCAGGAGTGGGTTTGATTGCTTCCAGAGTGGCCCATCTATTTGGGTGTGCGTGTATGCGTGCAAATGCCAACGACGAACTGCTCTTGTGCCGTTGAATGAGTTTATACTTACTTGGTGCGTTTTGTTTCATCATTTTTTTTTCATAACTATCTGTGTGTGCGAATCATGCATATGCCAATAGATCCGCGAGCTGTTACGCCTGGTGTTCGGCCTTTCCTCCTCGGGGGGCGCGAAAGCTACGGCTACAACGCATTCCAACTTGCGCCTCGTGACGGTACTGATATCAGAGTACAGAAGTATACATATTTCGAAAGAGCATGTATTCCTGTTTTTTTTCGCCGTGGAAACATTCTTGGATGCGCGTCTGTAATTACCTTACTGTTATAGCTCGTATATAGGCCTTACTATCTCCGTGATCCCTGTGTTGATGCGTACTATAGGTGGAGGCGGCGACAGTGGCACTGGACGTTCGAAAAGAGGCCCTGGAGACCATTGTCACGCTGTTGGAGCAACCGCCGTTCGGCTTGCTTCATTTCGAAGCCGACTCGTACGACACGGTATGGCTCAAAAGAAGGGAACAAGATGTGGTCAAAAGATGATTCGCGTGCCCTTAGATTTTTGCTCCTTTGCAAGAGCCATGATATTCTATTGGTATCCGTATTATATCCGTTCGAGCTCTTCCCCTCCCCTTTTCTATCTTTTGACTATGTGATCTTAAGTCGTTCTTCGCTTCATTCCTTACTTCATTAATTTGCCACACCCAATGCACTCGTGCATTCAAATACGCAGGTGGTGCTCACCTCGGCGCAGGTTCCCCTTTCTGATTTAGCACAAAAACACCCTGTAATCGAAGCTCTTTTCGACAGCCGGTCGTCTGATGAGGTCTTATCCCAAATTACCCGTTGTTTCTCAGCGATTCCAACATGTGCTTTCTCAGATTATTTTGCTTTTTTTTTTTAAACCTGCAGTGTGCGAATGAAAAGGAGATATGAGTGCAAATGTAACACGCATGTTACCAAACTACGATGCCTTACATGTGCTTTGCGTGTCCCGTTGTAAGGATCGGTCTTATGCCTCGTCAGCGCGGGAAGCAGCGCAGCAGCGCGACGGGAGCCGTTATGGAAACAGCAGCAGCGGCAATTACAGTTTCAGCGGCAATAGCACTGGTGGGGCTGGAAAATACGGTTCAAAATACGGCAAGGGTAAAGGCGGCAAGGGTTTCGGAGGAGGAGGGTATGGCAGCAGCGGCCACGGCGGTGGCAGCTATCGGGATGCCAGTGTCGCGGATCAAGACTATGCGCCAGGAATGGCGCACCCAAGCAGGAATGGCGGTGGAAGTGCTTTGTCCGCAGGCTTCGGCTACGAAGCTACATGTAGCATGGCGAAGGCGATGCAGCGCTACGGAAAATCTCCTCAGGAGGTGAGAGCACGCGGTTTTTACTGCAGAGTACGCATTTGAAAATGCATACGTTTTGAAATTGCATACGTGCTGAAAATGCAAAATTAAGCCTTGATTGTGCATGTATGCTAATTCGTTTGTGAAAATCAAGAGTGATCTACTCGATAGTCTTCTCTTCATTCAACCGTTCGGTTTGGTCTCTTCAAGTATTTGATCTGTTATGCCTTTTTCGGCTGTGGTCTCTGGCAGATCTGCCGCGAGCTACACAAGTTGCAAAGCGACGGCGTCGTCACTTATGCGCTCGCGTCGCCGGCACTTCTCCTACAGCTGCACGATCAGGTCTTGGCACGTGACGCGTGCATGTACCATCACATTCACGACTTTCGCTTGTTTATCAAAACATAACAAAACTCTATCATGGGTTACTTCCTTTACGTTGCCATTTTATTCTTTTTCTCCTGCTGTCAACAGCCCTGGCTGCGGCGTATCCTCGGCCAAAGTCCTTCTTCTTCACCATCTCCTTCTACGGTCACAGCGGCGGCTGCTCCACCGGATGCATCTACGGCTGCTGCGGCGTCGAATGAACTAGAGGTGCTTACAACGTTGGTGCATTGCATGACGGCAGCCGCAGAACGCAGTTCGCAAAGCAAGGTAACCGTCACGCATTGAAGGAATGAATACATGCTACAAGTGCCTCATTTCAGAATAACTTTTTTTTTAACACTGCCTTTTCTCCTCTCCCAGGTAGCTTCGGTGTTTCAAGCTCTTCAAGCAGGAGCAGCAGCGCAGCGGGCCGTCGCCGAATTCGGCGATTGTAGCGAAACCAGCGATTTTGGCGATCCCAACGTCGACGTTACTGGAACTACCAGCGATAGCAGCAGCAGCGGTGGCAGCGGTCGCAGCGGTAGTCAAGAGTCTTTGCATGGGCACATTGAGGCGTATTTCCGTGGCGACAGCCACCACAGCATGCACGCGATGCTGACTGCCGTGAAAACTGCAGCTGATGCCTGCCGCACCGCTGCTGTGACTGCTGAATGCAATAAGAAAGCAAATTCGAGTAGCGCTCTCACGGCAAGAGCACCAATAGCATCAGCATCAGCAACAGTTGAAACTGCATCGGCAGCAAAAGCAGCAGCAACAGCAACATCAGAAGACGCAACAGCGGCTGAAGCAGTGAGCGCAGTGGCCGTGATTCACGAAGCAGGCACTTTAACGGGCGAAGCCGAAGCGCGATCGTCGCTACCGTGGTCGCGTTTAACACCAGACGTTGAAGAAAAGGTAAACCACATGTGATGCGCATGTGCAAGCACTGATACTTGGCTTCGTGTATGTCGTAGATGATGGCGCCTATCTTTTCGTTGAACTTCCTCACTTTCTGATGTTACTACGCTCGTCTAAGGCTGGCTCTGTCGACACACAATAAATTACTAACTTTACAGGTGCGGTCCCACGTGAGGCTTCTCGTCACCGACCCCAAGTTCCTCTGTGGCCCCGGCGGCGGAACTTCTTCTTCTTCCTCTTCTTCCTTTGCGGGAGGAGGTGGAGCAGCGGCTGGTGCAGCGCCAGGAGCGCGCACGCTTTTCAGCCTGCGCCGATCGGCACTGCTGCAGCGGGTGAGTGTGCGCGCAAACGTCGACGCCTGACAATCAAACGAACAAATGCTCTCATTAGATACTCATCCCCCAGGACTTTTATGTCTCGTCTTTTCTTTTCTTTTCTTTTCCTTGTTGATTTCTTTGTGCATGCTAGGACCCCGAAACCGCTGCCCTGGCTTGCGCCCGCGTCTTGCACGGTGTCGCTACAGAGGCGCTACCAAGGCGGGCTTGGCAGGTGCATTCAAATGTCGTTTTCATCGCAGCTGTTTATGGATCTCTTGAGGAAGCATATTTCACCCAAAATCCATATGGACTGCTGCGCGTTCCCACGTAATTCTTTTTTTCTTTCGATCAACCACTATTTGTTCGTTGCCCTGTCACCACACAGGGAGGGCCTTTCTGGGCACGCCACGCCGAGTTGCCGTTTGCGACGGTAGCCGCTCTGGCCGAAGCTGTGCTGCGTGAAGGCCCCTAGCTAGACGTTCGGAAATAAGATACAGAGGAAGCGGAATTGTATTTTTGTAGTGACTTTAGGACGTAAGATCCTGCTTTTGAGTAAGCGCTCCCGCAGCACTGGCTTCTGTAACACTCGGGCTTGTATTGCGCAGTTCGACTTGAAGTGATACGCTTCAGAAGCTCTGTGTTGGACTGTTGGGACATGGCCAATCGATTTGAATTTCGAGGGCGATGTGCCAAAGAAAGGCATATCCTCCTACACACAACTGTGCTCCTGTTTTCTTTGTTGAGAATCCATGCGATGAATTGTTTCTAGCTGGAATTTTCTATTCTTTGCTGCAAATGAATCGGCGAAGTAGTGCTTCCATTTATTAACGTATAATCTCCCTGTAAGGTAACCGTTTAATCGATTTTTATATTCTACTTAGCTTGGGAACGTACTTTTTACGTCCCCTCCCTCATGAGGGTGTCTTGATTTCTTTGCAGCAACAATCCTAAGTAGCTACCTAATCCTATAACTCACGAACACGAAGAACAACATCCGTAGTATCATGAGCACCCCGAGTGACTCGGAAGGCGAGGAGTCGCACGGGCGTGGGTCAGCAGATTTAGACTTCGAGTTTACGGTATGAAACGATGTGTATCATGTATGCCATGTCCATTCTGGTCTGATTGTTTTTCTTGAAGCAGACCACAAAAGCTCGAGATGCCCCGATCTTCTAATTATACGTAATATCTCTATATACCCTCACATAAAACGCATTTATCATAGAAACGTACATATTGATTTAATCCTGCAGTCTTAAAAACCATCGCTAGCTGCAGTTTATCTCTTCTTTGCTTGAGTCGTCAACTTCATTTGTTTATTTAAATAGGCGGGTGACGACGACGATGGCGGCGTATCCTTTTCTAACCCAGCAGACCTCGGGAGGTTGCGCGCTGCTTCCAACGCCCAAACGCAGCGCATGGCGCCACCGCCTCCGCCTCCGCCGCCGCCAGCTCCTCGTGTTCCAGCAGCAGCAGCAGCAGCACCCGCAGCCAGTGGAGTTGCTCGATCGAGCCGAACACCGGTTCCTGGCCGAGGCCGCGGTCGAGGCAGCGCTGCTCCGACTCCTAAAGGCTCCGGCCCCACTTCTGCAGCGAAAACAGCAACTTCATCTTCCCGGGGCGACACAACCAGCGCTAGCGACCTGCAAAAGCTAGCCGCTGCAGCTGCGGACGACGATTCTAGCTCAAGCAGCAGTAGCAGCAGCGACAGCGAAAATTCTGACGGCGAGGGAGGCGGCGGTGGCGATATCGACTTGCAGAGCGTGTTACAGGGAATGGGCGCAGGCTCGTCTTCAGATTCAGACTCCTCTTCGTCAGATTCTGCCGAAGATGATAATGCCGAAAACAATGCTGCAGCTGACAAAGGTAGTGGGGGTGGTAAGAGCACCTCGTCCGCTGCTGCTGCTGCCGAGCGTGATAAACCTACGGTTGAATTCGACGACTTGCAGAGGTTGCTGCACGAGTTCAAACTTTTCTCGGAGCCCCTGTACTTTGCGATCAAAGCTGCTGGGGGTGGCGGCACTTGCGCACATGTAGTGCTGGCTGGCGAGCGCGCGGGCGCCAAAGCGGGCGCCTCCATGTTGCAATACCGCAAACTGCACAAGGTAAGTGGGGGGGCCTATTCCACGCAGTTGCTCTGATTCTTCTGAAGCTTGAATTAAGCAGCAGCACTGCGATTATATTCATTGCTGGTTACTTTAGTTGTTGCTTCCTCGGCCCTTTTACTATCGTTCGTTCGTGTTGCTCCTAATTTTTTACATACATTTTATTTTTCTGCTTATGTTCTAGGCTGCGTTGAGTCGGGCCAAAGCGAAACAGCAACAGCAAGCGAAACCCACCACTGCGCCTCTACCGTACCACCAGATTGCTCCCTCTGCAGTGCCTAAACCGACTCAGCCTGCGCCGCCAGTACCGAAGGCTGCAGCAACAAGTACGACAACCACGACACCTACTAGTACTTTGAAGACAGCAGCAGCGCCACCACCTCCGCCGCCGCCGCCGCCACCAGAGCCGGCGGCAGGAGCAGGAGCACCAGCAGCAGTGCAGCCACCTCCTCCTCCTCCTGTACCGCCGCCACCGCCACGACCACCACCCCCTACAGTGTCCTCTAAGCAGCCACCTCCTCCACCTCCGCCACCGCCTCCATCATCTACGTCGTCCTCAAAGGATGTTGCTCCTGGTAAGCGCTCAGGAGGAGTGAAGTTTGCCGAAGCTACAACGAATGCAGCAGGCCAAGGCCAGGAGGAAGAGGACGAGGGACTTTACGCAGCGCCATCGGCAGAAGAGGTATTCAGGATAAGCAGGACCCAATAAGTTTATTGAATTAGTGAACCGATCGCAAATTTCAGATGCGTTGAATTTCCTATCTTTCACGAAATCTTCCAATCATTTTGCAACCATTTTGATAGGTGCTTGGCAAGTCTGATCCAAAGAAGCAAGGACGAGGAGTGTCGTTTCAGGCCACTTCTAACCCCACCACTGCAGCTCCACCGCCGCCACCGCCGCCTCCACCGCCGCAATTTCGAAAGCCAGCTACTGCTGCTACTCCTGGTTCTAGCGCCAGTGCTAGCACGAGCACCCCTGCCAATAGCAGCAGCAGCAGCAGAGGAGGAAAAGGAGGTAGAGGCGTCCGCGATTCGAAAATTCTGCTTGCTCCTCAGGTAGCCTCGCTCCTGGGCGCTGGTTTAGGGATGTCCCCTTCGGTTGCGCTCGAAGATATGAGCGCCCCCGAAGAGGAGGACTACGGCGACGAAGAGGCGCAGGTTCGCTTTACATGTGCTTGGAAAATTCGATTGATGTGCTTTTAAATCACGGTGTATCTTTGTATTTCGTCTTCTTTATCATTTCTTTCTCCGTTCTGAGATAGCTCATGTCTTCTTTCTTCTTTGAAATGAATTGCTACAGGTCCAGAAAGCTTTACAGCCTCCTCGCGAAGGCGACAACATTCGAGTAGCGGTAAGTGGTTTTCTTCTTTGTAGTGTGTTTTCTTTGTGAAAATACATTTTTCTTCCTTCACCACACTGCACATTTTAAACCTTCATTCGACCCCAAAACGATCGTGCATTTGACATTGGTTGTAGTACCGCCTTATATTAGTGACTTAATCCCCACTGATATTTTAAATGGCACAATATTAGGTGCGAGTGCGGCCTCCCAACAGACGCGAATTGAGTGGCATGAAAGCGGGCTTGTGTCTAGCCGTTCCCGAAGGCCCCGCTATCCAGGGCGAAGTGATCGTGCCCAGCTTAGAGAAGGACAACGCCTCGCCTTTTCTGTTCGACTATGCGTTCGGTCTGGCGAGCTCTCAATTGGACGTGTTTTGTGCTCTTGGCATCGATCTAGTCGCGTAAGTGTTTTGTTTTAGAGGGCATGGTTGGAGTGATTTCTTTTCTAGTTGACAATTGTGACTACTCTCTATTCATTTTCTGAGAGGTGTGTGTGCGTATATTCTATTCTCTCGTCGCGTAAGTGTTTCGTTCTAATGAGGACACATTCGAATAATTCATTACTTCTGGTTGAGAATTGTTGCCACCACTTTCTAGTCATTTCATGAGAGGCTTGTCTGCGTACACTCGCTTCGCTAGTTTGCCCGTACTTTTTATGTTGCCTCACTCTGCGTGTAATCTTGCATCAACGTTTGCACCATAACCTCATTTCACGCGTTCATCGAAACCTCTTCCCTAATATATACACGCACGCATTATCAAAATACTCATGTCATCAGGTGCGCAGTGCACGGCTACAACGCCTCCATGTTTGCCTATGGGCAAACGTCGAGTGGCAAGTCGCACACGATGATGGGCGTACCCAACACGAGCCAAGCGGGCTTGATCCCGAGGCTGGTAGGTGCCATGGAGGAATATTATATTCGTGCCCCAGATGGCAAAAAGGCCACTTCAAGTACAGTAGCACCATCATGATTCTTATCACATCAACTGTGTCGTACGGGCTGCATTCTTTTGATGGTCTTGAAATAGTTATCGTGCCATCTGCCCGCTGTCTCTCATTGAATGGCAGGTGCGGCTCTTGTTCCGTGCTCTGAAAAGCGCAGACGACAATCAAGAGGGACGAGAGACTATGGTCGAAGCGAGTTACATTGAAATCTACAACGAAAAGCTGCGCGGTAAGAGTGATTTTGCATCATTGAGTTTTACTCACTCCAATCCGTACTCTTTTTTTTTTAAATGTTTCAATTATTTCTGTGGGAGCTTTACCTTTTTAATCTCTCTGCATGTCATTATTATAATTGTTTCATATTAGATCTACTGGGCGGCGGGGGCGGTGACGACAAGAGCAACCACCACCCCAAGGAGCTGAAGGTCCGCGAGCACCGGACCATGGGCGTACATGTAGCGGGCTTGACGCGCGAGGCCATCGTCGACGAGGAAGAAGCCATTGCCACGCTAGAGGTAACGAGAGATATTTGCGAGACAAATTAGGACCATTTGCGATGTTCGATGATGTTGCCTCACCACAGCCATATGCATCTGCGTACTTTTATTCTTCAATCAAATGGTGCGTTCTTCGATGCTTTTCTTCTGCTTTTTGTCCCATCAAAACGCAGGCGGGCATGCGTCAGCGCACTACAGCAGCGACCTTGTACAACACCGAATCTTCGCGCAGCCACGCGTTGTTTGAGCTACATGTGCAGTCCAAGTACAAAGACGGCAACAGTGGCACCGACTTAAGATCCACCTCGCGCCTTTCTCTGGTACATAGTGAAGGATGTATTATATGTATATATAATATTAGTATGGTCTACCTGTCGCAACTGTGCACGCCCTTTTAGATCCAATAGGTGCTTTTCTGGGCGTACTAATATCATATATACATACCGTCATTTTAAGAGCATCTTATTCGTACGCACCCTTAATTCCCTTTCTATTGGCACACTTTGCAATATGTTAGGTCGACCTGGCAGGCTCGGAGCGCACAGTCAACGTCGGAAGCCGGGGCGCCACTCTAAAAGAAGGCAACAACATTAACAAGTCTCTATCGGTGCTGGGGCGGTGCATCAAAGCACTAGTGGACCAAGCCAAAGCGTCCAACCGGGCGGCCAAACAGCAACTTAAGCTACAGGTACGGACGCACTCCTAGGCAATGAAATTTGCTCTTTTTTCTTTTTTTTCAGTTCGTTGTCTGTTAGATTGCCTTTCCACCGAAAAAATTGCTTCACTGTGCCATTTTACATGTCATCTTCGTTATTCTCTCTATTTGCCTCTCACTTTTTTCTTTTTTTTAATAAATAATTCTGCTACACTTAATTTCTGTTCGTCTCCATCTCAAAGGCTGACGGCACCAGCAGCAGCAGCCCAAGCAACAGCAACGGCAAATCTCCAGCCAAGTCACCACCGCCCAAGCCAGCTCCGATCGCGCCGCCCTTCCGCGACTCCGTGCTCACTTTTTACTTGCGCGATTCTCTGTGCGGGAACGCCCGTACCTGCATGTTAGCGGCATGCTCCCCTGTACAGGCGAACCTGGCCGAGAGCTTGTCGACTCTGAGATACGCCAAGAGCGCAAAGGTTAGTATATCGGGGGCGTTCATTGAGTCAGTCAAAGAGATGCTCTTCATCCTTTCTTAATTTTGAACTCAAATAAAATGGCTTTCAACTTTAAAGTAAACTTAATCTTACTCGAATGCGTTAATATTCTTCATGGCACCAATTAACTATTGTCCTAACTCTCAGGCGATTAAAACGATGGCGCACAAGAACGAAGAAGACGCGGCTGCTCAGCTTGCGCAATTCGTCGCCGAATTAGAAGCTCTCAAACGCAAGAAACTAAAACGCGAAGAGGAGGTTCGTCATATGACTACTTTCTGCTCTGTGGAATGGTGCTTTTTTTATAATATGGGAGCGTTGTTAATTTTTGAGATTCCCTCTGCCTTCACGCATGCATCTAGCTTATCTCCAATCTATACAGGCGGACTTGCGCAAATCTCAAGCCGCGACGGGCCCACCTACTTTGGCAGAATTGGAAGACAGCGCCGATGAGGATGAAGAAGACGATGACGACACTGGCGGTACTACAATACAACGGCTCTTTTTCTCTTCTTCTGGACTCATTTACTTATTCTTTTTACCAGTTTCTGCACTTTTTGCTCTCTGAAGTCTTCGTGCTTTTGTTGTGTACGTGTATCTCCTTCTATACCCCACTTATTCATCACTATTAACATCTTGGTGCCCCCGAAGACGGAGGTGAAAACGGCGACAGCGTCACGGACGCAGACCGCCTCATCACGATGGCGAGCGAGATGGAAGAGATGGAGAGGCGAATGGCTGCGATGGCCGACGATTACGCGTCTCAAGCAGCCGCCAACCGACGCAAAACCATGGACAACCGCCGGAAATCGGTGAGCAGGACATGATGCGGTTGATTGAGGTTGCGACTCAGGTGTAGAGCTAGGTGATGAACCCATACAATCTTTCTTGCTTGTTTGTTTTAACCCTTCCATTCCTTCCTTCATCTTATTCGTCTGACATTGTCACAGACTTTCAACGGCGCTGGCGGAGCACTCGACCCTTCGCGCGCGCTGGCTTTCCCTCTCCTGTCGTGCCTCAACAAAGACGCCTTGCTGAGCCATGCCTTGGTGGTATCCCTCGGAGCCAGTTTGCCGTTTGCGATTGGTCGAGAGCCGGCTGTTCCAGATCAAGAGGGAGCTGTTTCAGAATCCGGCAACAAGACGAGCACTGCAGCGGGCAAAGCGAACGATTTCGTGCTGAACGGAATGGGCATTGCACCAAAGCACTGCGTCTTCAAATACACCGATGAAGATGACCGAGATTCCTTGTCGGTATGTGTATTGTTGATGTGTGTTCTTATTTGTGTTTGTGTGCACGTTTTTGCTTTGTTTGAATACGCGTGCGAGTGGCATTATAGGACAAGCCTCCACTAGTAACATGCATGGGATCGATGTGCTTGCCCCCCTCATAATCCGCAACTCATCTACAATCACGCCATGCAATTCTTCGCCTACTTGTGATATCTGCAGGTGCGCCTGCTCGATGCCTGCGCTGCCGTGTCAGTGAATGGGCATCAAATTCCCCCCTTCAATGGGGATCGCAACCCAGCCAGCGATGGTGCACCAGAGGATTGGGTAAGTTGGTTTGATTTCAATTGCCAAATATGCATCTTCCGTGAATTCCGGTGTACTTACTGCGCCAATATTCACATGGAATTTACCTGCTGAGCTATCGTGATGCTTTAGAAGATACTCAATACTGCCGTCTGAGTGTTCACTTGTCTATCGATGGCATACATGTACAGGTGCGGCTCCAGCACGGAGATCGGCTGGTCCTTGGCCCCGCTCGGCTCGTGTGCATTTACGTGGCAGAACCTTTGACCCTCGCGGAAAAGACCAACTGGACCTACGACTTTGCTTTGAATGAAGCGCGAAGCAACAAGGCGTGGGAACTGCTCTCGCCTGCTCGCCGCGCTGCCGCCGAATCCCTGGCCTCAGTGCGAGAAGAACAGGTGATGTGTGGATGTGCAATGATGGTAGTGGAGATTCAGAATACGCAGTGATGGAATTGGCGCAGTTAGAGTTTACAATAGGTCAACACCAAATGAGGAGCTTTTCTTATTATGTTTTATTCTTTATTGCTGTTTTCGCCCTAAAAAGGTAGCGCAGGCAAACACAATTGCAGTTGAAATGGGTACTCCGATTCGCTTCAAGTGCCATCTAGTGGTGCGTATTTGTGTGGGTGTACACAAAATATCAGCGCATTATAGGTAGTGATAAATGTAAAAGTGCTTCTAGTTTATTTCATGGAATACATTTGACCCTAAATTGCTACTGCAGTATAATACAGCCTTCTTTCTCATTCCTTGACCAAATATCGTTACATGTATGCCTTTGCCGCATGCTGTGCGTAGGTGAGCGGTCAAATCGGCCTAACAGACGATGGCAGTCTAAGCGACGATGCTGCTTCTCCATTGGATGCGTACTTTGAGCGCAACACTCCTCGTGTCGTGATTGGCTGTGGTGTAGAGAAACGGCGCATCAAAAGCAGGCATGGAAAAGGGAATCGTTATTTGCCATACCGAGGAATCCGCACCGCAGACGACTTAGCTCGAGCAGCTTTACGCTTTCACCGTCAACAAATGCGACACTACGAGAAAGAAGCCGGAGGTGACGATGGCAATGACGGTAGTGATGACGACGACGTAGACTCCACGGACGTCAATGACCTCGACGAAGACGGCGAAGACGCCAACATTAATGGCGACGAGGACAATGGCGACGACAACGAAGACGACGACGACGACGATGATGACAATGAACAGGGAAAATCAAAGAGTTGGGTGCCATTGTGGGAGTTCTTGTCCCTGTCTGAGTTTGAAGATCTTCTTGCAAATCTGAAGACCGTACACGCTGCCGTGGCTTCTCTTTCCGGGGGACTTTCTGTATTGGGCACGGATAACGACAACAATAGCAAAGGACAACGCCGCAATTCCGCTGCTGCTGCCAAGAACCACATAGCGATGGTTTTCAATGCTCTAGACGTCGACAAGAAAGGCCTCATTTCAAAGTCAGCTCTAGCGCGTGGCATACACAGCTTCGATGCATCGGGAGACCCTGAGGGTGCTCTAGATGTGGTCTTCATTGAAGAAAGCAGTCTAGTTGTTGCTGGCGATGGTGCAGTAGAGACGATAGACCCTTCGATCGACGTTTCCAAGCTCACTGGCGGGCAACTGCGTACTCATTTGAAGCGTTTGGGTTGCGGTTTAGAGACACCTGGCGTGACGGGGCCTCCACGCAAACTCATTCTCGCTCAACGCTTGGAAGGAGCCCGCAGGAGTGCAAACAGGTCAAGTGGCATCAGTGACGATGATAGTGAACTTACCGTCGACGTCGACGCTTTTGAGCGTTACTTGGTGCGCTTCTTGCAGCACCAGTTCTACCGTTGCATCGAAGGCTACGTCACGAACCGAGCTGAATTCCTAGTACTGGGCGGGCGCGACTTGCAGGGCTTGGCCCTAGAGGTGTACCGCATGCGGGCAGAAGCAAAGAAGGCCCAACTGAAAGAAGAAGCTCGCTCCTTGTTCAGTGGGAGCGAAATGCTCAACGCGAGCAGTGTTCTTCTCGGCGACTTGGCTGCCTTGGCGGGGAGTGGAATGAGTGCTGCCGCGAACATGTTTTCGCCTTGGTGAGTTGTTAGGTGTTATCAGGATGAAGTGTATGAGACCTGGTATTCTGGCTTTTAAGTCAACTTTCTTTTGGTGCTAGGCATTGCACAAACGACCTGGTATGTTAATAGGGCTGCTTGTTTAGCAACAAGTAATTCATAACAAGCAGCAGGCGTAGTATAGTGGCAAGGACCAATTAGTTGGGCGCATTCGTTTGGTAAATCAAACACCAGCCGCACTACTGAATTGATATAATTAACAAGAATACACGTCGGTAATAGAAATCGGGGAACTTGAAAGTGCAGATTAAACGGCTGTGGGGTGCTGGGGTGCGATTTATGGTTACAGCCCGAAACATATAAATCTCCGTTACATAGGAAATTGCGGCCCGGAATTTTTATTGTTTACCATATTTCGCACCCCAGGTGGAATGGCGAGACGCGTTGTTGGTGTGTGGTGTGTGGGAGAGGAAGAGACAAAAGGAGAATTCAGGTTGAGAGGATCCCCCCATAGCGTGAGATCTCTCTGTTGTTCCAATGAAACTGGCCTTCTTTTTCGGCGCGTTGCGCTTGAGGATAAGAAGAAACGACGGCAACGCTGAAACGCTTGTTCCTTGCAACAGAACAGTAACACGAAAATGTAACATGTAGCTTGTAAGTTTGGAAGCCGAAAGATTCAAGATCCGAGAATATCAAGTGGTTCGAGATTCGATATTTCAAAAAATATTTGGATCTGAAGAATGCTGTTCAGGAATAATACATTAACAGAAGTAAATGTAAGAGAAAAGAAAAAAAGTAATGATAAGAAAAAGTATTAAAAATAAAGAATATTTTTAAAAATGAAAGTAATACATATTTTTTCTCGATTTATGAATATTCTGAATAATTCTAAATAGAAAGGGATGATTTTTAAGAGCATAAACAGCATAATTCCCAATTAAGACTTCAAAACCAGATCTTTTACCATAACCACACTTATATCCAATATGAATATTATTACATAATCTATTCAAGTTGCCAAGAGATTCGGTCCAAAAATTGTCATGGCAGAGGACATCAGACCTGGCGATTGTCTGCACACCGCCGATGGAAAACGAACAATTCGAAAAGTGAATCAAGTAGCGATCGAAAACGGTGACGTTAACGAGCTTGCAGGCGACATCGACGCGGTGGCCGTAGGCGGCGGTGTATTCACCCATGCAATAGGTCGACACGGACACCAATCGTACAACGGCGGTATCCATTCCTAGGAATGGATCTACTTCAAGGAAATGCATCACTTCCAAAAAAAAAAAAAGGGAAGAGCAATATAATCTCTATGTTTA
>Ga0307982_1002645_pt1 | contig 14451 bp, 12 predicted proteins | sample OrgLakmetagen989_FD_201847 | JGI IMG/M metagenome (GOLD analysis project Ga0307982, IMG submission 201847) | Saline water microbial communities from Organic Lake, Antarctica - #989 | ecosystem: Environmental > Aquatic > Non-marine Saline and Alkaline > Saline | place: Antarctica: Organic Lake...
CCATCACGTTTTGCTGGAAGTTGGTTTTTATACAACCAGAAAACCAACTGAGCATAAGGTGCTATAAAAACCAACTTCCAGCAAAACGTGATGGTCATGGGTTCAAACCCCACACCGGCCAACTGAGAAAAGAAAAAAAAACTTCGTTGAGGAAAAATCTTGCACCTAGGCCAAAAATTTTAGAACAAGCAAGTGACATCAACAACATTTACGCAGCACTGGCGTGTTGTTGAGAGCATGGCAGACTTGAATGTAAAGCTTCGCAGAGTACGCGAAAACCATAGCGAAGCTTTGGAGGCGCTACAGATACTCGACAAGATACATAGCTGCTACAGTGCTATCAAGGCGTCTGAGTATAGAACAGTCGGTGGGTACCTTCAGTGGTGTACTCTATTCATGTAGACAGCGCAAGGTATACTGCCGTGGCTATTGCCCTATCCTCCAATGGATCATTCTTGAACTATAACGACTACTGTAGTGGATGTTCCGATAAACGCCGATGCGAAGAATTCCGTATACTACTCTTAGCACGGACATAGCTAGAAGCGCGGAGCATTTGGCGCCATTTGGCATACAGCGCGCCACCTAGATGACGCGCACTCTACTCTTACGTGGCGGCACAATTTGAGTCAGCCGCCCACCACAACCTCATTTTAAGTTAATCTTTCGAGCCTGAACGTAATCAGTTCTCCGTGGAGGTCAGCGCCCAGCAAACTTTGTTCTGGGCCTTTCTGTTTGTTAGTTTAATACTTTCTCTCTATCTTATTATAAGTAAAACCAGTAATAGATTAAGCAGTACTTCTTTCCGGGTTATGGGCCTTCTTTCCGGTTCTTTCCGGGTTATGGGCTACCTTTCCTCTGTGTAGACAAGCATCGTATTTGGTCTCTTACTTGGCCCGGGCTTTGTCTTGGTATTTCCTGGTTCTCCTTGCTTCACGATTCTTGGACATTTCCTTTTGTTCGTCGTTGATTTGAGGCTTTCCTTCGACTATTAGCTTTCTTTTATTGGTTTTTCTCCTTTCAGCATGTCGCGCCCTAAGAACAATTCTTCTGGGCGTGGGCGCGGACCCGAGGCTAGTCGACCACACTCCGCGTCGCCGTCACCACCGGGCTCTGTTCGTTCGGATGGTGATCATGTTGCTTCTGCGTCTCTAGCCGATATGTTTTCCGCGCCATCTCACGAGGTCGTTGGCGGGGCTTCTCACGGCGATGGCTTTGACGCAATCTCCGGCGGCAGTCCTGATGTTGACTCTTCTCTGCCACCCCTCCTCCCCATCCTTGATTCGGCTCCGGTTTATGAGTCACCTTTCTTGGATTGGTTTGAGGCCAACTTTGCTGTTCCAGACTGCCGCGCTCGGCTGCTTTCGAATCACGCAGCTCAGCCCCGGCTTATTTTGGACTGGCTTGGCCTTCTTTACACCGCGTGGCGTGCCTCTACTACTCCTCGCGCTTCTGCTGCGTTTGGCATGCGACTTCTGGGTGTGCTACTAGAACACATGTGATAACATAAGATCTGGAAGCGGTAAGGGACACGAGAAGAGGCATTGCAAAAGTGCATTTAGAAAGCACGATGTCCCGGCTCCAAGGTCCACCAATCCACAAGGCATACTCGTGCGGCACGATGAAAAACAGGTTAAATTTGATTAGAATAGCTAGCTAGCATGTGCTAACATAAGACGCTAGCATGTGATAACACAAGACCCATACCCAGATAAAAACCCGACGACACAGACAGACAGTCGGACAAATTCGTTGCAACTCACTTTTGACCTCGAAGGCAGAAACATCAAACTTCGTTGATCTATTCAGCAGGAAACCCGTTAGAAAAGTGTGATATCAGGAACATCCGGAATCAGGACCAGGAAAACCTTTCAACGGAGTGGCATTGGTGGGACCGGCCGACCGGCCCTATCATCCCCCATCCAAGTTGTTCTGAGGGCTGCTCACTCCTGACTGCTGCTGACCCTTACTGAAGGAGTGGAGGCGAAGAACTTTACGATGCGGTTTTGGTTCCTCTTGGCTTGCAGCTACCTCGCGGCAGTGTCGCCGCTTAGGGTGCCAGCTTTCAACCGTCCATTGCGAGTGGCACGACTACACGTGACGCCGGCGACGGTTGCGACAGCCACCACGAATGCCGAAGTGGTAGTCGTGGGCGGCGGGCCTGGAGGCTTAGCGTACGCCCTAGAACTGCGCTGCCGCCTGCCGCAGACGTCCGTGGTCGTGATAGAGCGCCAGTCGTCGCTGAACGCTTTCGATCCCGAACGCGCTTTCCTGTACTTGATCGACGGCCGCGGCCAGAAGTTCACCGACGCTCACAATCTCACCGACAAGGTGCTTGATTTTAAAAAATCAACCAGTTAGTGCTATCTGTAGCAGTAATCGTACTCTTGCATGGTACGGAATGTGCTCAGATTGGAAGACTTTCGTGGTATAATATCTATCCGCGCGTCTAGCCTCTCTCTGTAATACAAGTTCTTTTTTTTTCCTTTTTCCATTTCCTCTTTCTCCACTTATTTTCAAACCCTATCTCTGTATATATTTGTTCCTCCAGGTGCGTGCGCGCGGAGTCAGCTTCGACGGCAATTCAGGCTTCAACGTCACGGTGTGCCCGCCCAACGCACCTCGCAAGGAAGTGTCTCTTCAGCTCGTCGACCGACAGCGCAAGACCCCCTACTGGATTGCCCGCAACGAATTCGTTGAGGTGAGTGAGGGTCAGGTGGTTGTCCGTGAGAATACACAGCGGATGTATCGTGCAGCTGTCTGCACCTCTTGAATCTTTATAGAAAGGCACCTCTGCCCCCCTCCCCCCCTCCCCCCCGCGCACTTTCTCATTCTCCTACTGTTATTCCCGCAGGTACTCGCCGACGCCGTCACAGAAGACCCGGGCATTGTGGTGTTGGCAGGGCACGCTTGCCAAGGGCTTCGCCGACAGCCCGGTGGTGGCTTTCTGCTCGAGGCCGCACCAATCAGTTCGAGCCAAGGTGGCCGTGAAGGACGCCAAGGTGGGCATGAAGCGGCAGTCGCTCGTCGTGGCGACGAAGCCAATGACACAGAGGGTAGAGAGCACGCAGGAGGTATTTGGCTGCAGCCTCGTTTAGTGATAGCTGCTGACGGCGCGCGGAGCCAATTGCGGACGACCTTGGACGCGTGGGCTCAAGCTGACGCGGATGCTGCTGCTGCTAAGGCTAGCACGAGCCGCCAGAACAAGCAGGAGCTGTTGCAAGGCGACCGATTTGCGCTGAAAGTGCGCCCTTCCCCGTCGGGGGGATTGCGCTACAAGGTGCTGTCCCTGCCTGGGGGATTCCCTTTAGACAAAGCGTCTCCTGGTAGCAGTGGTGGTGGCGGTGAAGATAGCGACAGTAGCGGTGGCAGTAGTAGCAGTGGTAGCGGTGGTGGTGGTGGCGGTGAAGATAGCAATGTAGGAATGAGTGCAGCAGGAGCAACAAGCACATCGATACCGCCACCGCCACTATCAAGCTCTGCCTCCTCATCTTCCTCTCCTTCTTCCGCTCCATCTCTTCCGTCGTCAGCTAAAGTGTCACTTTACGATGCCTCCGCCATCGCAGCTCGAGCATCACCCCCACCGTCACCATTATCATCATCATCATCATCACCACCACCACCATCGTCGTCGTCGTCGCAACCTTCGTCGCCGTCCATAGTAGCAGAGCGCGCGCAGCCGCGGGTGACGTACAGTTTTCGGTCGAAGTTCCAGAGCCTTCGCCGCCGCGCGTGCCGTTTGGGGCTCTTGCCGCGGCCCTCCATGATAGACGCCCGCACCGCCAATTTGATTACCCCGCCAGACCACGTGGTTTGGACGGTGAGAGCGAAAGAAAGGGGGGGGTGGGAGGAGTGGAGTGGGGGGTTTGGCACGTGCACCCATTTGCATGTGCATGCATGTTCAGACAATGCGCACGTACACATGTACCCACAGCGCAATGTCGCCCGAGCGCAAAGACTTGTAGAGACAAAAGCATTTTGTTCGTTATTTCCCACTTTTTCTTCAATTTCTCATCGTTTCTTTCTAGCTAGATGATTTCACATTTTCTGAACTCTTTTTCATTTTCCACTAATTTGATTGCAGGATCCTCACTTGCGAACGCCGGAAGGAATGGCAGACTTCTTGGAGGAAAGTTTTCCGCAACTTGCGTTGAAGGAGGTAAGAACATGATAAGAAGCAGTGCTCATTAGGGCCTCGTGAGGGAAGAATCCTCCATTTGAAGAGAAGAGAAAGCAATGAATCGCAACGGATACACAATAAGCTAGATTTACACTCGTTGTTTCATACGCATTTGTTTGTGATCTCGTTGCTACTTACCCGGTCACTCTTTCGCACTAATTTCTTTTCTTTGCCCTTCTTTGTTGCATTTTGCCCCAATTTACCCACTTCCAACCCATCATACGTAGGCTTATGGCTCCGACGACGCTGTTTTGAAGGAAGAAATCAGCCGTTTCGCGAGATCGCCGGGCGGGTGAGCACTTCTGTAGTCGAATTATACCACAGAGGGAGCCGCGACTGCTGTCTTTGATAGTCAACTCTCCTTTTACTACTTACACCACAAGATTTTGAATTTTAATCACCTTGATAACCCTTACCTACCGGTAAGTGCTGCTGTTTCTAAGTTACTACTAGTACGTACTACTACTTCAGTATCTGACTGCACCTCTTCTTTGTCCCCCGGTGGCATCATATTAGGACTTTTCCCGAGCCCAGCACTACTCGTGGTGGCGTGGTGTACACTTGGCAACCTTCTTTTTCTTCTCAAGAAACGTCAGAAACATCCTCATCCTTGGTATCTACGTCTGCTACCAACAGCAGCACTACTGCCGCTGATATTCTATCCACCACCACCACTGCTACTGTGGCCACTATTACGAACATCAGTGGGCCGTCTTACGTGGCGTTGATCGGCGATGCGCTCCACTTCTTCCCACCAGACGTGGGGCAGGTGAGGATTATTAGAGAGCGAGGAAAAGTAGTGCTGCATTGCTGCCGCTTGTGTTTCAACCGCCAACTGCTTCGGGGCTGGTCTTTCTTTGGTGCACGATCGGGTTGCTTGCAAGAGGGGGGAAGATACGCTGCTGTGATATTCAAACCCGTTTCGGGTTAGTTCTGATGCCTGTAGTTATTATTGTCAAGTTTATTGTTATGATGGTGTTGTGGGGGTGGTTTTGCTCGAATGTGGCGGTGTGGCTGTCATCTACAGGGGGTGAATTCGGCGCTCGAAGAGGCCTTGGTCCTCGGCAAGTACCTTCAAGAGCAGCAGCCGTTGACCTTGGAGGCTGATGAAGAGCAGCTGTCCCTGCCAGCGACTGACGCTGGAGCCGTCATAGCAGAGGCAGCGGGTGCAGGAGCAGGAGCCGCAGGAGCAGGAGTACAAGAAGGAGCAAGTCCGAAAAATGAGTGTGTAAAAGTCAACTGGCAGCGCTTGGGCCAAGCCTTGGCTCAGTACGAAAGTCGTGGCCGCCGCGAAGCAGCTGCGCTCGTGAGGATTGTGCAAGTGGCCAACCCTTACCAGTACTCGCAGCCGGGCCGAATCGCAAAACTGAGGCAGACGGCGTGGGGGCTGAACTTCGTGCTGCGGCGGCTTTTGGCCAAAATCCCCCTGTTGGGGGCGGAGTCGGCCTTTTTGCGGCGGCCAGCCCCACCGTCGTCGTCGTCGTCGTCATCACTCTCAAGCGAAGCACCACCATCACTATTACCACCCTGGTGGGTGCTCTTCCACGAAGCCCTCTTCGTGCTGGTGCAGCGCGGCGACAAAGTGTCGTACTTCGACGCCCTGAAACGCGCCAACAAGACCACCACCGTGCTCTGGACTGCTGCGCTGGGCGCCATGCTCTTGGGCGCGCGCTGTAGCTGTGTTTGAATGTCAAATCAAGGTTTTCGTCTTTTTATAATTGTATATGCATTGGAAATTATTCCTATACTTGTGGTAGGCCACTTTAGTACATCCCTGAGCTGCGAGCAGATGAAAGTACTGTTGAGTCCTGTAGTCTGTAGATTGAAGAAACCCTCCAAATATCGAAAGTAAATGATGCACCACCTGCATCACATGAGCATATTAGCATATGCAGAATGCAGCTCAAGAAATTCCTTTTTGTGCCACTATGATTTCTGTATACCTGCCTTTCTTTTGTAACCTAGACGAGACCAGACCACTAGCACGACACATAGAAAAATGGTTCTTAAAACCTAATTAGAAGAACCCACCCCCTAATGTACGCCTCCTCTGAGCACAAAAAGAGTGTGTAAATGGGAGCACGAGAGTAACTGAGTTTTCTAAGAGCTAAGAGGCTAAGAGGGCATGAAATGGGTGACCTCGGAGTACACTGATTATCTGGCTTTCGGCTTTCGCTTTAATATGCAAGGATAGTTCAGCACGACCACGGTGTTCCACATTTCACCGCGGGTGGACTGCTCTACACATGATCTTTGAGGCATTATGGATAACCTTGAGCTCGTTAAGACTGATCACATACTTTCCGCTCGCGAGCTGGGCACTTCCAAAGGTCCACTTCTTGTAGCTACAGGAATCCTGAGCCTGCTTTCCAACCTGGGCTGGAAGATCCCGCTTAGTCGAACTTAATCTGAAACTTGTAATAATTGCCTCATGTCTCAGGTACTTATGCTTGGCAACTCCGGAATGCATGGAGAAGAAACAGGTAACGTCAGTCCATATGCGTTGCATTCAGACTTCGCCTCGGCGTAAACCCTGTTGGACTTGATGTCTACCTGTGCACGAGGAACACATACATGAATTGTACTACAGTACTGTGATGGTGAACTTACGTTGAAAGTTGATGAAATAAGCTTATTTTTGGCTCTCTTCAGCTCCCAGTCTGGCCAAAGGAGGTCAAAATGAGCATGAAGTAGACTGAATCAGCTTGTTTTTGGTATCCTTTAGCTCCCAGCTCATTTGATATTTTCGTAGTCCAGTGCTTTAAAAAGCTCAGAGCCTTCAAAGCCATCCCTGCAAGTGTGATCTGATCGGCAACTCCGGAATGCATGTCCTTTAAAATGATCGGCAACTCCGGAATGCATGTCCTTTAAAAAGCTCAGAGCCTTCAAAGCCATCCCTGCAAGTGTGATCTGCTCGGCAACTCCGGAATGCATGGAGAAGAAACAGGTAACGTCAGTCCATATGCGTTGCATTCAGACTTCGCCTCGGCGTAAACCCTTTTGGACTTGATGTCTACCTGTGCACGAGGAACACATACATGAATTGTACTACGACAGTCGTCCTGTGGTGGTGAACTTACGTTGAAAGTAAGTTGATGAAATAAGCTTATTTTTGGCTCTCTTCAGCTCCCAGTTAGTCTAGGTGGTTAGGATAGCCGGCTTTCACCCGGTCGACACGGGTTCGAGTCCCGTACTGGGAAATCGTTTTTCCTCGCTACAGTTTTTTGTACAATTAACAACTCCACTCTGAAAGTAATGAAGTCTGAAGTAAGGTGATAAAAGCAATCGCCATAAACACGATCCTTTGAAGTTCTCAGAGCTGCACCTACCTTGGTGAATTCTTAGAAGATGAGTCATCACCGCAGCATTGGCTTTTGTGTCAGTTGAATTCGTATTAGTTCATTACCTCACCAGTGTAATCATAGATCTCTCGAGCGGCACCTGAAGCACTTCGGTCTCGTGGACGACAGCGGAAAAGTGATGACCTTTTCGGAATGGGCAACACTGGTGCAGGACCGCGCTGGCTGGCTGAAGCTCGTCACGAAAGTGCCTTTCGACATTGGCAAACCGCAGCTACGGCCGCCCCGGTGCGAGAACAGGGTCACGTTAGAGGAGAAGCGGAGGTTTTTGGCTAGGCGCGCCCAAGAGACGGAGCAACGGCGTGCTCTTTTCAATGCAGAAACAGACGCTGAAGAGACCTAAGTCTGGTTCCAAATATATTTCATGAACAGTTTCCACTTTAGAGAGGGTTGAAAATACTATACTTCTTTCTCGCTATGCACTTCCTATTTACGATTTTGACTTGCGCGCATCGCATGCGCGTACACTTCTGCCTGCAGCATTGGCTTCTGTGTCATTTGGGTTGGTAGTAGTTCGAGTTCATAGATGCTGCCTTGCCATGGCCAACGTACATAAATGGATCAGACCTTCAAAGATGACGAAGGTCATACAAGTCTTTTAAGAGTAAGACCTCTGTCCCCCTAGCTAGCTCGAGCATGCAAATTACCCAAAGGTGGCAACAACTGCAAGCCCCGCGCCATCAAAGGACTTGTCTCTTGGATCTCCTACCACCTCTTTCAACTCGAGGAAGCCTGAACACCGAAAGGAGTTCTCAAAATGCCCCAACGCAGCATCGTTGTCTCGGACATCGACACCGAAGATGAGGTCCCTTCCTGCCCCGAATAAACCCTCATCGACGTCAAGACCCTCTTCTCAGAATATCCCTATCCTGACGTTGGCAGCGGTAAATTTAACTTACATTTGCTGTGAATGCCCACCAAGTGCGAATTAACCAATATTTTTTGTAATAAGAAAGTCAGAGAACTTGACATTCGCCTCGGAGGGGATCAACATGACGGCTTCGACGTAAGATCGGGGAGACGTCGAAGCAAGTCGACATCTTTGCTGACTTTATAGTGGAGTCTCTGCCAGCCAAGCACCTTTCTAACAACGACGAGCTGGGAATGCTCTCAGACAGTATTATTTGTATAGTCACTCGGCCTCTCGACACTGGTCACAACGTTTGAGTTCCGATCGAAGGAGGTCAAGACTTCACATATTACTGCCGGGTGCTTCTTTAAATCGCATGGGGACTTAGCGCCCATCGTGGGTGGGCACGGTTTATACTCAACTGAGAGGGACTCGTCCAGGCTCCAAACGCCCCCGCATATCTTGGGCTCCCTCGAAGGGGGCCTGGATTCAGACACGAGCACAGCAGGTTGCTATCGTATCGGATTTTAAAACGTTTCCAAGGCTGGACCAAAAGTATGGCTCGGGATTCATATAACTACTCGTAAGCTGTTGGTGGCACGGGGCTGCTAATACTTACAACGTAAATCCGGCCGGCCTGCGAGAAAACAAGCCATAGTGTAGTTCCGAGGAAGAACTCCGCGCAAAGCAGAGGTTTCTTGCTCGTCGTCAAACCCTTCTTACAGCTCGTCTTGCCTCTCTCATGTCTACTTTGATGCCGGTAAAATTAATGCAAAAAAATAGACACCTCTCTCGATGGACAAAATGTATAATACTATTAATGAATCTTGATAAGTTTTCACTTCGAGCTTCCCTGTGTAGCTGCAGCAACCTCTTCATACTGTGCTAAAAAGCACCTTTGAACTCCACGTCAATAGAACGCGTCTTGCATCGCCCCTAGAAAAGTAATAACTACATCGATGTCAGAGCTCATGTAACCGACGACCGTGGAGCTTCCGGGGTCCGCACAATTTTCTTGTGGGCATGGGCTCCGTAGAGGCTTATTGTTTCAAGCGTGCATTCGCTGTTCTATCTTGTGTACCTTTCGAGTCCTGGGTTCGTACATCCTGCCCTTAACTCCGAAAAAATCCTGAATCGTACTAAGCTTCTGTGTGCAGCAACCATTTGAACTCCAAGCCTCACTTCCAGTTTCAGTCTCGGGCTTTAGATATGAACCTCAAAGAAAACTTATTGTGGAACATTAGGGAATATACTCGAATAGTCTGATAGTTACTGGAATATTGCTTCTTCAGAGTTGATCACGAAAACATTGCAATCTATTGTTAAGAAATGGCACACCCCTACTAGCGCCTGTGTAGAGGTAATTGTAATGATACTACGCGAGGCACTTAATAATGCTACGGTAACGTTTTATAATACTTCAGGTTTTGTTTGAGGAGATAGTATACTGTACCGTAGGAGCAAATGCTTAATTCACGACGAATGTAAGCCTTCGCGGCTGTATGAGCGGCTAAAACACTCGATATAAGATGGTCAAAATGTAACATTTTAGTTCATCAAAAAACACATAAACAGGTATAGCTCGGAACTGCCAAATGTGCTATCCGAGCAGAGCAAGTAATTGCAGCAGTGCTTGACCTGCTGGCACACTGAAAGCGCGGCCCGCTCAGCGAAGGCTCTGGCTTTGATTAAAGTCGTTTGACGATGTTATGCCCGTCGTTCACACTAGAATCATAGCTCAGGGGGTATGGGCACCGCAGTGCGAGTGCCGAGGATCAACAATTTCACCTCCCAGCGCGCTCACAGTTCTAATACTATTTGTATAATTCCATGATGTATCTGGAGGTCCGAAAAGATTGACCGTAACAGCCAGCACAGCGCCCCTGCGCAAAAATTTAGCCTTGTAGAACAGAGGCAAAGCAAATGCCTCAAGAATATCGGACTGGATCCTGATTAGGCCAAGATCTAGTACAGAGCGAAGGACCGTGGCTGTCACATGTTGTTTCATAGGCGACATTAATGGCACTGCTTTCGTCATCATCGCTTACCCCAGAGAGAAGAAAATAGCAGTCTACAGACTGTAGTAGTGCGTGCTCTCCCACGACAAGAAAGACGATAAAACTGCACGCGTGATGGCAGACGAGAACGAGGCACTCTCTCGATTTAAATGCCAACGATGCTATCGTCGTCTTCGTTGTCGCACTCGCCATCTATTTTAGTTCTTTCCTATGAAATTGCTTTTACTCGGACGTCTTGACAACTTTTGCGTGATGGGAGTGCATGGGTAGCGAACTAATACTTCGAATAGAAAGTGCAACAAAGTCGTAAGGGTTGTTGCCCTGAGCTAAATTTGAACGGCCGAAGCAACAACATAAATCTGACTTCACAATCCTTTCATGAACACTTTCCACATCAGTTGGGGCTGAGGTATCTGTGCTCCTTGCCTAATGCACAACCCTCTTTAGGAACTTGACTTATTCGCATCGCATGCGCATGCACTTCTGCATATAGCATTGGCTTTTATGTTCTTCAGGTTTGTATGTTCGTAAGAGTTCGCTTTTGAGGTCAAGCATGTTGACTGCAGATAGGAAGCTACTGTGGTCATGGTACTCCTGAATAGACGATCTTGAAAATCAGGCGTATAATCGTTGCAGTGTAAAAACAATCGACCCAAGGGGAGGGCCCTGACGGAGAAAAAACAACCTAACGGAGGAAAAGATGCGCCAGCCGGGAATCGAACCCGGGGCAAACGGATGGCAACCATTTATTTTACCACTAAACCACTAGCGCATGCACAAGCGGCGGAATTTGCTAATTTAATATCATAGTTAGTATTTTGTAGTTATCATGACTTCGTGCGAGTTGAAACCGTCGTGGCCACGGGTCTATTCTGGGCCTCCCAAAATGAAAAAATAAATAAGCAGCACAAAAGCAGCAGCGATCTCTATTGAATGCCTACGTACTTGCCGTGCTATGAACTGTAATTTTGCATCTATATTCGAGGCTGTGGCGCCATTGCTCGTAGGTCTTCTTTCTTACAAACTTGAGAATCGTATAATCAAAAGATAGAAAGCAACATTCTTCTCTATTTCCTTAAAAGATAGATGCCCATTCCTTGCTATAAGTTTTAAATAATGAAAAAGGCACCATTTAAAATAATCGCGACGAGTACGGCCACGGCTGACGCGTTTCAAACCCAGCCGTTAGCCGCTACGGTGGTTCCTCCACATTCAGCCTCATCTTGGACCCCGTTGCCCGGGAAGAACTCGAATTAATATAGACTCGAATGACACAGAAGTTGATGCTTCATGCTGAGGACTATGCGCACGCAATGCGCGCAAGTTACTATCAAATACAGGAAGTTTGTAAGAAGAGGGCAGGAAGTTTAGGACTTCCCCCCTTTAGTGCCTGAATGCAGAATGCGTAATAGATATGACAGCCGAGCCACCTCCCTTTGCAGGGAAAAAATTCTTACACAGGAGTAATTAATTCGTCCACACAGGCAAGTACGCCACGCAGTCGCATCACGCAGGAACTTTTTGGTTGCTTCTCCCTCTACCAATGGGTACTTCTTTCTTTAGAGCGACTCGGATTTGGAAGAGAGGGAGCTACTTCGGACCACTCCCACCGCTCCCATGGCCACATGAGGATGCGTTCGTGGTTGTTTCTCCTACTCTTACTTGGATGAGCTAGCTTACACTGCACCTTGCTTTCTTAACCCCTCTGAACTTGAACCAAAAAAATTAATTGTGTACTACATAGGAGCGCGGGTACACGCAGTGGAGCACAACAGGCACGTGCGCTCAGCAGCTGCATTCGTAAGAGTATTGCCTGGTTCACTCACGCTATTGCGGCTGCTGCTGTTCCTGTCCGTGAATACACCTGCAGCAGTCGACAGCCATGCAAAAGGTGTCCACGAAGAGGACGGAGAAGAATCAGCTGTATAGGGCGCCGAGTGCGAGGATCGCATGTTGGCCGAGCTTCCTAACTGCAGGGCAGACGCTACAGAGAGGGGTGCAGCAAGAGTACTGCGCTGGCAGGCGCCGCACCGCCACTGCTCAGGCCGCAATAGTGGCTGTGGTGCAGTTGCACTAGCAATCGCACCCTGGTGTCCACTATCCACGCGTGAATGGCTGTTTGAACCGTCTGCGCCTTCATCATATCTCCCGTCTCGCATTTCGTTTTCATCACGACCGTCTTCTTCTTCTTCTTCTTCGTCGACGTCGTCGTCAGTATCGTCATCTTCAGCCTCGAAAGGATTGAGCAGCGTGAGGCGCCGCGCGCAACGGTCCAACAGATGCCCCCCTGTGCACATGCCGTATCCCCACGGTAACATGCGCTTCCTAGTGCTGCCATTACTGCTGCTGCTGCCGTTGCTGCTGCCGTTGCTGCTGCCGTTGCTGCTGCTGCTGCCGTTGAGAGCGGGATGATAACAAGACCACGGCACAGGGGCTGCACACAACGGGCAAACTTCATCAACCTGCTCCTTCTCTGTCTCATTTGTACCAGTAGTTGTTGCTCGCTGAAGAGCATCTAATTGCGCACGCAGCGCACTTGCAAGTTCTTGATGGTGCTCTAGTTCACTAGGAGAGAGCGCACAATACAGCGATGGCGGCTGCTGCTGTCCCACTCCAGTTGTTGCTGCTGCTTCTACAAGTCTTCCTCCTCCTTCGCCATCATGACCCTTCTGGGTTTCTTGGCTGCGCAGTTCCGGCGGCGTTGTCTGCTGGAGGCACTTGCACAAGAGTTGAAGGGTGCTCAATTCTGAGGGAGTAAGCGGAAGATCCCGCATATTGGTGGATGTTGCAACAGTCTCTACGGTAATAGCAGTAGGAACAGCAGCAGCAGCAGCGGCGTGATAGGCAGTGGCTGCAGCCAGAAACGATTCTGCTGCTACTGCAGCCCACCGCATACCAATCGACCAGCCTACGAGCGCTGCTACATCGGAATGCAACAGGACTGACGAACGCTGCGACGACTGCCGAGGCGACCCCTGAACGTGATGCAAAAGAAGTCGAGGGAATTAGATTAGAGGATAAAGTCAAGATTTCCTGCTAGCCTCGTTCTTTCTCTCACAATTCAAAGATTATAATGTTGCTGTTCTGTTCCAACTACGAGCATTCTTACAGCTATTCCTCCAACTAATACTCTTTGTAGAGAGTTCCTGCAATCGCTCTTCTACCTCTGAAGATGAAGAAGGAGCAGCAAACACGCGGTTAGGGCACCAGTCGTTGTGAGCAGACAACGCTTGGTGCAAGAAGAGGTGCTCTCGCTGCCAACGCCAGAAGTTGCTGACGGTAGTGGTGGTGGTGGTACTGACAGTGGTGGTGGTACCGCTGCTGTCGCTATGACTAGTGCTGCTACCACCACCACCACCACCACTGCTGCTGCTGCTGCTGCTGCTGAGAGACTGCGAGTGGGTGTTCAGCGAAGAAGACGAAGAAGAAGAAGACGAAGAAGAAGACGACGAAGAAGTTGGCGCGGTGGTCGTCTCGCCTGATCCAAGGGAAGCGCAGTAGCCTGGGGTTGGGAACCAATGGTGGTGCGGTCTTAGCAGCGGCGCGGGGGCGTCGAGGCAGTTGGCTGTGGTCGGCACGGGCCGCTGGACGGCTCCCCACCTAATATAATGTGAAAAAGGGAGGGAAGATACGGAAGGATGCAGAAGAAAGAAGGCAGAAATAAAAAAGGAAAGGTTGAGGAGGAACCACACATTGATGTGGTTGGATAAAAAAGAAGAAGAAAAAAGAAGATTCCACCGAAGAATACTCTCAAGGACAATTACAGTAAACGCTGACGGGCATTTTTCTTATTTACCAGAGCCAGTCATTTGTCAGTGCTGATCGATGACGGTACCACTTTTCTTCTACTTCGTTCTCAATTGCTAATGCGCCAACAATACTGTTGTCATTGCCGTTGGTATTGTTGCTGCTATCGCTACCACCATGGTTAGAGCCAAAGCAAAGAGACCGAACTTCTAATCGAGCATGTACGCGCATTTTCACTTTGTTTGCGTTGTTCTCCGCCTAATTGAAAGACACATCAAATTGCAGAAAAATACACGT
>Ga0307982_1002646_pt1 | contig 14448 bp, 14 predicted proteins | sample OrgLakmetagen989_FD_201847 | JGI IMG/M metagenome (GOLD analysis project Ga0307982, IMG submission 201847) | Saline water microbial communities from Organic Lake, Antarctica - #989 | ecosystem: Environmental > Aquatic > Non-marine Saline and Alkaline > Saline | place: Antarctica: Organic Lake...
GAACACGCAGGAGGGATCATCAATAGCTAGCTACAAGGGGGCTGAGGGGGCAAGGATTAGAGTCAAAAGAGGAAGAGACAGACATCTATTGGCAACAAGTATAAACTCAAGGCCCAATTCCCGAACGCAGCAAGCGGCAAACGCGTTCTTTTAACACACGGATTTTTTTAAATAGATTTTCTTGTTCTCGATGAAATAAGTGCCCCTTTGTCAAAGGCACTGGATGCAGTTCCAGATCCATGCGATAGACCATACCGCCGCGATAGGAGTTCTATTCGTGTTCTTTCGGCGGTTCTTCGTACTTCGTTGGCGATCTAAAAACGAATTGAACTAAATACAAACTTTGCTCTCATTTACTCATAACAATATTTCTCTGTGACTACTGTGTGCTTGTTTTTCTTTGTTATTGGGAGAGTATGAACTAGACTAGACTAGAATTCTTCTAAGAAGCACTTGGGTCGCTGGTTCGCGATTTGCTATTTGCGTTGGTGTTATGTAGCTACGTAGTTACGTAGCTAAGTGATTTGGGCCTATATAGCCGCTCAGTAGGACAAAACAAAGATCCCCATGGCATTTCACCGAATTGCTCGTCTGAATCGGCCGTTGCGCCGCACATCTAACACCTCCTCCGATCATCTACGTCATCATTCCCCGCTGGGCCATCTCATCCCATTGGTGCCTTGTCATCCATCAAAAGTGCCACCCCCGCGAGCACCCATTTCGCGGGTGGCTGTTTGGTGCGCAAAGAGGCCGTGAACACGTAGGAAGCGCCCCGCTGCCTAGTCATGTACACGGGGCACTCGTAGTTGCTGTTGCCGTCGTCCCCCCTGAGGGGGTTCTCGTCGCCTGAGGACGCCACCACAGGCCTCAGGTTGAGCACAGGCATGGGGTTCAGGAAGGACCTCGGAAGGCATGGCTCAAGCATCGACGCGCTTATGGTGTAGCGAGCACCCTGTTGCAACCAAAAAACAAAAGAACAAACGATTCAGTAATTCTAGCGACGCGGGGAGGATGATGGAAGCATGTGAGGCTAATTAACAGCATCCTTCTGATGATTCAAAAGACGTTTTGCATACCTCTAAGAAGAGGCCATAAACGTACTGGCCGTCCCGCGACCCAATCGCATAATCGTCAGGGCTCATTTTCTTCGTGACCTGTAATCGACAGGAGAGATTTGCGAACAAATTAATCTTGAGGCGCACAAGAAGATCAATTTTTAGGATTAAAAAAAAGAGGAAAGGCCATGAAAGTGAAGTAGAAATGGCCTTGGTGTTTCATCACTTCAAGCACCACCGCTACCATCACTTACTTCGGTGGAAATAACGATGGCATCAAGATCGATGGCGTTTTCATGGGCAAAGACTTGCATGGTGGCGCTCAGAAAGGCCGCCGGGTTGAACAGCCCACTCAGCCAGGTCGCAACCGGTAACACCGACGGCTTTTTGGCCCAAGCCTCCATCTGCTCGAGGCGCTTCTCCAAATCAGCGCACCAATCGAACAGCTGGCGGCAAGTGGGGTAGCCACCGCCTCGCTGCCACACCAGGGGCACTGCGTTCAAGTACAGGGACAGTTCAGTGGCCTCCATGGCTTCAGACCACCCCAACTCACCCTTAAACCCACGGTCTAGCTCGTCCAAGGATTGGGCAATCACCAGCAGCAAGTGGTTGAGCTGCGCGCTTTCGCTGAGAAACAGCGCCTGAAAAGGCCCTATGCCTTGCACTCCGCACTCTTTCTCCACTAGCTCCAGCTCCACTCCGCGCTTCACAGCATGAAACCCGAACCTTTCCAGCAATTCCTGCGCCACAAACTCTGCTTTCGCCGTCACAGCCGCACTCTTCGGGACTGTGCCCGGAAGGACAACTTTGTTGCTACTGGCACCTCCGCCACGAGTACTCCCACCACCGTCTATGCTCTCGTCTCCTCCAATCCCTCTCGCTCCGCCATTCTCATCACCATCTTCGGTTGGTATTCCAGCTAATCCTTCGATACCGCCCGTAGAGAGGAGGGCGCTCGTCATCAAATCGCTGACGAGCTCTCTTCCCTTCGAGGCGCGGCTCTCGAGGTCCGTGTTCGGGTGCAACCCGTATAAGAGGGGGGATTCGACGCAGGTGTCGCTCACGTGCTCCAGCAGCGACTCGAAGCTGCGGGTGGTGGAAGGAGCATGAAAGACCGGGCTGCCGCTGTTGGCTTTGTCGGGATATGGGAACAAGTCGGGCTCCTCGAGCAAGGAGTCCTGAAAGATGAAGTCGGCGTAGGCCTTGACCACTTTCGAGTCCCAGTGATCACACCCGAAGTGCCCTCCATACATGACCTCCGCAAACAGGCATCTCAAGTCTTCCCACGGCATTTCCAGCGGCTCCTCTTCCGCGTAATACCCGCTTAAAAGGGTGGAGCACTGCAAAATATCGTTGAAACCTAGAGTTGGCGTGAAGTTGTATCCCAAGGGGCCGTAGAAGGACCGCTCCTGTTCGCATACCAAAGAAAGAATACAACAACCAAGAAGGTTCCAAATCATTAGAGAAGATCGAGGAGTATTCATTCAGGGAATATCTCCAGAAATCACGGCACACAACATCGCGAGAATAAAAGAATTCCTCCTTTTCATACCTTGAGCACGGCATGAAAGAAACAGATGCCAAATAAAATGCCGCGCTGCGAAGGAGGCATTTCTTCCACCTGATGTGATAACAAGGTAAACAGAAAGGGTGTAATAGAGTGAGTACGAGAGCCCGCATGAACGAGGATATGCAAGAATGCAAAAAGCAGCGGTTTCAAGAGAAGTAATGTTGGTTCTAAAACGCTCATTCTTCATAGCATGCTTCGGTGGATTTTTAGTCTTCATAATCAAGACTTTAATTTCTTTCTGATCTCACCGAATCTTTGGAGAAGCAGCAGAGCGCTCCCAGTAAAGTCGCACGCACACCGACAGGCTGATCGAACGCCACCCGCTGACACCGCTCGAGGATCGCCAGAGGAAGCGGCGATTGCGACTGTGGGGCAGCCACGAAGAAGAGGCGAAAGTTGGGATGGGCGCTGTGCTCTTCGCCTAAACCGTCGATCAAAGTCAGAGCAGCAGGCGTGGGGAGCCATTTGCACAGGTGTGCATCGGCCAATGTAATCCAGTGCCCGTGCTGCCGCGCGTCGCGCATGACAGCCGATGCGTCGTCAATCGACCCGCCACCCGGTAAAATGTGGTAAGAAACCCCGGGCGTCAGGTTGTTCTGGGAGGCCAGGATGTCCAAATCGCCAATGACGTCGTGGCCTCGGCCCGCGACCAGCCACATGTAGTGGTCGTTGCTTGCGTCTTGAAACGCGCCGTCGAGCACCTTTTGGAATGCAATGAAAAGAGAGAAGGATGAGGAAGTGTGCGAACAGAATGAAAGCATGCGCGGAAGCCAGAAATCAAACACACTAGTATTGTGGCACCTGAAGTGAACTGTGGTCGGAATCTGCCTCAGCTAATGATTTCCCCTCGGGCAAAATCGCGCGGCAAAATTTGCGGAGAGCTTCGGGGAGGCGTTCAGGGCGGAGGGCCTAATGTGGTACATCGCATGAAAATAACGGCAACGCAACTCAGATGAGAGAAAGGTGAATGTACCAGCATTACGCAGGTCCTGAGATTCTTCAGATCATGCGATTGATAATGCACAACGTGTGTATATCAAAGAATGCAACCATCACCATCACCACACACGCTTACCTTAACCACGAGAAGTTTTCGAAAAGGTTTGTTGTCTAGCAATCGCCACTCCAGAGGCAGTCGAATGGATTCGGGCGCCGGGTGGTTGAACCAGTCCAGAAAACGAGGCGCAGAATCCCCCAGATTGTACCCGAAATCCTCGAACCCCTCCACGCTGTGACTCAACAGCTGCGCGTGCTGCCAGTTTGCCTCGCTCAACCACTCCACCGGACACACGCGCTGCGCTCCAGCTGCCAGAGGCGCAGGCTCGGGCAAAGGCTTGAGCAGAAACTGCAAAGCGTCGAAAGTAAAGCCTACGTCGCGCCAGGGCTCTTCTATGAAGGGGGCCGGAGGCGGGGTGCGGTCTGTAGCGGCAGTGGCGTCATCGGGCATGCCGGACTCGTCGTCGTCATTGTCGTCGTCGGAATCTTCGTCGCGGCGCCTTTCGCGGTCCTGCTTCTTGAACTTCTTCACTTGCGCGTGGTGAAAGACTTCGGCGTTGAGGTAATTCAGGCACACCATCACCAAGTACAGGGGCCGGTGCTCGGACAGGAGGCTCCGGTTCACGACCTGAAACAACTCGCTGCGAATGCCCACTCTCAAGTGCTGGATCCGCCTCCGTGGATCTTCCGACTCTTCGCTCTTGCGCGCCCCTTTCAGGAAAGCTTCTCTGAAGGCTGGGAGTGGGAAGCAGTACAGGGGGTGGTGGTGCCGTAAGCTCAAAGCCTGGAAGTACACTCCGGCCGACTCTTTTGCCACTGCTCTGTACATGTCTCTCGACCGTGTGATGCTCACTTCTAGCTTTACGTCCTTCTCAATGGTATGTTTGACACCATCCACCTCATCTCGGCAATTTTCCATCTCCTGAATCAAGGGCACATCTCCTAAGAGGTCCGCTGGGGCGTTGCAGAGGCGATCGAGCACTCGAGCTTCTATCGTCGCCAATTTCATGGTGTGACTCAGGCTCTTTGTGGTTAAGTTCTGGCGATCGTCTTCTAAGGAGGGCTTCTCAGCACGCACTAGCGAGGACAAGAGGAGTTCTTCAACAGCTGTGTCGGAGACAGTGAAGTCAACGGTAGTGCAAGCGGCAGCTAAAGACGGAGGCAGCGAGGGGCTAGGCATGGAAGTCACGAGGTAGAGCCTAAAACTGGGGTGGTACTCCATCTCTTGCCCCATAAATTGAACAAATCGGTTGTGCCCGCGCTCAAAAGTGGCCTTTCGAATCAGCGGTGTCAACTCCCGCGGTGCTCCGATGGTATCGTCGAGTCCCTTCACCACTACGGCTAGCCCGTGCTGCACTGCTCCTGCGACTTTGTCCAGCCATTTCGGCTCCGAGGGCGCCACCACAAGCACTCCTTTTTCAGGCGCCGGAGCAGTGCCAGGGGCAGTGCCAGGCACACTTCGGGGCGGGGTGGTTCCGAGACCTTTCATTGAGCCTCCTCCAACCACGCTCGATGCCGCTCCAGCATCGGTCGATAGTCCCGAGGTCATGCTCACAGGAGACAGTGGAGGAGGTTGCAACTCAGACGAGGCCGCACCTTTCGCAAGACTGCTGCTGTTCTTGCCATCGCGTGGAGTTGCCGAGTCAATTGCAGGGACTGAGCCTTGTTTCTGCTTCTCGAGGATCAGCTCATGCTCTCTCGCTTTCACCCACAATAACCCCTGTCCCTGAGGGTCGATGAGAAGAGGCCACCTCCTCTCCAAGTCCAACGTCTGCGCCACCAGCACTCCATTCTCAGTGGAGCATCGATCCTGAGGTAAGCCCTCTTTCGACCATTGTGCTCGTGTCGGGGTGTCTACGAGAAGGTCCATTGGGTCTGCGTCTTCCCTCGACACAATGCCACGACTCGCCAGATCTTGCACCCATATCTTTTGCCACAAGTCTGTGCGCGTGGCCTGGCTGAAAGGACCAGCATACGCGAGGAAGGTCGCACACAACACTGCGTCGCCAACCAAAGTCTTGCGATTGGCTCGCAACCTTTCCACCTATCATGGGCACACAGATCACATCAGCTCACTGATAGGCATCATTACAGCGTAGCAATAAAAACAGATCATACTCTAAAGATGAAGGATTGTTGGTATGTTGCCTGGCCTACATGCTTGACTTAGAAGTCTACTTCCTTCGTGGTACTACTTTTGCCAAATACCTCTTGCAGCCATCTTCCCACTTCATCTCCAAGGCCTTTCTGCAGCCGCTCCGCTAGTTTGACTCGCTTTAGGACACCTTGTGCTCCTACGTCATCGATGGCCCGCTCCTCTGTGAGCTGCTCGAAGTCGGCCTAGGAGGATGCGATGCGAAGGAAGAAATTAACAACAATGAAGGAATGATTGAAACGAGAACGACAGCCACAACAAGCAATGGATATGTAAGAAATGATAACGACGCACCTTATATAGAGTAAGCTTGCGATCGATCTTCCGAAGGTCACCCTCGATCGATTCGAGGTCTGATTCTGCCTGCGCCTGGTCTTCTTGAGCGGTCGCTAGTTGCATCATCAGAGGCGCCACCCGGCGATAGGTGCGATGAAACTCGTAAATGTGGATCACCCAATTGCACAAGTGCGCCGAAGCCTCCGATTTCGTGACCAATTTCTCGAAGTTGAACATCGGGTCGTCGATGATTGCCTGCAGCCGGTGCATGGCGTCTGGGTCGATGTGCTCCCCTGTAAAGTTGGTTACTTGCTTCAAAAACACCTCCGCCTGTATATGATAGCAAAGAAAGACGACAAGAAAGGCGCAGCGTAGGATGGCACGAGAATTAATCACAATTCATTCCACAAAGACCTCTGGTCTTTTTTCCCTCTTTTCGAATAGTTGGAGCTACACACATGTGCGCTACGCTGGTGCGTACTGCGGCAGTGGGTTTACTCTCTTGCAACAACACCACCAACATGTGCTCTACCTTGGCCATCATCTTGCGCGCGTTTTCCCACCCAAAGTCCCTCTTCTCGTTCTTCAGGACCATCAGCAGCGCCGCCGCCACTTTATCGCATCCCGTCGGCAGCCTCGGCAGCGCCTTGAGCTCCGCTAACGACTCCTTCGTCACTTGCGCCACGGCTTCTCGAGCAGCCTCGAGCGCTGGCTGAGCGATGGCGAGCTCAGAGGAAGCTTGCTGCTGCAAATGCGAGGCCTCCTGCTCTGCTTTCTCGACTTTGTTCCGCTCGATGTCGGCATTTATCGCCTGCGCATCGGCCTCTTCTCTTGCGGCTCCCATTTTGGACAAAGTGCTTTCACTTGAGGCTTTCGAGCGAGCCAATGCCACGTTCTTGCGTCGCAAATCCTCCTGTGAAACGACAGCCACACCGCACAAACAATGAAAACACCCAGGCAACATGGAAAATATCTGCATCAATCCAACTTTGCGAGTACACACAACTTCAGTAATCACCTTCAACACTTTGACATCGTCTTCGACGTGCTGCATGACTCCCAATCCTTTCTCAAACTGCGCCATACTAGTCTCCAACTGGGTGCCCTGCTTGACCACCAATCGCCGAAACATGTGAATGGCTTCCAGAAAGCACTTGGAGGTGACGGCCACGCTGCGCTTTTCGTCGCCCTGCGCCTTCTCCGCCGCTGCCAGAGCTGATTCGTGGACGCGTGCCAAATGAAACGCCAAATTCTCCGCCGCGGGTGAATGACCGGAGGATGCGTGATGGTTCAGGGATGGTGGCGCTAAATCGCTTGCACCGAAGGCTGGGGTAGACCTATCACCAGTAGCAGTGCTCTGATGTGGCACGATAGCTCCTGCTTCCTTCTCGCCATCGCCATCGCCACTTTGCTTGTCGGCACCACTTTGCAATTTGAGTTTTTCTTTCTCCTGCACAGCGGAAGGGCCTTTCGGAACTCGTAGGCCCGGCATTTGCTGAAAGAAATGACTCGCCACTTCCACCAGCGCCTTTTGCGGCCATGCGGCCACATAATTCAGGCAGGTGCACGATATTAGGGCAGGAAACATGCGCACGCGCCTCCGGAGAGAGTGGCCCGCCGGCGACGCGCACAACACCACATGTAAGTTGGCCTGGACTTTGGCGGTGAAATAATCGAGCAACTGAGGCTTGGAATCAATGACCCCGTCTGCTCTCGCAGCCGGTCGCACCAAGTTGATGATTTCGTCTTCTTCGGCTGCTGAGAAGAGGCCATGAATGACTCCCGACGACAGGAAATCGTTGATTAAGCTCAAGCTTCGCTCGTCTTTCACTTGTGAGTCGCTGTACAAGAACGCCGTTGGTTCGCCCGGTGATGCCCCTGCTTTCTTCTGAAGCACCCGCAGCTCTTGTCGCAACGATTCGAGAGCCTCGTCATCGTCATGTTGATTGTGCTCGCTCGCACCACCGCCATCTCCATGATGAGGCGCGTGACGTGAGTCCACTTCTCCTAGCACATACAAGTGCAAACCCACGCAGAACGCTGCCATTTTCGCTAAGCTCGTTTTGCCTGTCCCGCTGACTCCAATCACAAGAGCGTTCCCGCCGGGTCGACTGAGAATGCGGGCCAAGCGACAAATGTGGCTCATGGCGTCGTCGAATAGCACCAAATCCATTGACGCATGCCCGCCTGCCTCGTTGTAATCGCACAAACGCTCGTGCAAGAGTAGGCGTAAAGTGGGTAAGTCAGAGACCGCCAAATAGGCACTGCTTGTGCTAGCTTTCAAAGATGTGCTTGTTCGACTCAAAGCATCTGGCTGGTCTTCGATGGTTGGAGTGGCAAACGAAGTAAACAAGCAGGGATCGACGAATAAATCTTCAGGATGCGCCCATTTCCCTAACAACCGCCGTGAGGTCTCCTTGGCGAGATCCAAGCACCGCTCGGACTCAATTGTGGTGACGAGTTTATCGCCAAAGGTCCGCTGCACCTCATGAAACCACAACCGGCAGAGGCTCAGGGCGCTGCGGCAGTACAGGGGGCTCGAAAGGCACAGTCCTTGCATGACGGAGGCCAAATCCCGAGGCGAGGTCTGGTAGAAGAACTTGGGAGCGGAGGGCTTGAAGCGAAGCGCGACTTCGTTGTACATCATGAGAGTAGCCTCCACCTATCGTACCGCATGAAAATAACGATGCACATGTTGTGGTGATGAGCGTTGGCTGAAGCACCAAACAAACGTACAGAGATTCAATCACACATTCATGAAAATTGGCACAACCACGAGCAGGCAGGCCCAGCTGTCTGTGGTAGTGATCTTACCAGAGCATGAGACGCACTCCGCACGTCGTCTCGGAAGGGAAGCAGGTGGTGGTCTAGGATGGAGGTGTAGATGCGCGAGAGGTCGCCGTTGGAGGGGGTCTGCACTCCCAGCACTGTCATGTGACGCAACAAGCGGCTTGACACGAAGAAGGAACCGGCCTAAAACAGTAGTTGGAAGAAATAGGAGGAGAGAGTTTATCATTAAATGAAGAAATAATAAACGAAAAGTGAAATCTGCATAGTATAGCTTCAAAGATATGTAAGGGCCATGTAACGCTATACACGAATCACAAGATCGCCATTTTATCAAGCAAGAGTCACCTTGTGGTTCATGGCAGCCACCAAACGAACGTCGACAATCACTTTCTTTTGCGTCAGGCCTTCACGGTCGGTCCACCACTTGTAATCCGCCCACTGCCTTAGCAACTCAAGCGGCGGCTGCACTTTGTATTGGGACTCTTCGCTCATGTTCAAATCGTCAATAAAGTATACTAATTTGCCGTACAATCCTTTGCCTGAAGGGCCAAATACCTGTGTAGTAGAATAGGTACATGTAATTTGAGGAAACAAAAGAAAGCAAAAAAAGATACCTCATCGAAAAAAGCACAAGCATCCACTTCCTTCAATGCATTCCTCATAAATCACCACCGACACCGACAACAAGAGTACTACCTGCCCCCCGCGCCTCTCGAGCGGCTCTTCGAGTTGATCTTGCAGGCGTTTGGAGTCGGTGTAGTAATTGATGGAGACATTGGTGCCCTTGATGCCGCGTCGATCTTCTTCTTCTCGCAGCCAGTCTCGAACCATCGCCGTCTTGCCCGCTCCCGTGCCCCCCACTAGGAGCACTGGGCAGCTTTCCGCTTCTAATAGCGCCAACAAATGACCGATGCGCGTGCCGTCCACGGTAGGGACGCGCATAGCGCTGAAGTAGAGCTCGCCCGAGGGCACATACGAGGGCATGGCCGTGGACCAATGCACCCACCCGTGGCCTGGAGACTGAGGCGGCAACTTCTTCACTCCATGATGGCTGTGCTGCTGCTTGTGCTTGTGGTGATGCTGGTGGTCTTTGTGGTGATGATAATGGTGTGAAGATAACGCCTTTTTGTCTCCACCTGCTTCGTGTTCATCTTGTGGTGGCGGCAGAGGAGCAGCAAAGTAATCCCACACCACGCCTTCACGAGGCCACTCGACGTTGCCGTGCTCTTTGAAGCACTGCCGCCAGGTCACGTCAAACGCTTGCCGCGCATTCAGATTGCCGCCTCCCTCTTCGCCACTGTGCATGCCTGAGGTTGCATCGCAAGCCACCGCACCGCCGAATGCCCACACCGCAGCATGCAAGAATAGAGGCTCCAAATGGGCTTTCGACTCCTTCTGAGCTTTCGGTAGTCGCTTCAAGTAACCGCCCAAAATGCGAAGGAGAGAAGACACCATGAAAATAGGCTCCATTGGCACCTGATTCATTTCGCCGTCAAAGTTGAAAGAGATATGGAAATATGCAGGGGCGAGTGTGAGCTTCGAACGTAATTATGAAATGTGCACTTTCAAAAGACAAGAAGATTAAAACACATATGATATTATCCTTGCAAAATGACCCGAAAAACTAAAAATCACAGGATGGAAATTATCAGGGAAAAACTGACAAAGACTACTTCAACATTACCAGGAAGGTCGCAGTTGCCGTGTCGAGAGCTAGGAGTGCAGTGGGCAAGTGGCGTGCAAAGAGGTCTTTGAGAATGGACTTCATCGTTGGTCCGCCATTGTGGCCACCTTCCTCATCCTCGTCGCCGCCTGCGTCTACTTCCTCTTGCTCTTCCCCCTGTTGCTTCAGCCATTTTGCCACTAGAGGCTCAAACCCGACCACCAAAGCATCTAAATGCAAGACCCCACATCTACTCATGGTGGCTGGAGTCGCGTGCTGCACTGAATCAACCTCAAACACTAATTTCAACGCATCATTGAACCGCAATCTCTCCCCACTGGTTAAGGTCAAGCTCCTCACGTCCTCGTCTAGACAGGTGTTGAGGCTCTCAGCCCAAGTGGAATCGAGCGCCCCGTCTAGCACCAGCCACTGCGCCGATTGGTGGGCTCCATACAGGGGAGGTCTGCCTTCGCACATGCCTCGAGCCACCCAGGTGAGGCAGCCTTCTCGCCAATCCGTAGTGGACTCAGATCCTCCATCTTCGCGGCTGTGGGCGTAGTAGCCGTATAGCTCAGTACTGGTGACGGCCTAAAAGTGAAAAGAGAGAGAGAGGGGTGAACATGTAAGAATTACCTTGAGAGAGGCAACAGCAGGGCTAGCATTAAGTGAGATCAAAGGAGCTCAAAAGACACAAATCACACGCAGGGATAAAGACACAAAAAAGACTTCTCCAAGCACTCAAAAAGTAAAGGTAGTCCATTTATCTTACTGAACAAGGCACGCCTCCTTACCTGCGGATTGAGCGAGTCATAAACGGTGCACGGTCGTAGCCTTGGATCGCTTGCTTCGATCGGAGGCGGCACAGGCCCGCCCACTTTATCGCTTTCCTTCACTGCCATCTCGTACTCTTTGAACACCGCCTCTCGCTGGGCAATGTTTTGGGCCTTGACCAGCGTCTTCCACACGGTGCTCTTCCCACATCCTGCAGGGCCTAACACCACCACTGCCTGCCTCTGCGCTAAGAGCTCCGCGCATTGCAGCACTTTATCGCTGAACCCCACTCCTGCTGTGAGGCCATTGTCCTTGCACACTTGAGGCAAGCAATCGGCGAGGGGGCCGCTCTTGTCGATTTCCGCACTTTTGCCGGGAAATAAGTCCTCGAGAATGCTGTCGAAGAGCTTCACATCCCTTTCCAGGAGTTTCGAATAGGTGGCGGACTTGAGAGCGCGCATCAAGAGCACCTCTTCATCGACACCGGGGCTGCTCTGCCTCAGATCAATACATGTGTGCAGCAATGCCATGAGGTTTCGGAAGCTCCAGTCGTAGTGAGGGGCCTGGCTCAGCATGTTCTTGGCAAAACGGTGGAAAGTCACTAATTTAGTCGCCAGAAGAGCACCTTTCACGAATCCCTCTGCGAAGAACCGGTACTCTAGGATCACTGCTGCGTCCGGGGCGATTACTGCAACAGGACGAAAGAGCACGGTGAGTCGCCGAGGTAGTGGCAGTCGACCCGCATAAGAGGGGCTTAGGGACAGGAACACGCCGCAGGAAGGCACCAGAGAGATGAGACCTTTCGAGGCAAACTCAAAGTCACCTACCTGATATGCACAGGCAAAAAGCAGAAGGTTCGCAACGACACTACTAGTGAACTGCCGAAGGATATGCACGAAGTTTCATGAATTAGTGGACAAAGAAACACACAGAGACGCGGACTACAGGCACTTCCCAAATTGTATATAGATATCAGGCTTGTTACGAGGATGAACAAAGTAAGGATAAAGGTGCACCTTCACGTTTGGAGTGCCCTCGGGGAGAGATTCGTATTCTTCTTCACGGTTGGCGGGTACAGCAAAGCGCGTGATGGCGTCTAGCAATTCCTTCAACATTTGTGCCATCATCGAGAGGCTGCCGTGGGCCAAGCAATTGACCTCCTGGAACACCCCCCAAGCTCCGCACTGTGCCAGGCCACTGAACGCTCGCGCTATCGACTGAGCATCGAAGTCCTCGCTGCAGTTGAAGGAGACGCAGAGAACACCCAGCATTTTCGCTAATTCCCGCACCGTGCCGCCTTTGCCTAGGCCCGTAGGTCCGCTCAAAGCCGCTCCGAGATTGAGGCGGAGCGCAGAGGTGAGAGCGAGGTAACAGCGGTCTGTCAAAGGCGTCAGCACCAAGCGAGTTGTGTTGCCGCAATACTCGTAGCTGTGACTACTGGCAAACTCTCCCAGTGAAGCTGACATCTGATATTTCATGGAGTAACGGGGACATACCGACACAAAGAGAAAAACTATGAGGATAGAGTAAAAGGAAGTGAAGCAAACCGTGCGGAGCATGCGCTTTCTCTGCAACTCTTTATCCTTCAAGTGCACCTGCTTCGCATCGAGGGACCAGTAGTACTTGAAGTGCGCAGTCCAGGTGAAGTCGAGGGCCGAGGTGGCGTGCTTGTTGATCAAGGTCTCCATCGTGTCACGGTCGTGCAAATCTTGGGTCACGAGATTCGCGAGTTTCACGCGCTGCCCTGACGTTAAAATGCCCTGCACGCTCAAAACCAACTGCTCTAACCTCAGACCAAACGCCTAGAAGAAGAAGAACCAACAAAAGAAAACATATTTATGTAAGTCTCAAGCCGGCAAACAAAACAACACGATTATCACATGACTTCAACTCCACTATCTACTCGTAATCCAACTAGTACTCATACTTCACCCCCCTTCTCACCTCCATGAAGGTTGCCAGCGCATCCTCGGTCCCACCCTCCAGCTCTTCTAGCGCGGCCTCGGCCTCAAGCGTGAAAGTAGCTTGGGCTGCCATCAGCATCGCCTGCGCGCACCCGCTCTCGACCGCCCAGGTGTGACGTGGCAAGTCCTTCTCCCATCGCGGCACTTGCTCCATCAGAGTGGCAGTGCTGTTGCGGACCTGATATAATTGCATCGAGTCGAGATGGAAGCAGATGAATTATCCATATCCCTGCTATTTCATCCGTTTTAAGGCACAACATAAATCCCAATGCTGCCTGAGCAATACACATATTTCTACTATATGCCTCTATCATTACCGCATCTTTGGTCACGGTTAATAGCGTAGTGAGCCAATTCTCCACTCGTCCGTTGGCGTTGAACAGGAAAGGCACTCCAAACAAGACTTCCTCGCCGTCCTTGGACACCATACCCGTGGCCTGGTGTAAGAATCAAGAAAGACGAGGTTAAGAAACGAAACAAACATGAGAATGCTTACAAGTAACGTAGGATCTAGCCTTTCAAAGAAGTCGACAAAAGTGGTATATCCCACTGGACATCTCTACGGGTCAAAACAACCATTATCGCACCTGATCGAAGGGCATGGGTTTGAGTAATTGTACGGGCCCCGCTAACTCGTATTCTTTCTGTAAAGCTTTAAACGCCTCCATGTGCGGCCTCGACCCGTCATCCACCCAATCTTCGTCGTTGGCGATGGCGTCATCATGCGCCTTCTCGATGCGGGCCGCTTCCGCCTAATGTGATATTAGTGGGAGTATTAGCAAAGGTAAGATTCAAACATATACGTGTGCGTATATGAAGACAGACAGAAAGAAAAGTTTCGTTGTTACGAGAGGTCGAAGAACAATTCAACGATTTACCAGAGCTGGTTTTTCGAGTTTTTGGAGCGCTTTTTCGCGCTTTTTCTCCAATTCTTGCAGCTGGTTCGCGATGTTTCTCTTGGCAATGTCGCTGTATCCCCACAAGAGGTCGTGAAGTCCGTCGAATGCAGATTCCACCAGAGGTAAAACTCCCGGCAAGTTGTGGTCTAACGCTAAGCATTGCAGTACAGCCGCTGGTGGGAGGAACGAAAACCGCGGAAAGACGTCGACCTGTGCGCAAAAGGAAATAGGAGAAGGATCCAAACACAAAGGGACGAGTGAGACTTCACACAACCAAAGAGTTGCTTCCCTGGACCTCCTTCTCTCACT
>Ga0307982_1002647_pt1 | contig 14446 bp, 7 predicted proteins | sample OrgLakmetagen989_FD_201847 | JGI IMG/M metagenome (GOLD analysis project Ga0307982, IMG submission 201847) | Saline water microbial communities from Organic Lake, Antarctica - #989 | ecosystem: Environmental > Aquatic > Non-marine Saline and Alkaline > Saline | place: Antarctica: Organic Lake...
ATTTGGCCCTGTACACTGCTGCCCGACGCGCCGCCGCCTTGCGTCACCCTAAAGCCTTCCCTCAGGGCGCAGATAATAGCACTAGTAGCGGCGGCGACATTAGTAGCAGTAGTAGCATGGGCAGCAGTAGTAGCAGCAGTGGCAACGGTGCTGTCGCTGGAGGAAGGCGCGGCGGTGTCGATATGGAAGCGTTGGCCCGGCGTCGCGAAGCGGCCCCGCGCACCTGCTTGGGCGCCACTGGAGTGGGGGCCCCCGGCGTGCCGTTGTCCACGGTTGAAGGCTACGAACCAACCACGGTGGAGCTGTCGAAAGTGGAGGCTTGCCACCAGCGGTCCAAGTACATTCTCGAAGAGCTCGTGCGCGCCGGGAGCTTGCACCCCGCCTTCACCTTCGGCACCGACAGTAGCACTTCAACCACGAGCGAGAAAAGCAGCACAGGCGTACCAGTAGTGCCAGAAATCAACCCACCGGGAACCAAACCCTCCCTTCCTGAGCTCGCTTACTTAAGGTCTGTGATGGTAGCCCTCTTCTATATTGAACCAGTGCATTGAAGCCTCGTTTTTCAACTGCTGTTTTGGATCTCTTCCGTACACAATTCGCAATTACAGCGGCACAACTCTGCATTGGAACCTCGGCACCTTTTCATCTCTGCGCCACCGCACAATCACTGTACTAGACCGTTATTGTGGTGCCTCACGCACTTCTTGCCTGCCCTTTGTCTTCTATTCGCCCTTGTCAGGTTCGTGTGCAGCCTTCTGGTGAAGAAACTCCTCGACGAGCCCGAGCGCAGCAGCTCCCTGGCCCGCAGCATTGCGCGCGAGCTCATCGTGAGCACCGTGCTTTGCCCCGTGGTCAACCTGGTCTCGAGCGACAACTTGAACCACTGGATTTTGCTCGGCTTTCGCGCCAGCCGCAACGGAGCCCTGCGGAAGGCCCAGGCAGCCGCTGCCAAGGAGAAAGCAGACGCAGAAAAGGAAACAGCAGAAGATGACGGTGGTGGCAATGGGAGTGCACCTGTTGATAAATCTGAGGCCACTGCAGCTGTGACCGCTACTTCTACGACTGCCACAAAGACGGCTATGGACACTGCTGTTGATTTAGCGACTCAAGCGGCCGCGGAAGCTGCGGCGGAAGCGGAAGACGAAGCTCGGATGGCGGAGTGGGCGCCCACCGGCATTCCCCCTGTAGCGTTTCGCCCTACCGCAGACGTGACGTGGCGCCATCTGGCTGGCGCTTACGACGGCCCCACCGCGGAGGTGATTTTGTCGGGAGAGCCGCATGGCACGTTCTTGCTTCGAAAATGCGAGCCACACCCCTCCCATCTGGCTAGTAGTGACAGTAGCAGCGCCAAGACTCGCATCGATAGTAACAGCAGCAGCAGCAGTAGTAGCAATAGCAGTGGTAGTAAAAGCGGCAGCACTGTTAGGAAAGACGCTTCCTATGAAGCAATAGAGGCTAGCAGTTACGCTCTTTCATATGTGGCACCGTCCGATATGGGCCGTTCGGCGAGCCTCGCTTTGGAGCACTCATCGAGTTCACACGGCATTAGCAATGCAGCAGCCGCAGCAGCTGCGCCGCGGGTGGTTCACGTGTTGATCCGTGCCACCCCTCCCAATTGCTTCGAGTATCTCGGCACTGCGCCCGCGGAAGTTGGCGCGTCTACCTGGCACGACCCGAGGCTCGTGGAGCGCGGCGCGTACTTGCTCGACCCGTTTGCGTCTCTGGCAGCGCTCGTCGAAGCCCTCGACGACTTGGCGACGCGAGGCCTGGAATTTGAACCCGACCCTCAAAGCGCAGACGCGCAGTACTGGGCCTCACTAGTAGCTGCTGCTGCTGTGCAGCCGCCCCAAACAATCGAAACGGCCCTTTTGCCACATGATACCGAGACAGAGATTGCAGCTCCTGTTGCGACTAGGACATTGTCGTCGGCTGCTACAGCACGCGTTGGCCGATTGATTTCAAGCGAATTCGACGACGACGATGAGGACGGCGACGAAGAATCGTCGGAAGACGAAGACGGCAACCTAGACAGTCCGGCAGTGGGCAGCACCCGCACAAAAGGGGTGTTGAGCGATAATTCCGATGAATCGTCGCTTCGCAGCTCCACGGGCGCAGCGGCAGTGGCAGAAGGAGAAGAAGGAGGAGAAGGAGAGGCTACCACCGCAGACGAGACCAGTTTGTTTGAAGAGCAGCAGCGGCACGTTTTGCTCATTGAGCTTCAAGCAGCCGTCGAAAACGCAGAGGACTACTACCGGCGTTGCAGTGAACTTCGGCAAACCGCGGCAGAACATGCCCGGGCCCGGAAGAAATTTTCGTCTTCATCGTCGTCTAGCTCCAATGCGGCTCCCACAGCCACGGCAGCTGCAGCCCGGGCATTGGCGATGGCTCCGTGGCACGCCAGCGATGGAATTGCGCTCATGGCGCGTGTGGTGGTAGCTCTCGATGCCGTGTTCAGTCACGGGCTGGCCACGCCGCCGCCGCCTCTCCCTTCGGAGTTACGTCTACTCGAAGGATATCCGTCGTCTTCTCCGCTGCAGAGGTGGCAACTGCTGCCGTCTAGTAGTCAAAGGCCAATGTCGCGGCCGGAGCCCCTGTCGGCACCGCTAGCTGTGGGAGGCGCACAGGCAGCACGAACAGAGGAGTTGCCACTAAAAGACGATGGCGTTGGAATCAATGATGTTGACCACGGCAAGGAGAGCAGCACAGAGCAGCCTTGGGGGCTCTACCACCTGTATCTCTTTGACCAATCTGCTTGGCAGGCCGCTAGCCCTCGTGTAGTTTCTTCAGAGCAGCGCACTGTTAGCACAAATGGGGGCAGGAGCCGCAGTGCAGAGCTCCAGAAAACCTCTTCTTCTTTATCATCTCAGGCCATAGCGGGGCCGTTGCTCGAGAGGGACGCTCTAGGAGCGCTTTCAGCTTTGGAAACATGCGCGCCACTGTGCTACGGCTCTAGCGACAGCAGCAGCAGCAGTAGTAGTACTCGTAGCATGAGAAGCAGCAGCCCTAGCAGCAGTCGCGAACCTTGCGTTGACTTGGCCGGTCGCGCGTGGTTTGCGGCGGCACTAAAGCACGGCTTGCTGAAGGATCGCTGCTACGAAAAGCTGGCGGACCCCCGGCGCACGCGCGACTTTTACCGCCTGGGAGCTTTGCTCCGGGAACCCAACGACTCAAGCCGCTTGATGTGGCTCTTGGAAAGGCTCTCAGAGCTGGGCTTGGCTTCGAATCAGAGTGGTGGTGGAGGCGGCAATAGGAGCAGCAGCAGCCACAACGGCAGCAGTGCGAACGCTGGGAGCGCACGTGCGTTGCAATCGCCACATGCGCCCACTACATCTCCTACGGGTCCAGCGTGGGTCGATCAGGGTGAAATGCCGATCCTCTCCGTACTTGTGCAGTCGCTGGCGCTGACCGGCCACCGCAACCTTGCTTTGCGTGCGGAAGCCATCGCACAAGAACACGCCGCTCGCACTTCATCCCAACCCCCCTCTTCTTCGTCGTCTTTCTTGTCTTCGTCGTCGTCGTCGTCTCTGTTCAAGTCGGCTCTAAAAACCATCGACTCGGCTCTCACCTTTTCTGGCGGTCCTACGCACGCTGCCCCCACGCGCAATCATGCAATGATGAATGAGCGACCGGCTTCAATGCCCGCCAATCGAAGCAGCAGCAGCGGCACTTATGATGCAAAAGGCCCTTCTTTGCCTTCAGTGCAGCCAGGATCCTCGCCGCCTTCGCCTGGTGCAGTGGTGCGATGGTTGCCTCCGCCAGGTGCGGTAGTGCTCGGGCCCGCGGATTCATCAACTCCTACTGCTGCTGCGGCAGCTAATGGAGCAAACAGTAACCACCAGGCCTCGGGTCCGCAAGGACGCGTCAACCATTGCGCTTCGTGCATGACCGCCTTGTCTCTGGATTCGGATTCTCTGAAAGCAAGCGGGTTGACCTGCATGAAATGTGGGGCGGTCAATTCCTGGGCCCCATCTGGTTCTGGTGGTGGTGGTGGTGGCGCAGGCAGCAATCAACGCAGCGTTAGTGACGGCGGGAATGCAGCAGCAGATCCAGGAGCAGCCAGAGGTGCCACAACAGTCTCGATGGAGCGCGCGGTATCAAACTCGCTGATGGACGATTTATTTGACGCCACGTCACGAACTATGTATGCGCCCGTGGCCATTTTCAAGAAAGCCACTACCTCAGAGAAGCGCGGCAATCTGAGGAAGAGCGTGAGTAGCAGCAAGGGTGGCCATAAGAGCAGTAAGCACGCTTCCGGTTCCAGCGAAGGCGCGTCATCGCACCACACGCCTTTTTCCATGAATGCAGCGCTGGCAGCTGCCGGTCGGCAACGGACTTTGCTTGCTTGCAGCCGAGTAGAACAAGAAACCAAGGCTGCGTTGCTCAGAGCAGGTAACGACAACAAGAACACCAGCCTGCAGCACGGAAGCGCCCTCCCACCGTCGCCGGGGCGGCACAGAGACGCCAACAATGACCGTGGTGGAGGCGAAGAGGGAGAGCCGTTGGAGTCCATGCTCAATGCAGCGGCGGGCACCATTGATGAGCTGTGGAGTGGCACGGTGTCGCCGACCTTGCAAGCTTGGGGAGCTGCAGCCTTGGACGCTCCTAGCAACAACAATAACACCGCCGCCAATGCCCGATCTTTGGAGGACGAGCTCGGTGGAGATTCCCTTCTCCCCAGCAGCACGCACGGCAATGACGCACCAGGAAGAACATCAACAGTAGCAGGAGCAGTGGAAGGAGGGAGCCCCGCGGTGTCAAGAGCGAGGCATTTGGCAGGCTTGCAGCGCATGAGTGACTTGCTTCGCCACCACCTTCGCAGCCAAGCGTCTGCAAGCAAGAACAATGGCAACGATCGGTACAGCCACGGAGGCGATGCAAGCAGCGACAGCTCCGGCAGCCCTCCTGGCAGCGACAGCAGCAACTATCATCCAGGTGCACTGGCTGTGTACTCGTTGAGCCGCTTTTATGCCCTTGACCCCAGTTCTTTGGAGCCAACCACCAGCAACAACAGCACTTGGGACCAAACGATGGCGTCGTTTGCTTCTGACGTGGTGTCCGCCATGGCCAATGGTAGCAGTGGCGTTGGATCGCCTACAGCAGCAGTCACCCTTGTGCCACTCCAGGAAGTGTATTTGATAGCGTTAGAGTGTACTTTGCGTGCCCAGCGAGAAGCTGAGTTGTTGACGCTCGAAACCAGCGACGACAGAAGAAATTTGCGAAGACGCGCAGTGCGACTGGTCAGTTGAGCTACGTGTTTTTAACTGACTTAAGTGGTTCTTGTTGCGACGGTTGCGCATGTATCAAACCACTTCTGGTGTGTTCTCTATGCTTGCGCCTTTATTTCATTCTATTCCTGTTTTCGCTCCTTTCTCTCTTCGTTTTACATATTCCAAGGTGGGCTTCCTGCTGCGGCCGCGCGACCGACCTTCCAAGAGCGCGCTCTCAGCGGCACACGTGCTTCGGCAGAATGGAGCTTCCGTGCAGGCGTCAGTGGTGCTTACTGAGGAGGATGCCGCGTTTGCAGCCGCCAAGAACGCACGCCACCAAGCACAAGCTCAATCTGGCCGGGGCGACATGGTAAGAAAGGAAGCCAAAACTTGTAGGCAGCTATTCGTGTGTAGCATTTCAAAATGAGTGCTGCTTGCTCTTTTTGTGGCTTCGAAATTGGCACAACAAACAACATCTATCTCATGATTATTGTGGACGTGAAAGAAAACTCTGCTTTGAATTATAAACTTTCTCTTCTCTCCGTGAACTCAGGTAAGCGAAGCCATGCACAGCTTGAAAGAAGCGGGCGGGTCGCTGGCGGCCTCTGCTGCGGCGTCCGCAGCCGCGACGTTAGACATGGGACTAGCGCTCGGGCACAGCGCACCCGTGACGTACACCGTGTCGGTGGTGAAGACAAATTTGGAAGCACGAGTGCAAGCGCGCTGGACGGTAATCCAAAGTTGGATTAATATATTGATTTCGTGATAATTTGCATTCGCACCACTCAAATCACACCCCTTTTTACGCGTCTTTGTCTCTCTGTCCTACCACTGCCACCTCGAACTCACTTTCAACAGGTGCACAAGCGCTACACTGACTTCCGGGCACTGCATAAGGCCTTACTCAGCGAATCACGCCAAGCGGCAGAAGCTGCGGACGCCGCCAACAACAACAATAGTAGTACTTCAAGGATGGACCGCCACGGCTCATCTTCTTCTGCGAGTGCTTCCAATCGTTCCCTGTCGAGCTCTTCTAGTGCTTCAGGAGTTCATCAAGGTGGAAACTCCTCTGCATCTCCGCCATTTTCATCGGCGTACGCGCTGCCTCCGCTGCCACCGAAGCGCACGCTAGGCAACACTGAGCGTGATTTTGTGGCCAGCCGCAAGCACAAATTGGGCGTATATTTGGCGGCCCTCTTGAACCACCGCATATACGGGAACAGCCATGAAGTCTTAGCTTTCCTGGAAGCGTTACCTGATCCCGACCCAGATCTCGCTTCTACAGCCAAAATTAATCAAGTTAAGAACGGCAACAGCAGTGGTATTGGTACTGTGTCGCAGCGAAGCCGGTCAGGTTCAGTGGCCATGGTGCTGCCCCGCCGGCTCGGGGACAGCCGCCAATGGACGCCTCTGAAAGAAAGCACGAGTGGTGGTGTAAGCACTGCGCACGGTAATAGCGAGGCCGCTGCCTTCGATGGTGGGGCAGTGCCATTTCCGGGGAGTGACGCAGACTACGGCACCGCATCAGCAGCAGTAGGGGTTTCTCCTCTGGCAGCATCCGAGGACCCTCGCGCCATGGACGACGTGTCGTTGCAGCGCATTCAGAGCCACGCGTACGCCATCTTGAAGGAAGTCCTGGAGCTGGACCAGCGGTCGCTGTTTCGCCGCAACTTGCTGAGCTTCTTGCGCAAAGCCGTGAAAGTGATGTTCACGGGCACGATTTCCAAGGCCCTGAGCAAGCTCCAGCAGCGCTTTTCGTCGGACGACACCACGGCGAGCTTCGTCAGCTGGATCGTAGGGGTAGTATGGTCGGCGCCCGGGTGGCGGCGGCCGCCTGTCCCCATACCGCCGCCCACGGCCGAAGTGCAGGCAGCGAGGTGCGCACGCCTCCGTGACGAATTCTTGGGGGCCGTCCCAGGGCCGCTGGAGTCGCTGCTGGGCACAGCGACTTGCGCCGACGCGACCCTCAAGTGCCACGAATTCTTGCAGTGCGGGGTGCTGATTCGCTCCCTGGTGTACAGCACGTTGGACTTGCTTTGGCGGCAACTTTTCCCAGACGAGCCGGCGCTGCAGGACCTGTATGGCATGGACCTCGAGTGGGACGACTCCATGCAAACTTGAAGTGAATGAAGGCCAATTACAGGTGGCATGCTTTTAATCTCAAACCCCGTGCCGAGATAATTATGAAGAACCGCATTAGCTCCCTCTTCAGAATCATAACGGGGATTATCTTTATAGGTACTGAGATACGGGGATGAAAAGGGGCTGATATTTAGTATTATAGCCACGCGTTATGATTGCGATAGACACGAGATAGAAGAAAAAGTTATCTCAGTCATGCGTCTCGTTATTTCCTTATCTGGGACTCCAAGCCCATCGAAGATGACATATTTTCGCATATGGACTTCTTAAAACGAAAAAAAAATCGCCTTCAAACTCGCACGCTTACTTGTAGCAAACACGGTCACCACCATGGGCCATACATTTGCCACCTATACCTGCACTCAACTTCCGACAGCCCGGCTCATCGCAGCGCCAGCCGCCACCGTGGGCAATGCATTTGCCCCCAGGACACCAACACAGCTCCATGCAGCCAGGCTCACCACAGCGCCAGCCGCCACCGTGGACTATACATTTGCCACTTGCACACCAACACAACTTCTCGCAGCCTGGCTCATCGCAGTGCCGGCAACCACCGTGAGCTATGCATCTGCCGCTCGTGTCTATGCTCAACATTTCGCAGCCTGGCTCATCACAACGCCGACCGCCTTCGTGGGTAACACATTTGCCTCCTGGATTACAACACAGCTCCATGCAATCCGGCTCATCGCAGGGCCAGCCGCCACCGTGAGCTGTGCATCTACCACTTGTACCAATGCTCTGCATTTCACAACCCGGCTCATTGCAGCGCCGGCCGCCGCCGTGAGCTACACATCTGCCGCCTATACCTGCACTCAATTTCCGACAGCCTGGCTCATCGCAGCGCCAGCCACCTCCGTGAGCGACACATTTGCCTCCTGGACACCAACATAACTCCATGCAGTCCGGCTCGTAACAGCGCCAGCCGCCACCATGGGCTGTGCATCTACCACTTGCACCAACGCTCAGCTTTCTACATCCCGGTTCACCGCAGCACCGGCCACCACCGTGGGCTATACACTTGCCGCCGACACCTGCACTCAACTTCTGGCAGCCTGGCTCATCGCAGCGCCAGCCACCTCCGTGAGCGACACATTTGCCTCCTGGGCACAAGCACAACTGATAACAGCCCTGCTCATCGCAGCGCCAGCCGCCGCCATGAGCTGTGCATCTACCGCTTGTACCAACGCTCAGCTTTCTACATCCCAGCTCATTGCAGCGCCGGCCGCCACCATGGGCTATACATTTGCCACCTAAACTTGCACTCAACTTTCGACAGTTCTGCTCATCGCATCGCCAACCACCACCATGGGCTACGCATTTGCCTCCTGGACACAAGCACAACTGATAACAGCCCGGCTCATCGCAGCGCCAGCCGCCACCATGAGTTATGCATCTACCGCTTGAGCCTATGCTCAATTTCTTACAGCCCGGCTCACCGCAGCGCCGGCTGCCACCGTGGTCAACACATTTGCCACCTACACCTGCACTCAACTTCCGGCAGCCCTGCTCGTCGCATTTCCAGCCGCCTCCATGGGTGGCACATTTCCCTCCTGGACTCAAGCACAACTCAATGCAGCCTGGCTCATTGCAGTACCAGCCGCCACTGTAGATAACGCACTTCGGACGAATACTGAGGCGGTGCTTAATGCAATCTGGCTGAATGCAGCATTGGTCATTTTCGTGGGAGTGGGAATCACATACGCCCTTTACGCCTTGGCTAAACTTCTTGCAGCCCACCTCACTACAGCGCCGACCTTCTCGGTGGATTATGCGTTTACCTCGTGCCCCCTTACTCAACTTGCCGCAGCCCAGCTCATTGCAGCGCCGGCCGCCTCTGTGGGCTGAACATTTATCGCCTTCGCCCTGGCTTAACTTCTCACAGCCCGGCTCACTGCAGCGCCATCGAACACGATGGGCAGGACATTTGCCACTCGTATGACTGCTCAGATTACCGCAGCCTGGTTCACTACAGCATCGACTGTCTCCATGAGATACACACTTACCACTTGTGCCAACGCTCAACCTCGCACAACCCTGCTCATCGCAACACCGGCGTACACGAAGGGCATAACACTTGCCGCTTTGAAAGCTGCTCGGTTTTCCGCAACCTGGTTGTTCATTACAGCGCCGGCTGCTGCTGTTTGCTATGCAGTTGGCACTTAGACCTTTACTCGCCTTTTCACCGCCTGGTTCACTGCAGCGCCGGTTACCCCTACGGGTTTTGCACTTTGCACCCTTACTGTGAATCCATTTTTCACAGTCAGATACGTCGCTGCACAGGCCGCCTCCGTGGGCAACACACTTGACACTTGCGTCATTATAAACATTTCCGCAGCCTTGCTTATCGCAGTACTTGTCGCGTCCGTGGAATGTACATGTACCACTTGCGCCTCGTGCGCCTCGTGCGCCTCGTGCCTGCTTGCGGCACCCAAATTCTACACACACAGGGGATCGTCTCTTAGAAGGAAAATTCACGCCACTTGCGGTGCTAGTTTTGTGTGCGACATCCTGGGCACCATTTTGATCTCCTTCCTCCTGAACTTCTACTTCAACTCTGCCGCGCTTCCGATTCACGAATTTTTGCCAATTTAGGAGGAGATGCTTCGGAATTGACGCCATGGTTGGGGGGGGATGTTACAGTATTGATTTGCTTTTAAAAATATGCTTTTACGGAAGATATTACCAAGCTACCGAGTGATATTACGTACTGTATGTATGTACTACTTCTTTCAGTAGTAGCTAAGCTACTTCTAGAGCGTTAGAGCTAATTAGCTCGCTAGCTAGCCAGACACAACGACACACATCTAAGTAGCTGGACTAACGTGCCAGCGCCGCACTAGCCAACAGCACCTTAGCAATCATCTTTCAGCAAGAATGTTGCCAGTTTTGCGTCGAGGGCACCATCATTTTCGACCACATCTTCAGGCGTGTTCAGCAGCCTTAAGTGTTCTATCAGAGGCTACCTCAATTCCATCTAGCCCTACTTCGAGGTTGCAACCTATGGGCGGACCGAGTTCAACAAGACCATCTCAATCTATCCTTAAAAAGAAGGCGTTCACACGACGCATTAGAGAATGCAAGGATGATTGGACTGCAGCTCTAGATATGTTGCACGAGATGAAATCATCGGACCATGGTGCAAATATTGCCGCATATAATGCAGCAATAAACGCGTGTGCATTAGGTAGACAAACTACAAGAGCCCTTGAACTTGTAGATGAAATGGGACAGGCTGGGCTTGTCCCAGATATTATTAGCTATAACTCAGTTATCAAAGCGTGCGCCCATTCGAAACGATGGCAACTGGCGATAGAAATGCTCAAAGTAATGAAGTCAGCTGGAATTAAGCCCGACGTCATCTCAATGAATACATCAATTAATGCATGCGAGAAGTGCATGCAATGGGAGCACGCGCTCATGCTCTTTAAATCAATGGAAGCTCTACGACTTCAGCCGAATCTCATTACAATTAATGCAACCATTAGTGCTTGTGCCAAAAGTAGGAAATGGGAAGATGCGCTAGCTGTACTCGAATCTATGCCTAGCCTCGGTCTGCAGCCAAACGTCATCACAATGAACTCTGCCTTGAGCGCTTGCGAAAAAGGAGGTCAGTGGCAAAAAGCCCTCACTCTTCTTGAATCGATGCAAAGCACTGGCTTGCAACCCAATACTATAAGTATTAACTCAGCCATCAGTGCATGCGCAAAAGGGAAGCAGTGGGAAAATGCATTGGCGCTGCTTTCTTCAATGCCTGCTCTCGGCCTTAGACCAGATATTATTACGTTTAATTCTGCCATGAGTGCTTGTGAGAAGAGCGGACAATGGGAAAAGGCCCAGTCTCTTCTTAAGAGGATGCCAAGTCTTGGGCTTCAGCCGGATGTAATCACGATTAGCTCGGCCATCAGCGCTTATGAAAAAGGTGGACAGTGGCAGAAAGCGCTTGCGCTCTTCGAGTCGATGCCCGACCTTGGCTTGCAACCGAACACATTTACTTTCTGCGCTGCTATTGGAGCATGCGAAAGAGGCAGGCAATGGGAGGAGGCAGTAGCTTTGTTCGAATCTATGCTGGGACATGGTTTGCAACCCAATATCAATACGATGAATGCAACCATAAGTGCGTGCGAGAAGAGTGGCCAGTGGGAAAGAGCTCTAGCCCTTTTCCAGTCCATTTCTAAGTTTGGTCTCAGGCCGGATATTGTTACAATGAATGCAACCATTAGTGCTTGCGTGAAAGGCGCCCAGTGGGAAAGAGCGCTTGCTCTCTTTGAATCTATGCCCGGCTTTGGTCTGCATCCCAACATTATAACGGTTAACGCAACCATCAGTGCGTGCGCGAAGAGTGGAAAATGGAGTGAAGCGCTTCGGCTGCTAGATTCATTGCCACATCTACGTCTTCGGCCTGATGTCATAACACTTAGTTCAGCGATTAGCGCTTGCGAAAAGGGAGGACAATGGGAGTTGTCGTTGAAGCTTCTGGAGTCCATGCCAGGACTTGGTCTCGAACCCAACGTTATAACCATGAGTGCGGCAATCAGTGCCTGTGCCAAAGGAGGACAGTGGGAAAGGGCACTCCAGCTACTTGACTCAATGCCGCAATTTGGCTTGCAACCTAATATCGTCACAATGAATTCTGCCATTAGTGCGTGCGAAAAGGGTCAGCAGTGGAATCAGGCTTTAAAGCTGCTCGACTCGATGCCTGGCTTAGGACTTCGTCCAAATGTTATTACAATGAATGCAGCCATTAGCGCATGCGCAAGAGGTGGACAATTTGATAGAGCATTGGCGCTGCTCGACTCAATGCCAGCCCTTGACTTGACACCTAATGTCATCACTATGAATGCAGCCATCACTGCATGTGAAAAAGTTGGTCGGTGGGAAAAGGCATTATCACTCCTCGAGAACATGCCAGAAAGCAATTTAAAGCCCGGTGTTGTTACATTAAATGCGGCAATCAGCGCCTGTGCGAAAGGTATGCAATGGGAAAAGGCACTCGAGTTGTTCGATTCAATGCCAGATCGTGGCTTACAGCCAAATATCATTACGCTGAATGCCGTTCTTGAAGCCCTAGGTAAGAACCATCAGATTAACAAAGGAATGGCAGTCTTGGGTACTGGTCGACTTCATGGCCTATTAGAGCATATTTGGGTGTCTAAGTCAAAAGTTGATTTACACAATTGCTCAGCAGCAATGGCTCGAGTTATCATGGCAGCTCTTTTACGAGATTTGAGCTCGAACAAACAGGGAATTTACGAAGTCACCGTTGTAACCGGTCGTGGTGACCGAAGCAAAGATGGCGAGGCAGTATTGCCAAACGAGGTTCGCTCTTTCTTGGCGTCAGTTGCAGGACCGACAGTCACCGAGGTGCCAGGGAATCCTGGCCGATTCATTTTGACTCGAGAATCCATCATGGAATGGTTAAGAAACCCCTCTCAATTTCTGAATACGTGTGCCATTTAGAGTGCATTTTGACTCCATTAAAGCCCCAAGTGCAGCCTAGATTAAATTTATAATTTATAAGTACGGATTCTGCAGTGCGGAGTCTTTCGACTGATACAGAACCTACTCTGCTTCTGCTGTACCTCCCCTATTGGTTATTTATACTAGGCATCTCTAATTCACGGAGGAGTAAGGGTAAGGAGCAAGGTTTGCGAACTGGCTGAAGTGCTGAAGGACCCGGATTTGAAGTAGCATTACGTAGTACGTAGTACGTATAAGTAAGTATAAGTATAAGTTGTATAAGTATAGGTCCTAAGTGTAGTAGCACCGGCAGTATAGCAATAGCTGCCGTTGCTGTTGTCTACTGCTGTTGTTGTTGTCGTTGTTGTCTCGCCGTGTCCTTGTTGTTGTTATGTGGACTGCGGGCTTGGACTGAAGATGCAGTTTAGATTCAACACATTTTCACACAGGCCCCGGCGGAAGAAAAGAAGGCCAACAAGCAGAGTCTGAAATGAACGCAGCTAGAATAAAAAAAATATGAAAGGCGAATTTCCGAGAGCTGCCACGGAAGTGAGGATGGGAGCGGACCAAGGTGGCACGCTCCTTCGTCTTCTGTTCATGTTCATGCTCATGCTCATGTAGGTATACTTTTACGGATAATAAATTAGGAACTGGCATTGATGACGACATCTTCATGAGATGACGTGTGTTACGAGTTTCATGACACGGCATTGCCATTCCTATTCCCAGGTCTCGTGGCGTACAAGAGCTGTGTACTAAGCTTACATCGTCATGAAGCTTTCTTCCTGCGCGTTAGTGTTAAATGTCCTTGCCATGGCAAACAGTTTTCAGCCAATGAGCTCGCCGTTCACGCGGCCTGTTGCTTTGCGGGCTGGGCAGAAACAGCGGACTGCCGAGGAGCTTTTCTCTGGACCCCCGAATGGCAACCAGATTTCTCCACCAAGCGGCTTGAGTCTCGAGCAGATAGCTGAGCAGTGGCTACCATGCGCGGCCAGTGGGATCAACCTTGAAACTCGCAACACTAGGTAAATTTTTAGTCGAGACTTGGAGGGTTTAAAGGTGAATTAGTCAGGCACAGTGCTTCACCATCACGCTCGATCTTGAACACCTCTGAAGTCCTAAATTCTATAGACTTAGATTCATTAACCGTATTATTTCTTCCAATTGCTTCAACAGTTTCTTCAAAGAAGAAGTGTACGAAGTAGAAGTGTCTCGCGACGGTGGCCTGGGGCTGGTGCTAGCAGAAATGTGGGAAGAGAACGGCCGCGGTCTCGTGCTGGTTGAAGAGGTGGTGCCTGGCTCGAACGCCGCAAAAGCGGAAGGCATCGGTGTGGGCGACACTCTCGTAGGGGTGGTGGGCAGCAAAGGCCTAGCGTATGGCGCGACTACAGAGGGGGTCAATTGGGACGCGACCATTGAGGCTCTTACGGAGACCGAGGGCGACAGCCTCAAGCTGATGATGAAGAGGCTCACAAAGCGCGGCCGATTCAACGTGAAGGTACAAAATGAAGCGAAAATAATAGGCGCGCTATAATAAGATGAATATAAGTTCGGGTGAATTTTACGAGTCCTTACAATACTCTTGAGGTCTTTGATTGTTCCTTATCATTACATCTTGTTGTGTCAAAATTGGGTGTATT
>Ga0307982_1002648_pt1 | contig 14442 bp, 10 predicted proteins | sample OrgLakmetagen989_FD_201847 | JGI IMG/M metagenome (GOLD analysis project Ga0307982, IMG submission 201847) | Saline water microbial communities from Organic Lake, Antarctica - #989 | ecosystem: Environmental > Aquatic > Non-marine Saline and Alkaline > Saline | place: Antarctica: Organic Lake...
CGTTGATCTTTGACAACCTGACATAGATATCACGATGGTTTATGCATATGAGGAGGGTTGTGCTGCGTCCTACTCAAGGCAAAGAACAGCGATTTCGGCCATCATAAAACCAAGTACGCTCACGAACAGAATGCTCAACGACATGGTGGGCTTACCGATCAGTGAGAATGCTCAAGTCCTTTTGAATCTTAGCTTTCTCCTGTGTTCAGCACAGTAAAAAGGAGTACAATTTGAGAGGCTTGACCAGCACAAGCATGACGTAGGATGCTCACAAGCGTGGGGGAAAGGGAAACACAAATGTACACAAAAAAACAAGAGTCGCTCTGGAAGACCAAAAGGTGCGGATTTGTATCTATGATATGAGACGTACCTCTTCTTCCTTCAAGATAGCCCTGTTGACTTCCTCGCGCTTCTCGCGGAGGTCTTCGATGCATTTGACCTGCCAAGGACGGCGGAGAAGAAAGATTGAACACGTAATGAATAAAAGCGAGGCGATTACAAAAGTACAAGCATCCGTACCAACTCATTGTTGTAATTTTGAAGGGTTGCTCCTTGAGCCGCCTAAAAGATATAGAGAAAGGTCGTAGTGAGAAGCGGGGCGCACAGGTCATGGGGTTTTATGCGTCGGCCGTTAGGCAGTTAAATTCGAAATCGTGCCTAAGGCGGCACCAGTACAATTCAAGCAGTGCTCTTAAGAATCCCTACAGAACTGATGCAAATAATTAAGCTGGGATGCTCTAAGCAACGGCGTCTACAACGGAAAAGGCAGCCTGTGACCCACCATGGCACACCGTCGGCGCGAGGGCTGTTTGCTCCACGAGGACGACCGACTGCTAAGTTAATAATACGTATTCGAGTCTAAATTGATCCGTTGAATAATATTTCAAAAGTGACCAAAAAGTGACAAAAAAAAAGAAGTGCATTACGGTGCAACTGAACTGGCGGGAGTGCTCGGGGGCTGGAGCAAGGCCGGACGCCACTCACCATGAGCAAGTGCGATATGCAAAGTAGTTTTCTTGAAGGAAGGAAAATTTTCGGAGGGTTGAGGGGAGTGTTAGTAAACATTAACTCTAGATATTAAGAAACGAGCATCAATTGAGTGACTGACTCTGCTTGTGTCATTTATAATTAATATGCTTCCGTGCGAACATGGTTCCTAGGCTTGGTTTCACGGTGGCGTTTGCTTCTGGCGAGGACATGGAATATCCAGCTACAGAGCTAAACATGCACAGCCCGCACACGCGTGGGTGGCAGTCGCCTCGGTTTTGCGAGTACCCACAGGAGTTGGGCTTAGCTCTGGCACAGCCGGCTCGCGTGACACAGGTGCAGCTCCTTTCGCACCAGTCCAAAATTGCTACTCGAATTGAGCTTTTCGTGGGCGATGGCCAGTCGTACGACTCAGCTACCTGGAAGCGGTTGGGTTACTTGTCGCTCGCAGACAACAGCCGCAGCGAGTACCAGGCACGGGAACTAAAGTCAGTGTACATCGATTCACCAGGGAGCTTCCTCAAGCTTCTCGTGCACACGTGCTACGTCAACAAGCACAACATCTTCAACCAAGTAGGGATCGTGGCTGTCAATTTGCTAGGCGAGCCTACAGGTGGTGCCCTCGGTGGAGGTGGTGGAGGTGTCCCTGCCCTTCCGGCGGTTAAAGGCGCAGGCGGCGCGCCACGTCCTGCAGGTCCCATGGATGAACTAGCTTTCGACATGTCGCTCGACCCAGAGTCCGCTGCGCGGGTGCGTCAAATTGTGGCCGCGAAAGAGCAAGCGGTTGCGCGAGAAGACTACGACGCAGCGAAGCGGCTCAAAGCTGCAGAGGGAGAATTGGTGGCCTTGGGTCTGCAACTTGCGCAGCTGGAGGCCAAGAAAAGGTCGTATGTGGCCGCCGAAGACTACGACCGCGCCAAGCAGGCCAAACTGGAAGTCGACGCCTTGCGCGTCCAGCTCCAGCATAGCTTGCGAGCCGTTGAAGGCAGCTTGGGCACCGACTTGGCTCGCCATTCGCCGACTCGGCCAGGGTACGGAGGTGGCGGGGGTGGCGGCTACGGACCGCCTCCGGGTTACCCCCAACAAATGCCACCGCAACAACAACAACAAATGGCTCCGTATGGAGGCGCCCCAGGCGACCCGTATGCTTACGACGCACAGCAGCAACAACCGCCAATGCAGCAGCAGCAGCAACCGCCGCCCGGCTACGGCCCCGATCCCGCCGGCTACTACGGCCAAGACCCGTATTTGGCGGCCCCCGACGAGCGGCCTCTGGGCGGGCAAGCGGCGGCGGCGGCGGCGCAGGGCGGGGCCATGCCGCCCGACCCTCGCTTCGACTCGAGCGCGGCCCCTGGTGGCCCAGCAGCGTACCGCTCGCCCGGTGGCAGCGCAGACGCGCACAACGACAAGGACGGTGCCTACAGCCAGGACCCAGAGGGGAACGGGTTGGCGTACCCACCGTCGGGTGGCCGGGACACCATGGGTGGTGGCGGTGGGGGTGGGCTTCGGCACTCGAACGAAATCTCTCCGGGCGGCCTAGGCGGCGGCGGCAACGGTGGTCCGGGGCTGGATCCGAACATTTCAAACGGAGGCGAGTACCCACCCGGGTATGACCCTTCAGGTCTGATAGGGAACGACCAAACCGGGGGCGATGGCGGCGACAGCTTAGGCCCAGCCGTGTACCTTGAAGGCGTGCCGAATGCGGAAGATCTTCCGCCGCCCGACCCCTTGCCTGCGGGTGCTCTAGTGGGCGAAAGCAACGAGTTGATGGACTTGGTGCGGCTGCTGGGGGAGCCCAACGGAGAGGCGCAAGGCGAGTACCTCGTGCGGTGCCTGCTGAGCAAAGCGTGGAGTCTGCGCGAGGCTGCCGTCTCCAAGGCGAAGCTGGCTCTAGTGGGGCTAGGAGACGGCCACTTGACGCCGCAAGCGCTGTACCCCGGCCTCTGCAAGCTCTTGCTCCTGGGGGTGGAAGACAAAATTGCCCAAGTGTTCTTGACCGCGCTGCAGCTGCTGGAAGAGTGCTGCGTGCTCTTCAGCGGGTGGCCGAAAGGGGCGTGGCAGCGGGACTTGCAGCACAAGCTCGATGGAGTGGCGCATTGCTTGGTGCTCAAACTCGGAGACAACCAGCCGCGCGTGCGGGAAGCCGCTTTCGACGCTCTGTTGGCTTTGGCCGCTTGCCCCCCTGTGGGGTGCGAGTTCGTGGTCAAGTCCGCCACCCGCAAGCTCCCGTTGCGGCAAACCGGCAAAGTGTGGCGCCCCCTCGCGTGCCGCTTGCAGCTCCTGCGCGATCTGGCGGACGATTACGGGGTGGGGCCCGGCAGCGGTTTGAGCGTCGAAGCCGCGATGCAGTTTGCCTTCAAGGACAACGAGGCCCCCCAGCACACCTTCCAAGAAGTCCGCGACGCCGCCCGTGAGCTGGCGGTCGCGCTCTACAAGCGGGTAGGGCGGCAGTTTGAGTGGGAGCCTTTCTTGCAGTTGCTGCGAGCAAAACAGCGCGAGGAGTACGAGCGCGCGTTCGAAGACGGCCAGGCGGACCCGCGAGGCGACGGCACGCAGTACACGGCCACCACGGCAGCGCCTCTGCCGCAGGGTACCGTGGCCTACGCAGAGGATACCGTTGGCGGCGGCGGTGGTGGCCCTGGCAGCGCTGCAGGGGGGGGGCGTTCACCGCACGCGCACTCGCCGCCGAACCGCGGTGCGAGCAACCACGGCGGTGGGAGCGAGCAAGGCGGCGGGTCGGGAGCTCGGGGCCGAGGACGCGGGCGGTCGCCTGCCCCTGATGCGCATGGCGCCCCTGCGCGCCCTCCTTCGTCTGGGGGGCCTTCAGGCGGGCCGATGCCAAGTGCGACGGCGCCTGTTCAGGAAGACAGTGGGGACCTGGATGGAGGAGACAGCGGAATGATGAACGGTGGCAGTGGTCCGGTGACAGCCCGAGGAGCAGCGACGCCTCGGAATGACACTGTGGGCAGCCAAGGCCAGGGCGAAGACGGAGGAGCACAGCGCGATGGCGATGGGATTGACGCACAGGGAGGCGAAGAGGGCGAGGAAGAAGACGACGAAGGAGACGGCGCCATCGAAGACTTCAAAGACCAAATCATGAAGCAGCTGGAAGAGTCGGCGTTCAGCATCGAAGAAGCCCACAACATTTTAACCCTGCACTTCGGGGTGGCCACGGGTGACGTGGTCAAAGACGCCGTGCTCGCGGAGTGGTGTGGGGAAGTGGGCCTGACGGGCCCCGTGGCGGCCATGACGCAGCCGGAACGCCTTGACGCGCTGGACCGCGTTGCCAAGTGGCTCTTTCAATAGGGCCTTAGGGGAGTGGGACATGTGACCAAACGGACCAAACGGGGCCACGCATATGTATGAAAATTCTGAGCCAGCGCTTGGGGTTGCGGGGTTCGCGGATAAAGCAGCTGGCAGAGGGGCTTTTGCGACCGGCATCCTACATCCTAACCGTTCTTCTGGTAGTTGTCCCAAGTTCCTAGTTTTTTGCTAGCCACGACGGCACTTCCGGTCACTTCGTTTTTCGTTTTCCCTGTTCACTAGTCTAGTCTAGTTAATACTACCCAAATACAAAGAAACAAACCCTGCACAATGCGGTAGGAGGAAAAGTATAGCCTTCAGAACAGGTCTGACTGGGCTGAGTGTACCTTTTTCATAAAGCAGTTGTGGCAATATACTCCCAAGTTGCCCATAAGTCATCAGGCATCAGGAGGTTTTGGTTTGGTGTCAGCCTGCTGTCTCCTCTTCGGCCTCTCCTTCGCAATGAAACTCCTCTCCTTAAATTTCTTGGAAATGCCTTTTCTGGTAAGCGCATTCCCCTTGACGTGCAAGTAAAGATTAATATTATATACCGTATACCGCTGATGTGCTATGTATTATCTGAATGTTTAATCCAATAATTAATGCGCCAATTGCCGGATTACTTCTCAACTGACTGAGGTTTAGTAGGCGGGTTTGTCCGGTAAGTCGAGTGGACACGTGGCATATGCCACACGGCAATTCATAAATGCCGTGTGTGTGTATACTATGTGTCGTGAGCTCTGTGCGAACCACGTAAGTGGGGATGCCTCTTTTTTTTTTTCAAGTTCACTCCATCTCCGTGGCCCTAACTTCCGCGGGAGTTCTGAGAGTTAGCAGCAGCGCCTTCAGCTGCCGCTATTTCACCTGCTGCTGAGTCTCCATCCCCGGTGGCAGCGCCACCACGGAGCTGTTGATGAAGTCCCGAGTGCACTTTCGGGATGCCTCTGTGCCCAGTTGCCTCTTCAACCACCAGTGGCGGCCCACTAACTCCCTCAGCATCTGGCTCAGGTAGTGAAGGCGGAGGCGGCGCGACAGCAGCGTCTTCAGGCACGCGCTCTGGAAAAGAGTCCCACCACCCTTGCTGCTGCGCCTGAACCTGAAACTGCAACTCCTGCTGCTCTTGCAAGAGCGACCCCGGCCACGCAGGCAAGCTGTGGCTGTGCAGAGGCGCACTCCCAAACACCGCGGCTGGTGGCTGAAGAGGTGGCTGAGGTGGCGGATAGCCTGAGGCAGGAGGCGGAGCGCCAAAACCGTAGGTATGCGGAGGCCCGTAAAAGCCAGGCCCGAGGGGCGACCCACCCAGCATCACCGGTGGGGGCGGCGGCTGCTGTGGAGGGTAGTTGCTCCCGGACCCCGACCTTTGCGTGCGCTGCGGGGAGCGGTAGCTTGAGCCCATGGGCCCTCCTCGCATGCCTCTTTGCTGCTGCTGCTGCTGCTGCTGCTGCTGCTGCATGGGGAACGCAGTCGCGTAGTGGCCAGCAGTCATGGGCGAGCCCCAAATCGGGTGATTAGCAGCGGCGGCCCCAGTAGGGGGGGCATAATACACGGTGCCTTGGTACGCATGCGGGCCGCCACCACTGCCGCTGCCGCTTGCACCACTGCTGCCGAAACTCCCGCTGCCGCCGCCAGTGTTGTGGTAGTGCTGCTGCACTTCTTGTTGCAGCTGCTGCTGGTGGTGCTGCTGGTACGCGCGAGGTGGGGACGCAGGGACGGCAGCTCCTGCGTCGGAATTGGCCCGGCGGCGACCACTGCTCCCCTTGCCTTTGCCTACTTGATGCCAGCCCTGGCCCATCTGTTGCTGCTGCTGTTGTGCCATTTGCTGCTGCGCGAATTGCTGTTGTTGCGCTGCGTGTTGTTGTTGTTGCACCGACGGCAGCGGTGGCGGCGGCAGCGCAGGGTCCGTTTGACGAGCTTCTCGAGCATGCGCGCCCGGCCGCTGCATCGCATAGGCGAAATCGCTGGTGGCGCCGCTGCCGCTTTTTGTTGCCGCGCTGTTGCCCCCCAACAAGTGGCGCTCAGTGAAGCCTTGGTGGAAACTGAAGGGATGCACTTGCCCCGCTCCGTCGATGAACCCCACCGTGGGGGCGGCACCACCACTCGCATGAAGCGCTGGAGCGCCGGGAATCATGTGGGGCCCACTGGCTGCTGGGAAAGGAGCGCCCTGAGCGACACCACTACCACCGCCACCGGCGGCAGAAGCCACAGCAGCAGAGGCAGCATTCGGGGTCATGCCGTCGGTTAAGCCCGGAATCCCGACGCCGAACCCGTAGGCATACGTAGGTGACATGCCTCGCGGCAACAGGCCGCCTTTTTGCTGCGCTCCTCGCGCCTGCATGTACCCGCCACCACCGCTGTAGCTAGACGACATGGGGTAAAAGTTCCCACTGCCGCCGCCGCTAGAACCACCCCGGCTACGCCGTCGCCGCCCGCGGTTGCCACTACCACTCGACGTGCCCGTGGCAGTGGTTGCGATACTGCCAGGTGAAGAGGCAGCAGCAACAGCACCACCACCACTAGTGGCGCCATCCACAGCCCCCGGTTCAGCCGAGGTGGCTACGGCTTGAGGCGTCAGCGGAGACGATGTGTCGGAGCGACTTCCGAGAGAAGTTCGGTCTGCTGTAGGCAGAGCACTGTTGTTGGAATCAAGGGGCACTGGCAAGGATTGCAGTTGCTGACTCAGCAGCCCCGTTAATGTTAGGTCCACTGCAGAAGCGCCTGCCGCTGAAGCGGCTCCTGAAGGAGAACCTGGAGCTACAGCAGAAGCAGGAGCAGTATTTGACGAGAGTCCGGAAGATGCTTTTAGCACGGCCGTTGCTGCAGGAGCCTGGCCCGTGCTAGAGGCCACAGCAAAGTGAGAGTTGCTCTTCTTTTGAGCGTCGTAGCGCTGCTGGTTGTGCCTCAGGAGCCGCAAAGCTCGGTCCGCAAGCACTCCATCGTCTGGTGGGGACCAGTAATAGCCGTCTTCGTCTGCGTCGACTGCTTTCGCCAGTCTCGCAAGGGACGCAGCCTTGCTTGCGGCATGGTCCGTGGTCACAGCAGCGCCGGCGTCAGGAAGAACAGCGGAAGTGTTTGCTTCTACTGGCCCAGCAGCAACAGCAGCAGCAGGAGTGGCATTATCACCTGCCACTGTTGCAGTCCCAACGCGCTTCTCTTTTGCGTGCTTTGCCTGCTCCGCCGCCCACAGGTCGCGCACGTGGGGCATGGGCTCGCCGGTCACAAAGGGGTGGGCCAACGCCTGCCGAGGGGTCAAGCGCTGGTGCGGCAGCAAGACCAGCACCTGATGCAAGAAGTGCACCAAGGCCCCGCGCCGCTCCCGGTCCCGGGCCTGCTGCTCGGGGCTCAAGCCCCGGCGGTATGGGTACGCCACGCAAATGTCCCGGAGCCGCGAATGCTTGAAGTACTTTTTGCTCTCTGGCACCGCATTGCGCGTGTCGGCCGCGTACTCCGCCGGCGTTTTCATCGCAAACTTGGAGGGCGGCGGTGGAGGCGGCTGCAGAGGTGGCGCTGCTGCTGCTGCTGCTGGAGTTGCCGTAGGCACCGAAGACGACGACACTATAGTGGGAGGCGGCGGCGGTCCTGGCTCAGTTTCTACATGTGGCATGCGAGACAAGCGTGGACCCGACGACCATTGGTTGTCCGTGGGTTGCATTGCGGCGAGCCGACTCTTGGCTGACATGCCGGCGGCTGACAATGCCGACGATGCCGACGGCTCGGGTTTCGGCTCCGGCGGGAGCAGGCTGCCACTCGTGGCCAAGGAGGCTGCTTGCAGTGTTGGCGGGGGATTGACGCGGCGATAGAACTTGTTGGTGTACTTGCCCGCTTCGAGCATTACATCGGGGGTGGGGCCCAACATTTCGGCAATCCGGCACACTTGGTTGTGCTCGGAGACCCCCGGAAAGATGGGCAACCCCAAGAAACACTCGGCCACGATGCACCCCAAACTCCACATGTCAATGGCGCCGTCGTAAGGTAAGCCCAGCAGCACCTCTGGCGCGCGGTAAAAGCGCGACTGAATGTACGAGTACATGGCTTCGCCGGCGCCGCAAGCAGATCCGAAGTCAATCACTTTCAAACCCAGTTTCGGCTCAGCGGGATGCGCTGGAGATGACCTAGAAGTCGAAGAAGAAGAGGCTTCAGCGCTGGCTGAATGACCATCAGCTCCACGGCTATTGCTGGCATCTGCTCTGTCAACGTCTTTGTTGTAGCTGTTGTTGCTTTCCCCTGCTGTTTTCGCGGCCGTCGACGTTGCCGTTGGAGGGGCACGCGGTGGCAGCGAGTGCACGTCCCAGTTGGGCCCGCAAGCTTCCGCAGAAGTGGGCGTGAGCAACAAGTTTTCAGGCTTGAGGTCGCAGTGGATTACTTTCGCGCCTTCCAGCACGCTCAAAGCTTCGAGCATCTATTTGAGTACCGCGGGGAAAACACAAAGGCGCGAGCATGGTTTTAGTAAACATTTAGACAAAAAAAAGACCGAAGAGGAAAAGGAGTAGACTATGCGAAGGTGCCCTTCCTCAGGGTGGAATAAGTATACTACAGGGTCACCAAACCTGACTCGTGAGGCGAGCGATTGACCCAACCGGCAAGCCTCGAAACTGGTTCTTCTTCAGGAGCTCGTACAAGTTGATGGCAAGAACCTGTTAGTACGCAGAGAATTAAAAGAAAGGAGAGAAGCATAGGTTTCATGGTACTGAACGTGTCATAAAAAGTCAGTAGAAACGATGTAGAATAAGGCGAGGTTATTCAATGGACAGTTTTAAGTAGACTTCTCACCTCAAACACGATACACAAATGGCCGCGGTATTCGAAAAAGTCGAGCATGCGCACTAAGTGAGCTTGGTCGTTGGGATCTACATAGCCACATACACGCGGGTTTTGTTGGCCGAGCAAAAGGAGTAAGGAAGCACGACGCATGCAAATGAAAGAGACTGCAGCCTCAAAATGAAAACAGTATTACGAAATCAACCATTTGTAGTGATTCTTCTTCCTCAAATCAACCCATATATCTCTATCACTCGCGCGCGCTCCCTCTCTCTCTCTCCAACAATTGCAAGTACCGCGGCCGTTGAGTAGGCGAGCCACGCGCACTTCTACCCAAGCTTGCGACATGTAGGCGGGCTTGTTCTTGACCACCTTCACTGCTACTGCTACCGGGGCAGCGGCTGCATCACCGGCGGAGCTATCGTTGTTCGCGCCTCCAATTTGGTGGCAAAGAAATACTTGCCCAAAAGTGCCTTGGCCGAGCTGATCCACCACTACATACCTAGTGGTACAAATTTGCAGTACGCTGTAAGTTTTGTTAGCTCGTAAAGGTGGTAAATTTAATTTCAAATGTACTACGTCACCGCAAGCAATATCGCTGTACTCTTACCTCACAGGCGCAGCTGAGTGCGATTTTTCGGGCACGAATTCGTCATTTACTCGCACAATGAGGTTAGCTTCGGAATTGTCAAGCCCATTATTGAGCACGGGCTCACCTGGTTGTGTGAGAAGCCGCCTCGGCACCGAATGCCCCATGCTATGCGAAAACATCCGGAAGAAATAGGTAAGAGATACACAGATACGCACGCATCATTTAAAACCCTCCAGTCCACCGTCCCCCGAGTGTCTAAACACTCTCATGAACTAGAGAAGAAATAAGTAAGCTTGAGAGAATAAATATTATATGCCGGTATGAATCGCACAAACAGCTCATCACGATTGCTTGAAGTAGGTAAGCGGGAGCATGCTTTTGATTTCGAGTTAGATCCGGGGGGGGGGGCTAAAACACATCAGATAGCGTAGGTATCGTACCGAGCAGCTGGGTTAGCTTTTCGAAAGGTGGGCTCAACATTGATTGTAAGCGCAAGCACTGGCCGTACAGCTGAAAGAGGCTGCCCCGGCATACTGCCTGCTGCGGGCCTTTCTCCATGCCCATCGGCGCTGCGAACACCGTCGGAACTTTCATTGCCTTTACGCCACGGCTCAAAACTCGACGCCGAGCCGCCCAAAGCGCACGCAGCCCCACCGCTAGAATCGTCATTCGCTACTCGAGATGTCATTGCGCTGCGAAACCTCGGCTGCTTTGAGTTGTGACCAGGTTGCAATATCTATTCTGGATTTACTGAATGCTCTCAACACGGATCCTTGTATCCTTCTAAAATAATCCTGAATGAAGCTGAGTCGCGAGCTTCGCACTCAAAATTCAACTACCATTACTGCGCTAAATTCGAATGGCGTGCATTGAATCCTTGATGTGGCCCTCGGCCGAACCGCCGTGCACTGCGACCGGACGATGACTATCGTCAAGAAGGACAAGCAGGAGTTGTTGTGATTTTCTTTCTGTGAGATACAGATCCAGTGCGGTTAAAATTAGCGTAATTTTACGTCAATGTCACAATTTCTCCCTCTGCTCCCCTCGCTCCCGCTCGCTCCTCGACTCCTCGATCGCATCATGAGAAGCCTGACGACTGTTGAGATGTTGAGATGAGTGAATGAGTGTGTCAACTAAGCTTCAATCGCCAACGCAAAAATATGCTAGGTCTTCGCCGCCTGGTGCTAGCGCACACGGAGCCTATCATCGCACGCTCCTACGTGCGTCGATTACTCTCATGCTAATCTAATGTTTCAGCTAGTTCGCATCCTGCCTTCACCTCATCCTTTGTTGCTCCAGGTGACAACAACTGTTCAGCTTGGACGCCACGATGGCGCTTCGAGCTGGGAAAAGCACCAAAAAGAACGTCGAAGGACCAAGCCTAGGAGTGAGTGATAGCTGGTTTGCATTTTCTTTGGTTGAAGTCGAGCTCTGTGCTAGCTACAGCTTCATGACTGGACTTGTTTTGCTCCCCTGTGTCACTAAACCCAACCAGAAACCCGGGCACCTAACGTAGATCGCCAGGGCAAGTTGCATGGTGAGCCGGGGTTGCGGATCAAAGAGAAGATCGATATGGCGCATGATCTTGAAGCTACTTTGTCGAGCAACGTAAGTAGCATTTTTACTGTCGTGTCTCTCATTTGCCGCACCAATTTCCTCCCAAAAGCTCACTTATCAATGTCTTACCCAACGCACTGGCAGCGCATTCCTGCCATGTGGAACCACCCTTTCTACCTCGACCTTTACCAAGAAATCATGGAGCCCAATGCCCCACCTGAAGTCGAGGGTAGCCAGGAAAGTCTGCGGGCGATCGATCCCGACGACCTTTACTTAGAGCTCTTGGATGCTGCCTCCGAGGCGTCCTGTGCCGGTGCTCCCGCGTTAGGCGACCATGGTGCCGTCAAACTCATTGGGGACAGTACCAGTGCCTCCACCTCTGGGGAATGTTCCAAGGCTTTGAGCGCGCGTGATTTTATTGGTGGTAAAAACAATGGTGCTGCTATGGGCCTTGTAAACAAACTCGTAGACGATTTGAAAGGTAGCGAGGGTGTTGGGGCCAGCGATGCCCTAGGGCTCATTGCAGCACCCGCTCAATCGATAAATGAAAGCTTTGGCGGTGAACACGCCCACGATTTAATAAGCATAGATCCGCCACCGCGAGAAGATTGGATGCAGCTGGTTCGCGTATTCGGGGCCCACGGGCGAGCCAACGACGCCATTAGGATAGCGGAAAAGTCCGAGAAAGACTTTGGCGTTCTTCGAGACGAAGAAATGTATGCGACTCTAATTGTGGCGTGCGGGGATTCGAAAGATGTAAATCTAGCCGAAGCTATGTTCGACGAAATGCAGTTCAATGGCATTGTGCCCACAGAGCATTCGTGGTCGGCGCTGGTGCACGCGCATGTGCGGTGCGGGCGCATGGATTCAGCGTTCCTGTTGATGGAGCGGATGGCGCAGGCTGGTGCGAAGCCACCACTTGCAGCCTACACCTCGTTGCTGGTCGGAATCTACGAAAATTCACCCCGGAATCAAATGTTTGAGCAGGCAATGGAAGTCTGGTGGAACCTGAAGTATTCTGGAGCGGTTCCATCGTTGTTGTCGTACACAGCAATGATTCGGTGTTGCACAAGAAGTCGAGAAATTGAAAGAGCTCTTGGTCTCATCGAGGAGATGAGGTACTTGTCACGATGTTCAGGTGTATCTCTTGTCTTCAAGCGTTGTCTTGATTGCCTGATTTTTTTGGTATTTGCACAGGCAAGAAGGTGTGCGCCCCAGCGTAGTTACCTACAATTCCCTTCTGCGTGGCTCGGCCATCGCACCTCAGTGGCACCGCGCCATGGGCCTTCTTACGGACGACATCCTCGACAAGATGGCGGGAGATGAGATTCCCGCAGACGTAGGCACTTTCACTGCGCTCATCCGGTCGTGTGCCTCCGTTGGCGACGTCGTAAACGCCCGTGCCTATTTCAACGAACTCGAAAGGCATGGGTTCGAGCACACGTCAGAAACTTACGCGGCGTTGATTTCAGCGCTGGCTGCTTCGCAGGCCATGACTCATGAAAATCACAAGAAGCGCTACTTGACCCAGCCTCGAGGTTGGCCTGTGATTCCAAATCTCGGCGCACCAGATCCAAACACACCCGACCACAAAGTAGAGCTCTTAGAATGGGATATGATGGGCGTGGAGAAAGGTGGAAAATTCAAAGGTTTTTTCAACGACGTAGAAGAGCGGGCACTTGAGGATTACAAAAGACTGCATGGAATCAAGGATGCAGATGCTCTAGACGACGAAGATGGTGACGATGGCGAGGAATCCTTACTCACTGAAGGTGGAGCACTGGAGAATAATGGCGATGAATTCGCAGTTGAATCGAGTGGCACGGATCGTAGTCTTTTGAGTGACTCTGATCTCATTGCCGTGGATGATTATGCCGAAGTCGATTATTATGACTCAGAATCGAAGCAAGGGTTAAGTTGGAGGGAAACAATCGAGCAGCAGAGGGCAGAGGCTGCGTTGATAATCGCAAAAGGAGAGAAGAAGAGACTTGCTCGAGAAAATTCTAGTGATTTAGGAGACGGACTCCAAGAAGAGGTATTTGATGGGCTATCCTTGATAAAATGAAACTATTCACAACTTTACTTTATCTTATTTTTTTGTTGCATTGGCAGTCGGGCCGGAAAACCAAAGGAGAGCACAGATTGAAGCAAGAGTTTGGCTACAAGGGAGCACGGTCACTCGAAGAAGAATGGGGCATTCTTGTGAAAGAAGTTTACGAAGAAGTCAAAGACGACCCGAGAACAGACCCAGGTTCTTTGGAACGGCTCAAAGAAGAGTATTCACAGCTGGCGGAGTCCATTGAGGTTAGTAAACTAGTTCAATACTCTTGAATACTAGTCGTAGTATTGAAATGTGTTTCTGCTTTGATTGGTTCCGTGCAGCGCTTCGAGGCTGCCAGGATTGAGGCTGCTATGGAGGAAGAAGAAGCGCTGCTCTCTCCTCCTGATGATGATGCTGACAACGAAAGCTCGACTGATGTGGCAGTAGTTCCTCCTAGCATGTCAGATCTGGCTGTGAAGGTGCGGTTAACTTGGTTTTGTCACCTTCGAATAGACCTTGTCCTTACTGACTCGTTGTGCTTTACAGGCGGCTCCATTGACTGAAGAAGAGCGAATGATCCCGTGGATCACGACCGAAGAATGTTTAGCATTCGACTGGGATGCTGCTGACGCAAACGCTCCTCCCGTTGGCATTCGTTACATGGCGCTTCCGAGACTTGCAGAGCGGGTAAGTTGTTTACAGAGAGGTTGGCAAAGAAGGGCGACAGTTTGTTCGGTCTCATGTTCGTATCATTCGCTTTCTATACAGGCCGAAGAAGCAAAGCAGTTTTGCTCGCTCGCGTTCACCAGCGAGCGGCAAGAATCAAACTTTAGAGAAAGTGAAGCCTTGTTCAACGAATTAATGGCGAAAGGGCTTCCTGTAACGACCGATATCATGAATGGGTGTGTATTTTATTCACATTCGCCGCCTAATTCTACAACATTTTGACTATCTGGCAATAATGAGTGTATAAGTTCTTTGCATTGCACTTAAATTAGGATGCTGGCGGTGCAGAGTAAAGCACTGAAGTACGATAGCGCTCGAGACTTTCTGGCAACCCAGTTCGATGAGCATGGTGTATCACCGAACGCACAAACGTAAGTTATTGTTATTTCTGTTCTGTAGTGTGTGTTGACAAAGTCAGTGCAAGTACTTTTCTTTTCTTTATTTCTCGTCCTCCTAAATTTTGTCACATGTTCTTTTCTGC
>Ga0307982_1002649_pt1 | contig 14432 bp, 20 predicted proteins | sample OrgLakmetagen989_FD_201847 | JGI IMG/M metagenome (GOLD analysis project Ga0307982, IMG submission 201847) | Saline water microbial communities from Organic Lake, Antarctica - #989 | ecosystem: Environmental > Aquatic > Non-marine Saline and Alkaline > Saline | place: Antarctica: Organic Lake...
GCTGCTCTTGCTGCTCTTCCCCACGAGATCGAGCACTTGGTCAGTGCCTAGGGAAGATGGGTTGCTATTGTCCTGAATGGCATAGAGTCGATGTATTCCGAACATCATGAGATGTTGGTTAATTTATTATCATGTTCTGCACTATCCAAGAGCGCATGGATAGGCAAGAAACCACATGCGGATACAGAGCAAGAAAAATAGGGAAGAAGCGTGCATTACACCTCGTGTGTATACATACCGCATTTACGATCGCGTTCGCAATCGCAGCCTTGGTGGCAGCAACTCCTAGTACTCGAGCTTCGACCTTTGACAGGAGGTGTAGGTGCGACGATGGTATGATTGTTTGGATTACATGTAAGGTATATACTCATTTGAGTAAATTGCGAGTGAAAGGCTAAAGAAAGGAAAAAGTGGAAGGCTGGTTTAAAATTATTCAATACACAAAGAAGACTCTAAATTATGCGAGCATCAAACAAGTACTCTATTCGTTACCGTGCCCGGAGCGTACAAGCGGTACACCGTCAAAGTCCCTGATTGGCCGAGACGATGCGCGCGGTCCATCGCCTTGATTTTTTTTTTAAATCATATATATAGTATTAGTACATGGATAGGAGAAGGAGGAGGTTAACGCTCAAAGATTATACAGGGATGAAAATATGCACAACATCCGTCGGAAATTACAACGCGGAGGCACTTCAGGAGTAGAAAAGAATGCCCTCTCTGAGTTGGTAGCTTTGTAATTCTTGGCATCGTTATCAAATTAGCGCACACCTACCTGCAAATCTGCTTGCGGGTTCCAGTCGTGCTCCAGAAAGAAGCAAGTTGACGCCGCCGACAAATTCAGCCCTAAACTCCCTACGCGAGTAGTCAAGAGCAAACCCGCTACATGTGCGTCGCCGTTGAACCGCTGGGCGATGCCGACGCGCTGACTTGCGGGCACCTGGACGTACAATAGAATAGAAAGAAGAAAAAAAGAGAGAATGAAAAGGAGAAATATTTGAGATCACCCGCGCAGCCAAAATTCGCAGTGACCGAATTTCATATCGTAAAGTTACTCTCAGGCACATGCATGTTCTATTATCTATAAAACAACCATTTCTCTCAGACGCGCGCACAACACACATGCACACATACCCTAAACTGATGAGGATCCTCTTCCACATCACACGCACACAAACACACACACAAACACACTCACATACATACACACCTGCCCATCAATTCTTAGCAAAGTTGCGGAAGGAAAAAATCGCTGAAAAACGCATTCCTCCGCGAGGTTCAAAGTGCTCCTGTTGATGTAGGATCACATGTGCAGCGATGAAGAGGTGAAAGTAGATGAGAAGAAAGTGGTTCGGTACCAAAAGACACACCAGTTTGACAAATACTACTGTAGATTGAACTGCAATGTTACCGGTTCTGGGCAAAGAGAATGAACTTCTGAGGAGGCATTGCATTGCGTTGTTCGCTGATATTTTCCTCTTCGTTGTCGTTCTCTTTGTCTCCGTCTCTTTCGTCGTCGTCATCTTCGTCGTCGTCGCTTCGTTCTGCGATTTCGCTTTCTTTGCTAGCACTTTTATCATTGCGACGAAGTCTTTTCACGCCACTCGTATGATTATGTTGTTGCTGCTGCAATGCGGGGGTTTCTGAAGCAACGAAGCCCAGTTGTTGAAGCAAATCTTTCAAAGCTTGAAACTTGCTCGACGCAGTGACATCACGATGCCTGTTTAAAAAAGTGTGGAAAAAGGATTTTTTTTGCATACAACCCATGAGTACATTTTGTGCCAGTGCTTTAAATTCTGAAAGATGGTCCAATTCGTGAAGTTGATGTAAGAACGTTCTCGCACAAGGTAGAAGAATGCGAGTTCAAGAGGAAAACAGTGTAAATTGAATGGAATGATTGTGAAGAGGCACGTACCAATCATGATAACGAGGATGTTCGTGTTGTTGCTGCGTAGCGCCTGCAAAGGACATTCTTGACTCTACACTTTCATCTTTGCTGCTGCTCTTATTCGAAAAAGCAGGCCTTGGCACTGCAAGGCAAGGATGGGTGCAGAGTTGACTCAACGCGCGAAGTGATTTGAGGCCTCGCCAGGAACTGATGCTACTACTAGAAGGTGATGCAGGCTGCAGCTGCTGCTGTTGCTGCTTTTCCACTCTTGACATCTCTTCATCTCCTTCTTCGTTATGCGACAGTGATTGCTGCTGCTCCTCGCAAAATCCTAATGGATCGAGCAGCGAACAAGTTGCACCGGCACCATTGACAGCACTAGCAGCTGCTGCAGCGCAGACGCGCCGATAAAGCATCGCTTGCAGGTTGCTGAGTGGGCAGGGCACGTCCACAATCACCTGGTGTACACAGAAAAGCCAACAAAACATTGACACACTTAATACATGTATAAATGCACGGTCGAAGATCCAAAGAGATAAATGGTACCACAGATTCTGTGTGAGAAGTTAGACTGCCATTACAGTTTAGATTTTATCCTCACGATTGCAATACAGAAAAACTACACCAAGCGATATGATTGCCAGAGGAAAGAAATGAGAAATAAAAGTAATACAATCACCTTAGGTGGCAATTCGCGTAAAACGTCGGATTTTTCTCGTCGCAAGAGGAAAGGCATCACACGGCGGTGCAATTCTTCGAGGGCTAAAATCTGCACACATACATGTAAGAAACAAGAGCAACGAGTAGTGGTCGAGAAGAAAGAAGAAGAAATGAAACAAAATGAAGAAACGAAATTTAGAAGAAGAAGAAGAAGAAGCAGCAAACGAAAAAGCGCATCCGCATGAAAAGATATGCGTGTATACGAAAACCTACGAGAGAAAAGAACGGCTAAAATATGAACCTGTTCTGGCGTCAGAGGATCGTTCCGGCTATTAGAGCTGCCATAACTGCTCGCACTACTATTACTGCTGGTGTTACTGCTGGAGTGCACATGATTGCCGTACAGTTTCCGAAATTCGGCTCGCGTGCCTAGAAACCTATTGATCAACGTAAAACCCACCCACGTAACATCATTTATTAGGAGAAAAAAACATATATACGCCAAAAAAAGACCCAAACGAAGAATGAAAAGGGGGGCGGTGTCATATGAAGGGTATTTCGTTGCAGTTGCACAAGTTCATTGACAAAAATGCAAAAGAAGGAGTACCCGGGCATCAAGAAGTCAAACAGCGCCCAGAGGTCGCCAGCCCCGTTTTGCACGGGTGTCCCTGTAAGAGCGAAGCGGTGACGGGCTCTTAGGCTGCGCGCCGCCTAATGTAGTATTAAATATACATAGGAGAGATTTAACAAATCAAACGAAATAAAAACAGGAGATGCGTGGAGAAACGGACTGAAGAGAGATTCGTGAGCACTTCTTATGCCCCCTTCTCGTGAAGTTCCCAAAATGAATGTATGGAGAAAAAGACCTATCAACACCTGAAAGAGCTTGGAAGAACCACTGGCGTGAGCAGCAGTGTGAGCTTCGTCCAAGACGAGCACGTTCCAGGGGACCTAATATAATAGACAATAATACATGTGCAAAATCATGTGTTACTGTAGGCATACACAAGGAGATACATTCACGCAATGGCGTGAGAGTATTGAGACACAACTGAAACACAAGTATGCAAAACAAACTCAATTCGAGCAAAAAGATCTGGGGAAACAAAGTATGCAAAGAAAAATTGAAACTTCAACTTATGTAATAAAAACAGAAACGCGACTTGTAATACGTGAATTTGATGGTGCGACTTCAATCAAAATGTACCTGAGCGAGCAACGAACGATCCGACCGCAGGCATTCATAGGACGCAACCACCAAACAGCCACTATTAGCTCCTATTTTGCCACTATCAATAGTAGATTGGTCCTTGTCGTCTGGAGTAGCAAGAAGAAGAGGCGCTAGCAACGCTGCTCGCTGTGTTCTGTTGCCGACTAGCGCTATGATGCCAGAGTCTCCACTAAGACTTCTACTGTTTTTCTTACTAGTACTGCTGCTGCTAGTGCTGCTGCTGCTAGTGCCGCTACTGCTAGTGCCGCTACTGCTAGTGCCGCTACTGCTAGTGCCGCTACTGCTAGTGCCGCTACTGCTAGTGCCGCTACTGCTAGTGCCGCTACTGCTAGTGCCGCTACTGCTAGTGCCGCTACTGCTAGTGCCGTTGCTTTTGCTGTTGTCACCACCGAAAATGTGTGGCAGCAAATAGGTTTCCGCTTCGTGCGTCCAGTGTTGCACTAATGTAGCAGGGCAAATGACTAAACAGCTGCGGCTTGGAGAAGAAGAAGAAGATGATGATGCTGGTGACGATGCTGCTGGTGCTGATGATGCTGGTGACGATGCTGCTGGTGCTGATGATGATGATGATGATGGTGATGCAAGTGCTGGTGATGATGTTGTTGCTGCTGATGATGATGATGATGATGATGATGCAAGTGGAACATTATCTAATGGTGCGGCACTGTCTACATCGCCCTCAATATCTTTCCCACCACCGTTGTCTTCTCCGTTCTCTCCATCATCACTAGATGTGGTCCAGTGTAGAGCTACTGCTGTCAGCACCTGTGCCAACGCGAGAACAAGCACAGAAAAGCTTTTAAAAAAGAATGCCAAAGAAAAACAATAAAAAGTAGGGTGATTTCAAACTTACCTCGTATGGAATACTCAAAGAGTCTATTGTGTGTGCTACGCCGTACTATTGTTCACATCAGAATACATGGCAAGAAAAGAAATACAATCGTGAGTACTAACCTGAAGAGTCTTCCCGAGGCCCATTTCATCGCATAAAGCGCCATGCAAGCCTGCCCGCATGAGAAACAACATCCAGCCAATTCCTTCTTCTTGGTATGGACGTAGGATCACCTGTTATATACCATCATTACCCCCCAATATCAGGAAAAGAAAATGTAACGAAGTTGGAAAGAATTGGAATGAGAGAAAATTGTCGGTGTACTGATTATTCGATATGTTGTTCAATGAGCCACTTATCTCATGTATTCAAAGTGAGAATAATGACAAAATTATGGCGGACAATCCTTAATCCCCTAGCAATTATGAGGCAGAGCCTTCATTTTCTCACATGCGGTTGTAAGCAGCTGTCAAGGTCGCTTGCGACAAACTGCGGAGGCAGCGGCACGCCGAGCACTAAATGCGCTAGGACGTCGCGTTGGTGCTTTTCTTTTCGCCTGTGAAGGTATTCTCGCCTTGAAAGGAGCACTTGGTGACGAGGATCGTTGCCATGAGCGTTGGCGACAGCATTTGGAGGAGACAAAGGGGAATCACTAGTAGTCTCGGACGCCGGAATCTGCCCTTGTTGTCGTAAAGCACGGAGGTCTGAGGCCGGAGCTAGCGGCACCAGCTGCACGATGGTGGAGAAGACCTGAGTGCGAGATGGGCAGATAAGGAGAAAGATTATGTAGTGGTAATCAAATGAAATTACAAAATGAATTGTATACCCTATGAAAATTAAGGGCGTGAGCTGATGTTTATGCACTAAAAGCACTAAAAGCACAAACAGTTTTCAAAAGTCTCTCTCGCCCTACATGCTTCTTCCTTTCTCTCACACACGCGCCTGGTTCGCTAAGCGGCGAATGTTGTCACTCGCATCGTTGATAGCAGCCAGGGCAGCAGGAAAGAGACTCGGCAAATCCTTCGCCAAGCCTGAGACTCCCAAGACAGTCACTGAGCGCGCCATCAGCACCTTTATCGAGAGGTGGAAGTAAGTAGTTTTTTAAAGGGGAGTAGGAGTTTATGGAGCTTTGTCCAGATCCAAAAAGAAGAGATTCGCATGAATAGCAAAAGTAAAAAGGAGAAAAATGCCACCTTATTGGATACATGAAAGAAGTAATTCGACGCGATAGAAAAAAGGATGTAGGAGTTCAAGCAGCCAGTTGCTCTCGTTGTGCACTTTTCATATTTTGCCTTCATCTCAATATCTCAACATCCTTTTTATGTCCTTACCACAGCAGCGTGGCGGCGGTCGTCGCTTTGCAAATCGTTGACCGCTTCTAGCAGCATTGGCCCCAAATCAAAGGATGGTGATGGTGAGGAAGAGGTGGTACTTGAGAGAGTGCTATCTATCGCAACTGTAGAAGCAGCGCCAGCAGCGCCAGCAGCGCCAGCAGCGCCAGCAGCGCCAGCAGCGCCAGCAGCAGTGGTAGCAGCCGCTGAAGTTGCAACGGTACTAGGATTGTCGTAACTACTGCTGCTGCTGCTGCAGTGCCGGAGGAGTTCGGCTGTGGCTGAGGCCGCCACTTCTCTTAGCACAGGGACGAAAGAATCGAGGGCAAAGCCAACTGTGGTAGAATCGAAACAAAGAAATTCAGAGTGGATGACAGTAAGAATGAGGAGCAGGTAAGATAGAAGAGAAAATGCAAGGCAAATTCTACAAATTTACTTGAGTCTATATGATGAACCCACAACGACTACAAGTATGTAAGCTCTTTCTTTACCGATAGTTGGAGCAAGCAACGACAATTGCGCTTGGTCTTGTTTCGGCAGACACGAAGCAAGGAGGGCCACTAAATGAAGCGCCGTTAACGTTGCTTGAGGACTAGGCAGTGGTTTTGGAGTTACAGTATCATTTGCACTCGCACCGCCACTCATCGTAGGTTCAGGAGGAGGAGCAGTTGAAGCAAAAAGACCACCACCAGCACTACCGCCTTGTGCGAAACCGAGGCCGTCCATGATTCGACTCGCTACACTCGGAAACGTGGCAAAGAAGGTCACTCCCTGAGCAATATCCCCGCCCTTTTTTTCATTGGCACTCCTGCAACGGACATCAGCTTCATTGTAGTTCCTGTAACGGGCATCAGCTTCAGGGCCAGCTTTTCGAGCAGCAAGAGCTTGCAGAGCAGCACGAGCGCCAACACGGCGGTAAGGCGCAGCCGCTGAGTCAGCGGTGCCTACAAACCCGCAGAGGTTGCTCAGGAGCTTAGTCGCCGCAATCGTCCATTTGTGCCGCATGTCGTTGTAGGAAGCGACAGCATCAGCCGCTGGGACAGCAGCAGCAGTAGCAGGGAATATACCTCCTGCTGCTAGCACCGCTGACGCTTCTGAGTCTATAGATGTCCTGCAGTCAAGACCGTGAGTTTTCTTCTCGTATTCTGCCCAACGACTCTCTGGATCTACGAGGAGGGTAATCAGGTCGGCAGTGGCCTCAGCAGCGACTATGCGGCGAAGAGGATCGTCTTCACATTTGAGGGCTGATACGAGAGCCCTGTTGGTTTTGTGGATAATAAACTGAATCAAAAGCAAGAAAAAGCATGAATCACAAAAAGTAGGCTAAGACGTATGCTAACTCCAGTAACGCCTGCTACTAATTATGCACGCAAGCAACTCATGTCCTACTCGCTGCTGGCACATTTATGTGTACATACCGGATGAGTTGGTTGAGCACATGCGGCGCGTGCGGAGACGCCGCTACGAAGAACGCAGCACTCGTAGCGTCGAGCCGCCTCGCCCATAACCCTTGGTCTACCGCCAAACACTGCTCCGTGAAGCGCACCTTTTTACACAGCAAAAAGAGACAGCGGGAGAATGCATCAGACTTCGCATGCACACATACTCGTAGCAAGTGAAAACATGGGAAAGAATACACGTTCGTAGGATACATCAATAGCCGTTTGCAACTTGGTACTACTGCTGTTGTTGTTTTGTTGCTGACGATGATAATGAGTTTGTCCTCACCTTTTCGTGCCATTTGCGCACAGGAGTTGTCACGCTTCGCGGCGCTTCCATTAGCACCTGACGCCATTTTGCGACGTCGCTATCAATCTCATCGATCATTGCAGTAGCACTTGACCCACTATCACCACTGCTACTGCTACTACCACTGCTATTGCTATTGCTACTAGTGCTGGTGCCAGTAGCATAAGCAGTTGTTGCATCGAACGCTTTTAGGAGATCCGGCAGCATTTCTAAGCTGATCGTTGGAGCTGGAGGTGGTGGAAGAGGCGATTCAGCACGGCTCTTTTCTGTCGGTGCTTTCTTCTTGGAGATTTTTGTTTTGCTTTTATTTGTACTGCTTGTAGAACTAGCAGTAGAAGCTTTTTTCTTTGAAAGAGAGGGTGAGATCGGCTGATGCATTTGAGGATGCTGATAATCTTGAGGATGTTGGCGATGGTAATGCTCAATGAGATTCGACCGCACGAGTGAAGCTACAAACCCTTTGCTGGTGGCATCTAGCTGCTGCCTCAAAAAAGCCGTTTCGGCAAATGGTCCCGCCGACGGCACGAGTAAAACAGATGGAGGTGACGATGTTGGTGGTGGTAGCGGTGGCATCACCGCTGCTGCGGCTACTCCTATTCCTGCTGGCTCAGGGTGTTGTGCCGTCGGTGAACGTGCCTGCTCTTTCTCATCACCAAACAGGCTGGTCAAAGTGCATTCATGGTGGCTCATGTTATCCAAGAAATGTCCAAACGTCTTGGACCATTCAATCCCGAGCAAGCCCATTCCTTCCAAATCCTGTAAGGGGCACCACGCAAAAACATACAACAATGTGACGTAAGTGAAGGAACGACGAAGGAACACATGTACAACTGCTACTCACTGCAGCCCACGGAACTTCTCTTGATTCCATTATGATTGCCGATGTTGCTTGATGAAACTGATTTCCTAAGAGTTGGGCACATGTGGATAGACAACTGCTGCATTCTTGCACTCTTTGTACTGGATCAAACTCCTTGCTGCTGCTGCTGCTCATACTGCCTGTGCTGTGTTGCGTAATCGTTGCGATTTTTACAGCATTTACAGTTGCGGAACAAGCACATGATCTCGCACCAAACGTTACGCGCGTTGGCAAGATATCAATAGATCTTCTAAATGTGTTCCCTTCTGTTGTCTTACTGTTATTCTCTTGTGTGGGAGATCCAAGGAGAAGGTCAAGCATAGAAGTCCAGAGATTGCACCACTGTTCTAAAGATTTGGCAGCAGAGTGCCAGCAGTCGTGCGCAGTGGCCATCGCAGCCGTGAGCAACGCAGGCCGGCTATCTCGGCTGGCTGACGGTAAAGTGACCAACAAGAGGTCTTGAACCATCTGTGTTGACCAACAGGCAAAAGTGCGGCATTCTTGAGGAATTAAAAAACAAGAGAGGCAGTATACAATTGAAGCCACAACTCCTACAAGCATTGCATATAATTGACAAGAAATATAAAAAGGTTGAGTATCATGACCTCGATGGCCACCGCTGCTGCTGTGTCAGCAATGTCTATATCATTGCGTGGAACAGCAGCAGTAGCTCCGCTTGTGCTAGAAGGAGGACTCGAAACTTGTAAATGTGAGCGTCTTCCCATAAAAGACAGAACCATAAAAGACAGAAGAGCAGTAGTAGCCTCAGCAGCTGCATTTCGTAGCACTACTTGAGCGGTAGTCAATGGTAAGACAACACCAGTATTCGATTCGTTGACCGTGCCTTTTTGGTCGATTTCTCGGTTTTCATGCAAGGTATTGCCTTGAGAAGACGATGAAGAAGAAAAATTGGAGATAGTGCCACTTGTGCTCCCACTTGTAGCAGTACACGAGGCATTGTTTCCACTGCCAGATGGTTCAACCACTTGTTGATCTTCTTTTCCACCACCTGCTCCTTGCCCTAAGCAGCGATAAGGAGCCAGTGCTGTAATCAGTTCTTTTGCTTGTGGCCACGGCAGCAGTGATGCTGGAGTCGTTATCGAACTTTTACAGCTCCTTTCATTAGCCGTGCTCGAGTCGTCGAGTTCAGGATCGCTCTTATCAAAGACGGCAGTGGTAACATTAGTAGCTGCTGCAGCTGCTACTACTACTGCTTTGACGCCTGCAGTAGCGTTTTCTAAAACAACAGTAGCATCCTTATCTGGACCTGCTTCCGCCAACAGGGCCGCCAAGAGCTGGACCAGGTCTAACGCCACGAGCTCGGGCAATTTACCTCCTCCTAACTCTGAATAACAACAATGATGGTGAGGATAAGCGACGAATATCATAAAAACCAACAAGATACTATAGATGAAAATGCCAACAAACTTGAGAAACATGAAGAAAATGTCAATGATTTGAGAATAGATACACCGCTTAAGTTTCCAAAAGGTTAAATCCAATGTATTCATCACTTTCAAAAATTCGAATACCTCCATCGCTACTGCCATTATCTTGCAGCACGCGCACCACTTGCTCTAATATGGTTTGTCGAAATAGAGGTGGCATGGCCGGTAGGGCTGCCTGTAATGAATAGCGAGATAAAACACGGCATCGCAAAATTGTAAAAGTGAGCTATAGACCTTTACGGGAAAAAAATAAAAAAGGAAAAAGTTTCAAAGACATATTTGGTGTGAATAGAACGAAAAAAGAGACGTTAGAACCCCTAAAATGAGAACGTTGTCGAAAGGATCTTTGAGCGCAAAAATATAACCTTATCAAAGGGATTGATGTTAATATCTAACCTGGAGCATTTTTGCCGCAGCACCGCGGACTTCGTCCACCTGCAGAATAAAATAAAATATATTAGGGTGGCGGTAGAAGACAAAATTGGGCGCTAGACTGCACAAGCGAAAGCCAAAAGACACGAGTCCTTCGAGCAGTCGGGTCTGTTGCCTCATAATAATACCGAAAACCAAGACACATTCTAGATAAATACGGTTGCATATACAACTATTATAATGGAAAGTGATGGCTATCTCGAATATTTTATTCAATATGGACCTCATCTTGGAGTCCACCTAAGCCAGTAGCGCACACTTGCGACCACTGATCATCTGACCACTGTCGAACCACAACAGGACGCTTACTACTAGTCGCAGATGAAGACGAAGCTGACGACGGTTGGCGGTCTCCCAGAAGTGCGACGATGTACGCCAATGCCACAAATCTTTCGAGGAGAAAAAAGACAAGAGAGAAAGTATCATTAAGATAGGAAATGCTCGCAGCAAAAGCCATGAAAAAATACAAGCACGAACCATTATTTTGAATATCATCTTACCCGCTCAGCCGCACTGCCCACGACGCATGCATTTCTTCAACAACATCTTTTCGTGCTCCCATTGCTGTTCCTGGTTCTCTTGAAGCTACGCTCTTTTGTGCGCTCGAACAATCATTGCCTCTTCGCTTTGTTCCTCTTGCGCTTTCCACCTCTTCTCCTCCTGTCGGTGCTTTTGGCCTTCTTCTTCCTTTCGTGTTGCTTTCTATGACACGTTCATCTCTTGTGGCATCGGTCTTCAAGTTAAGCGTTGCTTTAGGAACTACTCCTCCCGGCTGTTTTGCTCCAAATTGTGCCACACTCAAAAGAGCCGACGTCACCCTCCAGCTCAGAGCACTGCTGCTGCTGCTGCTGCTGCCACTGCTGCTGCCACTGCTGCTGCCGCTGTTGCAAGCATTACATTCACTGCTATTCACGTCAAAATTTGCGGTGTTACTCTTACTCAACGTGGCATCAGGAATAGTACTGCGGCTGCCATCATTCTCGTGAATCCCTCTGCTTGTATTTTCTTTGAAGCCAGCAGCAGCCAAAGCAAGCACTTGGGCTGTTGTCTCACGCACGGGTGCGACAATCCGAGTGCCACTGTACACAAAAAGTGTAACATTTTAATGAAAAGAGAGTGAGAAAAGTTGGCAAGCAGCGTTCTTCCCAGCTTTGCGAGTGGTCTACTTGATCGTACCTGAAGTCTCCAAAGCGATCTAACGTGAGCACCACCAAGCAACGAGAGCATAGGTCTTCCAAAAAGGCCGACGATATCAAAGAGGCCGAGAACGACGTCTCATTCTCCACTCCCGCCGCAGGACCTGTAGCTTGCATACCTATCCCAGTGGGTGAAGGCACTTTTTGCGCTCGTAGCGCGCGCAGCACCGCCACCCATCTGAGGAGAAAGGGAGCAAGGGTAGAGACCGATAGAAGTGTGAAAGGCAAGAGGCATTCAAGTGTACAATATCAAAGGGGGGAGAGAAAGAGAGAGAGAGAAGAAGAATCAAGCCGCGTTAAAGACTCTGTTAACAGCGGTAAGCATGTTGGTTTATGCAACTTACCCTAGGGATGCGCCATGCCGTTTGAACCAAGAAGGATCAAGCAAACTAGCCTGCAACTTCTCCAGCACTGCAATAATATCGGCCTTTCCCTTGGTCATTATGTTGTCAGGAACATCACAAATATTGCTACCACGGCTGCTGCTACTGCCGCTGATTTTACCACCGTTAACGTCATCACTGTCATCAGCATTGAACAGGGCATCAGCAAGTGCGTCATCATTATCATCATATGTGCCCTCAAGCGCAGTACTACTGATTGCAATAGCCTCTGCGCCTAGTCTGACGAGATTTGAAGGCTCATTCTCCGCCACTGTTTCAACGCTGCAGCTGACGTCATTGGAATCCACTCTGGGCATTTCACCGCCAGCTATGAACTCTGGTTGTTGTGTGGGAGGCTGGCCAGCAGCATCTTTTGCATGATCACCAATGCCATCGTTCGGAGAGGCACACGGGCGAGGGCGCTTCTTTGAATTTGCCTTGGTATTACGGTCGAGATGCCCCAACCCCGCGCGTACCAGGGATGCATCGCCTTGTAGGTTTTAAGTGTAAGAAAAAAAGGGAATGAACGTCGTAGCAGCACAAAAGCAATACAAAACCATTAAATAGTCGTGAAGAAAAAGCAGCGAAACGAGCAAAGTGCGAACAAATTGCTGTAAAGTAATGGCCAACAAATACCAAACATAATTTAAAAGGAAATCTTCACAAAGGGACTCGAAAAATAACATCCGAAAGCGCCAAAGGGCTACTATTTGTTGAGCATGTGTACTGGCTACCGTCATTGTCGGCTACTGCAAACCCAATGCGTCGCCTCAACTCTTGCCGCGCCATTGCCATAGCAGCCTCCGCGTGGGCTTGAATCTCTTCTGGAGTCGGTGCCTGGCCTCCGTGCGCCTCGATCCAGGCCTCCAGAGTGCTCTAATTTTGTGTTAAATTATGGCGTTAAGTTCACACAGTAAAGATTCATGAAAACGTAAAAAGAAGAGGTGGCGGTGGCGGGAGCACTTAGCTTAAAATAAGAAGCTTCGCTCGGAGTAGTGGTACCGCAAGAAAGATACTAAGCGAGAAGGAGACTAATAAATCTAGATTCAACCATTTCTCAACTTCCTCTCTAAACACACAATTATCTCACCTGGTAAGCATATTTTGTGTCGGCAGTGGACATTGCTAACAGAGGTTCGCCCATGGTTGCAGTGCGAGCTACTTCAAAGTCTTCTAAACGCAGCAACGATTGGCCACTCTCTAGAGTAGACGATGAGGCAGAATTGTGCCACACCTCCTCCTTCTTGTCACCTATTTCAAACGTGCTGCTGCTGCTCATAGAGTGAATACTTCTGCCGCCTAAGTGCTTACTAGCGGTCAAAAAGCCTTCCTGGAGTGCAACATCCTACATGTATGAAAGAGAAAGAATCAAGAGGAGTTATTGCAAAATTCCGGTGCATCGGCGACGGCATGGTATGGCCGCTACTACATTAGATCTCTCATTTCACATGATGCAACAATTTCAATGAACCTGGCTTAACGTAAGTTCAATTGCAAGCGCTGACGCAGCTCTTGTTTCCCAGCGAGGATGAAGCAGAAACTGAGACGAGAACAACTCAGTCACCACAGCTAGACGCTTTTCCATCCCCCTGAGTAGAGGCACGAGAAATGCATGTTCATAGAGTTTTAAATTCCAAATCAGCTTTTAAAAAAACTAGATTGACAGTGGTGATAGATAAGATAGTTGGATTTTGCACTAGAAATTTGAAGCATCATTCAAGCTTCGAATCACGTTGATCTTCATTGGCTTACTATCAGTAATGCTACCATAGAAAAAAAACACCACTAGCTAGTCAACCAGTAAAGAGTTCATAAACATTGCGACTGGTGTAGTTCGGAAACTAACCCAGGAAGGGCGCATATGGCAGACGCTAGAGCATCAGCAGCACGGTGGTGGTGGCAGTGTGCATCGGAGGCTAGAAGAGCTAGCAAGCGTCTCACGGCTGGGTCGTCCATGAAAAGAATAGCGAGCAACTTTAGCTCAAATGAATTCGAGGGCGATGCTGCGTCGAAATCGTGTTTAATCTTCGAAGCTGCGGTAGCAAGCGCTACTTTTGTTCGAGACAACAGGAGCTGCTGTAACTCTTAAGTCGTAGCTCTTGTTGTCACGCATTTTTTTAAAAACTACCCCCAGAGGACGAAAACTGGATTTCTCTTTGGAGATTAGATGGGAGCAACAACCGACGATGAGCAACGGAGCCACTCCTCATCATTCGTAAACCTACGTCTTGGTACGTAGGTTTACGAATGATGAGGAGTACAACGGAGCAACGAGCAGCAGCAGCAGCTAGGGTTCGTAGAAATAGGTATAACTTAATTATGCCAATTTCAGGAACCAAATAAGTAAATAAGTAAGTAAATAAGTAGACTACAGAGCAGGAATACTTTTTGGAGATCGCTGATCGTTCTCGCATGCACAGTGG
>Ga0307982_1002650_pt1 | contig 14431 bp, 10 predicted proteins | sample OrgLakmetagen989_FD_201847 | JGI IMG/M metagenome (GOLD analysis project Ga0307982, IMG submission 201847) | Saline water microbial communities from Organic Lake, Antarctica - #989 | ecosystem: Environmental > Aquatic > Non-marine Saline and Alkaline > Saline | place: Antarctica: Organic Lake...
ATGAGCGTGCGGCGAGTAGCCGGCAGCAGACCCGGGGGCTGAAGAGTATGCCATGCTGGGGTGGGGGGCAGCGTACCCCGCACCAGAGGGGACACTGTGCTGGTACACAAACCCTGTGCTGACCTGCGGCGCAGAGGACGTGAAAGGCATTGCAGCATGAGCACCAGGGTGTGCACCAACGGCGACCAGCGCCTCCGCTGCTGAGAGCTCCACGTCACCCACGTGCCCCCCCTTCACAGAGCCCGCCTCAGATTTGCTTTGCACATGACTGGCAACTTGGCTGGCACTTCCCCCCAGGATGCTTTGCGTGTCCATGCCGTGTACTGCAGACTCGTCCACGCTGGGCCGCGCAGCACTGCCCCCATCCGACGGCGGGGAATATGACCGAGCCGGGGCTCCAGACTTGGGGGTGATGAAGTTGTCCCGACTGGATTGATTGCTTGTCTCGAACTGCTTCTGTGCTACAGAATGGGCCTTGACCTTCTCCAGCTGTAGCAGCCGCATGCGTGATTCAGCGCTGAGAAGCGTTGCCCTGGCCTCGGAGGGGTACGTGTGCAGCAGCAGCTGGTACGACTGCTCAGTATACCTCAGCATTCGCATGAGACGAGGGTAGTGTGTAAATTCCTGGGGATTGACCATTCGCTGCATGTATGCCTCCTTTGTCACGTAGCCTGTCACTTTATCGTGCTTTTTCAGAATTTTGCCGAATCCACAGTAATTGATGACCGCAAAGTTTTCCAGTAGGAGTAAATCCATGTAAAATTTGACGACACTTCCCAGCATGCTCATGGCCTCAGATTCGTCAGCTGTGCGTAACCGTTCCTGCAAAAACTCCAAACCATGAATCTTCAGCAGAAGTAATACGTGAATACCCGAACTGTGTCGAATACACTTCAGCGCTCCTTGAGAGCAACAGTCATGCAAAAAGAAGTTGTGCAACACAATATGCAAACGTACCTTGTAGGCATTGAGTTGATTCACCATGGTCTGCAGCCAACAAATGGAGGTGAAAGCAAGCATAAATTGTGCACAGAACGTGACTCGAAATGCCCCCAAGGGTTGAAACTCAAACCAAGCGGGCGACTAGAAGTTCTCACCTTGTATGCTGTGAGCATTGTACTCTCAGATGCTAAATAAAATTCAGACACTTTCTTGAGCTCTTCCTTGAGCAGAGTGAAGAACGACACCTCAGTAGGGCTGCTGGCTGTGCAAATGAAAAGAAAAACGTTGAACCAATATGATGAAATTGTACAAACGATTCGCAAGATTGCCAAGAGTGAGAGCAAAACACGCAGTGATTTTCAAGGCCGGCGATTGACGGATTGCGGATCTTGCTCAATGACAAGCTTCGTCAGCAAGTCAGCAATGTACGTCAGACGACGCTTGCACAATTAATGCGAGCCAAACTCAAGCAAAACAATGTACAGGTGGGTCTTGGCAATATTATCGCTTCGCTTTGCCAACTCACACAGCTGGTTCGCCAACTCATCCGGCCCAACTGTCTCCGGCTTCATGGGGATTGACTTGAGAATAGTCTTCAGAGCTTTGTAGTCCATCCATTTGGATCTCCATTCCGGCATTGACAGGTCTCGTGCATCACATATGAGTTTGCCGAACTTCATAGTGCTGGCCAGAGTTTCGCTCGAAACGCTGGAATCTCGGCTGAATGGTCCGTTGTGGAAAGAGGTAATGCTTCAACGCAGCTGGCAGCAGAGAAACATGTGTAAGTGGGCCAAAACAATTCGTAGAACAATTTTCATCCGCTTGACGGGTGGCTGAGACATGACAACGACCAGGGAAAACTCAATCCCCCTCGTACCAGGCCGGAAATTGACCACGTGCGGCTGCGATGTAACGTCAGCGAAGTTCTGCTGGAGGAGCAGCGCACGAGCCTCAGACGGGGCACTGATTGATTAGTTCTTCCTTCTGACTTGAGCAGGGTGCCCTTGCTCGAGTTGGGCTGATGTATTTAGGCTTGCACCACTTGTTGTCAGCAGCTCAAAACATTACAAAGCATCCAACAGCAGCTCAGTGAAACAAGCCGCCATGCAGACAAGCTGGCACCAAGTGGGGTGGAAAGAATGAATTGGCACCTTAATCCACTGCAGAGCAAGGTGAGATGGTGTGCATCAAAGCTTCCCACAGTTGCCGAGCATGCACCCACGGCGTCGTGCCGTGAGACAAGATTCCCGCTGCTTCCCACAGTGCAGCATCTCCCTCCTGCCTGCCATCTGCCCTGCGATGGTGATCACTCCTGTTAATCATCTCTGATGGCTTGCTGGTGCAGGATACTGCACTCTGGTACAATGCGGCCATACTGTGCGGGTAAGTTTGAGCAAAGCTGAGCCCCCAGTTTGAGTCGCTCGTAGCTCCGCGTGAAACTGCCAGCACCAGAAGGATCCGGCGAAGAACAGCACCCTCCAATGAGAGTACATTGTCGCGCAAAATGTTGCGAATGGACACCATGGCAAACTCCTTATTCCTGTTCCAGCACGGTAGACACAGGTGCGCGGCCAAGCTTCCCAGGCCGTGGAATGTGGAGGCCACAGCAGACAACACCCTCTGAGCTGACACAGCAATGACTCCCAGAGGTCGGCTGTCACTGATATCTGCCCCTGTTGGCAAGGTGTGCCCAGCAGTCTCTGTGGCATCTGCTGCAGCACTGCGGCTGTGGGAGAGGTGGGACACGAGCTCGCAAACCAGGTCGCACACAGCGGCACGCAGGACTGGGTGCCAACCCGCGATCACGGGGAGCAAATGCAGCAGGGCACAAACTCTGTCCACCCACTGTTGAGATTGGGCCACTTCCGGAACAAGGAAACAGCCCCGAGTGCCGTGCAGGAACACCGATGCTGCCAGCGGGGATGCTTTAACTGCGGCCGCCACCTGAAACCCACTTTCGCGACACAACCACACGGATGATATTTCAGCATGAGCGGTCTTTGTGGTGGCTTTGCTGGTGTGGGCGGGCTTTGCACTTGCCGGAAACAGGAGCAGCGCAGTCGCAGCAACCTTGTGCAACGCAACCGCAGCAGCAGCTGTCAACGCGGCAGCTGCATGAAGCTCAGATTGGGCTTCAGAACAAACACCAAGTGCAACAATTCCTTTTTTTAACTCAGCTGTGCTGCTTGCAAGTGCCTCTTCAGGTGCGCCGCCCGCTCCAGAAGAAATGTCTTCACCTTGAGCGTTTGAGTCTAGGCTGTGCTGAGCTGCAAGCACCCACGCAGCTGTAGATGACCAGTTTGCAGCACAGGGCCAGTCCGCCGTATGCTGGCCAGCTTCTCGCAGCAGATGCCCCTGCACAAGTGCCAGGGGTGTGCATGCAGAGCCGATGGCAATCTGGCGTGCCTCAGCGTATGCACCGGGTACCACAGCTTGCAGGGGTGGGAGACCCAGGCGCTTGGCCCCGCTACAAGCGGCTTCATCACTCGCCAGTACATGTGCTAGGCGCTCCATGAGCACCAAGGCTGGCGACATTTCAGGCGCCAGCACAGCACCTCCCGTGGATTCCTTCAACAGCTTGCGGTGCACACCCTGGGCAACCAGAACACTGAACACAGCTGTTAGCACAGGGAGGTGAAGTTTCAGTTCCGGTGATGCTATGGGCAGGCTGTACGCCTCATTTGAGGGTGGAATGGCCGGCCCCGCTGCCAGCGACACTGCCGTTACAGCTGCAGTAGCCTTCACGTGGTCAGCGAGGTCAGCCTGCCGCTGGAGAATGTGCGGCACAGCCACAGGCACGTGCCCCCATAAGTTGGCAGTTGTAATTATGTGGTCCAGTACGCCTCTGCTCTCGCTGTCTGAGAAGCGTCGAGCGAGGGAGGCGAGTACACCCGTCAGCGCTGGCGAGGTAAGTCCTGCTGGCATCTCCTGCTGCAACGCATGGGAATTCAAGAGCGCTTGAATTACGCGTGAGCTTCCATTGCCGCCGCCGGGCATGAGAAGGCGTGTAAGGTGCTTGCCAAGAACCGACGCAAGCGGGGCTTGTGCAGACAATGCGTGCCCTTCGCATGCCTCCGCCCAAGCAACAGCCAGTTGCATGACAGCTGATAGTTTGCGCCCAACAGCTGAATATGAGTCCCGAATACCAAGCATCAGCTCTTTTCGCCTGGCACCGTCTGCAGCACGCAACTGCTGGCCAATAGTGTTGACGGCATCGCTCTCAAGCACAATCTCTTCGTCAACATATGAGGTGCTCTGCGGCTCCAGAACTGCAGAATAGGGACTATAGTATAATACATGTGATGGTCAATCCATTAAAAATTACCTTCCGCAGCCTGCACGTGACTCTGAGACAGGGGAGCAGCAAGGGCAGCTGCCCAAGCTTCCATGATGAGCACCGCTTCAATTTCCGCGAAAACTAGGATAGGAATTCTGAGTTGCACAGCTAAGAGCACAGCATGTTCAGTCAACACCAGCCAGATATATCTTTGACAATGAGACCTCTGATAATGCTGCGGCGTTTGCTCAGATATCGGTACATCTTTTGAATGAACAGACAAAGCTCTCGCCAGCACGGATAGCCCCCTTGCTTCAGCACTCCAAGCTAGGCAAGTTTGGCATCAACAACACCTTACTGCCCGCATCACAAAAAAAGACAGCAGGGAATGTATTTGTTTGGTTCTCGTGAGCAGCAACGGCTTCATGCTAGCAGAATTGCAGTCATATGCAGACTGTCACACGGCAATTCACTGAGGTTTTTGATTTGAGCTGCCCCGTGATCAGCCGGCCCAAGGAAGTCACGATGAGCTCTGATGGGGGTTCTGTAGGAGGCAGAAAAAGACGTCGGGCTGTGCGGACGAATGCGCCCAACCCAGCGGCGCAGCACGAATCTCAACCAGCTGGTCAAAAAAGGCGTAAGCGCTTTCTGTGGACTGACGACTTGCACAGGCGCTTCACTTGTGCAATATTTGACCATGGGATGAAGGTATGCATGATTGCTGCCTTTCGTCGGCTTTCGCTTCACAGTGCTCTGTTTTGCCGATGTTTCACCGCTCGCGACGTGCAGGCTTGCACACCGAAGATATTATTTGAACTGATGCAACCGGTACCTGACAACATGACCTCTGATCATATCAAGTCGCACTTGCAGAAGTATAGAGCTAATAGTCAAAGCAGCAGGGACGAGTTCTTGGCAGACTACGACCGTGCATTGCAGGAAGCGACTTCCAAAGCACAGGCTGCTGAGGCAACTGGACAAGTTGTATTCCCCCCTGGCTTTAGCACTTTCCCCTTCTCAATGCGGCCTGCTGCACAAGCAAGCTGGCCAAATTCTTTGCCCGCCACTAACCCTCCCTCATCTTGGTTTGTAGAAACCCAGGGTGATGAGTTAGAAGCGCCAGGCCATGGCTCAGCTCAAATTCCGCAGCACCACGCGACGATGCACAGTGCAACGTCGCACCCGGTACAAGCACGGGTGCACCACAGCCATCACCATACGAGCTCATATTCACAACAAGCTCCTTACAAAGACATTCACCAGCCCGTTCCTGCGTACGGCTCTCTTGGCCGCCTGGCTGCGCTTCAGGCAGCCGCGTTGGGGGTAGGAAACCCTCCCCCTGTCCACAGCATTCCCACAGCGACAGCACCATCCGTGGCGAACAAATCAGAAATGCGTCACTATTCACCACCTGTTGTAGCCGGCAGCAGCTCTCTCCAAACCAGTGGCGCCGGCAATGGTGGGGCGATGTACCAGCAGCCAAGGGGTGCCTTGCCCCGCTCTGCATCTGCCCCAGCCCTAGAGCCCCCTGTGGACCAAAACTTGGCGCCCCTGCTGGACCCACTTCATGCTCTGCAGCGAGGTGGTCGGCCTGGGCTCTCGCCTGAAGGCAGTCCCTCTGCAGTGCACGGCACCTCGGCTGGCTTGCGCAGCGGGGTGATGCTGGCCGCCGTGGCGCAAATGCGCAGCAGCATGCGCATGCACAGGCAAATGACGTCAGCCTCCAGCGTGAATATCTCAAAGTACTCCGGCGCAGTGGATGCGATGGAGCAGGGGGGGGGTCGCGGCGGCAGTGCCCCCCCCGTGCCTGGAGGCAGCATGGCGCAGCTGACGGCAACAGCAGCCCCTGCATCAGCATCCATGGGGGCTGCAACACACCATGTGTCTGAGCATGCCATTACTCGCCGCGAGCTGTCTGGCAGCGCGCCCCCTGGCAGCACTGCTGGCTCTGTGCTCGGCATCACCAGAAACGGACGGGACGAACTGAGCACAGGGGGGGGCGACTTGCTGCCAGACGGCATGTCTGATTTTGGTTCCCTGGGGTCCCTCGATGTGTGTGAGGGGCCCCTGAGCTTGCTGCACTCGACCAAGGTGCAGGCCAGCAGCCTGCATGACGTGGACCCTTTTGCTTTTCTGCCGCGCCGATGACACCAAATGAGATCTGGCCCATACACCTAGTGTGAAGCAGCTGTCATGTGCTGGACTGTCACTTGACAGTAATGCGTGCTGCATCGCTTTCCGTGCTGGGATGAGCTATCTGTCCTTTGTCCTGAACACCCCTATATACTCTCTAGTACCAGCTGCAGTGGCTTTCAGCGACACGCGTTGCCTGCCCACACACCGCAGGCCCGATCGGGCAGATAAAACTGCTTAATCGCTTACTTTCTCACTGTTGAACTCTTGCCCAGCCCAAATATACAGCTGACAAAATTTGTTTTGCGAAGTGCACACATCACGTCCCCATCACAAATGGCTTCCTTGACCCGCGCTGTGCGCACCACTGCTTGCCGGATTGCTGCTCCCATGAAAAATATTTCTAGTGCATCTCGCTGCATGTCAAGCTTGCACGACCGTGAGCGCGCTATGGAGGTGAGCATTTCGGGGCTACGTTTATGAGCTCGGCAGCAGAGTGAAACACTTCTGCGCCTGGCATGCACTTTTTGCGAATTCGCTGCAAATTTGGGACACCATCTCACAGTGTGGCATATTTGCAGAAAGCGTATTTCAACAAGGAGGATGAGGTCAGTGTGTTTTGCACAGCGGCTAGCCGCTGAGGTTGCTGACCACGCCAAGAGGTAGCCTCTGGCATCGCCGGCATGAATTGCACATTATTCATCGCAGAAACTCATGCGCGTATTGTTGAAGAAGATGAAATCTCAGGCTGAGGCAGTGGGTGTTGTCCTGTTGCGTGTTGCTTGGTGTCTTTTCGATCATTGCTTGCCTGCAGGAGAAGTCCGAGACGGCCACCGCGTCCATCGCTGACGAAGGCACAGCACTGGAGGCCATCATCGGCAAGTACAAGGTGTCTGCAACAGACCGTGAGGGTAAGTTCATTGCGTGTTGCCGCTGCCCCGTCGAACGTCGGCTGCATCATAGCCCATTTGTCGCAGCCCTGCTCAACTGGCGCCACAGCCACGACTTCTAGAGCGCCCCCAGCGATAGTCAATGTATTAGATTCATGATGTTGGCACATGGTTGCCCCAGCTGTGGCCAAATCTGCCCACAATGCACTTCATGGCTTACTTGCCCGCGGCTGCCTCCTTGCGGAGCTGCTGCATGCTGGCCCTGAGGTCTGACAGTTCCGCTGCCAAGGCTTCGACAGCGTGCAAAGCCTCTGCGTTGTCGCCTTTGTGTCTGCGTCCAATAGCCATGCTAGCTTTTGCCCTTGCACTCGTGGGTGATGTGATTGCACCGAAACTACTCTTCTGTCGCTTGATTTGCCGGGTTGCAATCTCTGCAGAATTGGCTCGCAATGAAGGCCCAGAGAGGGCAGACTGCTGCACCGTGGGCCCTTGTCGAGCAGCTGCAACTGGAGTGCTTGAAGTTGGTATCGTTGTGGAGAAGGGGGGGTCCTGTGAGAGCACAAACACGCTATCGTGTTGATGTAGAATAGCCTCTTTGCTTGGATTTGTGTACACATAGGGAAGCATATTCCCGTGGGCAGCCTTGTCAGTTCGCATGCCCAAGGATTGAAAGCCGGTTGTCCTAGTTGATGGTATTTGACTTGTTCCGGCCCTGCGCAAGCCTAGACACATGATGCCTTGGTTCAGGAGAAGCTTGCGATACATGAAGTCGTACGGTTTGCCGACAAACGCAGCTGGCACCTGGATGAGATAAAGATGCGATTCAACCACATCACCGATGCTGGATTGCATGGATGAGCGCCAAATTTCAGCATTCAGTGGACTTCCAGCTGAGACAATGGCTTCTAAGATTGTTACAATGTGGGGGTTGAAGAAAGCTTGACACAGTATGATGTCCAGAACACTGCTTGAGAACACATGCCCAGCTGCAAACGCAGCAGAGCGCAAAAAACCAGAAGCTGAGCTCATATTCGCCAGAAACGACATGTTTCCTTCTTCAATCAACTCACACGAGATGTTGATGCGGGCATTGAGGCTGCGCGCAAGACGATAAATACAAATGGTCTCAGCATCAACTATGGCATCAGACGCTGCATCATGTGAAGCAGTCCCTCCCGGAGACTCGTCAGCAAACACGATGATGCTGCTCGCGTCATTGATTCCAGCCCGCTGAAGGTCAGATGCTTCGAGAGCTGAACCAACAATGAAGTGGCAAAGAGGAATGTCTGCCAGTGCTGTAATTGTTTGCTTTGGGGGAACAGAGCTTTGCAAAACGATGACAGGCAACTGTTGGGGGATATGGGCTGCACGCAGCGGCCGGACAAAGTGGAATAGACGGTTGGCATCAATGTTGCCGCCACCACACACGATGATATGATTTCGGATCGGAAAGGGGAGACTTGCATCTGATGTGGACACGATGATTGGCGGAATTTTCTGCACTGATGGCATTGCATCCAAGCGAGCAGTGTTTGGTGGCGTCAAAGGCTTGTGGGATGCAGGGTTGCTGTCAGATGCCTCCGCTTCGCTGTCAGAAAATTCAAAACTTTGGGGGGAAGCCCGTGCCCTAGAAACTGCATTGAGGTTGCGGGCGCTGTTCAGAAGGTGCCTGCTGTCAAGCTTGTTGCTCTTGGCTCCGAAGCTGGTGACAACATCGGCTTCGCGCTTGTCCTCGGCAATGACAAACCCGTATAGAATGAACTTTTTCCTGCTGGGGATCTGTATATTTGCGGGGTTGAGCAGAATTCGCGACTCTTTGGAGTCAATTGTGTGAAGTTCCAACGCGAACAAACAAACACCAGCCTCTTCGTAAACAGCATGGGCTGCCTCGCTGAAGGTTGTCCCAGTGAATTTGGGACTGAGAGGAACACGGTAAATTTCATAAGAGCAACCTGTTTCGTACTCCTTTTGCCAAGCAGAAACGCCTGGTGCAATATCCGTGTCATCGTCCGATGCAACTAAGTTGTACAGCATCGTGGTGATCCCTGGACAAACGCATGACATGGCCATCAGATTCATCTTCATCTCTTCGACACAGACAACAAGATTAGTTAGTTGCGTGTTTGTACCATGGGGGTCGTTTCGGTCTTCCCCTCGTGCTAATTGACGCTGGCTTAGCAGCCGTTCTGCTGGCGACATTGCCACAGTTGCTGCTTGAGCAGCTTTGCTGAATGCATCAGTTGTACTGTAAAAAAGTGCCTTGTTTTCAGGTCTCAGCAGTTGGACACATGTCATAATGTCTCGACCAGTGCGCTCAAAAACGTAGCGCTTGATTGCAAGAGCACGAAGAATGGTTGAGGCGTCCTCTGCATTTGCATCTGCACAGCTTTTGTTGGACATAATGAACACTGCGCGAGCAGTATCAGCACAGCCTCGCTTTAAATCCTTAGCCTCCATTACATTGCCATCTAAATATGTGATGCCTAGCGCATATTTTGGGTGTGATAGTAAGGACTGCAACTGGGCCGACGGCTGTCCTCGAGCAAGAACAACAGCACTTCGCTCGACATTTCCATGATCATCATTGAACAATTCTCGAAAAAATGGAAGTAAATTGGCGCCGGAAGATGCCCCTGAGTTCATGTGTCCTGGTCGAAAAGACCCAACTGACCCACAAATCATAATGTGTGAGCCAGCAGAGGATGGATGAAAACGCTGCCGAACGTAAACACTTTGAGTTGCCAATAAAGCTACAAGTTTATTTGTCTCCTTTGGAATAAGCAAGAAAGTTGTTCCGATCATGCCCATGATTATGAACTTCCCAACACCTGTTACTGGCGCGATGTCACCGTACCCGACGGTTGTCATGGTGGTGATGATGAAATAGAACGAGTTATGAAAAGACAATCCATCAATATGGGATAGTGGAAGGTCGTCGGGTTGATACTCTGGAAGATTCTCAAATAATTCAATCAAAGAAGCAGAAACAAACGTGATGCTGAGAATAGTGAAACCAATATTGAAAAGCTGAGCCTCAATCTCGTTTTGAATGTACTTCATCACGATGAAAACATTGGATATTCTCAAGACTCGCAAAAGCCGGATGCACAGCACCATGAATGACACATTACTGCCCATCGAAATAGTAACGATGGGCAGTATAGATGCAATTTCGACGAGCGTGTGCAGGCTGGTTAAATGCTGCACGCGTTTTTTGGCGCGAAGCATATTCAGGACGAAGTATCCACAAAAAGTCAGGGATATAAGCGCATCTGTGATCATGAACCAGTCTGGGCGCTGCTCCAAGTATGTCTCAATAACGTGCAGCAGGCACGACGTCACACTCAGCGAAATATTCAGTGCATCCAGAACTCGCCCAAGAAAGGTTGTAGCCAAAATATAATTTATCCGTGCACCTAGAGACATGCTGTCCTCTTCGTCGTCGGACTGATTCTCACGTTGCCAGCCTGCGCGAAACCCTCCGTGAGCTGTTGTGATCTACTTTCACAGAGCTCTGAACTACAAACCATCATCATTGACAGACGCCATACTCCTCATTGATGCAGATGAGTTGAGTCTCCCACTGGCAGGGTGGGCAAAGAACCCTGCGCGTGGGTGCTTGCTCTTGTCCATGCTAGGACCTTCGGGTCACGCATGAAACGCTGCTCAGAGGCAGATGCTTCGAAGTTATGGCCGACGAAATGACAAGGAAGGGCGGCAGCGGAAACTGCGCCAAACTTTGCGATCTTGTGCTATTTTCTTGGTTCATCTCAATCAAATTGTGACTGTTTCGAGTCTGACTCCTTGCAAACTCTGACAGCCCCCTCGCATGAAAAGGACCAGGTTGTCATTAGCGCTGCCACGTTACAAGCCTTGACAAAAATCAACACCGGCAAATTCATGTGCTGATATGAGCTCTCTTGTTTGCAAGGCAACGAACTGCATTCAGCCGCTTGCACGTGTTTGCTTGCTGCACTGCCAGGACTGTGAAACACAAAACGTGCGCACAGACTTTGTCAACATTTACAACGCTTGGCACGCTGTAAACCCAGTCTGAGACTAAGTTTTTAACAGCATCAAAGTCACTCACCACGTCCAGCAGCCATGTCAGGTCAGTCTATTTACTACACTGCGTGATGCGTTGCCAGAATTGTCCCTTGCTGAAAACCTACAGGACCAGCTCGAGGCCCACCAAGAGGTCCACCAGGCGGACCAAGAGGACCAATGGGTATGTTCATCGTATTATGTTTTGTTGCTGTTTGAGAAATGTTTGCTTTGCAGGCCGCGGGGGGCCTCCGCGCGGTCCGCCTGGAAGTGGCAGCGGACCGAGCGCTGCTGGCCGGGGCCGCGGACGCGGCCGAGCATCACCTTTGCCTGGGGGAGCACCTGCTGGGCGAGGTCGAAGTATGATTGGAAGGGGCGCTTCCATAGGTGGAGCAGGCCGCGGCCGAGGCGCCATTTCTCCTGGCGGGCCTCAAGCTGGACGGGGGGGCGCGGGGCGTGGTGCTGCTGGCCGAGGAGCCCCACGGGGACCACCTCCACAGCAGCGGGCAGCCCCAGTTGGGGGTCCTCAAGGGCTCAGCCGTGGACCACTCACGGGCAGTGCACCTCGAGGTGCCCCACCTCGTGGCCCGCCAGCAGGCAGGGGACGGGGACGGGGAGCGGCTGGAAGTGGAGCGCCTCCGCGTGGCCCTCCACCTGCTGGCCCGCCGTTGAGAGGACCAGCCGGGGGAGCAGGCCCAGGCCGTCGTTTTGGCCAGCTCAAAATTAAAGTGGTCCAGGCAAAAGATCTGAAGGAGCCAAGTGAAGGCAGTGCGAAAGATCCGTTCTGCATTGTCCGCCTGGCAGACACTAAACACCAAACGCAAACAGCTGTCAACGGTCGCACAGCACCGGTGTTCAACGAAGAGTTTACATTTGACATAACTAAACAATCAACAGACACCCCACTGGTGCTTGAAGTGTACTTCAAGCAGTCTCAGGGTAGCCATCACTTGATTGGCCGAGCACAAGTTGAATGGAAAGCCTGGATCGCGAAGCGCACATTTGACGGTGAAATCGACATACTGGGCACAGATTCCGGTGTTCACGGCAAGTTGAAGCTTCGGGCGATGTTTGACAAAGCCATGCTGGAGACCAAGGCGGCAGCAAGCGTGCTCACGGCCCAAGCCGACCAAGCCCGAGATCCCGCCGGCCAATTCACGCCCCAGGAAATCCGCGATGCCTTTGTGGCATTCGACCTGGACAAGAACAATTTTGTTGGAATGGTGGAGCTTCGGCACATCTTGAGCAACATTGGGGAGAATGCCAGTGAGGAGGAGGTGGCTGAGATGATTCGAATGATTGACAAAGACGGCGATGGGCAGGTTGCCTTTGAAGAGTTTTATGAACTTGTCAGTGGAGGGCAGCCAGTACCGCCCGGTCTGTGGAATGGGCCAGGCGGTGGCGGCACCAAGGCTGCTGCTCCGCAAGGTGGGGCTGTGCGCCCTGGCAACAACATGCAAGTCAAGGCAAAGGAGCGCGAAACCAAGTCCAGAATGCTTGACGACTTTGCAAAGAAGCACAACATCCGCCCTGAGCACATCAAAAAGTCATTCAAAAAGTTCCAGGAGGGTGACAGCGACAAGTCGGGCAACATTTCTTATTCCGAATTCTGTGAAATTCTGGATTGTGAGCCGTCAAGTGCTGTTCAAGCACTGTTCTCACAGTTTGACAAGGACAAGAGTGGCCAAGTTGATTTGAAGGAGTTCATGATCGGGCTGACATCCTTCACCTCTGCAAACAAAGATGAGCGCATGCAGTTTGCATTTGCGATACTGGACACGGACAACAGCGGGAGCATCAACATGGACGAGCTCATGAAGATGTTGATGGCCAACCATTTCGCCAGCTCACAGGAGGATGTGCGCAGAAAAGCATTGACCATCATGCAACAAGCAGACAAGGATGGCAATGGTGTCATCACTCTGGACGAGTTCAAGCAAGTCACCAAAACCTTCCCGAACTTGGTGTTCCCCGCGTTCAACCTTGGAAAGAAGGTCGCAGCAGTCCTGAAGTAGGCTACAGGGGTATTTGTGAGATTGAAATCAATGCAGCGTTCATTTACTTGGCATACTTTGCCTTGATGGCCTTGGCAATGGTTGTCAACTGGATGTTTGTGGTGCCTTCGTAAATGGCACCGATCTTGCAGTCGCGGTAGTACTTCTCCACACCGTAGTCCTTGGTGAAACCGACGCCACCCATCCACTCGATGGCCTTGCTGGCAGTGCGCTCCGCAACCTGGCTTGCATACAGTTTGGCCATGGCGGCTTCAGTGACGAAGCTCTGTCCGTTCTCCTTCATGCGGGCGGCATTGTACACCATGTTGCGTGCGGCCTCGATCTCAACGGCCACCTGTGCGTACTGGTGCTGCATGCCCTGGAAGTCACCGATGTGCTGCCCGAATTGCTTGCGCTCAAAGGTGTATGGCACGGCGGCGTCGAATGCTCCCTGAGCAATGCCCAGCATTTGTGCGGCAATGCCAATGCGTCCCTCGTTCAAGATCTCGATGGCGATCTTGTACCCCTTGCCCACCTCGCCGATGACGTTCTCCTTGGGCACGCGCACGTTGTCGAAGACAATGGGGTGGGTGCTGCTGGCGCGGATGCCCAGCTTGTCCTCCTTCTTGCCCAGGATGACCCCCTCTGCCCCCTCTGCCCCCTTCTCCACCAGGAACGCAGTGATGCCCTTGTAGCCCTTGCTGAAGTCAGTGTTGGCAAGGACGATGTAGATGCCAGCCTCCCCACCGTTAGTGATCCACAGCTTCTCACCGTTGATGAGCCAGTGGTCGCCCTTGTCCTCGGCCTTGGTCTTCATGGCGAACGCGTCTGAGCCGGAGCCTGGCTCGGACAGACAGAAGCAGCCCACGGTGTCGGTGGCCAGCTTGGGGAAAACTCGCTCTTGAATCTCCTTGTTGGCATAAAATGCAAAAACATTGTTCACCAGGGTGTTCTGAACATCAGCGGCCACACTGACAGAGGCATCAACCTGCGTAAGCAACGCCATGTGAGCGGAGAATCATCCTGCATCCAGCTTCAGCAGTTCGCACCTTGGCGAGCTCCTCCACCATGAGACAAGCAGCGGTAAAGGATGAACCAGTACCTCCAAACTCAGCTGGAATCTCAATTCCCATGAACTGCACGAAGAAGGG
>Ga0307982_1002651_pt1 | contig 14431 bp, 9 predicted proteins | sample OrgLakmetagen989_FD_201847 | JGI IMG/M metagenome (GOLD analysis project Ga0307982, IMG submission 201847) | Saline water microbial communities from Organic Lake, Antarctica - #989 | ecosystem: Environmental > Aquatic > Non-marine Saline and Alkaline > Saline | place: Antarctica: Organic Lake...
GCTTGTGTCTCCCACCACCCGGCACTGCACGCGGCCACAGCAAGGCCGAAGCCCCCAGCACCCAGCCTGCCCTGGCGTCTCATCATTCCCGTCGGCATACGAGCAGCAGAACACGGCCCGCAGCAGGGCCCGTGTACGCCCCCTGCACCCCCTTTGTCCTTTGGTGCGCTGCTTTTCGTCCCAGGCGTCCCGGCGTGGGGCACGCAGGCCAGCGCGCTTTCCGTGGCCAGGGGGGACCACTTGATTCCGCATTTCGCTGGCGGGCTTGATGATGCGCACGATGCTGGTGTCCACCCCCTTGCTGGTGCCCTTTTTACCCCCCTGCACAGCCCCCCCCTCCTCCCCCCCCGAGCTCTCGTCATCAGTCACCTCTGCTTCCGCATCTCGCTCCCGACGGTCTTTCCGTCCTTCACTGCGCTTGGCTCGGGCTGCTCGCTTCTTGGCGCGCAGTTTGCGTTCTTTGGCATGGGCGGCACGGTGCCACTCGCTGTTGTCGGCGTCCTGGCCCGAGGACTGACCACACCCACAGGGGCGGTGGTGGCAAGCCAGAACAACCGCCGCCAGGGGAATGATCACTAAGAACATAAATGCACTAGCGATGTACGCCCGCGCCAGCCCCGGGTTGGGGCACTCCAGACACTGACCAAACGCCAGAGTACGGTCCACAGTGCAGGTGCGGCAAAGAATGCCAGTGTGCCCCGCACGGCACTGTGCGAGGGGGGTCGACGTGAATGCGACCCCCCCCCCAGCAGACGCCTGCAGGCGGCGGGCCGTGGTCAGTGCCGTGGAAGTGTTGCGGGGGGCGGCGCCGGCGGTGAGGGCAGGGACAGGCTGACAATCCCCCAGATTCACACACTTGATGATGGCGGGGAAGGTATCACTGGACAGCAAGGGGGGGCTCCAGTACCCTGGGAACAGCTGCAGGCGGCCATTTGGGCAGGAAGCGCCCTGGCCGGGACACGGCAAACAGGATGCAGCTGCCCCCATGGAGTACGTGCCCTCGGGACAAACGGCGCACTGCAAGTCTGCCAGCGGCACAGAAGTGTTCCCGGTTGCACTTGAAGCTGCACCTGAGCGGTAGGTCCCCATGGGACAGACAACACACGGAACAGCAGCAGAAAGAACATGGAACAATGACACATTGCCGCTGGAATGGGGGGTCATTTCAGCACCGCCGTCGCCTTCCAGCCAAGGATCACTGAGCGACGTCCACCCCACAACAAGAAGGCGGGCGAAATCCGGCTGTGTTCCAGCCAGGCAGGAACACCCACCAATGTGAGCTGGAGCAGCCATCAGGTTGCTGGATGAGTCACATGATGCCGTTGAAATGGAGGTGGGCCCACTGCTCAGAACAGGCTTCTGTTGACCGAGTGAAACTTCCCAGCCGAAGCTGCCCACGTGTGCTGGTCGTGCAGCGACCATGGCAGATGCAGACACCGGGACACTGTCCGCTGCAGCACGCAGCAGGTGCATGAATGCAGCATCGCTCAATCCAGCCGGAGCAGCGGCAGCAGCAGCTGCTTGAGCAGCCACGTCTGCCAGACGCGTGGATACGAAGGTCACAGCGAGGGGGGTCACGGTAGTGCCAACTGCGCTGCGTGAGGCAATGCCCTGCAGGATAGCCTGCACATGCACAGACTGTTCCGAGCTGAGCTCCAGCGCTGTTCCTGCTGCGTCTCGAAGCAGAACGGCCCCCGTCACCACCGAGCCAGGAGCGGCGGCTGTGCGCAGAGACAGCACAGAGGACATGGCAGGCGATGGCACGCCGGCAAACACACGCACAAACACAGCAGCAGTGGCATAGTGAGTGGCGGAGCACACACCTGGGGCGCTACAGGGTGCGCCAATGGTCAGCTGCACAGCTGCCCCGTACACCCCAGGCCCCGCAGCGAAGCCAAGCGCTGCCGAGATCCTTCCCCGCAGCAGCAGGCCAAGTGCGGAAACAGGCCCCGGCAGGCGCTGCATGGTTAGGGGCTGCAGCAGACTCAGCCACGGCTGGGAGCTGTTCCACGCCAGCACTTGCACTGCATTTGCGCGAGGGGCTGTCTGCTGCTCTGCCGGGAGCAGGAGGGCCACTTGGGTGGTGAGCACGTCGCCAAGCGACGCATGCAGCATCTGCGACCGCGGCAGCAGCTGCATGTCTGACAAGCTGACCACTACTGGGACGACCTGCTGCAGGGGGGCCGTTGCTGTGGCAGGGGGGGGCGCACAGGAAGCGCTGCTGGTGCCACTGTCCACAACGGCGCCAGGCGAGGTCAGCAGCAGCCAAGCCACGGCACAGGCGGCAGCGCCTGCTTGCTGCCGCACAGCTGCGATGTCCAGTTGTGGTTGCATGTGCACAGCTGTGCCCGGCGCCGCAGTGACGGTGCCTGAGGTGCCCCCGCTGGCCCACGCGCCCACTGACAGAGCGGCACAGCCGCTGGGCTGGTGGGCCGCACACGCAGAAGACGGCGGAGATGCAAGCACGCTGTAGGAAATTACAGCTGCAGCGCTACCTGCATTGAACAGTGTGGTGCTCACTTGCACAGTGCCTGCTGTGTCTGCTGCCTGGAGATGCACAGTTGCTTCGGAATTTGGAAGCAGCAGTACTGCTCGGCGGACGTGGACTCGAAGATTGAATCTTGCAAAGTCACCGTTTGGTGAATCCAGAGAAAACACTGGAATGGAAATGTTGGTATGCCCTTGAGGGCAGTTGAAGGCTGCACGGCCAAACACAACTACATTGTCGCTGCCAGCCAGTCGCCGTGCGACCATGCAGTCAGGCAGCACAGTTGCATCGAATGCCCATGGTTGGGAAAAGCTGACTGCAAAGCGAACCAGTTCCACCTCAGAAGTACTCGGTACTAAATCTCCTTGAAATTCTGCTGGAGTCAGCTGCGGGGCAGTCGCGGCTTGTAACCATCGGTCAGCAGGAGCTAGCAACGCCTGCGCTGAAGTAGGCACGCAACTGCACGCTGCCATCCATGTAAGAACCCACACTAGCCACATGACAGTTAACACAAAATAAACCGATGTACGCTATCAAACTGCCGGCTGGACCCTGCCGCAGGCGACCGCTGCACACTCTGAGCTGCGGTATTTGCGCAAATGAAATATTGCGGCGGTCAGAGTCTTGTCAACGAGCCAAGGGAATTCACAGCGCAAAAAGCGGCATACAGCACATGAGAACTGCATTGAATATGCCAGAAGGTCCCAAGTTGGTGCATGCTTCACGGGGTGCTCATATTGGATGCCCCCCTGAAGTCCGCTGCGAGGCACCCCTCAACCCAGAGGAGCCTAGCAGCTACCTGCTGCATAGCTTTGCGCGCATCACTGCTTGCTTTGAGCCACAGCTGCTTTGCGCTCTGCTGCAGCAAGGGAACGCATGGCAGCCTTGCCTGTGCTGCACGTGTCGTTGCACAGGCACTCGTGGCATTTGGGGGCGCGGGGGTTGCACGTCTGTTGCCCAAATCCCACCAGGAGAAGATTCACATCTTCCCACAGGGAGCGTGGCAGCCAGCCCTCCAGGGCTGCGCGGGTTTCCTCGGGTGTCTTTGTGCCTTTGACCCATTTGAGGCGGTTTGAAATGCGGTGTACGTGCACATCCACGCCAATGCCAGCACAGTCGCTCCAAGCAGCATTCACACAAATGTAGGCCATTTTGGGGCCCACTCCTGGCAGCTCACACAGCCCCTTGACATCTCGGGGAATGTCCCCCCCATACTTCTCCACGCAGATCTTGGCGGTTTTCGAGAGAAACTTCCCCTTGTTCCGGTAGAACCCCACGGGATAAATGATGTCGGAAATGGCTTGTTCCGACATGCCCGCCAGGGTGGCTGCATCCAAGCCGTGCTTCTGCAGGCGAATCACCGCAGCCCCCGTCACCTCGTCCTTGGTTTGAGAGCTGAGCATGAGCGCCACCAGGGTCTGGAAGCGCTGGGTATAGGGGGGTGCAGTGCGGTCAGCCAGGGCTTCCGTGCCCATGCTGTCCACCACAGCAGTGCGGTCAGCCCGCATGCGCGTGATGGCGTTGTATTGCCGTACCCAGTGCTCGTGGGGGGGGTTGGTGGTGTCACTGCCCCTGGCTTGAGCCCATGCCGTGCTTGCCCGACGCAGGGTGCTGCTGGAGGGGGAGACGGGGCGGGTAGGACGGGGGGGCGTGTGGGGGGGCAGCCCTGCTGCCGCTGCCGCCGCCGCGGCTGGGCTGGGGCTGCTTGGGATGGCAGGCCCAGATGGGCCTGAGGCTGCGGCCCGCTTGGCAGCTGACGGTGTCTCGGCAGTGCAAGATTCGCCGAGTGGAGCAGAAGCTGCTGCGTCAATGATGGAAGCTGCAGTTGACCCCAGCACAATGTGTTTTCTGGCGCGCTTGCGCGATGCTGGGGTGGCCGGGCCTGCGGAAGTTGCTGGGCCAGCAGCGCTGCTTGGGGCAAGGCTGGACATGTCCTGGCGGCGTGAGCGCGTCATGCGACCAGATCCACTGTACGCAAATGTTTCCAGTAATACAGAATTGGGGTTTGCTCCCTTTCCATCGGGGTCGCTGCCTGACATTGCTGTCGAACGCAAGATCGTGGGCGCTGCGCACGAGAAAGATACGCGCTGACGACAGGCTCTCGCAAAGTGGCCGAGCATGGAAGATGCCGCACAATGGCGCACACTTTGCACGGAACACTAAAAATTCTTGAATTAATTTTTTTCAGCACAGGTGTGCACCTGGCATCACGCACCGGAGAAGGGCTAGGAAGGGCCTCAAGAATTGTTGTCGGGGGCAGTGAACCACTGACACATCTCAGCTGTCTATGCTACTCTGTCAAACTGCAAGCATTCAGGCTATCTCAATGGTGATAACAGAATGATTTCGGGGCCATGGCTTGCGAAACAATGAAGGATGGCCGGCTGATGGAGTTCGAGGTGAGCCAAATCCACGCTTGAGTAACAGGCTAGGTCGCGTTGTCTTGGCTGTTTGCTGCACTGTGCACCCTTTGCAGGTGGTTGATTGCTGCATTATGGAGGATGGCACCCCTGTCAGTACTCTGTCCACGTTAGACTATGGTGGAAAATGCTTACGAGACGAGGGCATTCACACTGCGTTGTTTGAGGACGACGGCACGCTGCCAGGCTGCCTGCTCCAGGCAGCAGCAGCGCACAGTGGTGTGCCCATCTTCGAGTGCAACAGCTCATCTTGCTGCCCCCCATCGTGTCCCCAGCGCAGCACCCAGGGGGCAGCAGCGGTTGATCTCGTTGTGGGCGAGGCGGGGTCTGCGGGGCATGGGCTGTTTCTAGCTGCGCCAGTGCCGGCTGGTGCGTTTCTCGGGGAGTACACTGGCAACCTTGTGTCGTCACGGGCCGCTGCCAGCACTACAGCTGCACAGCCAGTGGGCGCCCATTCTTACCATCTGACTTACACTGAACACTTCACACAAAAGGGGAAGCCGCGAGAGATGCACACTTGCGTTGACGCGGCGAGGAGGGGCAGCCTCATGCGTTTCATCAACCACAGCTGCGCCCCCAATTGTGTGGTGATGGGTGTGCGCACCCACAACTCCGTCCCGCGCCTGTGTGTGTTTGCCCTGCGTAGCCTCCCCCACAGGGCAGAGCTGACGCTGGACTATGGCGCAGGGGAGGGCGATGGCGGTGGCAGCAGTGCAGCAGGGCAGCCTGCAGGCAAATACGTGGCAGTGGGCCAGGGCTCGGCGCGGCAGGCGCAGGGTGCTGCGCCTGATGCCCTGGAGGCGGCGGGGCGGGTGAAGTGTGTCTGTGGCAGTGCAGCGTGCCGGGGCTTCGTGCCTTTTTCTCGGGCTTGATGCCCCAAACATGGGGATTCCCCCACTCATGCAGGTAAGGCGAGCCAGTGCTTAGCTGCGTCTCAGGCTGCTTGAGAGTCACGCGGCCTGCAGGGTGCTTGTGTTGTTTGTAGGGGGTTGTGTGGGCGCACTCCTGGTGGCAATAAGCGGGGGCCTGCTGTGCATTGTCTCGGGAAATCTAAAAGTGTTTGGTTCCTTCAGAATGAGTAGTCATCCAACTCCAACGAAAAGTACTGTCGCGCACTTTGTCATCTTCCAGCAGACAAAAAATCTTGTCTCCTCGGAGAAGCATATTCCGCAAGGAACTCTTTAGTACTACTATCCATCCATTCAATATGGCTGGTGCTCAGATGCAAGGAATGAAATTGTTGACCCCAGACCAAGCGAAGGGTAGGTGCAGCAATTCATTCATGCGCTATTTCCAATGATACACGAACGGTGCTCTGCGCAGCCGTGCTTGCTGAAGGTCTGGAACTTTACAACCAGGAGGAGAACAAAGCGCAGATTGACGCCGCAATTGTTGCAGCAGGAGGTAAGCATTTCGTTTGTGTCAGTGATCTCGAACTATTTTCCACTTGATGGGAACGCTTGCAGGCGACCAGGCTAAGCTCATGGCAACCGCCACGCCTTTGGCCTTGACGATTGGCAAGCCACTGTTGGAGAAGTACGGCTTCAGCGCAGATGCTCTGGGTGAGCTTGTTGTCAAATACTGTCATATTTGCATGTTGATATTTTGTCCTGTGCAGGATTCATGATGTTGATCACTTCCCTCAACATGGCCACCGCAGCTGACCCCACGCTCAAAGAGCAGCTTGCAGAGCTGCAATCCAAGGTCATGCCTCGCGCCTCTTAGATGCCGACTGGCTCTTCCCCCCGGTCTCAGAGGGTTCATTTTCAAATATATGGAGCGGCATGCATCAGGTCTGCTTGAAACCACGACATCACACCGAGCAACAATTTTGGCGGTGTTTGGTGATTTGTCTGGGGGTGCAAAGAATTCGTGGTGTCCAAGCGAGGGAAAACCATCTGAAATGCACAACCTGTGTCAATTTGAAATTGCAGCCCTTAGTAGAATCCTGATTAGTCTCGCGTCAAGTCGGTGCACTTTGTTCACCTGCAGCTATTTCGTGACAAAGTAAACCGCTCAAAATGGTGTATTTCATCTGTCAGGCGTGTCAAGAGACACTGAAGAAGCCCCAGGTAGAGAAGCACTATCAGACCAAATGCCCCAGGTGTTATGCGTTGACTTGTGTCGACTGCAGCAAAACATTCGAGGTGTGTCGCTCCTCTTGCGGAAAATGAGCGAATGCCTTGAATGATGTTATCATGCACTTGCAGGGAGATGCGTACAAAGCCCACACTTCATGCATTTCGGAGGCTGAAAAATATCAGGGGGCATTGTACAAGGGTGGCAAGTCTGCTAAGAAGACCCCACAGGAGCGCTGGACGGACGCCATGAATTCTGCTGCTGAGAAAGCAGAGGGTAGTCTGGCCAAGGTATTCGCAACCCTCATTGAATTTCCCAATGTACCTCGAAAAAAGGCGCGCTTCTTGAACTTTGCACGCAACAGTCTGAGAATGCACTCAGAGACTGTGCTGAACCAGTTGTTTGACGCAATTTCAGCTGAGTTTGGGCCTCGAGAGGATTCTTCCTCCGGCGAGGCTGCAGCAGCGGCGACTGGTGGCAGTGACGCGCCGGAGGGAGGCAAGAAACGCCCTCGAGAGGACAGCGACACTGCAGCGACCTCCGGCTCCAAGTGGCAGCAGTTGGCCGTGCAGGCTCTGCAAGATGCCCCGAAACGCACCCTGTCCAAAAAGGCTCTGCGCCGGGCGGTGGCGGCGGCGGCGGGCCTGCCAGAGGATGACAAGAAGGCGAAGAAGGGAGTCAAGAAGGCCCTGGAAAGCATGGCCGACTTCAGGCTCGTTGCCACACAGGACAAGGATGTCACACTGCTGTGAGGCCACACCTGTGCACCCCCCCCCCAGCCTGCATGGGCAGCGGGGGGGGGTATTACTTGCGAGCCCAGGGGGCCACACCCACATGGGATGGCAGGGGGGCTTGCACGGCACTGCTGGCTGCCGCTGCGGCCCACGGCGCCACCCCCATGACCCCGGCACTGCCGCTGGGGTTGGTGCCAGCTGCCCTGGCGGCGGCTGCGGGCACCTCGGGCGTCCATGTGCACTGCAGGCACTGCCCGAACTGGATGTGCTGTGTGACAGGCTGCTTCCCCAGCACCTCATTCACGTACAAATTGCGCATGTTCACATTCACCCGCTTCCAGTTGGGCAGTAGGGAGAGGTCGTTAAGCAAGGGGGAGTGCTCCGCAAAGGGGGCCCCTGTTTTCACGCTGTGAATGTACTCAATGCCCTCCATGTACATGTACTGCTGCAGGTTGGCGCTGCGCACGGAGGAGCTGTGGATGTCCCCCGGCGTGATGCTGCTGCTGCCCTTGAGTTGCGCTGAGCCGAAGTAAAATGGCAGCATTTGGAAGTCATCCAGAGACCACACGCCGTGGGAGCCGGCCGGCTCAAGCATGTACCGGCGCTGCACCTTGCGGCAGAGACGCAGGTACTGGGGGAACACACGCAGGGCCAGCGCCTGCTGGTCGTCCTGCTGCAGCCAGGCTTCGTCGGAGAGCACTTGGGTGCCGCCTGGCGTCACGGGGTCTGCTTCTGAGGGGGGGGCGTCCTCAGGGGCGGGGGGGCTCCCCCGCAGGACGTACAAAAACAGCATGAAGTTGGTCTCATGCCCAGTGCCGTAGTCGATGCGGGTGGCGTTTCCGAAGGAGTCACACAGGTAGGCAGCCCCCTCTCGCAGCTGAAGCTCCATGTCGGCTGAGCCGGGCACTGTGCTGCTGTCCGGCAACGCACTTTGCAGCATGGAGGTCATAGATTCAGTCACTCGTGTATACCATGTGCGAAACGCTTTGTTGCCAAAGCGCATGGGCTGTTCAATTGGATCCACTTCGTCCACCAAAGCCGACAACTTTTCTAGTAACGCTAGCAGTCCTTCCACAGCCTGCACCAAGTGTCGAGTGATTGAGAAAGCAGTACAGAGAGCGGAAACGTACCGGAGAAACATGAATGCTTTCGTCCAAGCACTGGGTCTTCTCACAGGCCGCATTCAATGCGTCAATGAAGGAAACAAAGCCACGGTATGCCTGCGAAGAGATGTGTCGTGTCCACGGGAAAACATCATCACGCGGCCAGCGCACACACGGGAGACTGTTCAAATGCAGCTTGGTCCGAATCCGAGAAAATGCATCTACGCAGTGAAGTCGCCATAGTGTGATATTTTTGATCGATGGTTCAAAACTGATGTTGTTAGCAATGGCTGAGCTAATCAAGGAGAAATGGCTTCTGCAGGCTGTTTGGAATGGGGAAGGCAAAGCCCACTGACTTATTTTGAGGCACTGGAGTCTGTAAAGCAAGCTATATGAAGATAGTGTCATGAAGGGTTTACAGAATATCCGGTCGAAAATCTGCTGCAGCAGATAATTGAGCACCCCTTCACCAGCCTTTGCAGGGTAACGGGTGAGAGCGAGGGAAATGCAGTGCAAGAGATGGAAGCGTGCCAAAATATAGCACACCTTCCCTGGATTCCGACTGGTGCCAATACAGTGGCACATTGTAAGAACAGGAAAGAAGACAATCGGCTTGGAAGCCAGGAGACTGTCATTTTGGACTGTGGCCCAGCCAGCAGCAGGGAGTCGATCGACATGGCAAGCAGCCAAAATGACGCCCCCCAACCGGGCAGGGATGTTCGAAGTACAGTTTTGTCGCCTGAACAGCAAGCTGCGTTGAATGCAACCAAGGTAAGCCCTCATGTTCCCGCGATGATGACAAGCACGTCGCACGCGACTGGGCGCAGACAAAGCTTCGAATTGAGGACAGTGCTTACCTTCAGGAGCACCCAGAAGTGCAGCAGATGATTTCAGTCCTTACAACGAAATTGCTTGCGGAGAAGCCAGACGAGCCTCTGCAGGCAGCACTGCAATTTTTGTCCGACCCGGATGCAGTGAGAGCTGCTGTCGCTGCCCACGCAGCAGCGGCCAAATGAGCCCCTGCAATAATGTCGCATAGCACCACACTGCAATACATTTCATTTTTTCTCCGTTCCCATCGCCAGCGGCTTGCACGGCAGCATGGCGAATGCAGCTGCAGCGGCGGCGCGTCCTGCGCTGCCGTTGGTCTCCTCGCTGCCGTGCTTGCTTTCTTGGGCAGCGCGCTGTGCCTCAGGCAGCACAAAGGAGCCCACCAGGGACTTCACCACAGCGGCGTTGGATCCGGTGCCCCCCGCCGCAGCGCCACTGCCCCTCTCGGCCCGCACGGCGGCCTGGGCAATTGAGCTGGCGGCACTGGAGACGGCTGCCGCGAGGGTGGACGCCACCAAGCCCCGGGCAGTGTCGGCATGCACAGCACGCACCTGGCGATACACATCATCCGCCTTGGCTTGCACGGCCTCCTGGGCCTGCCGTTGGCCCCCCTCCTCCACCTCCCGTCGACGACGGGTGTCCTCGGCATGTGCGACCACCGCTGCGACACGCGTCGCCTCCCCTTGCCGCACCAGCTCCTTGGAGAAGAAATCCAGGGCTGCAGAGGCCACTTCGCCTGCAGCGGTGTCCACGGCAGCCTCCTGCGCCACCCGCACGGCTGCAGCGGCCTGTCGCTCCTGCTCCTGGCGACTGACTTCTGCGACCTGCTCGTCGTCCAGCAGGTCCTGTCTCATCTCTTCGATCAGCTCCAGGCGGCGCTCCTTGCCCTCGAACATCATGTTCTGCACTGCACGGCCCCGCAGCAGCTTCTGCAGCAGCAGCACCGCGTTGTCCGTCTGTGCACTGGCGGCGTCCTCGTCCTCCTCGTCGAATGTCGGCGTGGAGGGGCGTGCAATCTTCTCCTTGGGCTGTCGCCACGCCGGCACGTCCTCGCGCTCCAGAGAGGACGCCGGCAAGGGCAGGTTCAGCCGCCCACCCGCTGTCGGCGCCGTGCTGCCCATGGCGGTGGCAGGCGCCAGCTTGGTGCCTGCTGCCTGTGACTTGGCTGTGCGCAGCATGGTGTGGACGCGGGCCAGGTCTCTGTCAACGACTGCGTCGGCACGCTGGGCGGCGGACTTGGCTGCGGGCGCCGAGGGCGGCTTGGTGCGTGCCAGCAGTGTGCTGGGACGCAGTGTCGCCTCCACAGCCGATAGTGCCGCAAAGGAGCTGGTGTCGCCCACGTGAGCTTCGACTCTGTGCTGGATGCCCTCGTCCATCCCCCCACTGATGGTGCCGTGCCCGGAGTGCGCCACGGGGGCGTACAGCTTGGAGGAGTAATTGGCGTACTCGCCGATGATGTCACGCTGCGACCTGCGGCCGCGGTTGTGGGCGCCACCCGAGGCAGCCCCCCCTGCACCCGCCCCCCCCATCCCCGTGATGGCGTCCACATGCTCCTCGTGTGCTGCACGGGCCTTGCTCAGCTTGCGCAGGGTCTTAATGCGTTTCTTTTGGATGGTGGTGAGGGCGCGGTCCTTGTCTGCTTCCACCCGCTGTCGTACCGACTCGGCGCGCTGCTCCGAGACCCACTCACGCGCCGCCTCCCGTTCATGCACTGCGTCCAACACAGCCTGCACACGGCGCTCGCCCTCCGCATCCACCTCCGCTTCGTGCCACGTCCACGCCCGCAGCTCCAGCTCCTCCATGAGGCGTTTCCTGTGCTCGAAGCTGGCTTCGTCTGTCAGGGGGGGCAACGCCGCCTCCACCGCCCTGCGCTCCCGCACCTCCTCAATGTACTCCACCTCCGCGATGCCAGCTGGCAGTCGGGAGCCCACACGCCCCCCTGCAGTCATGTGTGCCAGGTGCAGCACCTCGGGGTCGCTGCCTGCGCGCAGAACGAAGTCCGGGGTGTAGGAGTCGGTCTGCGCCTCCCCGTCCCTGTACATGGACTGCACCCCCACAGACACCATGCCAGGCACAGCGGCTTGCGCTGGGGCGGAAATGGCGTCGCCCTCTGCGGTGCTGCGCAGGTGCTTGCCTCGTCGGCGAGTTCGGCCAGAGGTGCCTTGGGTGGCCGCGGCTCCTGTCCCGCTGCCAGCTGCAGCGGCACCTGCCGAGGTCCCGTCCAGCACTGGAGGCGGATTTTTGTCCAGCACCAGTGTAGTTGGAAGACTGGACAATGCTGCAACGGCTGGCCGCTGAAAGAACTTCATGCGATCTGGCCCTGCGGCAACAGTGTCTAGATTTGTAGCGTCGGCATAATGTGGGCGAGCGCCTTGCTGGGTCCTGTCAAATTGCTGTGGCAGTGATGCAGGCAGCTCTGAGTTGCCTTTCAAAGCAAATGTTGCACGTGGCTTGTGCCCAACTTCGCTGAACAGGTTCTTTGCATCGGGCACTCGAGTCTGCAAGGGCACAGAGTTTCAGCATGAAACGCGGGCGGCTCTAAATGAAGGGTGCTGCAGCCAAAATTGAACAGAACGACGTACAATGCCACTAAACGCTGCAGTTTGCGAGCTTCTATAGAAGTCCCTTGCGCTTGATGTCTGGTATGTGGGATCTGTAAACTCCAATGGGTGTTGTGCTTGCACGACCTTGCATTGGATTTATCTCCACGCACCATACAGGTGATCATACCGCCTGTTGGTCTGCACAACAGTGCGAGTAGGCATGCTGTCTTAATGATCCTTGCTTCTGCTGGACAAATGCCGGGAGTGCGACTTTGCACTGCGCTGTGCCTGCTGCGATGGAGATTTCCTGGCAGCTGCTCTGTGCTCCGAGTCCCCAACCAACGCCAGGGCCGCTTGGAAGCTTTTACAAAGACAGATCTGGTCACAAGAAAATTGACATGACGAGGCGATGGACCGGCACTGTTTTATACCCCGCCAGTCAGGAGGCTCCACATGTTTGCGATTCAGGGTGCAGGGGCGTGTCGCGTTGCTACTGGCCAACGAAGGTACTCGCTGTACTTCACACGTTGAGCACAGCGGAAAAGTCGCATCGCTGGTAACGGAATGAATATTAAAACAACACAGGGTGTGAAATCAAGCGTTTGCCTGGTGCTTTGTCCCAAGCAGCTCTCCTTTGCTCACCTGCAGTCACACAGCCGCAAGCCCGGTCTCTGCCAGCATCGCCCGCAGCACCGCCCGCCGCTGCACAAGGGCAGCCACAGCGGCCTGCTCCCGGCCCGCTGCAGCGGTCACCGCGGCCAGTTGCTCCCGCGTATCGTCCATGGCTGCTTGCGCAGCCTGCATGTCAGCTGCCAGCTGCTGCTTGGAGCGCTGTACAAGGGGGGGGGCGGGGGGCGCAGAGGCCCCCTCCAGCAGCAACTGCAGCTGCTCATTGGTTTCCCCCAAGCTGGCCACTGACATGCGTGTGGCACGGATTTGCCGCAGCAGCTGCATTTCCGACGGGACGTTGCCGCCCTCCACGGCAGCAGTCAGTCCCGGGGCAAATCGGTGCAGGGCGCGCACTGTGTGTTCGGCCGCCCGCGCGAGCTCCTTCAGCGCTGGCCCCGACGGCCGCCACGTCCCAGACCCGCGTTCTTGCTCCAGCACTGCGATTCGGCTGCTGAGCTGCACGCAGCGCATCTCGAGCCAAGTGGCGTCCCGCACCCCACTGTAGCTGGGGGCGTCCATGATGCCCCCCTCGCCCTCGTAACCAAGCGCCATGGGGGGCTCGGGGCGGAACACGTGAGTGACATCTTCGCCCTTAATCGGAACACCTGCCAGCGCCGCCAGTTCCCGCGCCATGCCTGCGTTGGTGCGATTCACTTTGTCCAGCTGCGCCCGCAAGGCCCCCGCCCCCGCCTGCAGGCGAAGCACTTCGTCTGCAATGTCCATACTGGGTGAGCCACGGCCACTGCCGGTTTCCCCGGTGCGCCGGCCTTGGCGTCGTGATGCCCGCTGGGCACTTGCCACCCTCGCCTTGGCAGTGCTGCGGGCGACAGAGGCTGCCACCATAGCTGCCTGTCCAGGGGGCATGTCGTGTAGCCACCGCAGCGCCTTGGGGCCCAGTGCCTGCGCTAGAGGAGTGGGAATGCCACGCAGTGCTGATGCGCCCACATCCCTGTCGTGTTGGCGGCTTCGGTTCAGGGTTGCGTTCAGTTCACGGGCTGGCGAGGTGACGGCCTCCCGCAACGCTTCACGCTCTTGCCGGGCCCGCCACGCACTCTGCACTGCAACCACACCATCTTCTGCATCGGCTTCTTTGTGTTCCTTGTTCTGGCTTGACCCCGCATGCGCTAAGCGGGGGGTGTGCAGTGGTGATGCAGCACTTCCCCGTGATGGGCCCACCCCCCCTACACCCCCCCCCTCGACAGGCACTTGGCCCCCATCGGTGGACAAGGACTGCACTGAGCCGCTGTTGCGTAGCCACGGCTGGTTGGCCAGCGTCACATCTGCATCTGGCTCCATGCTGACTGGGGCCCGCGCTGCCTGCGGGCGAAAGGGTGAGCGGGAAGCTCTGAAGGCAGCTTGGATGGCGCGGGCGGAAGTGTCATCTGAGCGGGTGGCTGCGTCGGAAGTGTCACTTCCGCTGCGGGAGTGGGGCCGAGCAGCCGGCACCGTGTCTGCAGCCAGCAACACCCCACCCCCCCCACCATCGGACGAGTCGTCATCCGATGCAAATGGATCCAGGCTGCTGCTGTCGCCGTCTGAAGGCCCCCCTGCAGCCCCCCCCCTT
>Ga0307982_1002652_pt1 | contig 14426 bp, 13 predicted proteins | sample OrgLakmetagen989_FD_201847 | JGI IMG/M metagenome (GOLD analysis project Ga0307982, IMG submission 201847) | Saline water microbial communities from Organic Lake, Antarctica - #989 | ecosystem: Environmental > Aquatic > Non-marine Saline and Alkaline > Saline | place: Antarctica: Organic Lake...
CTCGTCTTACTCGCACCCCATCCGATGGTGCATAAACTGAAAGGCGGTACCACAGGAGATTTGTTGAGCCTCCACCGCTACTAACCTTGGCTGCAGTAGACTCTTCTGTTGAGCTACCTACAACTATTTCGCCAACTACTATATCGCCAGTTTCAGGCCCACTTTGAATGCTGGGATCAACTTTGTCGTCGTAGGCAAGGCTCTTTCGGAAGGGCACGCCTGCAGGTTCGACGCACCTAAATGCAACAAGCGGATCCCGCAGGTCTTCCCACATGCACCAGAACCTGCAAGAATGAACAATCTCTCGTGTGAGCAGTGCAATATGTGATTCAGCAATTAGAATTTACTGCATGGACAATCATGTCAAACAAAGATATATACTAGTAGTATGTACTTTAAAATATCTATTCACGCACTTAAGTCCGCCTTTTATCTTGGCTTGCACAGGCAGTAGTTTATCATCCTTTGTAGCAATGAAGGTGACCAGCGCCCCGTCGATGCACTCTTCAGGATACTCGTATGATGAGCTTTTCTTGAATATGAGTTGTGCGTTGGAAGTAAGGTTGGGAAGACTTGTGACCGAAAGTTTAGAAAGAGTATTGCTCCGCCTCTGCGACGAATCAAGTGCTGTCGTAGCGAACTCTTTCGTCTTCGTGATTGCTGAAAAGAGGACAGAAAAACAAACAACGCAAGAATATCACATAACTGTATCCATTGTTAAATCAAGGCCTGGGTTATTTCCATGGTGTTAACCATGAAGACTCACCTGCAGGATTCCAATCCCTTCCAAAGACTCTGACGTCACCGCTGTCGGTGAGGCATTCCATTTTCCCGAAAGAGCCCAACAGAGCTTCTTCTCTGCTGTCAGTCCAACCGCCATGGCCCTCGGCTAGCCGTTTCGCTTCCACCACATCAATTTTGTTCACCCTCACAACTTCACCAGCAGTCAAAAGTTCTGTTGCTCGGCGAAGCGCTCCTTCTTCATAGTACCACGTTTTTTCGTTGAACGTAACCTTAAAAGGCTTCACGCTTTCATCGTCTTGTAGAAGAGTAGCCACATCGCCTGGTTTTAGAGGACTATCCGCGGCGTCGACGTAAGAAGTGTACCCTTCCGTAAGCTGAACTTGCTCACCGACGCGAAGTCGGCCTTCCACGGCTGCTGACAGCACCTCAGGAGGCACGACTGCCGAGATGGGCGCATAGAGATATTTAAACCTACTGCTTGTAAAAAAGCCTCCAGCAGAGAGCGAGTGCACCTTGTATTCAACTCCAGCCCTAAAAATCAGCCTTGGACCCGGGCAACCTTTCCACTCTGCAGAGACGTCTGAAACCTGAAACTTGACTACATCTCCTACCTTGAGGTACCCTTCTATCATGTTTGGATTCCAAAAATAGTTTCGCACTCGGACGTCGTTATCGTAATCAACGTGCGTGATACGACCGACAGAGCCAAGGCAATCTAACATTCCTGACTTCCAGCCACCATGTTGTCGTGCAAACTTTTTAGCCTCAGATATAGGTATTCTTTTAATGCGTACAATATCGTCGACGCGAAAAGGTGTTGGTGCATCATTTCCAAGGTCAAAACAAGGGCCACAAAGGTCGAAGTCGCAACCTTCGGTGCAGCGAAACCGGGTACCACTCCCTCCGCCCATTCCGCGGCAACCTCCTGGGCAAGAGCGACCGTCACAAAACCAGCCTCCAGCAGAATACGGAACAAGTCCATGACGATGCCAGGGATGTGAAGCTGCCGTTATTTTCTGAGCATCCAAAGTTGAATTCGGCCTCACAATAAGTGCAGGGCTCCAAACATGACCCAGAACTCGAATACCACCACGCGATGTAATAGCTTCAATATTCCCATACTGTCCAAGTAACTTTCTCATGGAAGACTTCCAATCTCCATACCCTTCCATAGATATCTTTGCTTCATGCTCTGACACTAATTGAATGCGTACTTTGTCGCCTTTTCTCAGACCTTTGGCGTCTTTGCCACGTTGTTGATCAGCTGCAATCAATTCGATACCACATTGCAAAGCAAAATCGGCCGCATTATGAGAGGATCTTACTCGGTCTTTCTTTGAGCTTGACCTTGTCGATGATATCACTGTCTTTACGCCTCTTTCACTGCCACCATTGCCAACTCGGTCAAATGCACCTGAATTGTCTTCAAACCAGTGCAAGAAGTCGGCATTGTACAATGGGTGACAGAAAAAACGAAACCAAAGCTCGGGGCGTGCTCGCCAAAGCCAGAGCATCGTGTTTTTCTCCCCTTTCGCCGGATCAAGACTTTGCCTGAAAGTATCAATCCGAAGAACCCGTGAAGACGTAGGTGCTGCATATACGTATCCATCATTTCCAAGGACACCACATCCGTAGGCTCCTGCTGCGAGGTGCGTCTTTTTGCCGATGCGCTTTAAACTAGAGTGCTCTACATTGTCGATCTCTTCTTCAGCATCCAATCCTTCAACTTGCTTACCCTCTTTGATGGCTTTCGTTTCCTTTTCTTTCGCTGCCTTGAGATCTTCAATTGCTTTCAAGTTTCTCTGAAGAGCCTCTTTCGGCTCAATTCGGATAACTTTACTAGCACTATGAACAAGGCCGTAAGCAGCTTCGTCAAGACCCAAAACAGTATCAATCCATTTCAACGGTCCAGGCTCCAAGTTGGGGCGAATCAAATTACTTTCGTCTTCTGATGGGTCAAAAACAAGAACTTTTTGAGCGCCTTCGCCACCAGGAGATGCAACCACGACACCGTCACATACACACGCGCCGTAGAATTTTTCTCCGCCAAGTGGCGATAGTTTAGTACCCACCTCATTGATAGATGACGGGTCGTCGGGATCGAGCTGCAACACTCTGTGCGCATTATGAGGTGTAAAATATACGAAGCCTTTGGTGTTCTCTTCCTCGGAATTATTGCACAAATTACATGGCGTATCGTTGTTCGGGTCATAGTGCCCACAATAGCATATCTTGGCAGGTAAGCTTTCATCATTCTTTGGCTTGAGAACAAAGGCTGCACCCCACCATTTCAAGCCAAGCCCAAATTCAGTCCCCAGTTCACGGCCTATTTTTGTCACCGTGGGGTTACTTGAGTCTGCAAAGTTTATCTGCAGAACTTGTTTGGCGTTACATGGAGCGCAGTAAATATTGTTATCATAGGAGCACAGAACGCCTTGCCCCCATTTCGAAGATTCGTCATCGCTATCACCTAAAAATGTTATCTCATCGCCCCTGAAAGGATCTATCCGAAGTACTCGAAGAGCACTTCCAGGAATTCCGTAAATACAGTTATCAGGGCCAAGAACTGCTGAGCTATATAGAAACCCTGCCGGCTGTGCTGCTGTCATTTCGTGGGTGTATCCAGGAGGAAATCTGAGTAAACGACGGTATCCTTTTAATGTGTTCAATTTTAAGACGCCCACGTCAAAGTGACTCCTTGGCAAGAAGTAAAGGCTGCCATCTTTTGCTTTGGCCGCTGCAAACCACATGGCATTATTCTCGAAGTCTAGCCCGATCTCTCGGACTTCTGTAATGCTGCTCCGTAGTGGCCCAAATAGCAAGCCTTGCATGACAAGATCGCACAGCACAGACCGTACGGCTAAAATTTCACGTGGTACAGAAACACCGCACCCTGGTTCATCGAGAGCAAGCAAATCTTTAGAGAAAGCCGCAGCTGCCATAACCCATGAAGTGCTTTTGCAGTCAATGCCTGCGCAGGCACCAAGACGACGGGCTGATTCGTTAGTTTGTTGAGCAAGCCACGCAATAGTGTCCGGCCGGTAGAAAGCGTGGATCAAGCCTGCCAGCACAGCGTGAGGAGCACGCTGCCATAGACGCCACATGATATCGTCATTGCTCGATGCTTTCTGTAAGATACCAAGTGGGTGTCCAGAGAGCCTATTTAGGCAGAAGCCCAGTCTAATACCTTCTTTACTTCGAATGTATACATTTGCTCCTCCGTGTTTTCGAACATTTTGTAGCCCGTATTGCTCTGGAGACATGTCTTCTACAGATTTGCTGTCCTCTTGTGTACCCAGTGAAAAGCCACCGCCTCCATAAAGGAAGCCTGACCCGCGATTTTCTTTGGCTTTGTTGTGCTGCCAAATTGTTATCCATGGCTCAGAATTAACGAGTGCCCTTTTTCCTGCTTCTTTGGATTGCCCATTTGCTTGCTGGTTTAAGAACATGCGTACATGATGAGGAGCACAAGTCTCAGATGACGAGGCGACGCAACAGGGTGTCAACTCTTTTTTGTTTTCTTCAGCTGTCGCCGTTCCATCAGTCGCCAACATTAAGGCAGAATTCAGGTCATCTCGCCCTATGATCATCCAGTGCCGGCCGTCTCCACACGCGAACAAAAATTCCTCAAAGTTTTCTTCGCAGAATGGTATCGACCAAGCAGGTGCATCAGGGTGGTCTGCGCCACTGATAAATTCAGTTCCACTACAATCAAAGTGACAATTCGATCATTGTACCAAGAAAAAGAAAAAGAGAAATGTTAATCGAATGCGCAAGCAATGAGAAAGAGTGATCAACATGGCTAGGAACCACTCACTATTTAGAAGTGCCGCGAAGGCGGTCGTCTGCGGGATGCCATTTGTCACCTGCCGGGCAATGGCGCACAAGTTTCCAGCCGTTTTGAATAAGCTCAGAATGGATTGGAAGATTGCTACCAGCCATCCGGGGGTGCGGAGCACTCAGGTCCATTGACTTCTCCGGGTCGTCTTCAGCCGTGCCGTCAGTACCTCGGAGACTCGTAGTGGGCGCAATGATGGCTGATTCAGCGACCGCACGTTCTTGTGGTGTCGGCTGAGGCTTGCTCATAAACAGATGCCGTTAAAGCAAACCAACAAAAACTGCAACAATTTCTTCTTGCGCCGCTCGCGGGGATGCCGGTGCAATCGTTCGTAAGCAGGCTGCTAGCCGGCTAATCACAAACTCGGCAACGTACGCATGCCGAATGCCGACCGAGCTGACACTGCGAAAATGTGGAATCAAGCCAAGTTCAGCCAATCAGAAGCACAAGTTTAGATGCCCGCGCGATGCGCGGTTCAAGTGCAGCTAGCTAGTTTGGTGCGGAGCACCGTACCCCTCTGTTCGCGGCCTTGAGGTGCCCGTGTGCCCCATGCAGTGCCCGTGGCGCGTGAACGTTCTTGTGCTCGTGGCCCGCTTTTTCTTTTCTTATCTACAGCACATGTACGTACAAGAGAACTCTACTTACAGTAGTGCAGTACAAAAAGAAAGGGCGGACACCAACGAACGAACGAACCACGAACGAAATTCCATTTAAACAAGTTCAGGTGCCCGCGCGATGCGCGGCTTCGGAGCAATGTGTTTGCTGTGGAGGCAATGATGCGGAGGAGTAAGTTGTGCGTGTTCTTAGCACCTCAGTGCACGGCCTCGAGATGCCCGTGGGTGAGTGCCCTTGTATTGCCCGTGGTGCGTGTCCCTTCTTGTGCCCGTGGTCCGCCTGATGTTTTGTTTACTGCACATGTATAACAGAACTGTAGTAAGTATGTACTGTACAGTATGTATCTGTAGTGCAGTACGAAAAAAAGGGCGGACACGAACCACGAACGAAATTCCATTTGATATAAAGGATGTCTGTCGACCGCTCCACTCACGCTGCATCCTTCGTAAAACTACGCACGATTTTGCTCCCATCGTTCGTAAGCTTAGAACTACTTACACACGATTTGGCTAACGTGCGTACTGTAGTTCTCTTATGTACCAGAGAGGTGGTATTGCTCACGACGCTGGAATGTATGATGGGGAGTGGTTTGCTCACGACGCTGGCATCTTGAGACTTCGTAGCAGCCCCCTCTTCTGCTGGCGGAAACTCTTCTTTTGAGAAGCACTCTCAGAGCACGGAGGAGCGTATCACTTTGGACAGCTATCATCACTTCCACGGCCACTCAGTTATGTGTGCTTAATTAGCTTCCTGATTTGAGCTGCTTTGCTTTTGACGCAGGCCCCGAGGGGCCGGAACTAGAGGGCTAACAAGTAGAGATAAAAAGCAAAGCAGCTCAAACAAACTTGAACTCGAACTAATTCAAACCCAAATGACACAGAAGCCAATGCTGCGGGCAGAAGTGTACGCGCGTGCGTTGCGCGCAAGTCAAAATCGTAAAGAGGATAGTGTGTATAGGGCAGGAAGCATAATACTTCCAACCGGACTTAAGTCGTTTCTGCGTCTGTTTCTGCATTGAAGAGAGCGCGCCGTTGTTCAGTCTCTTGGGCACGCCGCGCCAGGAACCTCCGCTTCTCCTCTGGTGTCACTCTAGCGTCGCACCGAGGTGGCCGCAGCTGCGGTTTTCCAATGTTGAAAGGCGCTTTCGTAACGAGCTTTAGGCAGCCAGCGCGGTCCTGCGCCAGGGTTGCCCAAACAAAGACAGGCACGCTCCACCATGCTCTGAGATTGCTTGACCAAAGTAGAGATTCCGCCCGCAGAGGAGGGGACTACAACGAAGTCAGAATGCTACTGAGACCTAAAGAATACGTGGGGCCTCACTACGCATTATTTAGGTCTCAGTAGCATTTTGACTTCGTTGTAGCCCCCTCCTCTGCGCGCGGAATATCTACTTTGGTCAAGCAATCTCAGAGCTGACTCGGAGCTCAGAGCATGCTGGAGCGTGGAGCGTGCCACGTGCCACTTTATACTTTGATCCGCTGTCATCACTTCCATGGCCACTCGGGCATGTGCGCCTGATTACTGATGAGCTTCCAAGTTTCAAATTGCTCTGCTTTCCTTTTTACTTTTTTGAGACAGGCCCCGAAGGGCCGGAATTAGAAGACTAACAGGTAGAGAAGAAAAGCAAAGCAGCGCAAACTAAACCTAAGGAGCTAATCAGGCGCACATGTCCGAGTGGCCATGGAAGTGATGGTAGCGGTTACCCTACCTACTATCTTTCTAATTCCAATTCCGGCTCCTCGGGGTCTGCCTATAGGTATAGCCTATAGGTAGCATTGTTCTTGGATCTTGCTCCCTAATAACTTTAATTCGAAAGTATACAAACCCAAATGACGCAGAAGCCAGAAGCAAATGCTCCGGAAAGAAGTGCACCTTAAACCGCTCGAAACTCGAGAGATCTGCCATGCGTCATCTCTTGACTCTTGACCACCTTCTATCCTTGGTTCGTGTACCCATGAAAGAACAAACCTAGCAACGAAAAATGTCGAATAAAACCGGCTCTTGGGATCCTGAAATCCAAGAACAGTGCCTCTGAAATACCGATATTTCGCCGAAGGCGCTAAAAAGTTTTCTCGCACATGTTTCAGGCCATTTAGAGACCGTCGCCTGCAACGAGCTCGAAATCGCTGTCGACGGGCGCTCTCTTACCGCTTCGGGGGCTTCTTCGATTTGCCGCTACTTGGCGACTGTGGAGGTGCACTCGAGGAGTCTGCCGGTAAAGAAAGACCACCCCACTTCGAGGGCGCCCCTTGCCGCTGGTAGAAGAGCACATAAGCGTGCGGGGTGATGGCCGCCGCGGGAGAGGGCACCGGCGAAACGTGCGTGTCGTCGTACGAAAACCATTGGCCCACTTCGGCGTTTTTCACCACCGCCTGAGATAAGAGGTGGCAAGAACACGTAAAGGATGGTTCTTGAGGCAGTATACTCAAAGAAAAAAACTTGAAATTTGAGTTGAAGAACAAACAAAAGGTACACGGCGTGAATATCTCGGACACTTGCGTGTGATCTTTACTCGCGATGCCCATTCTTTCATTTCAAATGCACTCGTTGCCAATATTTACCGTGTAGTGCCCGCCGCCGAGCCCCCCCAAATGTTCTGAGACCGCAAACAAGTCGTACTTCGAGCTCTCAGTGCTGCCGCCATTTCCACCCCCTTTAAGGAGCGAAGACAGGTCGAGGCTTTGCAGAGGAAACTCTACGAGCGCCTCAATCTTTTGGCGGTGCATGAAATACTGGCCGGGAATGTACTGCGAAAAAGCCCAAGAAAAAATAACCAAAAGAAAGTATACAAGAACAAGTAAATAAACCAAAAGAAAGCAAGGAAAGTGTATGAGTGTGAGTGCGACTGCGAGTGAACAAAGATAGGAAAATGAAGTGACCCGTAAAGACTCAGGCAAAAAAGCGAGCACACAGATGCACCTCGAAGCGTTTGAGGTGTAAAATGAGCACGTCAGGCGCGGTCCAAAGGTCAAATTTCTTGAACGCACGCACGTGGTCTTTGCACTTGGAGCAGTACCTGATGAGGAAGACGCAAACATATGTGCTGAAGACGATTAAAAAAAAACGATTCGTCAGCTACCGTAAATTACTATTTGCCTCCAAATACTGCAAAGATCATACAGCACGCACCACAGATCTTCGCTGCCAAGCTGTTCCTTCTCTGTAAACGCTTCAAAGCAAGACAGCAGCGGCACTCTCTCCACCGCTTCCGCGACGGCTTTGGTCCCACTGCCGTCGGCAGCACTGCCGCCGGTTCCGTTGTTCTTGCCGACGGGCTGCCACCCAACCAGAGCTTCGGCCAAGAGAGGCGCTTCGGGTTGCCACACCAGCACCAAAGCTCGCTGATTGGCTGCCGCAGGGCTTTCGCCGGCGGCTATTGCCGACGCTTCCAGCCAATCAGCAAAGGCGCGCGAGTCTGCGCCTCGGCTTCGGTCTGCATCTTCGATCAGATCTAGGGCTGCCGCACCGCCTTCACTGTCGCAACCTCTAATGGTGTAATGGCCTCTTGTGCTCTTGCCGTTGCTGCTGTCGTCCATTGAACGTTGGGCAAAAGTAGCGCACATTGATCGCACGTCTCCGCAGGTCGTGGTCGCGGTATCGAAGGAAAGGCACCAGGGCACACCGAAAAGCTCTAACGGGCCGCTACCACTGCTGCTGCCCTCAGCACCTGAGCCTGGGCTCAAGCTATTGCTCCTGGCGGACGGCAGTGATGAGGAGGCCCCTACCCGAGAGCCTTTTCGAGCGACACCGTTGCTGCTGCTGCTGCCGTTGCGGCGGCCTGCGCTATTCGCTTCCTGCGCCATGAGAACAGTTACGTGCCGCACCGCAGGAGTAGTCGTGCGCTGGCTGCTGCTTTTCGGTCTCGTCGATGCAGCAGCACCAGAAATTACCGAGGAGGAGTTGCCATTCAGTGATGAAGGCGGCGGAAGTTCATAGACCACGGTCTCGTCGGTGGCCCGAATCTCGACCTAGTTCACAGTAGCAGCAAGGGAAGGGAATGGTTAGGACAGTCAACTGTAAGATGTATAAACGACAGCCTTTGTGCAGCTCTTTGCTTCTCTCTCTCTCTCTCTCTAAACCATCCATTACCAGCCGCTCAGCACTTCGATACGCTTTGTAAATGCGGTGCTGCCACACGTCGCACACCCGCAACCGCTGCGGCTCCAGATCAGCCCATCCCGTGACCTGTAAATAGGCACACATAAACATGGACACACAACGATGTCAAACCAACAGCTTCGTCAGTAGTCTTCGAAATACTGTTCAAACGAGGCAAGCGAGTCAGTCCTACTCAACGAATCGTTGATGACGCACCTTCCTCACGCACGCGCGCTTCAAGTCGGCCACGGTGCCATTCACAGGCACTTTCAATTCCACACACCGCGGCTGCTGCCCCTGGTGGTTGTGAGTGCGGTCGTCCCAAGGCACAACGGTCACACTCAAGGGTCTCAAGCGCCCATTGGTGCCCCCGTTGTTGGGGGAGGGCAGCGGCAAGCTTAAAGACATGTACGGGTCGAAGGTCACCGACTGGTGTTGGCAATTGGGGCAGCTCAAGTGGGACTTCAACAACCCTTGGCAGGTGTCCACCACAATGGAGTCGTTGCGCAGCAAGTGCCGGCGCCAAGCTTCCGAAGCCACGTCACCGTCGGGCTTTTGACCGTCAGACTCCACGGCCTATAAGCAAAGCATTCATTCAGGCCAGAAGTGCTAGTGCATGAAGTAACGACGAAATCAGTTAGAACTTTAAAAAAAAAAAGAGGGAAAAACGATGAAAAATGATGAAAAGTATACGACAAAAATGTTTGGTAAGATATGCAGGCAATAATGCTGACATAAATTGAGCTATTTGAAAGAAAACACAAAGTAGACCAATATCATCACAAACCTCGGTATATGGCTTTTGTTGGACTCGGTTTAAATCCTCGTGGAGTCCGTCTAACAGAAACGACATGAACTCCTGGGAATCTTGCTGCTGATAGCCCGCAAACTGAGGCGCAAATTTGCCCAGCACCTATCATACAATATCGGCGAAGCGAAGAATAAGTGAACAGCAATTTGATTGTCATGTACGCATAAAAGTAAAGAGAAAAAAAGCGCGCGCGATAGAGGAAACTCTCTAAAAATAAGAGGCCATTCAAAGAGGCAAAAAACAGTCCATAAAAAAACGGCACCTGTTTGAATTCTTTGGGCACCACAGTACTGAAGCTCCCGCTGAACATTTTCCGGACGACATCGGCCCACGCTTCCGCTAATTTCCCCCCTGTACCGAGGGGGTTGACTCGGTTCACCATGGCCTTGTAGGTACCATCTCGAAAGGCCGCGGTTAATGGGGGCGACTGCGCTAAGCACTGAAGCATGCTGTTCATGAAGCAGGTGTTGCCTAGGAGGTGCGGGCAAATCAAAGAGAGACAGAGAGAAGCATATACATATTAGAGTTGAACTAGTGAGTTAGTTTTTATCACCATAACAAGAACACTCTCTAGCGAAACTAAGCCTTTCATTCCACCAAACATGAATCCTCTTTGACATGAAGAGCACGTCATCCAAAACTTCCTACCGAGGTTCGCCAGCCCCACTGCGCCGGCCGCGGGCGGTTTCCCCGCGACTGACGCTTTGGCCCACGGGCTGAACCTGCTGATGCCTCCGGACCGAGGGCTCCCGAGGCTGGAAGAAGCAGAAGACGAAGGCCTTTCGGGGGTGGTTAAGGCTAGAGCACTGCTCTCATTATGATTGGTACTGGCTTGTTGTTGTTGCGTCATCATCCGGTCCCGGCGGGCTTGGTCGGCAGCGATGCGCTGCGACTTTTTGGTGTGGGTCCCCACCTGAGATAGGTACAGTGTACATAAGAGACATGCATTTCATTTTTTTTAACGAGGGGGCAATTTGGGGACACGTTCGAAGGAGGTGATGCGTAGAAGTCATTCCTCGCTTTCCAAATCCTTCTCTACCCGCTCACTCACCCGCTCACCCCCCCTCAAAACAACAACTCCTCCATGTACCTGGCACGCGAGTTCAGCGTCGAGGGGCACCCACAGGTCCGCCATCGGCTCATTATTATTATTGTCCCCCTGTACCAAGGCACCTTCGATTTGCACCCGGGCGATCCGGGGCACCGCGAGCCCGCTCACACTGATCGAGGGCTCCTGGACCTGCGTGCGTGTGGGTGTGTTTAAGAAGTAGTATGTGCAGTGAAAAAGGAGGAAGGGAAACAAGAAGTGAGGATCCTAAGGAAAAGGCCGTCATGACAAATTGAATCACGACGAAAGAGAAACGAGGTCACAGGAAGAGCGAAAGAGTAAAAGGAAAAAGGGCTGCCCGTCTGGCCTTTTCAAAGCTTCTCCTGGTCCATCCGGAGCTTCTTGCTCACCTCCAGCACCGCGGCCAAGTGCCACGCGTTCCTCCGGTTGGGCCCCAGAGCTTTGTCGGAAACCTCCACCCAATCCCCTGCACGAATGAGATCCCGCCACCGGGTGCCTTTGCTGTGGAGCGGCTGCAAGTGGGGCGAGGCGCGCTCCAGCCACGCGTCCCATTTCGAGGTCCAGCCCAGGTAATGCACCTGTTCATTTTTAAAAAGCGAAAGAAGTATAGCATCAATGAAACGTCAATGAAGACAAACAATTGGAAAAATCATGTGTAAACGAAGTAGTTGTGACGCACGACTGCATGCAATAGCCGTTTACTTCCATTGATCTCCCACCTTGACTTCGCCAGCGCCACTACTGCCTCGTACTTCCACGATTCTCGCTTCAAACCACCGCTTGTCAGAGTCCAGGGCGTCCACCATCACACCCACCTAGCGTAACAGGAAGCAGTGGCGGCAGGATTCATGAAAAAATAATAAAGGCCATTCACAAGTCAAAGAACCAGGCAGCCTGTGAGTGCAAAATGAAAAGAACATGTGGTAATGATGTCCTCATGATCTCACTCGAGTACTGCTTTCTGTTCTGACTCTTTCTTACCTGCAGCTCTTCCCGCCATTGCACCGACGCACTTCCTCCTGCCATTTCCGTTGGGCCAACCCCTCCTCCAGCTTCGCGGGAAAAGGGCGTGTCTGCACTGTCTCGCCATTCGAGCAGCACTTGCACTGGGAGCGCGTCGCCGTCAGGCCTGGCAATAGTCATGATGGGCGAGAAAGATAGAGAGAAAGAGAGAGATCGAGAGGAAGGAGGAATAAATGGAGTGAGAACTATGCAGTAAGGACAAACCTCGGTGGATGGAGGACGGCAAAGCAGGAAAAGAGGATAACGAAGAGGCAATGTAAAGCCTTCTTTTCACCTCTATTCCCTGGTCAATGGTTGCATGTGGATGAACGGACTTACCCTAAGGCATCTTCGGCAAGAGTATCGACGCTGCGCCGCCGCTCGCTCATCTCCAGCAGCGTCCATTTGCTGCTGACTCCGTTCGCCGCCAACCTCAGCCACACCCGAGCTAACTGGGGCGACCGTTCTCCTGTGCCTGCTTCTGCATGTCCACCTTCTTTGGACGGGCTCCTTTCAGAAGGCAGTTGCCGTACCACTGCGTCCTCCATCTGGCACGCGTGTGAGCAACAATCATACGGTAATTTTATCGTTACAGAAATGTTTCTTTTCTCTACGTCTCTAATATTGAGTCCAGCTGAATCAACTAACAGCATATCTCATTGAGATTAGCACACCTCGCCGAGTGTAGCGGAGCCCGGAAAGAAGAGAGCCAAAGGCTCAGATGCGGATGGGGATAGTGATGCACCGTCCTCAAGCGCCCCATCCGCACCGCTGTCGGTCGTGGCGACCGTTTCGTCGGTCGACGGCGGCGCCTGTCCGTTTGGAAGTGCTGTCCAGCAGTCGAACCGCAAAGGGTACAAGTCCAGCCGCCAGTTCGATTGGCCCACGTGCTTGAGCACTCTCCGCAATTTCGGCCCCGTAGTGCCGTACCAGCCTTCCAGAAGATCGTAGACTGGGCCCGGAAGCACCTAGGTGGGGTCGAAAAGAAATCAAAGGGGAAAATAAGCGCTTTCGCAATGGAAGGCCAAACAGAAGAGTAATTTCAAGTCGGGGAGCACAGGAATAGTATAGGTAAGCTTGAAAAGTGAGCAAACGACAGAATATGCAATTTTGTGTTTTTTGGTGCACTCACAGGGACACAAAAAAATCTAGCTAGATCAAAAAAGTGTTGTCTCGTCGATAAAAATAATTTTAATTTCTTTGTATGTTGGTAAGCTTAATCTGTACGTGATAGTCGTAGCCTTCTGTGAGTTTGGGCTTCAGTTCGCCGTAGCGCCGCCCGTTGCGCGCTAGCCCTTCGGTGCTAATACGGCCCGGCGACGGTACCGCACCGTCATTGAAGACGCTTTCGTCGTCACCACCTGCTAGCCCGTTCCTGCTCTCACCCAGTTTGTTTGAAGAGTCCGGCTGTGTAGAGCTGCCTCCATCTTCAGAAACTTCGACAAAGCCGGAGTATTCTTTCCACATGGTCCACCATTTTGCAGACACGACATACCACTCTTGCCCATCCCGGTATTGCAACCGCTGCAGAAACGCAAACAAGAATATTCCACACACCGCTAAAGAGTGCCACTATTTAAGTGCACGTTAAGGATATATTTTCAAGCGCTAGTGTTGTTTCAAAAGTGGCCTTAGTTGGTAGCATTGAGCACTCTTCTAGGTTTTGTAGCGGATACAAAAGGTGCATTAGTACTCCAACCCAATGCTTGCCCCGAGACTAATCATTCTAAACTTATGCTTGATGCCTATCTTGCACGCACCTTATATAAACGTGTAACTTCTTCACACTCAAATTCGGGCGAGCGCCCCGGCTGCGATTGCTGCTCACGTGGAATAAACGTAGGAACCAATGGGAAGAGGGTACCCATGATCGAGTCAGAAAGACATGGGGAGTGGAAGCTCGCACATAAAGATCTAGCGTTATTGGCTCAGCAGTGAAACATTTCACGATTACAAGTAAACATTTGCACCTGTGATACAGCGAGGCAATTCCCCATTGTTCTCTTGAAGGGAGCACCCTTGCACCCCCTGCTCGGAGCCGTTCAGTTCAGAGAGCCTACAGTGTAGCTCGAGAGACGCTCAACAATCTTTTGTCTTCACGTTTCTGTAGTACAGTATGTAGCTAAGTAGTAGATCAACGTAATTAGTTTGATGTTTAGTACCGGCATCTCAAAAGTGCTCTCACTGAAATGTGTCCGTCAGTCCGTCACATCACAACGACAAAAAACCCTTGCGTGCTTGTTCTGACA
>Ga0307982_1002656_pt1 | contig 14422 bp, 18 predicted proteins | sample OrgLakmetagen989_FD_201847 | JGI IMG/M metagenome (GOLD analysis project Ga0307982, IMG submission 201847) | Saline water microbial communities from Organic Lake, Antarctica - #989 | ecosystem: Environmental > Aquatic > Non-marine Saline and Alkaline > Saline | place: Antarctica: Organic Lake...
ACACTTGACCAAACTTAGAAATCCTCTTGAGCACCTCAATGCGGCATTCAGGATCTTCTCTTAAGATTGAAATATTTTTGTTTGGCCGAGCGCGCGACCTTGCAGCCCGTCTCTAGCCTGGGCCGAGCACCTCAAATGAGGTAAATTTCATATAATAAAGCCCAGTAAGCTCCTCTACAGGGGGAGTTTTGCTTTAATTGTGGCCGATGCATTAAATTAACTCAAAAATACATCCTAGTCGAAGCCAAAGAAGGGCCATATAATTGGCACATGTGAACGCTGCCTAACTCACTGAACTTACCAAAAGAAAGCCGATTAGATGGCAGCCTTTCTGTTAGTTACTAATCCCCCCTCGGGGGGCTCAGAATAAAAAGTATATAACTTCATGGTGTTATTGGAAACATGCTCAGAGTGCTATCCTTCAGCTCTTCTACGACAGTGTTACAGTAGTGCCTTTGTATATTTACTACAAAGCAATGATATTCTTTGAAGCTAAAAGCTGCCGAAGTCGAATAAATCGTCGAAGAAACCTAATGCATCTTCAATGCGCAACAACTTTTTGAAAGAATATGTGGAGAAGGTGATGACTGCATCGTAACGAGTCGTCCCAGTAGCTCTGAGAACTCATATCTTCAGCTTAGGCTCTTAGGTCTGAGAGGGCGCAAAATAGCAGGAGAAGTGTAACCGCACAAGGAATCGTGAAAACAACGACACATTCGCAGGCGAATAACATCGTTCCGTTAGAAGCATACCTGTTATCGTCGATTGCGAGGCCACAGTATTTTTTAAGCCCCACAGGGAATGCTCGGGCTCAAAAGAAATGCGCTCAACACCGCACGTAACTACTTTCAGGAATCATGAATGCTCTTCTGCGAGACATCCTGTCTCGTTAGAAACATAGCTCTGATTGCTAGATTACGAGGCTGTCGTACATGAGGCCGACAGTGAAAACTCGGGCGCATAAGAAATGTGCTCAACACCGGGCATAACCATTTGCATGCATCTCGAATGCGCTTTCTACGATTATCGAATACTAGACAAACTGAAGTGCAGTCGAAAAGAAAGCTGCTCGTGTGATAGCATAAAAGAAGCATGCTCATCACCGGGCGCAAGAAATGTGCTCATCACTAGGCCCATAAAGAATTCTTTCCATGTTCCTTACCAGACAAAAGGACTCGATGCAAACGCGAAAAAGTCTACACATCACACACGTCGATACTTGTTCAGTACAATGCAGATATTCGAAAGGCACGAAAAATACTAACCTCCGGAAGGGGACATGCAGAGCGCCTTCGAGTACAGTTACACATTTAATCTCACTAATCTCGAAGGCAGCCTCGCTTTGAAATATTGATGGATTGGTAGCAAACAATGATGACGACGAACGACGAAATGACGACACTTACTTACAAATAAATCGGGTAGGATCCTACTTACAGTACTTCGTACTGTAGAGGAGATAATCTGAGTAAGTCAACGTTATGACTTGCGAGGTCAGCGTGCTTAATTTTTCGTTCGAACACAAATCCGTCCCTGTAGGCCTTTTGAATTCCCCCTACTAGTGGGCCTAGGCTCGCAGCTCCTCGGTGGGTGAAAGCATCCTATCGGTGGAGTGGGTATGACTTTGGACTTGGAGGAGAGGAATTCGGTTCAGGATGAGAGTGAAAACCCCCCACCAAACTCGGATACATGTGAGTCTGAGCCTGAACACAATCGAATCTTTGTTTGACCTCGTTAAGTACTGATTGTGGAGCGGAGAAGCTACTCCTGGTGTTCGTAGGCCTGTGACCATTCGTGTTCGCACAGCCTACAGCATTACAGCCATGTGATCCATATACTTCGTTAGCAAGAACGAGGACAGGCGATGCTGAGATCGGCTGGCGCCCGAGGCCTGAGAAAAATATTGAGACGATGCCCTGCTGGGGCAAAAAAATAGCCCGGAGAAATGCCTCGTGTACCTGGGACGTGACACACGAACGAGCACTCAGTCCAGCCGACTCTTTCGGAGGAAAGACGCCAGTTGGAGCCTGAATTGGCCTTCTGGAGCAAATTTGCTGGCGCATAAGCAGCACAAGTACATTCTTTGTGTGCCTCTGTGACTATTGTTAGACTTCGCAATGGCAATCCACTCCTTCAATTCCTTGGAAATGCCTTTACTGGCGAGCGCATTCTCTAGCGTCCTACCCCACGTCATCTGTGGGCAACCGACCCGCCGGCCGAGAATGTGCTACCCAACTTGCCAACAACTGCCGTGGTGCCCGGCTCATGGGCATACGAGCAAAGTGGCCAACGAAGTCGATGTCATGAAGATTCAAACGACGAAAAAGACTCGAGGTAGTGATATGGTGGCGAAAGGTATGATGAAGGTTCACGCGGCACATTGAGCGAGCACGCCGATTATGGAAACTTCGAATGCGCGTGAATACATCTTCCCGCAAGGACCAAGCTTCACAACCGTAAAAAGTAAAGTAGGCAAGACAAGGGCCTTGTATACTTCACCCTTTAGTTCCTCAGAGAGGTATTTCGAATTGAAGATATTTTTCAGAGCGCCAAAAGCAGCCGTCGCCGAAGCTATCCGCTTGTCTACATCAGCATCAGAGGTAAGCGATTAATGGAGTATGGAACCCAAGTACTTCAACTTCTCACAGAAATCAATGAAGCCGGTGCCATCAATGTAAAAGCGAGACGTGTCTGCAGCCTCATACGCCGTTCGCGGCGGCGGAAAGTACATTGCCTCAGTTTTGGATGCTGCGTCACCACGACCAACATGCATGCAAAGCCCGAATTTCCGAAGATGAGCAAAGATGTGATTTGACCCCCTAATGAGATCATCTCGAGATTGAAAAAGAAGCACGCAGTCGTCTGCGAAGAGAGAAGTCCAGAGTTCAAAAGAAGAGGCATCGCGCACACGAGAAGATCTTTCACCCGTTGTCTTACCATACTCACGAGTCATAAACTCTGGCTTTGATACACCCTCCGGCCAGTCCAATGTTTCCATTGCCGCCTGCATGATAAAGAGAAAGAGTACAGAGCCTTCGTACGAGCCTTGGCGTACACCTATAGTGCTATTGATCTCGGAGTCTACGTTACCAATTTTCACTTTGACCTTTGCCCCATAGTGAAGCCGAATGAGGATCTTGAAAAATGATCAGGCATGCCATAAGGACGTAAAACGGCAAATAGTGCGTCCCGTGGAACCGAATCAAAAGCTTTCACTAGGTCGATAAACAGAGCCCATTTTTTGAGACCGTGTTCTTTTCGCTTCGATAGTCCAAGATAAGTAGTGATCAAACCATCAATTGTTCCCCGATCCCAGCGGAAGCCCACTTGTGATTCCATACCAATCCTCTTCATGAGCTCTCCCATCCGCGCAACAAGAACCGACGACAAAATTTTCGATGAAATGTCTAAAAGGCAAATTCCACGCCAATTCTTGCACAAAGACAAATCACATTTCTTCGTCACTAGACGCGCCATCAGCCACGAATCATAGACAACTTCAACGTCATTGCCCGGCAATGGTCCCAACACCTGGTCTACTGGAGGTGCCAGAAGAGTCAAGAAACCATGCTTGAAGTCATAGCGCAGGTCTGCCACCCTCGCGCCATGTGCTAGGGCCTCATTGAGAGTAGTACATCCCTGATATGCCTCGTATTGGGATTTTCGTGCATATACCTCAATGGCCATGCTTCACGACGCCAACGCCGGACAGTTGGAGTAATCAGTGCCGGCGGACCTTCGGGAATGTCACCAGTTGGAAAACTACCTGATTGCCAAAATCTAACCAACGTTTACTTGAGCAGACACCGCGTCTCGGGATCCTCATCCAGCGCTTTGTAATACTCGGCATGCAGTTTATAGTCCCCACCAGACTTCCCATTCACAAGCTTCCTTGTAGCCTTCGAAACTTCTGCAGCAGTGAGGGCCTTGTCCATCCACGACTGAAGCTCATGTTAAGGTACCTTATTCACAGCGTCCGGCCGGGTCAAAGGAAGACGTTTTATCAAAGGTTTTTCGTTGAGCAGCAACCATTACTTCCCCATTTTCCGCCTCAGTCTCACACATTGCACCAGTTCCTGTAACTTGGTTCTTGCGCAAGTTGAAAGGTGTAATCAGTTCAGCAAGCCTCGGGCCCTTCTGCAAAGCTCGAATGACCTGCCACACTTTTTTCGGATTAAGTGGCCGTTGATCATCCGCCGACTCACGAGAGTTGATCTCGTCTACCAACCTCATCATCCAAGCTTCACGCGCATCTTCGACCGCACGGCGAACCGCCTCCGTGCAGCCCTCAGCTCTTCTCGGTCCTCTTCTGTTGGAATCCACGAGGCATTGCAGCGTTTCTGCGCCTCATTGCGCCTATTTATCGCTGCCATGAGCACTCCCTCAAACGCAGTAAACCAGCCCATCCGCTTCCGACCCTTGTCTCAAAGCCAAGAACCCTTCACAAGCATTAGTTAAATATTCCAATTCGCTCACTCCTTGTTCTTGTCCAAAAAAAAATACTCGAACTCAAACTAATACAAGACAAACTGGCAGCTAAAGGGGGGTGGGTCACTTCTGAAAAATCGCCCTTTTTAACCATAGTATACTTACGCAATTCGTAACGGGATTTCCCCTAACCGAGCTTATAGGGACAGGGCCCCGGGCCCCGAAATTTTGAACGCATCGAGGGGGAATCCCACCACGAAGAAGCACGATATTCTATTGAATTTAGGGTCTAGAATTGGCCAAAATCGCTTGAAATTTATAGTGCAGCAGAACTGCATTTGCTGTGTGAAATGAGCTCCGCAATTTAAATTTTCAAATTCTCGTGGATTTACGGCACGGGACCACCCCACGCATGGCACATGGTTTTTGCGCAAACATTTGAGGGTGGTTGTGGCAAGGAGCTAAAATTTGCCGCTTTTTCGAAAAGGGACCTCCCTTTAGCTGCCGGTTAGTCAAAAGGGACCTCTCTTTAGCTGCCGGTTAGTCACAAACCCAAATGACATAGAAGCCCATTCCGCGGGCAGAATTATACGCACGTGCGATACGCACAAGCCAAAACCAAAAACAGATAGAGCTTAAAGGTAAAGAAGTGTAGTACTACCAGCTCTCTCTGAAGCTGGTACTGTCCATGGGATTTAAGAACCAGACTTGGGTCTCTTCTGCTACTCTGATCAAGTCAGAACAGGTCTGACTGGGCTCAGTGTCCTTTTTGAATAAAACAATTGTGACCGCATACTTTCAAGTAGTCCACCAGCCACCAGGCATCAGGAGATATTGCCTCTGTCAAATTGGTGTTTATTCTACATTACATCAGGCGGCGGTACGGCCCCCGCTTCCCACTCTCGGCTGCTGCTTTTGCCTTGGCTTCGGCCGCTTCTGTTTCGGCTTTCTTCTGCTGAGCCCTCGCGAACGCATCCAGCTTTGCTGCTTCTTTGCCGTCCGCCCCCACCCCCTGTGCCCCACTGATTTTGCCGCCACCAACGCCTTTGGCAGCGGCTCGCTTGAGTTTGCGGAGGTTCGACGCGCGCAACTTTTTGGGCACCCAGCGCTCGGGATCGGGCTGCGAGGGGCGCAACGGATCAAGCTTGCCCTATTGATATTACAATGAAAAAGAAGAAGAACAAGATGAAGATGGAGAAAGAAGGTACAGTTCTGAAGTGTGTGTACAGGAAAGAGGAGAATTTCGAGGAGGTGAGACTTCTGTCCAGATGAACACAAAGAAGATCATCGCGGCGCTGAACAACGAACCTGGGCCGCGAGCGCTGCCACGTAAGCAGCCTGGCGCTTGGGGTGCTTGCTAGCAGGAGGCTTTTTGGCGGAAGAATCTGCAGCAGCTGCTGCTGCTGCGCTGTCGGCCGCTGCACTCGAGGAGCCGAGAGCAACAGGGGTGGTAGTGGCCTTGATCTCCGCTCGGGATGCATTGCGATCAAGCAAGAGGCGGCGCAAGCGATTCGAGCGAGGAAGCTGATGTTGAGACGAGGTCAAAGCAAGGAAGAGAACGAGAAGTGTTGAAAGAAAGTAAGGTAAAGCATAAATTGAAAAGCTTCCTAGTGTGCCTAGCACAAGAGAAAGAGAGAGGCAAAGAAAGATGTCTGATAGAATGAGCGCATCTACTTCTTTTAGAAAAATGTTCGCACACACACACACACACCACCGTGGTGCGTTCAAGGTCCTCCGCATCAATGGCATTGCTTTCGCTGGCATCGCCGTCGTCGTCGTCTCTGCCACTGCCACTCGGAAAAGGCAATCCTTGGGCCAATTCTTCTGCTTTTGAAGGGTCGAGCCAGGACCACGCAAGCACCAGTTTCGCTAGCACAGAGACGCGTGCCTCGCCGCTCAAAGACCCGTCGTCTATGTCGAGGGCCTGAACCAAGGAACAGGCGCACGCACGCAGTGTACGGGTGAGTGTGGGCGAGTGCACATGTATGAATTTATTTTTAAAAAACAACGAAGTTTGCTTCGTGTCTCAATGACTTCAAACCCGACGTTTGTGAAGATACCGCCCATGTTCAAGAGGAAGAGGTAACACTCAGCTATTATTGTACCTCTTGATACAGCGCCGCAGCGGTGGCGTGCTTTCCCCGGTCATAAGCGCGCGAGGCAGCACCCAACAAAGCAGTGGAATTCTGCGCCGCTGCTGAAGAGGACTGTTGGCGGTTGCCATTGTTGGATGCATCTTCGAGGCTGCAGAGATAAACATTGGTAGAGAGCATGTGTGTGTGTGTGAGAGAGAGATGTTGATTTGGATGGAGCGGGAGAAGGAGGGTAAAAAAAAATAATTAATGACCATCAACATCGTCACCGACACCGCTAATTTCCTCAACAGATGCGCGTGTCCATCAGAATATCAATAGTTGACTTGTTCGCTCACCTGTCGGCATCGGACTTGTGATCCCCGCTCCCAAACCGGTCCTCGAGGTCGGCAATGGTGGCGGCACCCCCAGGGGAGGACGCCACGCCACAGGGACAGGTGGCCAGCTTCTGAGCAGCCTCTTGGAACATGTGCTTCTGCAACAGGACCTGATATGATATGGCAGCAGCAGAAAAAGCAACTGCATGAGTAGCATAAGGAGAAAAGCGCCGGAGACTTCAAAAGGAAACCTTTGCAGCGCCGAAAGTGAACAACCGCATGTTCACTAAGCAAGGATTCGTTACGAAAAGCATGCAAATAAAAGTGTGCGCATTTTCCACTTCCTCTCATTCTGTACTGTTGTATCTCACCTGCACGGCAAAGAGGTGGGCTTCGGCGGGGGCCATGCTGACGTCATCGTAATCGCATGCTTTGGTGGAGGCCGCTGATTGGCTCAATTCCACACCCAGCGCTTCAGCCCGGTCCACCACTTGCCGCCACTTCGGCGCTGACTCAGCACTAACTGAGGCTGCACCAGCTGCTGCTGGACTTTCGCCACTGCTGCCGCCAGTGATGCCACTACTAACGCTACCACCACTGGCGCCGTAACGGTGGTCTCGGAGGTTGAGTGCTAGAAGAAGCAAAGAGGGCTTGGCGCTGCGAGGATAGTCTTTGATCAGTTCTTCCGCGAGCACTCGGCACTCTCTGAGGTGAGCTTCACTCCCCAACTGCAACAGCAACAAGCCCTCGTTGAACTTGCTCGAAAAGGTCTGCTTGGGCGTGACTTTGCTCGTCGTCGTTGCGTTGCTAGCAGCACGAGCGGTACGCAGCCGATGCAAGGAGTCTGCCGGCTCCCGGTCACGCCGCACCTGTCAGCACATGTGTACAGCCGTGCGTTGAAATGGTTATAAAGTTAGAAAATCGTTGTACAGACGTGCATTCTTTCGGAGTTGTTGCGCACATACACAAGAAGAATAGGAAGCATGACAAAAAGAAACGAAATGAGTTCGATTAGTTAATCGCAGGAACGAAATATCGTGCTCACCACAGCTAGATTGTTGGCAGCTGCTACCCAGGCTCCGTGGTCACCTCCACCTTGGGCTTTCAGGACTTGCATGCAGTGAAGCATGGCTTGGGCTGCACCGCGAGAACCAGGGGCACTAGTGAGCAGCCGCGCGTAAGCGAGCTGGCTCAAAATGGCACATTCTTCGTCACCCAGTGGGGCAGCACCGGATGGAGAAGCAGCGGCGACTTCTTCTTGGTGTGCGCGGCACCGTTTGGCGGCTACTTCTAGCAACGCAACGGCAGCTTCGTGCTTCCCCGCAGACAATTGCACACAGGCGGCGTTGTACGCTATCTCGTGGGACTTTTTCTCATCGTCGTCATCGTCGTCCTCCACCAGTTCTTCGACGCCATGTGCCATCGATACCTTCAGCCCGTCCTTGCCTCGATTTGCGGCCGCGTAGGCTGCCAGCATGTTGACCAGCAGTTCTGATCCTTGCGAGAGGGCTGGGTCTTCTACTTTTAAGCTGCCGACGCTTTCGAGCAGTCCCAGGTAAACGTCCGCTGCCTCGCTGCTACGCTGAAGACGGTACAGCACCTGGGCCTCGAGCGCTTTCAAGCTGTGGTTAGTGGGGTTTTGGCTAGGACTACTGCTGCCGGCTTTGCAAGCTGTCAAAGCTTCGGGAAGCTTCCCCAACTCGTACAAAGTATATGCTCGCTCGAAGGTGAGAAGCGTGTTTCCACCAGCACCGCTACCGTTGTTGCGGCAGGATTGCAGAGCATCCGCAAATTTGCCGAGGTGAAGGTTGGCTAGCACATGGCTTTTGAGCACGTCCTCGTCATGGGGCAGGAGCTAGGCGTAAGGCAACACCACAACGATAGGATAGGAGGAGTTAGCACATGTTACTCACCAATTCATGCGTGCAAACATGATAGCCCAACGCGGAATTCCGATTCATCGAAAGTGAAACTAGAGTGTACCTTTAAAAGAGCAGTGGAAAGCGCAAGGGCTTTGCTGTAGTTCTGAGAACTGATGGCGTCGCGAAGTTCTATGAACTTTGTTTTGTGGGCTGGTTCCGCCATTTTTCGTGTTGACGAGCAGTAGTGGTTGTCTGATCGTCTGATGTTGTGTACTGTACACTAATGTTGTATAGCACAAAAAAGGAGCCCGGCTTCCGAGCCGGGCCCGGCGACTCATATGATGCCGTCTAAATGGCACCCTTCCCTGTATAGTCACTAATACCAGTCCTCCCCCCGGGGGACGGGAGGCGCGAAAAATCCTTTGGGGTGCGTGTTTTCTTTTGTTACAGCTCTGCCTCTCTGCCTCGCGTCGCAAGAAGTAATTACTTATTAGCAGCACAGGTCATTCGTAGGAGTCTGCTTCGCCTTTTGAGGCTGCACTCATTGAGCTGCATCAAGCGCAGCTTTCTCTGAGGTACGAAATTACGTTCTTACCATATACATCGTTTAGAACGTGTACTTTTAAGGATTGTAGCGCAACTCTCTAGCAGCGTCACAAGTGTGCTTACAACTAAGAAAACTTCTCGTGCTGGCTTCATCACCAAAACAGGAAAGGAGACGCTTGGGCTTCGAACGTTCGAAGTCAATCGCGAAGTACACTATGGCGGGGGATAGTGCTCCTCGGAATTCGGAGGTTCAAATGACCATCTCGCACATCACCAGCTTACGCCATGAGGACTTAGGCTCGGAGCTCTTCGTTCTCGCAACCAACTTCCTCTTGTACATCGCCTTGGTGCGAGCTCTCAATTTATACTTTTCTTCTTTCCTCATAGATCTACTTTAATGCACGTAGTATCAGTAGGGACATGATCATGATTAGCCTGCAGTTTTTACCGTTAGTGCTGCTGCGTTTATGAGTTTTCGTTGCCTTCTACTTCTTATTCATGCCACCCGTTGCCTGTTTGTTTTCTTGTTGCTATTCCAAGGTGATTTTAACCATCCTGCTGCAGCGCATATACTTCCCACACACCATGCCGGAGCATTCAACTGCCCCACATCTTTTAGACGACGAAGATGAGGCCACAGCTGCGGTGAGAATGCGATAATAGAAGCTTGTGTTGTTCGCAGCTATTGAACACGCAATTCACAAGTCCAGTTGGCTGAGAGATAGGATAGGCGCTGAGGGTGATGGCACTAGAGAGATACTTTGTACTGCTTTTGTTAAACTGCCGTAGCTTGCTATTTCAACATAAAATAAGGACTCAGTTGCTGCTCATCCTGGCTGGCAATCTCAAGGCTTTTTGAAGATTGGTTGTCTCTACCTTGCCTGCACAAGTAATAATGATTACTTTCCAATCAATATTAACCAATCTCATTCCTTCATCTTGAGTTGTCGCGCGTGTATGTTATAGGAATACGGGGACGAGCCCGAGAGCGCTAGCTTGAAGCAGCAGCAGCTAGGCGACTCCTCGGACGGTGGCCTCCCGTTGGACGCGGCGCTGTTCTCCAAGCCTCTGCGGGCGCCGAGGCTGGAGCGGAGCGAGTCCAGCGATGCGTTCCTGTCCTCGGTAACCATACATGCAAGCGCGTGTGCTTTTGAAAAAGGGCTATGCCTTGTTGTCTCTACATGTATTGCTTGTCACCTTTCTTCACCTCTTTTGGCTATGGCCATGTTTCTCGCGTAATACGCAAACGTAAACATGTGAGTGTGCATGCATGATAATAACGTGGTTCTTAATGATTGCCTCTTCCATGGTTTGCGATAGGTGCTGGACTTCAAGACCTACAACCAGGAGCACTTCACCAAGAAGCAGGTGCTGCAGCGGCTCTTGACTTGCACCATCGGTTTGAATGTGTCCTTCGTGATTTGCGGCATCTTGCAGGAGAGAATGCTGACGCAGCCCTACAACGATGGCGAATTCTTCACCTCCAGGTGGCGCGGGTTTCCTTTCATTCATGTGCCTTCTTTCGTTTCTTCTTGTTTTGGGCACATGCTCGGCTGTATTTTACCCAATGCTGCCACCGCTACAGTATTCCACTTTTGTTCACGTTTCACTCTTCTCCATGTGTGTTTCTTCGCTCATGCGTCATTGTTGGTTTATTTTTCGTCTGCTGCTCCTTCATCTCGCGCTATACACCTGCAGCTACGGCCTGGTGTTTTTGAACCGTTTGGGCGGCTTCATCATCTCGGCGCTGCTCTACTACTTGACCTCGCCGCCCCCCACCAAAGCCGTCTTTTACGAGTTCTCGTTCCCCAGCGTGTCCAACATGCTCTCGTCGTGGTGCCAGTACGAAGCCCTCAAGTAAGGACGGAGAAGGTTGAGGGAGATAAGAGGAGGATGAAGAATGCATTTGAGTGTAGGACGGCTCGTGCCTCTTTCTTCCTTCTCCTTTCATGCGGCTTCGAATCCTTGTAGCGTTTAGTCCGTGTGCTTATGTAACCTACCTCTTCTTTCTCCATGCCCAAACACACATGCTTAGGTACGTGAGTTTCCCGACCCAGACGCTGTTCAAGTGCTTCAAGATGGTGCCGGTGATGCTGATGGGCAAAGTGATCGGCAACAAGGCCTATCCTTCCTACGACTACGCCGTAGCCATCATGATTGGGTGAGAGAAAGCGCACGGGCAACAACTGAAACCTGATTGAATGATGACTTCTAACAGAGCCTTGAGCCTTGATGTGCTTTAGTGGCCCAACACGTGAATTCCAACGATCAGCTGTTCTTAGAGAGTCTTCTTCAACTCATCAACACTGAATGTGTGTGTGTTCCTTGCGGCCTTTTTTTGTGCCCTGTACAAAATCCATCCATCCACATTACAGGTTCGGCATTTCCATTTTCATGGTGTCGACCGAGCCCATGGACTTTGGGTTAACCTCGGCAGGCTTACCGGAAACCTGGGGTGGCACTCTGTGCGGCCTGGTGTTGCTCTTCCTCTTCCTGTGCTTCGACTCGTTCACCGGCCAATGGCAGTCGCGCATGTTCCACCGCAACGAAGATTTGTCGCCCGCAGTGATGATGCTCATGGTGAACGCCTTTTCGCTGGTGTTCAGCGGGATCACTCTGATTCACACCAAAGAAATGGGCCCCTTCATCGAGTTTCTGGTGAGAGAGAAGGAGAATATCATGATACAAAATAGTGCGGACTTGACTTTATTTCGCGTTTTCTTGATTTGTTACGTGTACTTCGATCATTTGCACATGTGTGTTATTACGCTCAATCCTTCGCTTTATGTATTGTTTTGCTTATTTCCCTTTCAAACCTTTCATCAACCAAATAAGGCCCGCCACCCAGAGGTGCACATGCATGTGGTGGTCTTTTCCGTGTGCAACACCATCGGCCAAATATTCATCTTCCAAACCATTCGAAGTTTTGGGGCCGTGGTCTTCGCCATCGTCATGAACACTCGCATCATCCTCTCCATCCTCTTCTCGTGCCTCATCTACCACCATAAGGTACAGTTAATATCTTACTTTGTTTGAAAAGGGAATTAGTTTGTCAGTATCTTACGGCCCTCCTCGTCTTGTTGTGTACTACAGGTGAGCTCCCAAGGGTTCTTTGGTTTGTTTATTGTCTTTGCGTCGGTGGCGTATCGGATCAAGCGCAAGACCACAGGAGGCCTGGTGAAGTGGCGCGAGCAGCAAGAGCAGGGCAAAGACTGGTTCAAAGAAGTGCACGAGCACATGGACATGTAGCATGATCATGTAGTGGTGGCTTGGATTCCATAGACATATCCCTTTTTGGCTCGGGCCCAGAAGGGCGGGACTTAAATCAAAGTTAAAAGAACTAACAGTCAAAAGGGATTACAGCGTAGCTCATGGCTTGTCGGCTTTTCTGGCTTGTGGGTCTGAGGTCAAATGGATATGGGTTAGGGTTTTTCTGGGTTTTAACCCACTTCCGGCCACCGCAGGATCAGTGAAAGAGGGAGTGGGCTGAGGGAAAACCCAATTGCTTCCTGGGTTTTCTTGGTTACTGCTGGGTGACTGGCGCTGGCGCTAGCCCGCCAGCCCGCCCCGATGCCGAAAAGCCGGGCCTCGTTTCGACTCCGACCCTTGGCCCTTACCCCGACTACTACAACAGCCAAACAGATACCGGTGATAGGTAGTGTGCCAATTCCCTCCTCAATAGGGTTTTCAGAAGGCTGCACATATCGGCGGGAAGCCAATTTTGGTTGATTGGCTGTGGTTGTGGTTAATATGAAGCGATTGGGAACTCGGCACATGCCTGTCAATTATCTGGGCGCCTGGGAGGCTCTATAATCAAGAAGCGTTTGTCTGTGGCTTTCGCGGGCTTCACTCACTGATGAAGCCAAATGGTCCAAATCGCGAAAGAAAGCGGCGCGCAGCTGTTCAAAAGGAACCTCACCACCGCCTGTAACCTGCTTTTGTCTGATGCTGCTGCTCTGCGATGATGGCAGAGCTGGAGCACCTTGGCTCTTCGGCGCCTGCTTCAAAGTCTGCAGTGCTGGCCGCCTGTAAGTGGCCGCCGTCTCCTCGTTGGTGTCACTGTCTGACCCACTACTGTCAGCATCCCCACTTCCACCGCCGCTGTCATTGGTGAGGAAAAAAGAAGTAACTCCTGCGGTGGCCTCCGCTACTTGCTTGTCTCTTCGCTCTGCTGCACGCTCGCAGCTATCCCGCATGCGCTTCTTGGCTGCCTCTATCCGAGCGGTGAATGCGGCGCTCCGTGCTTCAGAGCCTGCTTCCCATTCTATTTGGGCGCTGATCGCAGCGTTACCTTGTGACATGTCCTCTGGCGTGAGAGCTTCTTCCGCACTGCTGTTCGAGGCAGCAGCTTCACGATTTTCTGTGGCAATAGTGGGATTTTGCGCCCGCCGCGCAGCCTGGAGGGATTCAGTGAAAAGTGCCACGCGATTGGTGGATTTTTGTGACGAATTTGACGCTTGACTCAACTCCTGAGCTAACGTACTAGATCTTAAAGCACTGCTTGATGGAGCCACTCTATCGTCCAGTGCTGCGTCGTCATCGTTTAGATCGTCAAAGGACGCATCATCAGCTGCCGACCACGAGTAGGCAAGTGAATCGCTAGTCTGGAGAGAATGCACTGCACCCGAGCCGAACTTTTTGGACGTTGTAAATCTGTTGTTGTCATCAGGCTTGATTGTAAGGTTCTCAGCGGCTGCAGCCGATGCATCAACAGCGGCCACGGCTGAGCGGAGCTCACGAGCTAGTTTTGCTTCTAATCTGGCTTCATCTTTTTTTCGTTTTGTTTCAGCCTCTTGCGCATCTTCTGCAGCTAAACGTTCAGCTGCTGCTTTCATCCATGCAGGCCGGCCATCGTCAGGGGTTTTGCCGCTAGTGCTCCCACTGCTACTACCACTTCCAGTAATGCGCCGGAGCTTTGCATTGCTTATCATGTTTCTACTTGAATTCATCTTGGCCGTGTTTGTGACCCTCCAGCCAGCATGCAACAAACAAGGTGAAGTCTAAGCAGAAGTGCTGCGCTGCTCTGCCTAGTAGCTAGTGATGTTCTCTGCCTCGATTTTTCGGCAACGTTCGTTGTACAGAAAATACGATACTGCAGCGGCGCGGGGAGCGCCGCGCCACGATCAACGAAGTTTGAGTGGGGTCTACGACACCTATGTACTAGAGCGATGTATGA
>Ga0307982_1002657_pt1 | contig 14419 bp, 9 predicted proteins | sample OrgLakmetagen989_FD_201847 | JGI IMG/M metagenome (GOLD analysis project Ga0307982, IMG submission 201847) | Saline water microbial communities from Organic Lake, Antarctica - #989 | ecosystem: Environmental > Aquatic > Non-marine Saline and Alkaline > Saline | place: Antarctica: Organic Lake...
CTGGGCCGCGGTCACCCTTGTCTGGGCGGTCACCTGGAAGCAAGGGCGTCCGAGGCGCGATAAAGAAGAGGGAGAGTTGCATCTGATTGTGCGCATGCAAAAACACACCGTTCTTGTCGAAAAGACTAAAGTAAACAGCTGCAAAGTCTTTGACAGCAGACGACGGCAACGTTAAGCCCACGCATTCGCCGTGTCCCAACTTCCCATAATCAGCTACCCCTTGCATGTTGTGGTAGCACACCGTCGAGGGCAAGTCAGGGCGGTTCGATGCTTTCGCCGTGCGAGTTCCGCCTGCATAGCCAGCCAAGGCAGTGTACTCAGCTTCTTGCCGGCCAAGGATACGTTTTTCAGCCTTCGCAGACGTTGATCGAAGATGGGTCGAGGAGTGTACGCACGAAAGCAGCGTAGGTTACGACAATACAAATCCCTTGCTAGGAATAGATAGTTGAGAGGCTAGATGGACTACATCCGGGCGCTTACCTCAATAAACTCATGCTGTACATGCCAAAAGCAACCAACGCCGAAATAAACAGGGACGAGATCGTCAGTTGCTGCCACTGCTGGGCTCGTCAGGCCTGCAGATGCACCACCAGCTACTAAAATGCTTGTGCCAACATTAGAAAGAACGTCGCGGCGAGACTGAGCTCCTTTCCGAATATGGAGGCTAGTCACGCACGTAACGCTTAGCAGCAAGCACGTGCAAAGTTCTTGATATTTCATGGTGGATGGTGGCCTACACGTTGACCAGGAAGTTGTTCTTGAAGTCGGAAAGTCAGGACCTCGGACCTCAAGAACGGACTCTCAAGACTCAAGACAGACACCGCGTCCGTACAGTAGGGATTATAAGTTCTACCCTGTACGAAAACGTATTTCTCTCGACTTTTTCCTTCCTCCTCTTTTTGAATATTTTTGTTCCTTCTTGCTTCTTGCCCTGAACCCTGGACTCTCCGTTGTGACGCTGCCGTGGTGACGCTGCGAACGCTTCTCACCTACTATTCGTTGAGGCAGACGCAGGAGAAATTAAGTTATGGAGCGCGATGCTCAATCTTGCAACCAATGCTGGCGGCCTGTATCTGGAACGATTTGTAAAACGTCGTGCAACCATTTATTCTGCGAGGTGCGCATAAAAACTGTGTATAGGTCCTCGACTTCAGGCCAGTCAATTTACTCTTCGCGAGTATGAATATTAATGAATAGTACTCTAATCGAATTTCAGGATTGTGCGACGAGTCATTTTACGCAGTTCGACAATTGTCCCGTCTGGTAAGATTTGGCTTCTGTGTACTGCAAATTCTTTACATGAAGTTTTTTTGTTTGATCAACATCGATTGGAAATAATGATCCAATATTACGCACTCAATAGCAACGAACACCTCGACGGGGAAAAAGACGGGACATTTCAGGAGCTCTTGGTGGGCATTGCTCCTGGCTCTCTTATCGATTCACTCTACCAAAACGCATACCGGGATCCCGACTTTCAGAACATCGGGCATCAGTTGCTGTGGGCACTAAACGGATGTCGCGAAGTGCTATCTACACATTTGGCACAAGTCCAACTAGAAATTATGCGCCATAAGTCTCAACATAACCAAGCCGAAGCACGACGCCTGCAGGAAATCAAGATGGGAAGTGAGATGAAGCAGCGGTGTATTCACCTAGAGCATAAGGTCCAAGACCTCGAGCGGCGCAACGCGCGGTTGGATCGACAGCTCGGTGAGATGCGTGCCGAGCTCGAGAAGTCACAGCGGCAGCTTGAAGCCTACAAAGCTCATTACGTAAGACTTTGAATGCTAGGCTTAAAAAAAAAACTGCACTCGAAAGCGATCCTCTCCGTGCGCACTTCTGCGCTAAGTTCTTTGTCTTATATATTCGTGCCTCTAGAGCAAGAAGCCTGGCGTGTCTCCCGTTGGAACAGGGTTCCCAGCTAGTTCCGCCGCAGCAACTCCTCCATCACTGCATTACCAGCCACACTCGGCGAGCATTTCATCGCGGTCGAGCAACTCGTCCTCAGCCGGCAATGAGGTGCGATAACAGGGGGGCATCTGTTTCAAATGAATATTGATTTGGCTATCCATTGATTTAATTCTGATGACGACAATTTTGCACCTTCGTGTAGATGATGCGGGTTTCAAGCTTTCGGATGCAAAACAGCTCCAGCAGCACACCACGGATGCGAATTCCGAGCAACGACGGTCGCATGATGGCAAGCCCAAGCACAACCGGAGGCCCACCGCCGATGCATCGACCTCCACCTCCTCCACCTCAAACGCTTGGGTAACGCTACCATTCAACTGTTTTTAAATTCAAAATTTCACTCAATCTATGTGCATTGACATCTCTTTCTTGGCAGGACGTTTGGACGCAGTACTATGAGCTCAGGATTCTTTCGGCAAAGCGCCGGGCTTTGATTGAAGGATTATGGTTTACACCAAGAATTGAATTTTAATTCACTGTACAAAGGCATCCAGAAATCATCCGAATTTATTAGTAAAATCCTCTCAGTATACAATCTCATCGGAAATTGCTGATAAGGCGATGAATAGGACGGACTGTGTATTATGAGCATTAAACCGACTGTCTTCTTTGATAAGTATTGGGGAGCCTTTTTCCTGTTCGGTAGACAACGTGCATACCACGCATACCCACTTCTTGGAATTAAAGAAACAGAGACTTAGCTTAAAGTCACGAAAATTTGATCAATAGATAACTGATACAAATATAAAGCAAAGTGTAATGGAGCATTTTTTAAAGTCAGTATACGCGCATGCGGTGCCCGAATACCACAAGGAGGGAAACTGAAAAAATGATATGCTACAAGATGAGTAATTTCAGCCACATTCAGTATACATAAAATTCAAGGAAAAGCTCCAGAGTAATTGGGTAAACTATATACGTACACCATTTCTATTTCGATTTCAATCCCCCTTGCTCCTTCGCCGATGACACGACACCTGTCAGACAACGACAGTGACAGTTTTGAGCGAGAATTGTATAGTCTTCTGAGATAAGTCAAATCGATGTGTAGAGTATGCTATGCTATTTGGGAAGTCTTGAGGTACTATAGAACGATGGGGAATGCACTTTCTTATATAGACGTTTCACAGGAGTTTGAGGAGTGGATTGGAGACCAAAGACTCACTCCAATCCCAATCTGAATTCGTTTGAAGACGGCAGAAGGACAAGCTAAGATTATTTAAAGCATTATAATTGATGTATCTGTATGAAAAAGAGTACATAGCTCAGTAAGACGTTAGACTTTATCCTTACTTCACTTTTCTCCTGCTGTATGCGAATACTCGGTATTTCTTTGCTTTTATTTCGAAGAGTATCAGCTCGACTAAGCTGGACTAGTTTGGGTTAGATCAGAGCTGGTGGTGTATTCGACTAAGAGGAGGAAATGAAAAGAATGTATGAAGCAAGAGGACACACGGCACAGTCAGGCTTGCTATGGGAGCCTCATCAAGAAGTAGCTCTTTCTGCTTCCTGGCTGCTTATGCCTCTCTACTACTGGAAAGCAAATGGGAAGCAACTGGGAAGCGCGAATCCAGCCAATCAACATCAAGCACCACTTTTCTTCTTATCCACTGGCCCACCACTTCAGCAGCAAGAAAAGAGCAAATGAGAAACTGAACCATCCATATGGATATAGGCGACGCCCAGAGGGCACAAGGCCATTAACTATAATGGGCTTTGCTTGAAGGAAATAAGATAAAAACCACATGTACATGTACGAGAAAGAAAGAAAAAGAAATAGAGAATAGGATCAGAACTAATATGCTATATACTCGCATATACCGGTGTGTATGAAAATAAATCAGCCCACAGTGAAATCAGCAACGACGGGAAAGTGATCCGATGCGGTGCTTGGTACCACCCAAGACCCCGTGGCTGCCACATTATGCGTGGATGCTAAGATACTGACGCTGCCATCGCCGCCGCGGAGAGTACGGCTCTTGCTATCTTTTTCAGTTGATTCCGTGGGGCTCCGTACTTCTTCAACATTCGCAAGAATGAAGTCTACGGCAGCGCCATTCCACGCCGTCGATGCAGGCACCACAAATTCTTGGTGCTTCTTCTGGATATTGTCGACAGCAGGCACCAGAGAAAACGACGGGTAGAGGTGAGCGTCGGCGAAAGCAGCACGGCCACCATCGTCAAGAGGTAAGCGAGCAGCAGTGAGATCGCGGGCTAGTGCTTCCCATTCGTATGGGGGGTAATCCAGCGCTACTGGCTGGTTCATGTCGCCACACACTAACACTAACGGCGCTGCTGGATTTCGTGCAGAGGTAGGCACAGTGTCTTTGGCTGCAGAACCCGCTTCAGCAGCGGCAGGTGCCAACTCGGTAGCCATTTCAGCGGCAGCATGTGCGAGCACGGCCTCTACTTCTCGCCGCCGCGTAGCCGCTGGGCAACGCACCGACAAGTGTACTGAGTAAAGAAGAGCTACAGCTGGACCCTGGTTAAAATTGTTGTAGCTTCTTGGGTTACCCGCGTTGTATGTGGGTGATAGAACGACCTTGGCAAAGGCGGCGTGGCCGGAGTCGCCCATTGGGACGGCATCGAAGCGAAGGACTTGAGCTGCCGAAGGACACTTCACAGCCATTAATACGTGAAGTTGCTCGTTTGCAAAGTTCTTAGTGCCCATGGAAGCAGGAAGCACGTGCACTTGCGCGCTTCCAGCAGCAGAAACGTGCCCAAAATCGAGGTTAGTGCGCAGAGCGGCCGAGAATGAATCGACTTGACTCGCTGGCACCTAAGCAAACAGTTCACACACATGGAATGACCAGAGGTGGATTAGGGTACAATACTATCTGTAGTACTTGGGAATCTTGGACTACAGGTAGCCGCGACGACAGTAGATATGAGATGCACGCGTTCTTGGAAGCATGTTCACCGTAAAGTGCTAAGGAAGAGAAGGTAAAAAAACATGCACGAAGGTGCTTCCAAAGGAAGAAATATAAGAGACATAGCGGGGCAGGGTTGTCTTGTAACAGCCCGATTCGACTAAGGTCACCTCCTGGACGAAAAGAAGGTCGGGGTTGACTTGCTTCACCACTGAGAGCACTTCATCCGTCGAGTCCGATAACGCCACATCTGAGTATCCCCTCCGGAAAAAATGCACGTTGAAACTCATAGCACGGAGCTGTCGCTTGGACAAAGGCGCTAGCTGAAGTTGCTTTTCATTTTCATTGAAGTCTACGACAAAAGAAGCTGGATCGAAGAAGCCACGAGAGTGCGGAGGTGGGCGGGCGTGTTGCGTAAGGTGCATGGGACCATCTATCAGTTCTTTCGAGTCAGCAAGGAAACACTGGTACATGAATTCCTTGAATGACGTGCCAAGAAGCTTCGAGGGTGTGCCCGTGAGCAAATGGCGCACAAATGAAGCGGGCGCCCGGTTGACACGGCCATCAATGCTTGCATCGTCATTAGTTTTTGTTGCCATGGCAGCTGCATCATTGTCAGCAGCGTTCTGAACTTCCGCCATCTCCGCTTGGGCTTCATGGTCCGCGGCCACCGAGTCAGGGCTGGAGGTAGACTGAGGCCTGCCTACCATGTTATGAAGCAGTGAAGCACGGCGAGAAATAGTCAGAAGAAATGTTGCTGAAATGAGCAGCGCTGTTGCCCAGAGTGCCGCAGGCTGCCTCCTAATGGTATGCACTACACGTGCAACGCATATCGACCAGGGTCGGGTACGATCAGACGCCATCCCAAAGAGCACTACAAGAGACTAATACAGGATTATCTAAACTAGGATGGTGAAGAATATGCACGTGAAGAGTGATTAGTGCCCGCCTCCGGTGTCCGTGTTTCGGCGCATGAATGTCCACGAGCCATAAAGAAAGATAACGCTACCAAAAGTTGGGGCACGTAGGTGGGCAGGTAAACGTGGGACAATAAGAAAGAGAGGCGGGATGACTATTATGGGAACTAGCCCACTAACGTAGCGAGAAATATCCGTATTTGTCATTTCGTATTACTAGCTCAGTTTCGTAATACAATGAGAGTGCCAAAGCGCACTATGCTAGCAAGAGATTAGGTGTGGAGCGACCAACCAAATAAATAAGGCACGACCAACGAAATTGGGCAAAAAAATCATCGGCCAAAAGTCGGGGCTGAATCAACGAACATTCATACGTGAATAATACCACTAGATTCAGATCGGCGAGAGGCATCGATTTATACTATTTTGATGAGCATCCGAGACATGACCTATTTTTCGATCTTTTAGCCACTACAGGGGAGGTATTTTCTACAGGGAGGGGTTAAAATTCTCCCTGTATCGCACCAGGAAGGCACGATTTTACCACTGAATAGTAGCGGCGAAACGAATTATTATTTCTCCTTGATTTAAGTTGCGTTGGCCTTGTCCGATTTGAAAATCTGCTCCCGACAGTAGTTCCTATTTGCCCCGATCTACAAAATGAGAACACTTCTTCGACTGTTTAAGTTAATTTCGGGAAGCAGTTGGTGTATTTACTATTACCCGATTTCCGTGGTTAAAGCAAGCTTCCGAGTCGACACTATCGAAGTTGCGATAAGCTTTCTTATCTTTGTTTTCAACTCGGCGAGTTACGTCCATTTCCGCGTTTTTCTATGTTTTTGGCGTCAATTTTCACTCGACCATCGTGATTCCGATTATGCAGTTAAAATGATTTGACGAAAGCCAAGTGGCCGAAATAAAAAAAAAATTTGCGAGGAAAGTTCCGCCTCTTCATTGCGCATTGAACGGTACTCTTACTTGCCCCTAATATTTCGATGGTCAGGAGTAGTTCAGTTTTCCGTTTGGCCGTTCGAGTTCCCCGATTTCGTTGGTCGTGCCTTAGCTGAAAGCGAGACTACTGGATGTGCGAGTGGCAGCTGTGCATGCGATTAGCCAAGTTAGCTTAGTAGTATCTGTACAGTCTGCACTTCGCGCCAAGAAGGAGAGACGAAATACGAAACACGAAGTAAGTAGTCTGTCTTCAAAGATTCGAGACAAATTAGCCTTCTATAAAAAAAAAAATCACTAGTATGGTATAAATAGAAAAAAGAGGGGAAAAACACACTCAGTAAATCCGAGAGAAAAACTGTGCTGCTGCTAGCTAGTTTTATCCCGGGGCGAATGGGGGTTCCGGTGATTACACGACCTTCTATTTCCGGCCCCTCTACAGGGGCCAGTGTTAACTTCCCATCGGCTAGGGGCGTGGGCTGTAACTCGCGCGGACCCGAGTGGATTTGTTTGAAACATTAAATTTGCCACAAACATTACTATATCTCTCTCCCCTGACCGCGGATGGAACTACTTGGCGGTCTTCATGTGCTTTCCGGGGACTTCAGTGCAAAAATGTACGTAGAAATGCAAATTTTGAGACAGGCCCCGAAGGGCCGGAATTAGAAGACTAACAGGTAGAGAAGAAAAGCAAAGCAGCGCAAACTAGACCTAAGAAGCTAATCGGGCGTATTTTCCGCGACATGTGCATTTTTGTCGCCACCACGCGAAACGCCACCGCGCCGGCCAAATAGCACCCTCAGTGGCTTAAAAGGTCACATTAGAGAGCTATGAAGGCCATTTTAACATTTCAACGTGTTCAGTTGAGCTAGAGATGGGTCTACATGCGCAAAATTGCATACTTCGGCGAATCACACCACCAATTCACATGCCAATTTTACATCCAAAAGTTATATCGATGTAACTCAGGACCATCAAAGTGGAATTGCACCAAAGTTGGTATGCATCATGGAAGTGATTATATATCTCTCCCATGACCGCGGATGGAACTAACTCGGCGATCCCCTGGATATAATCGAGATCGAAGGTAATAGATTTTGACCATTTTTTTAAACCGATGAATAGTTAACACTGGCCCCTGTACTGTAGCTCTGTAGGCCGGCCCGTGTACAGTACTATACTGTAGTCTGACTGTCTGATCGATCCCCAGACGAGTTCTTTTTTTTCTTTTTTTTCTTTTTTTCTCTTGTGTTCTGAGTTCTGTGTTCTGTGTCCTCAGTCCTCAGGTCCTCAGGTCCACTCCTAATCATTCGTAAACCTACGTCCCAGAGTCCTTCGGTACATATTAGGTTTACGAATGTGTACCGAAGGACCCTGCGACGTAGGTTTACGAATGATTAGGTGTTCCTCAGGTCCTCAGTCCTCTCAAACACTCCTCATTATTCATAAACCTACGTCTCAGGATCCTTCAGTTTTATTTTCCGAAGGATCCTGAGCTACAATGTTAGGATCCTGAGTTTTATTTTCCGAAGGATCCTGAGATCCTGAGACGTAGGTTTACGAATGATGAGGAGTGCCTCTCACAGGGTCTCGGGAATTATTATAGTAGACGACTTGCGGTAGATAGCTCGAATCTTGACTCAAGGATCGCGATCGCGAGGGGGGCTGTAAAATACTTGAAAAGGGGTATAGGAGTGGTCCACGACAGAGCCCACAGCAATTTTGAGAGCTCATTCATTTGATTCGATCCTATCCGCACGGAGTCCACACTATTTCCTCACTGCTTTAGAGCTCGCTGCATGATAGAATGCTCGAGCGTCAGGATAATATTAGATCATCAGGATAACCTAAGGAGTTAATCTCATAGTCCTTGTAATCAGTCATCAGCCGTCTAGCTGTAGTCCTCCAGGCTGTCCATCGAATTGTGAAAAATGTGCCAGTGTTGTCGAACATGCTGTTCGTACTCCATCTCCTGGGTTGCAGCTTTCTGTAGGCAATTCCCTCGCTCTATTGCATCTATGTTAGCGAAAGGGTTGATTATCTTCAGTGCCCTATCGATTTACTACAGGGGCCAGTTTAAACTAACCATTGGTTGCTAATTTTATACCAAAATTGTCGTCGCCCGTCCAAGAAAAAAAATACCAAGAGCCCCTTTCATGTGCCTTTCATGCGAATGCAAGTTAGATATAGTGGGTCTTAAAGCACACGCGAAATTTCAGAGAGCTCAGCCTCGATTGTGCCTAAGAAAAGTTGAAATCCCTAATTCAAATGAAATCACAGTGTTTTTTAGGATCCAGACTCAGGAAAATGCCATATAGCACAAAAGCATCAACTTTGGTGACCATATTCGTGTTGGCAACAAAAACGGACGTGCAGCCAAATTTTGTTTCGGGGGGGCACTTATTTGCGCTTGATCAAAAAAATGAACGTGAAGACAAAATTTCATGTGCCTTTCATGCGAATGGGAGTTAAATAAGGTATTACTTGAGGCTCATGCGAAGTTTCAGACAAATCCGCCCGGATACGCACGAGTTATGGCCCATGCCCCTAGCCCCTGGTTAGTTTAAACTGGCCCCTGTACCTTCTTGAAATGTTGCTAGATTTTCCGTCCGAAGAAGGTGCTACATGGAGTCCAGCTTTCGCGACTGCACTACTCATACTGCTTACAAATAATTTTCTGACACCGTGTCTGGTCAAAAAGAATATGGCTGCTGGGAATCTAGTTCTCGAACTACTCTCTGAAATGGATGGCTGGGCATGGGTGAGCGCCTTTGAGGAAGTTATTGTTGCGCGCGGCGGCGATCCAGAAGAGAAAGTAATTTCAGCGCTCAATTTCATTGGAATTCTTTTGCTCTTGGCGCCTTGCTACCTCTCTTTGAATTACTTGATACGAGATCGATTCTACACGTCTTCCAAATTGAAATCAAAGTTAGCTACCTTCGATGCTTGTATTGTTGGGTACGTATTGGGATTTGCCCTGCAAGTGCTGTTTGGAGCAGTCGTGTATCAAATGATTTCAAAAAGAGACCTCATAAAAGAATATATTCTATTCAGTATTGAACTCTTTCTCGTAGCCGTGATTGTTTTCTATTTAGAGAAGTTGCGGACTCGTGCTTCGACTTCCAGTGATCACGCAGTAGCAGCAGCCGTGACTATGGCGGTCGAAATTGCCGAACGCGCTCTTTCTGTTGCCCTTGGTTTTGCATGGCTTCATGCTTTTAAGATGTTCTACATAAATGTTAATCCGAATGGGACCTCTTCAGAAGCTGACGATGCAACTTGGCTAGAGTCCTCAAACGACGGCGGAGAAGAGCATGATGTTGTTCAGTCAGAAGAAGAGAACGACGAGTACTACGGCTACATGGACGACGTCACCATAAAAAATCGTCAAGAGCAAAATGAGGAGCTCGCGCGTGAAATAATGTTTCTAAAAGTATTTTGGCTGTTGCTTGTGTTCGCTGTGATTGTATTGCTGCATTCATTTCTCGAAACAATTGCTCAGCGGCAAAAGCTTAAGGAAATTCAAGAAGATGCCGATTCGGAAGCTTTGGATTTTAATGTCAATTTGGCACAGACGCGACTAAAAAATAGGCGTATTCATCGAAAATTTCGACGCACTGAAAGGCGAATGAGGATTGCATGTCTTTCTTTGGCCTTTGGATTTGCCATGGAGAAGGTTTTAGGTGACATTTTATTTCATGGATTTGGAAGGAGCACTACAAGTGAGATTTGGGCGAGCGTTCTTAAGGCACTTTTTGTGCTAGTTTGCCTCGCTGTTCGCAGATTACTCGCTCGCAAAAATTGTAGAGAACCCCGTTCTCAGGAAAATAGTCAACGAAGGCCCACGGCTGAAGCTAGTGACTGTGCTCAGCGAATGATGGCCATCGATAGCGAAAGCGATAGTGACCATAGTGACGAAGAAATTCATAACAATGGCGAGGGTACTTTCGAAATTTCAAACGAAATGTGGCGAGGGTCTATGGTTGAAATGACGGCCAACGGTAATCAAACTATGACAACGTCTACGGTAATCTCTCAACCAACCGTGCAAAAAAATATTCCTCTTGGACCCTTTGCTGACTCCGGAGAGTCCGACTGGCATTACGATCTCTGCTGTTCCTGTTCACCGGCATCGTGTATAAGACCCATGCCCCTAGCCCCTGGTTAGTTTAAACTGGCCCCTGTACCTTCTTGAAATGCTGCTAGATTTTCCGTCCGAAGAAGGTGCTACATGGAGTCCAGCTTTCGCGACTGCACTACTCATACTGCTTACAAATAATTTTCTGACACCGTGTCTGGTCAAAAAGAATATGGCTGCTGGGAATCTAGTTCTCGAACTACTCTCTGAAATGGATGGCTGGGCATGGGTGAGCGCCTTTGAGGAAGTTATTGTTGCGCGCGGCGGCGATCCAGAAGAGAAAGTAATTTCAGCGCTCAATTTCATTGGAATTCTTTTGCTCTTGGCGCCTTGCTACCTCTCTTTGAATTACTTGATACGAGATCGATTCTACACGTCTTCCAAATTGAAATCAAAGTTAGCTACCTTCGATGCTTGTATTGTTGGGTACGTATTGGGATTTGCCCTGCAAGTGCTGTTTGGAGCAGTCGTGTATCAAATGATTTCAAAAAGAGACCTCATAAAAGAATATATTCTATTCAGTATTGAACTCTTTCTCGTAGCCGTGATTGTTTTCTATTTAGAGAAGTTGCGGACTCGTGCTTCGACTTCCAGTGATCACGCAGTAGCAGCAGCCGTGACTATGGCGGTCGAAATTGCCGAACGCGCTCTTTCTGTTGCCCTTGGTTTTGCATGGCTTCATGCTTTTAAGATGTTCTACATAAATGTTAATCCGAATGGGACCTCTTCAGAAGCTGACGATGCAACTTGGCTAGAGTCCTCAAACGACGGCGGAGAAGAGCATGATGTTGTTCAGTCAGAAGAAGAGAACGACGAGTACTACGGCTACATGGACGACGTCACCATAAAAAATCGTCAAGAGCAAAATGAGGAGCTCGCGCGTGAAATAATGTTTCTAAAAGTATTTTGGCTGTTGCTTGTGTTCGCTGTGATTGTATTGCTGCATTCATTTCTCGAAACAATTGCTCAGCGGCAAAAGCTTAAGGAAATTCAAGAAGATGCCGATTCGGAAGCTTTGGATTTTAATGTCAATTTGGCACAGACGCGACTAAAAAATAGGCGTATTCATCGAAAATTTCGACGCACTGAAAGGCGAATGAGGATTGCATGTCTTTCTTTGGCCTTTGGATTTGCCATGGAGAAGGTTTTAGGTGACATTTTATTTCATGGATTTGGAAGGAGCACTACAAGTGAGATTTGGGCGAGCGTTCTTAAGGCACTTTTTGTGCTAGTTTGCCTCGCTGTTCGCAGATTACTCGCTCGCAAAAATTGTAGAGAACCCCGTTCTCAGGAAAATAGTCAACGAAGGCCCACGGCTGAAGCTAGTGACTGTGCTCAGCGAATGATGGCCATCGATAGCGAAAGCGATAGTGACCATAGTGACGAAGAAATTCATAACAATGGCGAGGGTACTTTCGAAATTTCAAACGAAATGTGGCGAGGGTCTATGGTTGAAATGACGGCCAACGGTAATCAAACTATGACAACGTCTACGGTAATCTCTCAACCAACCGTGCAAAAAAATATTCCTCTTGGACCCTTTGCTGACTCCGGAGAGTCCGACTGGCATTACGATCTCTGCTGTTCCTGTTCACCGGCATCGTGTATAAGGTGCACGTGTTGCTCAAACACCAGATGCTGCCATTGTGGCTTTCCGTGCATTCAGGCTTATACTGGCTGCTACACCATTTGCTGTGGCTGTAATAATATTCCTTTGGGACATCTCTAAACCAAGCTCGAGGCTTCTGGGGTCCGTCTTCGCATTGGGTTCTACGGTATTGTGTACGGGTATTTTGGGCTAATAGTCCTTCAGGGATTTTTCTTTACAAATTTATTTGAAGCATACTACTTCTATTTATGCTTCCCCATCAATGCTTTCGCGCCATTCGCTGCTCTTGTCACATTTTAGCTTCGTGGAAAAATGAGAGATAAACTCAAGCTCCGTGGAAGTATCGTTCGGGATTTCGTGTGCTCGTTTTGCTGTAATGGGTGTGTTATCATGCAGATGGTTGGCCAAGCTTGGAAATCCCCACCTGGTTGTAATCTCAATGAAATTGATGGCTGCGTCGAGTAATAACAGTAATAACCCTGTATTTGCCGTATACTCCCGAGAGCTCGGGCCTGCTCCTGCTGTGAGTTGACGACTTTACGGGGTGTGGGACTATACAACTTCAAGAATAACGCATTATATGAGAGGAAATCAGCCCAGTCAGATACACCAGGTACACTCTGGAGGATTGGTGTATACGTATATTGCCCGTGCTGTTTTAATGCATTAATTTGCCAACAAGGAGTCATATAAGTCAACGCATTCTACGCAAATTTGAAATCGATTAGGGCATGCTATAGATTTAGATACATTCAACAACCCATTATAGATCACCTCTGAGATCGTGTTATTTCTGCCCTTGTCTTTCTTTACACTGGGGGAGTATAATCTAATCTAATCAACAACCCATTTGGAGGACCTCACCACGAATTTTTACTAATTTTGCTCGTGCCAACTTCGACCTGAAGCCAAGACAAAAACGAGACCATAAAGCGTAACAGTTATGGAGTGAAGAACGTGGCGATGTGACGTCCAAGTGTGCTATTGCCACTTTGAGTGCAAGTGGTGAGGCACAAACCCCGCGAAGGAAGGAAGTGGGAACTCAAGAGCCGGAGATTCCCACGATCGCTACATTGGAGCAAGCTATCTGAGTCAGACACTTGGAATTGAATCAAATCCAAGAAACCTGTACAACGTTTCAAAGACAGAGATATACTGTACCTCAGCGGAGTGCGTGAGTTCAGATCTCAGGGCGGCTCTGAATTTTTATTGTTATGCAGTGAAGAACGTGGCGATGTGTCAATCGTTTATCCACCAAATATCTTCAGCGAGCTTGCAGAAGCGTACGGGTGTCTTCTCGATAGAGTATTACCTCGCAAGCCGAACTCTACTCTGGGCTGTCCACGTCGCACGCATGCCTAGGAGTCGGCTACCCGAAAGGCTCATGCTTTCGTGGGTACACGAGCCGAGGACAGCGGGCGGTCAAGAGATGACTTATGGCAGATCTCAAGAACGGCATCTGAAATACTTCGACCTCGTGGACGACGGCGGCAAAGCGATCACCTTTTCGGAATGGGCAACCCTGGCGTAGGACCGCGCTGGCTGGCTAAAGCTCGTCACGAAAGCGCCTTTCAACATTGGAAAACCGCAGCTGCGGCCACCTCGGTGCGACACCAGAGTGACACCAGAGGAGAAGCGGAGGTTCCTGTTGCGGCGTGCCCGAGAGACCGAACAACGGCGTGCCCTCTTCAATGCAGAAACAGACGCAGAAACGACTAAAGTCCGGTTTCAAAATTATTTCATGAACAGTTTCCACTTTAGAGGGGGGTGGAAGTATTATGCTTCCTGCCCTCTACAAACTATCCTCTTTACGATTTTGACTTGCGCGCAACGCACGCGCGTACACGTACACTTCTGCCCGCAGCATTGGCTTCTGTGTCCTTTGGGTTTGTATTAGTTCGAGTTCGAGCGAAGAACGATACAAGGTTCAGAAATGGGGCGTAAAATTTACTTATTAGATGCA
>Ga0307982_1002658_pt1 | contig 14416 bp, 12 predicted proteins | sample OrgLakmetagen989_FD_201847 | JGI IMG/M metagenome (GOLD analysis project Ga0307982, IMG submission 201847) | Saline water microbial communities from Organic Lake, Antarctica - #989 | ecosystem: Environmental > Aquatic > Non-marine Saline and Alkaline > Saline | place: Antarctica: Organic Lake...
GAAGGGGGCGTCCCTGCTGTGCTGCAGCGCTGCTTGACTGAGTCACAGTACCTTTGCACCGAAGTAAATGCATAGCTGTGCTCAGTTGACTGTAGAGAGTTGGGGCAGTACCATTGCCTGTGTACGCCGTTGCAGATCAGTGTTAGTCGTTAAAGCACTGCCTGCACTGCCATGGTGACACCTGCAGCCTTCGTTTGCCCTGCAGGAGCGCAGGAAAGGTGAGGTTGGCAGACCACAGAGTTCACACAGGATGTAAACAGACGGATTTTCTTCAAAATATTACTTGCTTTCGGTGTCTGAGAGCCACACGAAAGTGACGATCGACTCTAGAACTTGCACAAATGATAGAATTAGCCCCCTTGTCACGGAACTTATAAGCATATCAGAAGCCTCAGCCAAAACTGCGGAAAACATCTTGCCGGTATGCAGATCTTATCGCAATCATTTTGATCTCCTATTCGTGCAGCTCTTTCTATCTGTTAGAGTGACTCAAATAATTACTTCAGCCATGGCAGATTCAGCAGGCTCGGCCGCCGAATGGAAGGCAAAGGGCAACACTGCCTTGCAAGCACAGGACTTCGCAGAGGCTGTGGAGTGCTATTCTAAGGTGGGTGTGCGATTTCTGTTGAACATGTGTACATGCTGGGTCCAGTACTTGAAGCAATCTGTCAGCATTCAAATTCCGCTTTCTCAAAGAATGATTGCATGCTTGAAGGCCTTGCAGTCACCAAGCCTCACACGTCTTGCTTCTCACAGGCCATAGAAATGGATGCTACGAATCATGTGTTTTTTAGCAACAGGTTCGTCCTCGCTGCATGTTGTTTTGGCTTGGCGTGTCAAAGTCATTCTTTCCCACAGATCTGCTGCTTACCTCAGCCAAGGTCAGGCGCAAGAGGCTCTTGCGGATGCAAAGAAAGTTGTAGAAATTAAATGTGACTGGCCTAAAGGATACAGCCGCGTTGCAGCTGCATACCACCATCTCGGCCAGCTGGATGCTGCTCTTGAGGCGGCAGAGAAGGGACTCGGAATTGACCCCACCAATGCAGCCCTGCAAGCTGCTAAGAGCAGTGTGCAGCAGGCTAAGGCACAGCAATCCGCATCTGCATTTGGCAGTGGCATGGGTGGCCCCATGGGCGGCCTGGGCCAAGTGTTTGGCCCAGGGCTGCGCCAAAAAATCGCGAAGCACCCTACCCTCAGCAAGCACCTGTCTGATGATGACTTCAGCGACATGATCAACAAGCTGCAGAGCGGCGACACATCTGTCCTGGAGGGCCAGGGCATGCAGGACCCCCGCTTGATGGAGGTGCTTGGTTTCCTCCTGGGCATCAACGTGGACCCGCAGGCCCAGGAGCGAGCTGCTGCCGCACAGCGGGCTGACCCTGCAGCCATGCGGGCCGCCCACGAGGCGCAAGCAAAGGCAGAGAAGGACCGCACTGCAGCAGATAAGGCTGCTCGCGTGCAGGCCGAGCAGCGGGCCAAGCAAGCCGAGGAGGCAGCTGCTGCAGCCCGCAGAGCCGCAGAGACGCCTGAGGAGCGCCAGGCGCGCGAGGTGGCCGAGGCAGCGCAGGCCAAGAAGGCAGAAGGCAATGCACACTACAAGCAGAAGGACTTTGATGCTGCCCTGCAGTGCTACGATGCCGCGCTGGCGCTGGAGCCCAACAACATCACATACCGCCTGAACAAGGCCGCCGTATTCATGGAGCAGGGCGACTTGGACCGCTGCATCACAGAGAGCCGCGAGTCCATCGAGTTCGGGCGCACCAACAAGGCACCCTTCGACTTGCTGGCCAAGGCCTTTGCGCGCATCGGGAACGCCCTGGTGAAGCAGGGCAAGCTGCCTGAGGCCATGGAGGCGTACGAGAGCAGCCTGCTGGAGAACCACACAGATGCAGTGCACAGCCGACTGAAGCGCGTCAAGGCGCAGGCGAAGCAGGAAGAGGAGGCGGCGTACATCAACCCCGAGTTGGCGGCGGCAGCCAAGGCAGAGGGGAACACAGCCTTCAAGGCGGGCAAGTTCAGAGATGCGCTGGACAAGTACACAGAAGCTGTCAAGCGGGATCCCACTAACGCGACCTACTGGAACAACCGCGCCACCACCAAGTGCAAGTTGATGGACTTTGCATCAGCGCTGACTGATTCGGAACAGGTAAGTAACAGGACAGGTGCGGCCGGTCAGTTTGCTGGGCAGAGCACACTGTCTAAACCTGCACATGCTTTGTCTGTGTTTGTGTAGGGATTCTTGTGTGCGATAGAAACGCTGCGCCTGTGTCGAGTAGGCGGCCACCCGCCAGTTGGGTGCCTGCCGTGTCGCCGTGCTGCTACATGCCTGACCAGCCTCCACGCTGCTTCCTATGCAGGCCATCAAGCTGGATCCACAGTACGTCAAGGCGTACGCCCGCAAAGGCAACATCCACTTCTTCATGAAGGAGTTCCACAAGGCCATGGATGCCTTCAAGTGCGGCCTGGAAATCAACGAAACCGACCCAGAGTGCCAGGAGGGCTACGGGCGCACAGTGATGAAGATCCAGAGCAACTCCAGCGGCGAAGTGGACCAGGAGCAAGTTGCACGTGCGACAGCAGACCCTGAAATCCAAGCCATCTTGCGGGACCCTGTGGTGAATCAAGTGCTGCAGGACCTGCAGAGCGACCCTGCCGCAGGGGCCAAGGTCATGCAAGACCCAGATATGGCTGCCAAGATCAACAAGCTCATTGCAGCTGGCATTCTGCGCACCGGATAGGCGGTCTGTGTTAATTTATCTGCCAGCGATGAATATTCTCTTGGGTGGGGTGGGTGAGCCTTGCGATGAAGCTTTTTCTGGCCACCCCCCGCAATTGGAAGCGCCAGCCATGTTCAGCAAGCACAGGGCTGTTAGCCTTCAAATGATTCGTTTTGTTCAGGGCATCGTTTCGAAGTGGCTTGTCGAATTTGATAAGACAGAAAGGCTGTGTAAAGTTCTGCGGAAATTGCGTGAAGGCCGAGCATGGCTGATCGTAGCGGTAGCGCAAAGAAGCGCTCCCGCGGCGAAGATGAGACCAAGACAGATCTCAAATATGCTGTAGGAGATGCACGCAAATACTCGCGCGGAAGCAGCAATTTGGTCAAGGTAAATTCGAGTGTCGTCGGGCCCTCCTGTACAGAGTTTCAAGTTCCGCTTTTCCACCTATCTGCAGAGCGTCAAGGGCAAGAAAGCGCGCAGTTCTGTTCAGCGTGCTGAAGTTCATGCTCAAGGAGCTGCTGTATCAGCTGCACGAGCAGAGATTTTGCTGCCCGACTCTGCTGGCTACCTGGAAGCGGAAGGGATCGAGCGAACGCATAAATTTCGTCAAAGCGACATCCGAGATGCTGTGGATGTTTCTGCAGCCCGACAAGTTTTTGATTTGTCACTGCCAGAGCATGCACCATACCATATCAGTTACACGCGCAATGGGCGGTATTTGGCGCTGGGCGGTGCGGGCGGCCACCTAGCAATTGTGGACTCTCTGAGACGGCAGCTTGTGTCTGAGCTGCACACAGACGAAGCTGTGCACGACATTTCATTCCTGCACAACATGACGCTATTTGCAGCAGCACAGCACAAGTATGTGTACATTTATGACCACACTGGCGTGGAGATCCACGTGATGCGGCAGTGCGAGGCCCCGCGCGCCATTGACTTCCTCCCCCACCATTTCCTGCTCACCTCCATAGGCGAGAAGGGTATCCTCAAGTACCACGATGTGACCACCGGCGTGCATGTGGCTGCACACCGCACCAAGCTGGGTGCATGCCGGGTGCTGAAGCAGAACCCCTGGAACGCCGTGGTGGGGGCTGGCCACGGGAACGGCTGCGTCACCCTGTGGAGCCCAAACGTGAACGAGCCCCTGGCCAAGATGGTCACTGGTCCCGGCCCCGTGTCTGCACTGGCGTTCTCTGCAGATGGCCAGAGCATGGTGACTGGCTGTGTGGACGGCAAGGTGCGGGTGTGGGACCTGCGCATGTACAAGGAACTGCACGCGTACCGCTGCCCTGTGACGCCCTCCTCTGTGGACTTGTCCCACCGAGGCATGCTGGCTGTGGGCAGCGGCTCTCATGTCACTGTGTGGGCTGATGCCATCGCCACCAAGGCCACCTCACCGTACATGAGCCACAGAATGCCGGGGCAGTCCGCCAGCGATGTGCTGTTCCGGCCCCTGGAGGATGTGCTGGGTGTGGGGCACTCTGCCGGGTTCAGTTCCCTGCTGGTGCCTGGCGCCGGGGAGGCCAATGTGGACTCCTTGGCGGCAAACCCCTTTCAAACGAAGCGGGCACGTCAGGAGTCAGAGGTGGTGGCACTCATGGACAAGCTGCCGCCCTCCATGATTGCGTTGGACCCGTCTGCAGCTGCCCGGGTGGACACAGCCTCGGAGCAGATGAAGGCGAAGGAGGTAGCGGACGATGGAGCTGCAGCAGCCGCGGCAGCGGCTCCCGTGAAACGCAAGAAGAAGACCCGCGGCCGCAGCAAGGCCAGCCGGGTGGCCGCCAAGAAGTCTGCCAACGTCCTCACAGTGCGCATGGACCAGCGCCGCATGGAGGTGGCTGCATCCAAGGAGAAGCAGGCCAGGCAGGAGGACGCCGAGGCGGCACGGGGGCAGGCAGGGGGGGGTGCTGCTGGTGCCGCTGCCGCCGGGGGCGTGCGCAGTGCCCTGTCGCGATTCTTCAGTTGATTTGTTGCATGTTGGGTGGTTTGTGTCGCTGCCACTGCGTAGCTTCGGGCAAGCCCAGTCACTGCATTGCAGCTCCCCCACGGCCTGGCGCCCCCCTCGCAGTAGAATCTGAACGAAGGCGTCTGGATGTGTTTTCCGGAGAATTCAAAGCAAGTGCAATTTCGAAACCTACCACAGAGAAAGGTGGTAGCTGCTCGTGACCTGGGTTCACTGCACACTGCAGTGCACTGGCAGGGACCGCGACTCACAAAGTCCGACTTTGCCATGGCGTCTATGGGCAGTGGAAACCAGGCAGCTGGGCCTCTCCTCGCCGCAATTCGCGCCGGAAATGTTGAGATTGCCGACAAATTGGTCAACAGCATCAACGCAAACAGCACGGACAAGGTGAGAGAAGTGCTTGGCTAGGGTTAGTCAAGCAAGCACTCCCAGCTTCGCGCAGTCTGGCTTCCCAATCATCTGCGTCGCAATAGAGCACCAACAAAATGAGATTACCAAAATTATTCTTCTGCGTGGTGCCATACCCGATGAAGAAGATATTGTGCGTATTGCAAGCAGCCAGGCTCATTATGCTTTGGGCGAAATCAATTGCCGCACAGGCCGGTCGCAACTGCATCCATGTGGCAGCAGCTGAGGGCAACTCAGAAGCCATTCAAATGATTCATGATATTGAGGGTGATCTGGACTTGCAGGCGAAGACTAAGGTGTGTCAGCTCGCTGCAAGGCTCGCTGCTGTTTGTACTCGATCATCACAATCCTTCACAGAGTGGCAACACTGCTCTGCACCGCGCAGCAGCATACGGCCAACTGCACTGTATCGACACCCTGCTCAGTCTTGGTGCAATTGTAGATGCGGTAAACAATGGTGGCGAAACGCCTCTCATCCGCGCCACCCGGTGGGGCCACACAGACTGCGTCACTGCCTTGCTCAAGGCTGGCGCAGCCTACACCCCCAAGGACGCCGTACGTTCACGCACATGCCGCACCTCTAACGACACACAACACGCAGTCTCCGTTTGTGCAGAACCAAATGACGGCTCTTGCGTGGGCACGCCAAAAGGAGTTCTCTGAGACAGAAGCAGTCCTGTTGAACCCGCCTCGACCAGGCAGTGCCACTAGCGCAGGGGCAGAAAGCGACGACTCAGACGAGGAAGACGCTGCTGCTGTGGGTGGGGAAGATGTCCCGGATTTCTTTGATGACTCCGCCCCCCACGAGGACAGCGAAGAAGAGGACGCTGTTGGGCTGGCGGCAGCAGCAGGCAGCAGCGTGGCGGCGGCAGCAGAAGCCACACACAACGGCACCTCTTCTGCAGGCGGAAGCACGCAAGGTTCCAGGCGCAGCATTGTGGGCAACACTGGGCACAAGTACGGGCAGCCCATGCGGGTGGAGGGTTGGATGCGCAAGCACGGGGGCACCTTCAGGCCCTGGCGCAACCGCTTCTTTATGCTGGAGGGCAGGACCGTGTGGTACTTTGCCAACGAGAACAGCCTGGACAAGGCCAAGGCCAAGGGTGTCATGCGCCTGGTGCAGGGCAGCGAGGTGCTTGTGGATGACTCCTACACCAAGCCCTACTGCTTCAACATCAACACGCCGCAGCGCAAGTACATCGTGCAAGCGGCAAACGACGAGGAGATGATCGAGTGGATGGAGGCGCTGCAGAACAACCTGGACGTGTGCCCCCCCGAGATGGCGCTGGAGGAGTGGGACGACGTAGACGGCTGAGGGAACGGACACTGCGATGCAGACCTTGCACGGAACATGAAAGCACTCATGTATGCAGACTGGGTGTTATGTGGGTGCTGTGCTTCCTGGAAACACGCACATGTGCCTTGTGCCAGACTGGCAGACCCCCTGTCAGGACACTCCAGCTTCCACAGTGGGGCCCTCTTCCCCCAACCAGCAATGAGGTCCATGAAGAAAGTCCAAGTAAGAGTCGCATTTGTGCAATGTGCTCAAATTCATGTACGAGTGCTCGTCAGCATAGCAGGCACTCTGGCAGGGACGCGTAATTCGTTTCAGAGGGAGACGCGGCAAACACAACGGCGTGGTAGCCGACCGAGCAGCTTGCCAAGCGCGAGGGATTCTGGACAGCAAGTAGGCCATGTGGAGATCAATTCAGTGCCTAGGCCCATTAGGTGTGCATACTTGAGCGGTAATGACACACTGACGCTTGAATGCACTCATTCTGAATTGCGCAGCAATGTCCTCACTGGGCGCTGCCTACTCAGCCCAAACCAGGTGTCAGCCTGATGTAGGTAGTCCTCCAGACGTTCATGTGAGTAGACCTAACAAGCTCTGCTTGAATGTTGCGTTATTTCTTGTTCAATGTTGAAGACCAAGCTGTCACCCCTGACGTCATGCTGCAGATTTCTCCTGAAGACCCCAGCATGTCCGATCCCTCAGAGTCGCGTGCAGTGACTGCCGAGGCACCTGTGGCAGACATGCCGTGGAATTATCTCGTAATCGGTGGTGGCGCTGCCGGCGTGGCTGCAGTGCATGCCATCGAGCTCGAGCATGCCAACGGCGGGCCCAAGCGCAGGCTGCTTCACGTGACAGACACCTATTCACCACGCCAGGCGCAAATGAGCATAGTGCCACAGCTCCTGCCAGTGAGCAACACACGAAACTCCCCTGTGACAACTCCCCCGCAGCTTCCAGCAGGGATTTGGCGTGAGGTCGCTGTATTGGGCAAGTCCTCAGGCAGTCCCGCGTCGGCTAGAGCAGCCCCTGACGCGACTGCGCATGCAGCAGTGGGTGACTGCAAGGAAGTGGGTGCGTTGACATCATGTGTTGCCAGTGGTATTCGAGTGGTGGGCTTTGACGTTGATGCCCAACACGCCGACATTCAACTTGCAACCGGCAGTCGGGTGCACGTGCCGTGGGATCGGTGCCTCCTGGCCACCGGCGGCACTGATGCCATGGACCTCATTCGTGCATCCATTGTATCACAGCTGCCTGATGTCGCTGCACGCGTAGCTGGTGTGCGCAGCCAGGCTGACCAGCAGTGGCTTGCCGCGCTCATCACCCGAGGCAACTCACACATCACAGTGGTCGGCAGCAGCTGGCAGGCCTTGGCCACTGCCACAGGTGCAGCTGGACTGCACTTCCGTCCAAAGCGGCGCTCCGCAGCCAGTGCAGCTGCATCTAGCCACCTGGGGCCATCCTCCCACCCAGGCGCCCGGGGCTGCAAGGTCATGCTGCTGTGCGGCGATAGTGGGCCCATGGCTGATGTCTTGCCCAAGTACTTGCAGTCTGAATTACGGCGAGCTTTGGTCAGGCATGGTGTGCAGGTTGAGCCGTTCGCCTCTGTGCAGTTTGTGGGGCCCGTGCCGCCTGGAGCAGCTGCTGCCGGCATGCACTCCGCCGGCAGCAAACCACGCAGTATGGGCCCACCCCAACTGGAAGTGCACGCGAGTCGTACCTTCGATTCACTGCGCACTGCCACGTGGGGTACAGACGCGGTTGTGTTGGCGCCCACCCGCGTGCCTGCCGACACAGCTCTAGTTGACGCCACCTTGCACGGCTGCAACGGCCTGGAGGTGGACCCGGCACGGGGCGGCATTGTGGCCTCCACAGAGCTGCTGGCAGCCTCCAATGTGTGGGTGGCTGGCGAAGTGGCTTCAGTGCCCCACCCCGTCGCTGGGCGGCGTCGCAGCAGCGCCCTGGAGCACGCGGTGCTCACCGGGGCGGTGGCCGGCATGAACATGACAGGGCACCGCCTGCGGTACAACCACATCCCCGCAGAAGAGTACCATGTCCCTGCCCTGGGCATCAGCAGTGTCGCAGTTGGCCACACGCATGCTGCCCGTGAGACGTATGGGTTCTGGGCTCCACAGTCCGCCGCCAAGAAAAGCAAGCGCTCCAGGGGCAGGTTCGGCGGGTACAGCCACGGAATCGTGTTCTATGTGGAGGGCGGCAAGGTGGTGGGTGGCTTGTTGTGGCACGTGGGCTCCCCCCATCGCGACCCCGGCTTGCCGGCTGCTGCAGTTGACGCTGGGTGGCAGGGGGCACCGGCAGACATTGCTGTCAGTGCAGCCGCCATCATCAGACAGCTCATGGTGGCCACAGCGTATGACCCCGTCAGCAATGATGAAGACATGGCTGCTTTGCTGGAGGTGGCGGCGCCCCGTGCCTTGTTCTCCTTGGAGCAGCGGGCGGCCCAAGCAGGGGCCAAGCAGGAGCAGGCGGCCGCGGCGGCCCACGCCCAGCAGCGGGTGCAGGAGGGTGGGGTGGCCAACCTGCAGTCCACCCTGGAGTCCCGCCCCAACCCCTCCTTGCTACTGCGCTCCAAGCGCATGGCTGAGCAGGAGCTGCGGCTGGGGGCAGTGCCCACTCTGCAGGGCACGGTGCGCCTGGTCACCCGGTGGACGCCAGGGAGGCTGCTCACGGACAAGCAGGCTGGCGCAGACCAGGGGGCGGAGGACATCTTGCCAGTGGCTCGCTTCCGTCGCCGGGCCAGTGGCGGCTATCAGCCAACTGCAGGAATGCAGACGGTGCGGGCGGGGGGGGTGTCCCTGGCTGCCAGCAACCCTGCCACACCCGCAGCTGCCATGGCGGTGCACCCAGGCACAGGCAGGGGCGCCGGGCATCAGCAGCAGCACAAGAAAGAACGGAAAGGGCATGCGGCTGCGAACCCAGTGCAGGCACCTGATGGTAAAATCCGGGCAAGCAGCCCTGCAAACTGGCAAGACTTCAAACAAGCTGCTTACGCATACAGCCGAAGCAGCAAGTCAACCAGGGATTAGGTGAAGAGAATGCGAAAATAATAACCGTGCATTCGTTTTGTGACACGCTAGGGTGTGCCCGGTGAAGGGCTGTGAAAGGGAGCCACATCAGTAGCCAACAAGACAAGTCTCTTTACAAGATGCTGCCAGCGGCACCGGCAATACGGGGCCACATATCGGCGCACTCCTTGGTGACGGGGCCGGTGATGGCAGAGCCCTTCATCTCACCCTTGGGGTTCACAATAACGCCGGCGTTATCCTCGAAGTATGTGAAGGTACCCTCCTTGCGGCGGAAGGTCTTGCGCTGGCGGACCACGACTGCGGGGTGCACGCGCTTGCGGAGCTCAGGGTTTCCCTTCTTGACGGTGGCCACAACGAGGTCACCGGAAGAGGCAGCGGGCAGGCGGTTCAAACGAGCGCCAATGCCAGTCACGGCAAAGATGTACAGGTTCTTGGCACCGGAGTTGTCGGCGCAGTTCAGCACAGCACCGACGGGGAGACCGAGGGACATGCGGATCTTGCTGCCCTGGGCGCCACCGCGACCACGCTTAGACATATTGATATATGCTGTTAGGGTGTCTGCAAAGGAGAGGCTGTGATGGCGTGCTGCATGGCAAATGCGGAAATCGGACAGACAAGACAAGGTGAGCGCTTGAGACACGCAAACCCGGCAGGATGTGCACACAGGGAGGCCATTCGAACGATTCCACACATTGACGACACAAATCTTGCTGCATTTTGACAGTGGGACTGATCCCTTCGCCGCCAAAATGCAGCAAGCAGCTCCACTTGCAAGCGTCTGCTTTCACAAACTGGATGGTCATGCCACAGAACCAACCAGCGCAGTAACAAGCTGCCTAGTGCTGAATACAATTCACTGTGCCAAAATCACCACCCCTCAAGGTACACAACGGCCACATCGCAGCAAGATGCGTATCCCAGCTCTTTCAAAGGTGACGAATTCCGCAACAAGCATCGCCTGCCTGCTGCGGTATCAAACAAATTTCACTGCGCTGAAGTACTCACCAACAACACAAACTATAGAGCTCGGTACAGGAGCTTCTATTCACGGTCTTGAGATCTCTGGAAAGTGCAGTGGGCATTCAGCTAGTATTGAAATGTAATATGGCATACGCGAATGAATATATGTGCGCTTCACCTAAGCTGTCTCATTTTTATTCGCAGTGTTACGCGTAGATTTGCGGAAACAGAATCAAACTTCGAACCTGTTTCCCATAAGTTGTCACTACATGCAGCAAGCTGTTGCTTGTGGTGAATGGGCCTCAGTAGCATCAGACTGTACATGAGCAATGGCAGCTTCAGAATGCATCAGTCAAAGCCGTCCGCTTTTAGCAATCAAGCTTGGAGGAGCAGCTATTACACAGAAAGCTCACCAGGGAGAAATTGATCCCGAAAATCTGCATGCATGTGCTGCAGCGATTGCTGCCTGTATGTGTACTGTGCGCATGAATGAAATCTGAGCGACATTTCTTGCGGAGCAGGTTTTAAACATGCAGCCGATGCTGGCTGCAATATTGTCGTACTCCACGGGGCTGGAAGCTTCGGTCACCATGAAGCTAAACACCATGGATTGGGTAGTGCTGGGCAGCTAAGCGAAGGACGTTGCTTCGGAGCTGCAGTTACGCACGCTGCTGTGCAAAAGCTCAGCTCGCTCCTTGTGGCCGCTTTGCTGTCATGCAGCGTACCAGCTGTGACAATATCCCCAATGGCAAGTTGGAATACAGACAGTGGGTCTCAAAATGTCATTTCGGATAACTGGAGTGGCATTCAGCGGTGTATACAGGCCGGCTTGCTGCCGGTGATGCACGGTGATGTTGTCTTGGACTCAAACCCCCAGCACCACACGTGCATCCTCAGTGGAGATGAGCTCATGGTAGGCGCCGCACAAGCACTGCCTTTGTCTTTGTCGGTGTTTGTTTCTGGCGTGGATGGGCTGTATGACAGGCCCCCGAATGCGCACTGGGAGCCGGCGCCCCCCTCAGCGGACCCGCACATCGGAGCTGCCGCGCCCCCCACTGTCCCAAGCACTGCATCAGCACCACCAGCCCGCCGTATAGCACGTGCAATAGCCTGTGCAGGTGGCGACACAGTCGGCAGCATTGTCTTTGCAGATGGCCTGGGCGCAGTGGCAGGGCCCCCACAGGAAGCACCTCTCCACACGGCAGCCTTTGAAAGCAGCACAGACGCCCACGATGTGACGGGGGGCATTGCAAGCAAGATCCGCTGTGCACTGCAGGTGGCTAATGCCAGTGCCTGGCGCAGCAGTGGGGTGCCTGTGCTTCTCACAGGCGTGCACGCCGCCACTGGGGCGTTGGCTGGCATACTGTGTGCTGCCGCTGACGCAAGTGTGGCTGATAGGGAGAATTTCAGCGAATCCCTTGAAAAACTGGAGCAGATTTCCAACGGGACACTTGTTTTGCCCGCTCAAATCGCTTCGTCTCTCAGTGCTTACAAACGTGTGCCGATATGACATGAATGCCTCAGCGAAGTTGAGGGCCCCAAGACTGCAAAACTGAGTAGATCATGGAATCAGGGCACCAACAGTGACCAATGTGAGCTCGCGTTGTGGTGACTGGCTCTGGGATGCAAGTGGTAGTTCATTCAGTCATGTTGCTTGGAGTATTTCGTTGTTTTTGTAGCTGCTGGCGCTAGAGGGGCTGCTGCGGTTGGCACGCTTGGACATCTCGGTTCGACCAATTGGTGAGGTGAGAGGGTCCGTTTTGCATGCCATCTCGCTTTCGGGCTCCCCTAGAACTGCAGTGATGTCCTTGTTGTTGTTCCTTCCTTGGTAGAGGGGGGTGCTTCCTTCGGGTGTAGTTTCTTGGCATTTGAGTGGCCGACCCGACCGTCAGAGCAAATAAAAATAGGAAAAAAAGGGGAGGGACAGGACAGGGGCTGTCCGGACGGGAGAAAAAAATCAAAAATCCGTCAACCCGTTGAAGCTTGGCGAGGCTTCTCCTTGACTTGATGTTGTTGTTGTCCTTCCGAGTGTCTTGGGCTACGGTGGTCTTGGGTCTACGTTCTTGTGCATAAGTTTGTTTGGTGGCTTGCTGCCCCCTTGTTTGACTTGCGCCCCGCCGCCTTGCCCCCCCTGCCTCCACGCACATCTCTCACAGCTTCGCAGCCGACGATTCGCAGCCGACGACCCTCAGTGCCATCTTAAACCATATGTACTCCACTTTATGGCATGTTTTGATTAAGTTTCTCAGCTGCTTGCTCTGAAAGCGACAGAGACGCTGTGCCCTTTGACCGGTGCGGAATTTGATTAGGCTTCCTAGGCCTCCACGAAACTGAGGCACACACCGAAGAGCACCAATCATGGCTGACATGGTGCAACCAATGCTCGAGCGCATGATCCCTGCGCTCGAAGAGCTGCAAGAGGCCCAAATCTTTTCAGCAGTAGGTGATCCTATGCGGAAAATGTCCTCGCTCGCCCCCAAGTGGAGTCGAACACAGTATTGACCTCAATTCATTGCGCAGGAAGAAATTCGAGCTATTGTGCAGAAGCGCAAAGACTTTGAATACCTTCTCGTCCGCCGAGCGCCAGCTAAATCTGACTACCTGAGGTACATTGCGTACGAGCTGAGTTTGGATGCCCTGCGCATCAAGCGCAAAGCTCGCCTGGGTAAGTGCTGTCAATGGCCCCCACCCACAACCTCAAAACACCACTTGATACCACAGGCATCAAACAAACCATGGATGCGGACCACGCTGCAGTGAGATCCGTGCATTTGCTATTCGACCGTGCCCTGCGCCGATTCAAGTCTGACCCAGCTATGTGGCTTCAGTGGGTGGACTTTGCCATGCGCAGCGACGGAGGCAAGGCTCTCAGCAAGATCTTCCCGCAAGCACTGCAGCTGCTGCCTCGCAGTGTGGACCTGTGGCTGCAGGCGGCTGCCTGGGCCTTTGACGGGCAGGGCGCCGTGTCCGAGGCGCGCATGTACCTGCAGCGCGGCCTGCGCGTGAATGCGTCTTCGCGCCGGCTTTGGCTGGCGTACTTTCGTCTGGAGTGCTTGTACATCCTGCGCGTTCGGGCGCGGCGCACGATGCTGGGGCTGGATGCTGCAGCCGGGGCAGGGGACGCCGGCAAGGGCACTGGCGCCGAGGCTCATAAGGCAGCATTCATGGCAGGCGCAGTGCCACAAGTCGTCTTCAATCGCGCCGTGGAGGCCCTTCCTCATGACGTGCCCTTCAAGGCTTCCTTCCTGTCGGCCCTGCGCGCCATTGCAGCGGCCTTTGACGCCGCAGCGGGCGCCGAGGCAGACCGAGCCGGGGAGGACCGCCGCAGCGCCAGCAGCCTGCTTTTCCCCAAGCTGCACGCACATATCATGCACAGCATCATACAGCAACACCCCACGGTGCCTGCTGCTTGGGGTGTGCTGGCAGACAGTGTGCTTGCACCTGCACGTGCCGCAGTTGCTGCTGCTGCAACAGCTGCGGAACCAGGCACGCCGCCAGCCACAGATGACGCCGAGGAGGATGCTGGCAGCACGACATTATCGCTGCTGAACGGCCACCCTGAGAGTCTGTCCATCGGCTCTGCCTCTGCGGTGGACGGCGCCCTGAAGCGCCTCAAGGCCGCTGCTTCCCTGCACGATGTGCTGGGGGCTTGGGCGGCAGCTGAGGCCACTGCCGCCTCACAGACGGCGTCTGACGCAGCGCAAGCTGCAGTGCAGCTCGTGCATGATGCCGAGTCCAAGGCTTTTGCTGTGATGGACCGCGCCGTGGCAGCCTGCTGCAGTGCAGAGGCCCACGCTGCTCGCTGCGCTATGGTGCATGCTCAGCTGGCCATGGCCACTGCCGACGCAAGCAGACACGGGCAGCTTGTGGCCAGATTGCTGCAGTACACGACACACGCAAGCGAGGCTGGCTGCGCGAGCGGCGTGACAGTGCTGCTGCAGGTTGCTGCACTGCAAGCCACTGGCCAACACTCTGAGGCACTGGGCGCAGCACGGTCGGCAACCCAGGCCGGTACAGCCGTGCCTCATGC